>Ga0302325_10027435_pt1 | contig 11805 bp, 6 predicted proteins | sample Palsa_T0_2_FD_201948 | JGI IMG/M metagenome (GOLD analysis project Ga0302325, IMG submission 201948) | Peat permafrost microbial communities from Stordalen Mire near Abisko, Sweden - Palsa_T0_2 | ecosystem: Environmental > Terrestrial > Soil > Palsa > Peat permafrost | place: Sweden: Abisko... | reverse complement strand
TAGCGGACGGCGGCGGCTTCCAGCAGGGTGTCCAGACTGCAAAATCTTTTCAGGGTGTGGCAGCCTATACCCATCTGTTCACGCCGACCACGGTCAACGTAGCGCGGGTTGGATGGGACCACCTGCACACCTCACGCTTCGGCCCGGAAGGTTCCACATACGGCATTCCTGCGCAATACGGAATCCCTGGTATCCCGCAGGTGGATAACAACGGCGGTCTGCCCGCCTTCTCATTCGGTGGGTTGCAGACCTTGGGCGGCAACTCCTTCCTGCCTTCGGACGAAACCACCCAGACGACTCAGGTCGTCGACGACTTTTCCAAGGTTTACGGCGCTCACGGTTTCAAGATGGGCGTTGAATACCAGCACGTAGTGTTCAACACCCTCCAGCCCGCCTGGTCGCACGGCCAATTCGACTATGATGGTACCTTCACAGATATTCCCAACAATAACGGCAGCACCACGGGTATCGCACAATTTATTCTGCCGCCGACACCCTATAGCCTTTCTAAGGGAGCGGGAATCAATTACTCCGGAGGCTCCGACGATGTCCGCTCCTCCAACATCAACAAAACCTACGACGAAAGAGCCTATTTCGCGACTTACTTCCAGGACGACTGGAAAGTCAGTCCCAAGCTGACTCTCAATCTCGGCCTGCGCTGGGAATACTTTGGGCCCATTAACGAGACAAATGGCGGCCAAGCCAACTTCGTTCCCCACTACCCCAATAGTAGTGGGGGTCCAACGTTCATCATCCCGGCGTCCGGGAAGGACAATAGGCAATTGTCTTCGACGGCCAATAATCCGTCCCTGGCCGGCAACGGCTTTACCGATCTGCTGGCCAAGGATGGAATTGCGCTTTTGTCGACCAACAAGTACGGCCAGGGATTGCTCAAGCCACAATACAATAATTTTGCGCCCCGCTTCGGCTTTGCGTATGAAGTAAGCCCGAAGCTGGTGGCGCGCGGTGGTGTGGGTCTCTTTTGGAACGCCTTCGAGAATCAGGGTTACGGGCCGAATATTGGTGAGAATTACCCCTTCGTGTACAACTTCAACTACGTCCCCATAGTTCCTAACGGCTCCCCTGCCGGCTTATCTTCAGTCGCACCTGTTAGTTACGGCACCCCGTACGCTAGCTGCGGGACAGCAGGTCCGGGTCAAACAGCGACCTTTGAGTCCGGCTTCTCTTGCCATGCATTTACTCCTCTTGACGTGAACGCATCCCAGTTGGGGCTGCAGGGGCTGCAGTTCAATTTCGTAGATCCCAAAACCCTGGCCGCTAACCTCTCTTTCCAGTATGCGATCACTCACTCGATGTCGGCGCAAGTCGCTTATGTACTGACAAAGGCCGACAATCTTCAGATGAACCTCGGCGCCAATAACGTGACCGCACTCCTGCCGTACAACGCCAGTACCACAGGTCCGGTCGGCGGAGGGCCCACGGGTCTGGAGCCGTTTCCGGATTTCGCAGGTGGTTCGACTGGGCGAATGATTGGAGCTAGCGTTTACAACGGCTTGCAAACCAAGCTCGAACAGCAGTTCTCGGGCGGACTGAGTTACCTCGTCACGTACACATTTTCGAGAACCTTTACTGACGCCGGCGACTTGCTGAATGGCGGTAGTCTGAACGGCGCTCGCGCACCAGACGTGCCCGGCTTTGGTGTCCGTGGAGATTGGTCACTGGCCTCTTTCAACGTCACCAACGTATTCCATTTCAGCGGCGGGTACCAACTGCCGTTGGGCAAAGACAAGCATTATCTGGCCAACACGGGCAAGCTCGGAAATGGGTTCGTCGGAGGGTGGAGCATAAACTGGATCACTACCCTTCAGGGCGGCCAGCCTCTCTCCCTCGGTTGCCCGACTGGAACGACCGCCGGCACAAGCTGCAACGATGTGACCGTCTCCGGGCAGAGCCCGAAGCTCGGAATCAAGGTCCGGCCAAATGCAAACGGCCATTTGACTCCGTATTGGTTGGGAAACCCGGCAGCCTTCCAACAGCCTTGCGAACTGGGCAACCCAACGCCGACCCCAGCCGGATGCATACCTGAGACTGGTTTCGGTGTTCTGGGCGACCGTCCGGGGACAACTACCGGGCCAAGCTACCATCGGTTCGACTTCTCCACATTCAAAAACATTCCCATCAATGAACGCTTCAACATGGAGTTCCGGGCTGAGTTCTTCAACATCGTCAACCATCCGAATTTCAATGCTCCGGGATTCGGCGGTAACGGCGTTGTCTCGATTGCGAACTCAACCAACTTCAACAACACTAACTTCGGCGCCATCGGATCTACCCGCGATGCTCCCAACGCTCCGAGGCAAATACAATTTGCTTTGAAGTTGTATTACTAGGCTAAGATGAACACACCCCGTAAAGGCCGCTTTCTGCGGCCTTTCGGGGTGTTTCTGCGTAGCTTTCGCTCACGCGGCAACAAAAGGTGGGCTGTGAGCAAAATGTACTGGTCCCAGGGGATGGTTCTTAGTTCTCTTGTGTTTTGCGCGGCGCTCGCCACAGGCCAGGACCACCAAGACCAGACCCAGGCCTTAACTCGTCAGTTTCAATCAGCAGTAGCTCAATATGACGCAGGACGGTTTGCCGAGGCTGCGGCGCAGCTGGAAGCCCTCTTGCCCTATGCACCAAGGACCTTTGAGGTTCATGAGCTTTTGGGGCTGGTCTACGCTGCGCAGTCTCAGGACGCTAAGGCCGTAGAGCAGCTCCAAATCGCGGTTCGATTGAAGCCGGATTCGGCAGCCGCCCGAACCAATCTGGCAGCCAGCCTCTTCCATTCAGGCAAATCGGAGTTAGCAGAGGGACAGTTTCGTAAGGCTCTTGAACTGGAACCGCGCGACTACGATGCTAACCACAATCTGGGTGAGCTCTACATCCAGTCCAGAAGGATTGCGGATGCGGTGCCATTGCTGGAAAAGGCGCAGGAGATTCGTCCTTCTTACGACAATGGGTATGATCTCGCGCTCGCGTATTTTCTAACTGGAAAGCTTGGCCAGGCCAGGCAACTCGTTCAAAATCTTGAGCAGATTAAGAACACCGGAGAATTGCATAACCTCCTTGCTCAAATCGACGAAAAGAGCGGAGAGTTTGTGCCGGCGGTGAACGAATATGAAGTCGCCGCACACATGGATCCGAGCGAGGGCAACCTGTTTGACTGGGCCAGCGAGCTGCTTCTCCACCGCACCTATGAGCCCGCGATCGAGGTTTTTGAGCAGACTACGCTGCGCTATCCCGATTCACCTCGGGTGCTGATCGGGCTGGGGATGGCGCTGTACTCGCGGGGAAAGTATGATGAGGCGGTCAAGGCCTTGCTCCGGGCGGCTGATCTCAATCCTGCCGATCCAAGGTGCTACCTGTTTCTTTCCAAGGCTTACGACAGTTCGCCGAATCAGGCGGAGGACGTAATTCAAAGATTCCGTCGCTTTGCCGAACTTCAGCCCAACAACGCACTTGCGCTTTATTACTATGCGATGAGTTTGTGGAAGGGGAAGCGGGCAGAAGACACAACCTTGAACCTGCAAGAGGTAGAGTCTTTGCTGCTGAAGTCGATAGCGCTTGATCCGAAGCTCGCCCAAGCCTACGTGCAACTGGGCAATCTTTACGCTGATCGGCGCGAGTACGCCAGGTCAATCCCGGAGTATGAAAGCGCCTTGAAGCTGGATGCAAACCTTTCTGACGCGCACTACCGTCTCGGGCAGGACTATGTTCACACCGGGCAGAAGGACCGCGCGCAGGAAGAATTTGCTATTTACCAGCGGCTTCGGGCACAGCATTTAGCTGAACTTGATAAGGAAAGGGAAGAGGTTCAGCAATTCGTCTATTCAGCGATGGTTAGTCCTTCCACCAAGCAATGATTTTTTCCATAAGGTACATTTGATGATCTCGGAATCATCATTCAACGGCAAATTCAAAGCAGGAGTTTCCACTCCTCAGGAATTTGCCCGGCGCCTCAGCTGCACCCGGCGCGACTTCCTGCGCGGCGCCACTGGCATCGCGTTAGGATCTGCATTGTCGAGTGCCAGCCCCTTTGTCAGGGGAGCGACTGCGACCAAAAGACGGAAGGTCATTGTCGTCACATTCGGTGGAGGCGCGCGTGACCAGGAAACATTTGCCCCTGAGGGACAGGAGAATATACCGCATCTGCTGCATGAACTTATTCCCCAATCCAGCTTCTTCACCCAGGTTGTGAATCAAGGAATTCTGGGGCACTACGTTGCCACCGCGAGTCTCGCAACCGGAGTCTATGAAACGATCAATAATTTCTCCGCTGTGCCGCCGGAACATCCCACGGTATTTGAGTACTTTCGCAAAGATTTGCGGCGTCCGTCCTCAGATGCCTGGGTTGTCGCGCCCAGCAACGGATTTAACAGGATTGGTGAGAGTGATTACCGCTCTTATGGTCCGGGTATGGGTGCGAGAGTGGTTCTACCCAAGCATTTGCTGACCGCGGCAATGTCTGGGACTACAACCGATTATGAGCATCTCCTTCGCGACAATTACGAAACTCCTCTGTACGCGCCACAACTTGCCGGGAACGAATTTGAACTCGAGCAGATGGAAACGATTCTGAAGCTTTCCGTCGACGACTTCAGAGCTCATGCACTGACGGTGTCCAGCCCGGACGAGCTCTCGATGTTTATTGCGCGACGGCTGATGCAGCAGGAAGCCCCCAGCCTTCTTTGGATTACGATGCACGATATCGACATCGCTCACGCAGGTGCCTACTCCCTCTATATTGAAGGAATTCGCCGTACGGATCGCCTTTGCGCTGAGCTTTGGAAGGCAGTCCAAACCGAGCCTGAATACGCGGGCAACACGACGCTTTTCGTTCTCCCCGACTTTGGACGGGATTCCGATCAGGATGCCGGCGGAAATGGATTTCAGCATCATCGCACTGGCGATCCGGCTTCGCGAACCACTTGGATGATGGCGCTCGGCGCTGGCGTTCGCCAGGGCGTAGTCTACGACCAACCTATGCAATCCACCGACCTCGTGCCCACTCTCGGAGCGATGATGGGATTTTCTCCTTCGCTTGCACAAGGCAGGCCGATCAAGGAACTGATCTAGTTCTTATGCTTCCGCGCGATCTCAAAGCCGAGCAGTTCGCTGGGTATCCTCCCCAAGCAAGGAATCTGGTCGTGGCTCACCTGGATGCGCTCCAGCAGCTTCCGCTCAGCTTCCTGCCCAGCTTATTGCGCGAGGTTATCGACTATGACTTCAAATTCCCAGCCGAGCGCAATGCAATCGATATCGAACTAGCCAATCTCAGTTCTCTTTCCCCGGCGCAAGCGAGCGACTGGTTTCAAGCGTTCTCGCAGTTCTCGCTCTCTCCGGCGCTTGAGCATTTTGACTGGGTCAATCAGCCCGCCCAGTTTGTCGAACAGTTGTCGGCGTACCTGTGGACCACCCATCAGTTGGACGGGTTTCGCAAGGCCGCACTCGTCTACGGAGATCGTTTGCACTCCGTAGTTCCACCCGACGCAATCCCCGTGCGCAGGCTTGGCATCGCGGTCATTGGGCAGGGCGTTACCACCTATGATGCCCAGCTTTTTCGTAACCTTCGTCCCCACGGCGCCTATTTTGCGCACGTCAAGCCCGACAACGGACTGCAACTGTTGCTGAACGCTGTCGCCGCGCGCGCCAAAGCTCATCCTGTCCCTTATGGTCATTGGTACATCGATGGTGGTCAGCAAGCGGATCACGACCCATCTCTCACCTGCGTGTCGTATCAGGCGTTGGAACCTGTGCGCGCCGCCTTGCTGCGCAAGATTCAGGCTGACCTTCAGCGCCCCGGTATGGGGCCGGAGGAACTGCGCACCCATCTGGCTCGGCTGGTCCCGGCGGATCTGGGCATGGATGAAGCGGGAGACGCGGTCTTGAGCCGCTTTCAAATCAAGCTGCTCACCGAGGCCTCCGGAACCCAGATATTCAGTACTACCTTCGCCCAGTGGGCAGCCCGCGAGGCCCTGCGCAGAGCCCAATCGCTGACGTTGTTGGTGCGCTTCGCCCCACGGCAACGGCAGAAGCCAATGAACGAGTTGCTATCGAATAGCCAGGGCAATGTGGAGCTCGATTTGACCGGCTCCTTAGTCGATGCGGACATGGGCGCCTATTACAACTGGCTAAACCAGCAGCGCTTGCAGGTAGCCGATCAATCCGCATTCCTGGTCTGGTTTGAAGGTCACAGCCAAGCTCTTGTGATTGGACCCTCTATCCCGCGTGGCACCGAATCAACCACAGCAGCCGATCTAGGAGAGCTGATCGCCCTAGCCGCCACCTGACGTAAAAAGAAGCCCCCGATATCCAGGTATTTGTCTCTCGCCAAAGTAATCATGGGCCGTGTGGCCACAAGATGACGACAATCGCGAATAACCGACGCTCCTTCGATCCCCTGGAAACGGCTGCTGAGGTGAGCGCTGCCCTACCCTTTGTCATCCCGAGCGAAGCCGAGGGACCTGCAGTTCAGTCTCGGTTGGAACCAAATTTGCTTTGTATCAGGGCACGGCTTTAGCCGGGCCGCCCCGGCCGCTCCAGTTGAGGGCTTTAGCCCCTGGGGTCACCGCTCTCGCCCACCCTAACCGTGAAGCCCCTCTAATTCTTAACCCGAACCGTAGGCTCCACCGACAATCCAGGACGCAGCAAATGGTCGTTATCCTCGGTCCGATCCGTCAGGTCGATCCGGACGGGAATCCGTTGCACCACCTTGACGTAATTCCCCGTGGCATTTTCCGGGGGAAACAGGCTCAGCATCGAGCCGGTGGCCCCGCCGATCTGCGTCACCTTCCCATCGTAGTCACGCCCATAAGCGTCCACGTGGATCTTGACCGATTGCCCGGGACGCATCGATCTTAACTGCGTCTCCTTGAAATTAGCCGTGATCCAGATATCGTCCAGCGAAACCAGGGTCATTAGATTCTGCCCTACGCTGACGTTCTGCATCACTTCCAGGCTCTTCTTGGTGATAATGCCATTGACCGGCGCAACAATCCTGGTGTAGCTAAGGTTCAATTTGGCTTGTGCCAGTTCGGCGCGTGCCTGTTCCACCTGCGCCGCCGCCTGGTCCGCCTTGGCCTTTTGAATCTTCACTTGGTCCGGTGCGGTTTGCGCAGTCTTCAACTCCGCCTGCGACTGCACCACCCGGTCGCGGGCAATGCGCACCGCGTCCTCGGCGGCAATCTCGCTCGCCTTCGCTCCCAGCAGTGCCGCCTTGGAGGCATCCGCCGTGGCCACGGTCGCGTCGAACTGCTGCTTGGAGATGACGTCTTTTTCCACCAGCGGCGTGTACCGCTTCAGATCCAGTTGGGCTTTGACGTTGTTTGCTTCTGCCTGCTGCACCTGGGCCTGCGCCGCTTCCAGCTGACGTTGCGCCTGCTGCACTGTCGCGTCGGAACTTCTCACACCGGAGGAGGCGGACTGCAGCGTGGAGCTGGTATTAATTCCAATCACGGGTACGTTTACCCGCACCGCTTCATAGTTGGCCTCGGCGCTCTCCAGGCTGGCCTCATCCTGCTGTACCGCGACCTCGAAGTCCTTGGGATCAATCTCGGCAATCAACGTACCCGCTTGAACGTATTGATTCTGATCTACGTTGACTTTAATCACCTGCCCGGCAACCCGGGCGCTGATCTGTATCAGGTGACCATCCACCTGTGCGTCGTCGGTGTCTTCGTAATACGTGGAGTGCCACCAAAACAGCAGCGCCCCCACAATAAGAACCGCGACCACGCCGATGACGATGAACCGGCGCTGTCCTTTTTTCCGCGGAGGACTGTCCAGATCCTGCTGGTCGTTGTTGCCAGCCTCGGGACCTTCCACGACGGTACTTGCACGCCCTGATTCCGGATTCTGTTCCGCCACCGCTACTTTCCTCCCACGTAATCCTTGTAATTCGTTTGCGCAATGCCCAGCGCTCGGGCCAGAGAGAGCTTTGCCACGTTGTGCTGGTAGAGGCTGGAGACATACTGGTCATCCGCCTGCGCCATCGATGCCTGGGCTTGCGATACCGCTAGATTGTCGGCCACGCCCGCTGCGTATCGCTGTTGCGCCTCGCTCAAAGCCTCGGTCGCCAGTGCCACGTTGCTGCGCGAGACGACAACTTGCTTGGCTGCTGCCTGTATGTCGAGAATGCTATAGCGCACGTCCGCGCTGATCTGCCCTTGCAGGTCATTCAATTGTGCCTGCTTCTGTTCCAGCTGCGCTTGCGCGTCCCGCGCATCGCCCCGCAATTTCGCCTCTTCAAAGAGCGGAACGCTGGCCGTACCCACGGCGTCGAAGGTTCCATTGGAATGGCCTAGCGTTGGCCCGATCACCCCGTAGTCACCGGAGAAGGACACGGTCGGGTAACGTTCGGCGGTGGCCGCGGACCGCGACGCTTTTGCCCTCTCCACCTGTTGCTGCAACGCCTGCAAGTCACGACGGTGGGCGAGCCCTTGCTGGACGGCCGCATTTGCGTCCAGGTTGTCCAGCGCTTGAAAGGGCGCCTGGTCCGTCAATTCGTAGCTTTGTTCCAGGGGCAGGCCAATGGCGCGCGCCAAAGCGATCTTGTCTTTCTCGTATTGATTTTGCGCCGTAATCAAGGTCTGCTGTTGCGTCTGATAATCCACCCGGGCGCGCAGCTCGTCGAGCAAGGGAGCCGTACCCGCCTGGTGGTTGGCCACCGCCTGGTCGAGCGACACCTTCGAAGTGTTTACCTGCGCCTGCGCTGATTGCACCCGCGACGCGTCGGCGATGCACAGCAGATACGCATTCCCGACCGTCAGCACCACCATGTCCTTTGCATCCTCGATCGAGAGTTTGGATCCTTCAAAGTTATGTTTGGCAGCCAGGTAGTTCTGAAGCGAAGACAGGTTTAAGAGCGACCATTGCAGCGATCCCCGGATGTCTGTATACCCATAGGGCCCGATGATCGATGGAAACCCGGGAATACTGAGCCCGTAGGTCTTCAAATTTATCTGTTGCACGGACTCTTTGGCCGAAGCATTCACGGTGGGCAGCAATGCCTGCAATTGCTGCAGCCGCTGCGCGCCCGCCGAGCCCGCGTTCACGCCCGAGAGCACCAGGCCCAGGTTGTATTGCAACCCCATGCGAATCGCCTGATCCAGCGAAAGCGGAAGAACCCCTGGAACCGGCGCTTGCTTAACGATGCTGCCCTGGTAGGTGCCGCTATTCACCTGCGCCGGCGTCGCCTGAACAGAGACTGCATTGGAGCCGCCGCCAGACGACCCACTACCTCCCGCAGCAGAGGATTGACCCAGGGAGGCAACCGGGCTGAGGCTCAAACTGAAGAGAATCACGAGCAATCGCCACTCCGTGCCTCGCAATTCACCCCGGTAACGTCTCATCCTCAAGTCAACCTCGGCACGCAACCTGTGGCCCGGAAATCCAACAGCATCCACTTCGATGCAAAATAGCCTGTTAATTATTCAAAAAGAAGGCCCAAACGGCGATCGGGAACCCCGGATTTCCTGTGCGCTGCGCTGGAAACGACAGCGTGTGCGGGTTTCACTAAGGAAAGCCGCATGAACTTCGCCAACGCCACAAAGCCCGGCAGGAAAACCGGGGGAACGCACCGGTTACGGGAAAAAAACGGGGTATGGCGGACACGGTGCTGATCCCGCCGCGCCCAATGCAGGGCCTGTGGCTTGGATGCTCCCGCCTAAGCCGGCACGAGCGCGCTACGCGAACTGATAAGGCAATTGGCCAGCGAGCACAGCGCCTGGCGATACGCAGTACCAACCTGGTCGCGCCGCCATGCCTGCGCCCCTCGCGCTCCGCTCTGGCGAAGGCTCTCTGCGGTTTGCTCACCGTCTTGTCCGGCTACAGCCCGCAGCACAAAAACTGCTCGCAAGGCAGGTGCCAGTCGGTCCAGCCAATCCCGCATCCATGCCCGGCCGGTGCCCGAAAACAGCGCTCCGAACTGCTCCCCGGTCAAACCCGCCGCTCCCAGGTCATCAGTTTCAATGCACGAGGCAGCTTCGGCTGGCTCCGGAGTCGGCACAGCAAATGCTTCAGGGTAAAGCCCGGCCATCCGCCGCATAGCCGTGCGCACCAGCAAAGAGCGAGCCTCGGCGTAGGCCACGGTGGCCTCGGCACAAGGGTCGGTTTCTACCTTGGCCACTGTTTCTTCTACCAGGGACACCGCCTCTTGCTCGTCCCCCAGCATCAGGGCAGCGATCTGAAAAAGCTGTACAGCCGTATCCTCGGCCATGAGAAGGCTGGCGCCGGGCGCCTGGCTACAATCCTGATCGGTCATGCGCGTCTCCTTGCGAACCGTCGGTCGTTTGCTGGTTTCGTCATTATCCATCCTCCCGCAACCCCTCTCCGGGCGTCAAATCGAGTGCCGGGGCCGGCGAGAAATTTCCCCGCAAAATGTCGCTTTTATCACCGATTCATTTTGCTTCACCCTTTAGTAAGGTAGACACAGACAACGGGCGTCCCAACCCTCACTATGGACAGTGTGCGCACAGATCCGCAAAGTCTCTTTATCGGCCGCGATGAATCGTGGCTGAGTTTTAATCGCCGTGTCCTCGAGGAAGCCCAGGACCCGGGTAATCCCCTACTGGAAAGGGTCAAATTCCTGGCCATTACCGCCAGCAACTTGGACGAGTTCGTCGAGATTCGCGTGGCCGGCATCATGCAGCGCATTGAAGACGGGTACACCGAACCCGGTTTCGACGGCCTCACCCCCCGCCAGACCCTGGATAACGTAGTCAGCGATATGCACGCGTTCGTCCGTGATCAGTATCGCTGCTGGACCGAAGATCTGCGCCCCTCGCTTTATGTGAATGGCGTCCGCGTGCTGGAGTGGCGCGAGGTCGACGAAACCGCCCGGGCGCATGCCCTGGACTACTATCAGCGCGAAGTCGACCCGCTGTTGACGCCTATCACCATTGATCCGGCCCACCCTTTCCCCCGCGTCTTGAACAAGGCGCTTTGCCTGGCCCTGCTCCTCCGCCGCAAACGCAAGGGCGCCACCGGTGCCTTGCTGGGCGTGCTCACCGTGCCCCGTGCCCTCCCCCGGCTTGTCCCCGTACCCTCCAGTTCCGGAACCCACGATTTCATCTTTCTCGCCGACCTGATTGAGCACAACGCCGCCGGCATGTACCGTGGTTACGAAATCCTGTCGACTGCCGCCTTTCGCGTCACTCGTAACAGCAACCTCTATTTCCAGGAGGAAGAATCACGCAGTCTGTTGGACAGTGTGCGTTCCGAGTTGCACAATCGCCGCAAGGGGGACGCCGTGCGCCTGGAAATTGAGGAAGGCGCCGATAACGAGGTCGTCGACCGTCTGCGCATGAATTTCGAGCTTGAGGATTCCCAGGTCTTTCCCACCAACGGGCCGGTCAACCTGTCGCGCCTGATGAACCTATACAGCGACACTCCCCGTGCGGATCTTAAATTCAAAGACTTTCTCCCCCGCGAACTACGCCTGAACCGCCGTTCAGAGGATCTTTTCGACGAACTCCGTCATCATGACCTGCTGCTGCACCACCCTTACGACTCCTATGACGCCGTGGTCAATTTTGTCCAGTTGGGTTCGCAGGATCCGCGCGTAGTCTCCATGAAGCAGACGCTCTATCGCACCAGTTCCGACTCGCCCATGTTCCACGCCCTTACCGAGGCGGCCCAGACCAAAGAGGTCACGGTTGTGGTGGAGCTGATGGCTCGTTTCGACGAGGCCTCAAACATCCGTTGGGCGCGCAACCTTGAAGATGCCGGTGTGCAGGTCTTCCATGGCATCGTCGGGCTCAAAACGCACTGCAAACTGGCCATGCTCATTCGCCGCGACCCCGATGG
>Ga0302325_10027427_pt1 | contig 11807 bp, 8 predicted proteins | sample Palsa_T0_2_FD_201948 | JGI IMG/M metagenome (GOLD analysis project Ga0302325, IMG submission 201948) | Peat permafrost microbial communities from Stordalen Mire near Abisko, Sweden - Palsa_T0_2 | ecosystem: Environmental > Terrestrial > Soil > Palsa > Peat permafrost | place: Sweden: Abisko... | reverse complement strand
CGGCGCACCATCTGTTGAGTGAAAAGGGTCCACGTGTTGCTTGACCAAGTGCCGCCGGTGTATTTGGCCGCCAGAGCATTCCGGTAGGTATCACCACCATCATAGACGTCCATATCCTCGACGAAAATGGGGAAGAAGTAGTTGCCAAGGGGATCGACGAAGAGCCAGCGGTTCCCCGTCTTTTCGAGCCGGAAGAACCCTGTCTTGCCGTGCGGCGAGTGCCTTTCTGCAAACCCCCCATAGTCGTCTAGCATTTCGTCAAAAATATCCAAATGGAAGGTTTTGGAAACGGCGGCTTGGGCATCTTCAGCGGCGTCGATAGTGAAGGAAAACGATCCGCCTTGAGTTGGAGTCCCGACGATTTCGCCGCGGGATGGGTCTAAGCGAAGCCCAGGCGGTAGGGTTCCGAGCCTAACTGACCACTTCAAAGAGGCGCCCTTGGCAGGACTGCCTGTGAGAATGGCTTGATAGGGGTGACGAAGTAAACCGAGGTGAAGACTGGAGGATGTAAGGATCGCGAGCTCGGCCCCCCCTTCCTGTAAATCAGCTTCGGGACGGACGCCGATTCCCCGGACAACTGTGAGGAACAATATGGAACACAATAGAACTCTTGTCACGGAACCACCCGCTGGCATCTTTGGTGACCGGATGAACAGTAGCACAGACTCTTTGAGATTGGTGCGGGATCGGCGCCGGAACCGACGAAGCAGGCAAACATGCAAGCCAACTACGGGATTGTGTTTCTGGAATCCCGAGTGCAGCGAGCCGCTGACTATTTAGTGGTCGTGTTTGTCAGCCGAGGAACTCTTTATCATGGATATTGTTCTGTGCCAAACCCCACTCGACGTGGCCTATGCCACCCGCACCTTGCCTCTGGACCAGTTCTGCGCGGCCGACAGTGCTGGACAGCTATTTGCTGGGCCGTTCTGCATTGATATACTCTTACACTCCGCTTCGGCTTTCGCGCTATGCTTTCGCTCGGCACGGCGCAAACATTTGGCACGGCAGATTCGTGTATGCAAATTGGTTTTTGTACAAATCGAGAGGCTTGGAATCGCGTAGTTCTCAACCTCCGTGGCACTCTTTATCACTCTTGGGAGTGGGGTGAGGTGCGCCGAGCGGAGGGATGGGTTCCCTGGCGAATCCTGGCCAGCGTTGATGGCCAGCCTCGCGGATCGGTTCAGATTCTCGAAAGGCGCTTGCCGATGGGAGTCGGTTCCCTGCTTGACGCTCGACGCGGTATCGCCGGAAATGACAACGATCCCCTGGTCGTAAAAGAGATGGTCGCCTGGTTAAGGGCTTTCGCGCGTGAACGGAATGCGATCTTGCTGCGGATGGATCCTGAGTTTCCGGACGTAGACGAATCAAGGAAGTCGACGCTTATCGCAAATGGGCTGCGCCTGTTGCCGGACCAATGGTCATTTTGGAATATGGCCCGTTCTAACATGGTGGTCGACATTGGCGGGACCGAACAGGAAATCCTCCGCAAGATGCGGCCGAAGCACCGCGAACACATTAAGCGAGCCTTGCGAGATGGTCTCTTGATTCAGACGGAATCTGAGGTTCCTCAGTTTCGGGAATTTTATGATCTGCTGCTGAAAAGCAGCGAACGGCAGGGATTCCTTGTTCGGGCCTTTGATCACCTCTTGCATGTGCGAGAAAATTTGGTCGCCAAGGAGAGGGGCCTTTTACTACTTGCGCGGAAGGATGATCGGACAGTAGCTGGCGTCGTCTGCGCTCGCTTTGGCACCACCTGCCATTATCTTTACGGCGGATTTGATTGGGGAGCCCGTCGAGCGCACGCGACCGAGGCGTTACATTGGAAGGCAATGCAGTGGGCGAGGAGCGTTGGGTGCACGCGCTACGACCTTATGGCCACGGGTACCGGTTATCCTCCAAACGAAGGCAACCGAGGATATGGCCTCTACCATTTCAAGAAGGGATTCGGCGCTGACTTGAACTATTCGGCCGGTTACTTCGACATGGTGGTCAAGCTACCGCAATACCATCTTCTTCGGTTCGCGGAGCAAAGACCTCGTCTGATCGACAGCGCCTTCAAGGTTTGTTCCTTCTTCTGATCCTCGGCGATCTGGGAATGAGGTAGGGCTCTTCCACTCATGCGACTCATCCGGCCTTGTCAGCAACCTCGTGACGTTGATGAACTCGGCATTAGCTCCATCTGCAGGGACAAGGGCATAGACGACCGATGTGACGGAAACATCCGCTCCACGTTGCTACCTCCGTCCTGCGCGCGCGCGATCAGTGAACCATCGCCATTCGATGCTCCGAGATGGGCGACTCGGCTGTTGGGCAGAACGGTTCCTGTTCTAGTGCAAAGAGCCCTAGCGTTCAATCGAACCTCGGCTATTTCCCATATGAGATTGCTGATCTATAATTTGGGCGTGATATATTCGGCGGCCGCGCTCGAATCGCCGGTTGGTTGATGGCTCGTCGCGAGAAATAGCGGAGTCGGCGATTCGTTGGATGTTCTTCCCGCTCAGCCGATGGCTTATTCATGTGGGTTTCATCGCGTATCGCTGGGGTGTCGTCGACGGCTCTCATCGCTGAGGCAAGCTCGATTCCGACAATGTTATGACGGAAATCGAATTCAACAAGAAGCTAACTCATTATTGGATTAATGGAGCCGGATGTAGGTACTTCAGAAGCTCATCAGATTCGCGCGAAAATCCCCTCGCGAACAATTTCGGCAAGCCCGAGGGGCCATTCGCTATCATTTGGGAAAAAGGGACCCGGGCGTTGGTATATCAACGAACTGATGTTGCAGAACATTGGAAAAAGGGCGAAATATTTTGGAGATGAGATCCGCTTCCATCCAGGTCCGACATCGATGATCTAGAGCCGCCTGGCCCCGCAAGCAGGAGGCAAGACGTCTGACCTTTACCTGTCCCTTCGACCAGTGGCGGATTATCGCGCTGGCTCCTAGACTATTCGTGATGAGTTCACAAAGAGCAAAACGAGTTGATGACGACGAGCGGCGCATCCTCCGATTGGAGGGAAGGGGAGGCTCTAATCAGCATAAGCCACGTAGCCTCATAGTTATGCTGGCGCTTCTATTCGCATCGCTCACTCAGTCAGGATGCGTAGGTGTGACAAGGAGTGGCACTAATCCTATTTCCCCTGGTTCACCGAGCGCAGATACTCCGCCTTCAATCATTACTCAGCCAGCCAGCCAGATTGTAACAGCAGGCCGGCGGGCGACCTTCTCGGTGGTGGCGTCGGGGACCGCGCCGCTCAGCTACCAGTGGCGGAAGAATGGTACGGCCGTCAATGGCGCGACATCTTCGAGCTATATGACCCCCGCTGAAGGTTCTTCTGACAACTCAGCCCAATTCACGGTCACGGTCAGTAACTCGGCAGCCACCGAAACCAGCGGGGCTGCCATTCTCACCATCGTTGTCGCTGCGCCAGGTCCTGCGCCCTTGCGGATCGCAACCGGCTCATTGCCGAACGCCGAGGAAGGCGTTCAATTCGAAGCAAGCCTATCCGCGATCGGAGGACTGCTGCCATACCATTGGGAGGTAGCCTCCGGATCGTTACCTTCCGGGCTTTCTATTAACGCCGCCAGCGGCATACTCTCCGGCACACCTACTCAAAAAGGCCAGTTTGACTTCTCCGTTGAAGCGAGCGATTCTTCCTCTCCTAATTCGCAGACCGCCATCAAAGTGGTTTCCCTCTCGGTTCTTGCGTCGGCTCTGCAAGTTGCGACAAGCAGCGTGCCAAACGGTCAGGACAACAACCTCTACCAAAAGGCCTTGGTTGCCGCTGGCGGCATCGGCCCGTACACCTGGAGTATTAGTGGAGCTCTACCTGCGGGCGTTTCGATGTCGGCGACCGGCGTCATTGCCGGTATTCCGACACAAGCTGGGCAGTTTCAGTTCACGGCAACTGTCAAGGACTCTTCTTCTCCCCCCCAAAGCGCTTCGATGCCTTTCACCTTCCAGTTTTCGGCTGCTGCAACACCGATTGGCACACTAACGGTAGCCACGAGCGATTTGCATACAGGACTTATTCAACAGCCATACTTGGCTATCCTTACAACAGTAGGGGGGACTGGGTCAAACGATTGGTCTGTGGCCTCTGGATCGTTGCCTATTGGGCTTCAGTTGAGCTCGTCGCGAGGTGAAATCGCAGGGACGCCGACGCAGGGGGGATCGTTCTCATTCACCATCACAGCTGCTGACGGTGGCGGCGCCACCACCTCCAAGAACTTCAGCCTGCAGATTTTCGAGCAACCGCTGGACGAATATGGAGGCTTCCTCAACAAGACTTCTTCTGCAGGCGGCAACGGGTATTTCCGATTTGAGAAAACGGCCTCGAATCGCTGGCTCTTCGTCGATCCCCTCGGCAACTACTTCTTCCCCATTTTCGTCGAGGATATGGACGTCTATGATGGTGGTGATACCTACCGGAATGCTCTGGCGACCAAATACACCGGCGGCACTTGGTCAAGCAACACGTGGACCCTTTTCACTCAACAGATGGTGCGCCGGGCCCGCAGTTGGGGGTTTAACGCTATAGGCGTGGGCGCCTCCAATTACACCCTTCCTATCGTCAGTTATGCTAGTGATGGACCCAACTCCGAGAAAATGCCTTTCGTCGACATGATCAAACCGGCTTTGTATGGTGTGCGAGATGGCGGCGTCCAGGATCTGATCTTCGGCAGCGATCCGACCATCTACAACGGATGGCGCGACGCGAGTTTTCCTGACGTCTACAGCCCGCTTTTTTCTCAGGCCATTCAGGCCCAGATTACCGGAAAAGAGCATATCTACGGAATGGCGCTGGACCAGACACCATGGCTCATTGCCGAAGGCATGGATGACTTGGATAACCTTCTCGGTTGGAGAAGCAGCAAATCAGTACACACCGGTTGGCTAACCGCTGTGACCAGCCCGGTCGAAACGCTTACAATTTGGCCGCAAAATAACTCTCTCAGGAGCCTTCACGCCGATAACCAAGTGTATACGAAGGCGCAGTGGGCAAACTTTCTGCAAGACAAATATGGTTCCGTCTCCGGATTGAATGCTACTTGGGGATCAAATTACACCACCTTTGGCACTGCAGGAGCACAAATAATTGGGGAGATCCTTGGAGACGCTGACGGCAGCACGAGGAGTTTTTCCAAGATCCTCACGCATACGGTTGTTGACCCGCACAGCCTAGCAGTCTACGTGGCCGCTGTAATTGCCACGGGTGATGACGGTTCCGGAAGCCTATACGATAATGCTGTGATTTCTAATGAGTCACGACTCGGCTCGATAAACTATTCGGACGGATCCTTAGCCGTGACGTTTTCGACTGCTCCGGCGGCGGGAGCAGTGATCACGGTGAACTACATTTACGGTGGCTGGCCCAGGCGCATCGCTGGTGGCACCGGCCTGCTCGATGAAGACGGTTCCAGCCCTTGGATCGGCAAGGATTTCGTCGCTCTCTCTGACACTAACCCCACCGTCAAAGCTGACATGGACGCCTTCCTCCAACAGCAGCTCGACACCTACTTCTCCCAAATGTCTTCTGCCATCCACACCTGGCTGCCCCATCACCTGATTCTCGGCCCGGCAGGCCTGTCCCCGATGGCTCGGCCAATCGTCTTTCAAGAAGCCGGGAAGTACATCGACTACCTCGATGTCGCCGCCGACGATTTCAGCGTCCAGCCTGCTGGCGGATTGTCTCAAGCCCTCTTGAACGCCTACTCCTACCTACAAAAACCCATTGAGGCTGGTACCACCATCACCTCGCAAAAGGATTCCCGCTGGGCCAACTTTCCCCGACCGTCTGACGACTACCCCGATCAGGAAGCTCGAGGCCAAGCCTACGCCACCGAGCTTGGGACGGTCGTGAACCTAAAAGACGCTGATAGCGTGTACTTCGTCGTCGATTTTGACATCTTCGCCTGGACTGACAAGGCGAGCGAATCCGCCAACTTCGGCCTTGCCTCGAATCTCGATAACGCCTATGACGGGGTCGAGGATCAGACGACCATCGGCTATGATTCGTGGGGATTCAAAACTGGTGGCGAAGCTGGAAATTATGGTGATTTCATAACGCCGGTTTCGCAAGCGAACTTCGACGCATTACGTGCAATCCTGCAGCAATGAACGGCCGGGTTCAGCCCAAATTTTCCAAGAACTCAATGGAGAGTCAGGTACTACGGCACTAGGATTAGGTCGGATTCTGTTAGATAGGCGACGCGACGGTTGGCAGAACGGATCCGGTGTCTAGTGCCAATAGCCATGACGTTTAATCCACCTCTTCTATTATTCCCATCTCAGATTGATGGTCTATAATTGGGGCGTAGTGTGTAAGGCGCGCTCTCTGGCGCGATTGAAGCGGCGCTACGTTGATGGCTTATGGCGAGAAATAAAGCAGTCGGCGATTCCTTGAATAACTGACTCACTCAAAATACGACGCCAAACCAGCTCATTTTTGGATTAGTGGAGACAGATGCAGGTACTTAAGAAGTTCATCGAATTCGCGCGCAAATCCCCTCGCGAACAATTGCAGGAAGCCCGAGCGACCGTCCGCTACCGCTTGGGAAAAAGGGATTGGAGAGTCCATCATCTCGGGGACGACAGAACAGCTTATATTATCGGGCTTTTTGGAACCGGACGTTGGTATATCAATGAACTGATGTTGCAGAACATTGGAAAAAGGGCGAAATATTTTAGAGATGAGATCCGCTTCCATCCAGGTCCGACATCGATGATCTACAGCGGCCACGCCACGATTAGGCATGTTTCTCGCGCTCAGGAGTTACCAGCAGTAACGAGCCGTATATTGGAGGCGGTCAGATCGGAATTTGCCGATTTGATTTTTATCTATCGTCATCCCCTCGATTCGCTGCTGACAAATTGGGTTTGGTGGCGGACGTATCTTCGCGACAACAGCATGAGTGGTACTATCTCGCAGGTTTATAAGAGCGCAAACGATCTATGTGCCGATTTGGAGCAGAATTTTCTTGAATTCAAGTCCTTTGCCGAAGGCGATCCTGATTTTTTCGCGGCCGCACCTGGCCCGCGATTTTTGTCTTTCCCGGAGTTTGTTGAGGAAACTGAGCTCTATTTCCAATCTTCAACGCTCACGTTGCGGCTTGAGGACTTCATGATTGATCCACTCAAAGAGTTTTCTAAGATCGTTGAAGTCATGTCGGTTAATCTTGATTTGAGTCGTTTATTTGTATCCCCCCCGAGAACCAAGCCCTACGGCTATTTGGCTGTTAAGGAGAAAGTTCCTCGATTCAGGAACTTTATCAATGAGCTGAATGCGGAGACAAAAAGTCGGATCGAGAAGATCGGATATAATGTGAGGATCTAAGTTAAGTATATTTTGGACTGCTGGACTATCTGGTCCCAGCCGGTATCATCGCGCATTTGTTGTAGGCTCACCGGGAGACGGAAAACAGTAATTGTTCAGCCCGCCATATTAGTTACGCGAGCATCTGTGATTCTTAAGTTTGCCATCGCTGTGCTCTCCCCAATGCGACACGTATCACTTGGGTTCCGATTTTCGGCACGAATAAAACTAGAGTAAGGTTAGAGTCCGTGGTGTGCGCCCGCGAGAAGAGCGGCATCCTGCACGAGGTCTCTAATCGCGGGATATTGACCAAAAAGGCCACTTCTTCAATTTTCGCTGAAATTATGTTCTTGATTTCTTCTTTTCTCCAGGAGTTCCCGTGCATCACTCACAAAGGCCGAGGTTTTTCCTGGCCCTCTCAAATTAAACTTAAGAACAGTGCCATTTGGCTTGTACGCTCGGAGGTATGTGAGGTCTCCGACATCCGAAGTCGGTTCGTCTGCAAACTTGGCACACGGGACGTGATATGTCGTGTCAATAAGACCATCGCTACGCTCAAAGCCGAACGCGCGACGGCTGTGATGTGTTGCTTCGTAATGACGAACCCGCGCTACAATGACGTTGCTAGGCGAAATGGAAGCGGGGCAATTCATGGATCCAACTACTCCGTTGCCATAAAGCTCTTCCAGCGAGGTCGTCACAAGAATTTATTCAACTTAGAGTAACGAGGCGATGAACAAAGATTCGTGTGAGGAAATCCTAAAACGAATCAAAAACGCGATTGAAGCGGCTGTTGAGTCCATCTCGTCATTTATTCCGGGAGCGGTAGCCGCAGAGTTCAAGGCCGGTAATGATCCGATTACAGAGGCTGACCGGACAGCAAATCGTATCCTACGCCAGGCTTTAAACCGAGATGGCGAGGGATGGCTCTCCGAGGAAAGTTTTGATGACCCGGCACGCCTCGAGAACGAGCATGTCTGGGTAGTTGATCCTTTAGACGGCACACGGGAGTTCGTCGCTGGAATTCCTGAATGGTGCATTTCTGTCGGTTTTGTCGAAAACGGAAAGGCGGTGGCGGGAGGCATCTGCAATCCCGTTACTCGGGAATTGTTTTTGGGCGCTGTGGGTCACGGGATAACTCTCAATGGCAAAGCCGTCCGTCCGAGCAAATGTCGCAGTCTCTCTGACGCAGTGGTGCTGGCCAGCCGCAGCGAAGTAAAACGAGGAGAGTGGGACTGTTTCAGACAAGCCCCTTTTGTTACGAGGCCCATGGGATCTGTGGCCTACAAACTCGCCCTCGTAGCGGCAGGTCTGGCCGATGCGACTTGGACATTTGCTCCCAAGAGTGAATGGGATATCGCCGCTGGGGTAGCCTTGGTTGAGTGCTCTGGCAGCTTCGCCCGCAAGATCGACAATTCTCTCATCCGCTTTAACCAGAAATCCACCCGTCTTCCCGGGCTCCTAGCCTGTGGCCCCTACTTGCTGGAAGAACTGACCTCCCTTCTTGGGGGAATCACCAGGCTTGGCTCCGTCACGGAGGAGTGAAAGCTGGGAGGATTGTTTTCAGTTTGGTTAGCGAAGGTGCCATTCAGTGTTAGGATAATTTCATATAAATATTGCCAATCTATGATGGAAGTCGTAGTAACGAGGGTCCTCTGTTATAGGGACGACACGATTTCTTATGCTGCCAAAGATAAAAGAGGCCGGGCGCCGGCTTGAAGCCGAACATGCACCTTCACTAGGGCGCGTCTTCTGGATCACCGGGTTATCTGGCGCCGGTAAGACAACCGTGGGACGAGAGTTGTGGAGGCGGCTGCTTGCGGCCGGTCATTCGGTCGTCTTCCTCGATGGCGACGCGCTGCGTGCTACCATCGCCGAGGATCTTGACCACACCGCGGACAACCGGCGGCGATCGGCGATGCGCAATGCGCGGCTGTGTGAGTTGCTGTCTGGGCAAGGCACCGAAGTCGTCTGTGCAACAATCTCGCTGTTTCACGAGGTGCAGCGTTGGAACCGTGAGAACATTCCCGGATATCGCGAGATCTACCTGCGGGTCCCCATAGACGAGCTACGCCGTCGGGACAACAAAGGGATCTATGCGGCGGGTCGACGCGGCGATGCGCGGGACATCGTTGGCGTTGACGTGCCAGCCGAGGTGCCCGTGGCTCCTGACCTGATGCTCGACAATTATGGGGCGCTCGACGTCGGCACCGCGGTCGATCGCATCTTGGTTGTATGCGCCGGACCAGTTGGCGCGGGTGCGGCGAACGCGGTGAGCGCAACCGGGCCGGCGCGCCACGTCGCCTTCAAAACGAAAGCGGAAACTCTGGAAACGCTGGCTCCGCTGCTGGTTAATGGGCGCGTCCTGCCGCAGGTCCGATTCTCGGTTGGCGATTGGCGCTCGGACCCCGCTGGCGTGCTCGCTAGTATCACCGCCGCTCCCTGGGGTTCAAATCGGGTTATCGTGCGTAGCAGTGCACGGGGCGAGGACGGCGCTGCGAGCTCCCAGGCAGGGAAGTACGATTCCGTGCTCGGTGTCGTCGGCACCTCAGCAGTGGCACAGGCAATTGATCGGGTGATCGACTCGTTCGCCAATGAAGGAGGCGGCGACGACCAGGTCTTCGTGCAGCCGATGCTTGACCGGGTGGCGATGGCTGGAGTGGTCTTCTCGCGCAGTCCTAGCGGCAGCCCCTATTTCATTATCAATTACGACGACCGCTCAGGCCTGACCGATCGTGTGACTGCCGGTGTCGGCGACAATCTCAAGACATTTCTTTGCCTCAAATCGCGGCCTGAAGCCTGCTCACCGCAGCTGGCGCCGATCATCGCTCTGGTAAGTGAGCTCGAAACCCTCCTAGGGTGTGATGCAATCGACGTGGAATTTGCCGTCGGCGACGACGGACAGCTCTACCTTCTGCAAGTTCGCCCGCTCGGCGTCGCTAGCCTGGGGCGGGCGGCGGACGCCAAGGTCAACACCGCGCTTTCCGATGTCGCACGCAAGGTCGAGCTTCTCAGCCGCCCGCATCCTTACCTGCACGGCAGTCGGGCAGTATTCGGCGTCATGCCAGACTGGAACCCGGCTGAAATCATCGGAGTGCGGCCTTGGCCACTTTCACTGTCGCTCTATCGCGAACTCATCACCGACGCGATTTGGGCCTATCAGCGGGACAATTACGGGTACAAGAATCTTCGCAGCTTTCCGCTGCTGGTCAGTTTTCACGGGTTGCCCTACATCGACGTTCGTGTCAGCTTCAACTCCTTCGTACCACGCGACGTACCTGACGATCTCTCCGGGCGTCTCGTGAATTACTACATCGACCGCCTCCTATCCGAACCGCATCTTCATGACAAGGTCGAATTTGAGATCATCTTCTCCTGCTACACCCTCGATTTGCCGAAGCGGATGGGCAGGCTCGCCGAGCACGGATTTTCTCCAGAAGACCTTGCCGAACTTTCTGGTGCCTTACGGCGCCTCACCAATCGCATCATGCATGGTGACACCGCGCTCTGGCGGCGCGACCGCGCGAAGATCGACCTGCTGGCACAGCGGTTACCGACAATCTGTAACGCAAAGATCGACAAGATCAGCCGCATTTACTGGCTGATTGAAGACTGCAAGCGATACGGCACACTACCGTTCGCCGGTCTCGCGCGAGCCGGCTTCATAGCGGTTCAGCTCCTTCAGTCCTTCGTTGAGGTAGGCGTTCTCAGCGCCGAAGAGGCCGCGACATTCATGTCGAGTGTCGATACCGTCGGGTCGCGCATCGGGCAAGATTTCGCGCAACTTCCGAAGGCAGACTTTCTCGTGCGCTACGGCCACCTCCGGCCGGGGACCTACGACATCCTGTCGCCTCGGTACGACGAGGCGCCCGATCTCTACTTCGACTGGTCCAGTGCCCGACCGGCGGCGTCTGCGCCCCCTCGCTTCGCATTGTCGATCGAGCAGTTGCGCCGCATCGAGCAGCTGCTCAAGGAACATGAGCTGGACATCGACGTCTTGAGTTTGATCGAGTTCATCAAGGCCGGTATTGAAGGTCGCGAATATGCGAAGTTCGTGTTCACGCGAAGCTTGAGCGACGCTCTTTCGCTAATCAGACAGCTGGGCGAGGATCATGGTGTTTCGGCGGAAGATTGTGCGTTTCTCAACTACGACGCCATCCGCACGCTCTATAGCGAGAGCGCTCCGGTGCGCGAGGTGCTGCTGGAGAGCGTGGCGCACGGCCGAGAGCGCCACGCGCTCACGCGCAATCTCGTGCTTCCACCAAACATCCCTTCGCCCGACGAAGTGTTCGCATTTCACCTTCCCCCGAGCCAGCCTAATTTCATTACGCGAAAAAGCGTCACCGCGCCGGTCGCTTCAATCGGCGACCCGCCGGAGAGCTTCGCTGGACGGATTCTTTTCGTGCCAAGCGCCGACCCCGGCTTCGACTGGATCTTCACTCGTGGTATCAGCGGATTCGTCACCCAGTTCGGTGGCGCCAATTCGCACATGG
>Ga0302325_10027426_pt1 | contig 11807 bp, 11 predicted proteins | sample Palsa_T0_2_FD_201948 | JGI IMG/M metagenome (GOLD analysis project Ga0302325, IMG submission 201948) | Peat permafrost microbial communities from Stordalen Mire near Abisko, Sweden - Palsa_T0_2 | ecosystem: Environmental > Terrestrial > Soil > Palsa > Peat permafrost | place: Sweden: Abisko... | reverse complement strand
GCAATCCATTGATCAGCACTCCATGGCTCGGTATGTGCAGCACCGTCATGGCCGCCGGGTGCGCACGATCCGCGGGAGGGTCGGTGAATATCGCCGGCGGCACCGACTGCGCGAGCGCCCCGCCGGCCGAACCCACCAACAACACGATGCAAGACAACAACGAACGCATGGCTGGGCAGGTGCTGATCATGAAACGTAAGTCCTCGGGATTGTTATCGAGCCAATTCTATGCCTACTGTACCTTATGCAGGAGGCCGGGCCTAAGCAGCGAGGTGGCGAATTGGCGACGCTCTACACGGTCGGGCACTCGAATCATTCCATCGACAAATTTGTCGGCCTGTTGACCGCAAACGGCATCACAGCGATCGCCGATGTGCGCTCTCGACCCTTCAGCAGACGGCATTCGCAGTTCAACAAGGAACGGCTCGCGGCGGCCCTGGCGCAACATGAAATTGCCTATGTATTCCTCGGTAAGGAGTTGGGCGCCCGCTCCGAGGACCCGTCCTGCTACGAAAATGGCAAAGTTCAATACGGGCGCTTGGCGGCAACGCCGGCGTTCAAGGCCGGCATCGAGCGCGTGCTGGCCGGCGCGGAAAAATTTCGCGTCGCCCTCATGTGCGCGGAAAAGGAACCCCTGGACTGCCACCGCACGTTGCTCGTCAGCCGTGCGCTCGAAAGTGCCGGCGCTTCAATCGCGCATATCCTGGCGGACGGCAGCGTAGAGCCTCAAGAACAAACCATGTCGCGGCTCGTCGAGCTGGTGGGGCTGTCAAAGGAAGACCTGTTTCAACGCGACGATTTGATCGCAGCCGCCTGCCGCTTACGAGAAGACAAGATCGCCTACGTCAAGGAATAGCCGGCATTAGAAACAGTTTCACGGCGGAAGGGTGCGCCGGATCGAAGTAAATCGAGTTTTCCGCGGTTTTCATCAAACGGCTCGAGCCTAACGGTTCGCCGGTATTGGGATTGACATCGAATCGCGGAAAATTACTGCTCGAGATATCCAATCGAATCCGATGGCCCTTCTTCACCACGTTGGCGGTATCGAACGGTCGCACCACGATGTTGTAGATTTTGCCCGGCACAAGCAGTTGGCGCGTCTCGGTATGGTCGCGGTAGCTCGCGCGCACGATGCCATCGGTTAGATTCATATCGAAACCGGTCGGAAAGTCCGCGCTGGGCGGATATACGTCGATGAGCTTTGCCGTGAAATCCGTATCCGTCGCCGTCGATGCCGCGTACAGCGTAACTTCCACGGACCCCGCCAGCACGGCATCGTGTTTTAAAATCTCGCTCTCGAACACCAGCACATCGCTGCGCGCACGCAGCGGCAGATAGGGAGGACGCGAGCCCGGCATATCAGCGCGCTCGCGCTGGTCATAGGCGCCATCCTTCAGGCGTTTTGAAACACCGCCGCCGATCGTGGGCACCGGATGTGCTGGATCGAACTGAAACACCGTCGCGGCTGGCTCGGTCGGTGATGGCGCTCGGATGTTCAGCGATCCGTCGGCATGCAGATAAAAAATCGCCGCGCGCGCCTCGGCGGGCGGCCATACCTTCGATTCGCGCCATTCGCCGCCATGATAGAGCCGTCCGGCCGAGTCTTTGTGACCGTCGCCGGTGCCCATCAAGAAATATCGCACCGGCGCTTGCGTGGAAGCTGCGGTCTTGATGCCTTTCAAATGGTAGTCAAACCATGCCAAATGGAAGTTCGTGTCGAAATCCTTGATCGCCGCATCGACGCCGAAATCCACATCGCCGGCGAAAGTGGCGGTATTGCCGTGATGCGTCCAAGGTCCGATGACCAGCCGCATCGGAGATTTCTTTAGTGCGCCAAGCCTGCGCCAATTCTCGATCGTGCCGCGCAGGTAAATATCGTACCAACCACCCACATGCATCATCGGCACATCGGCGGTCTGGCCGTAGAACTTTTCCCATTGCATGCCGAGCGTGTCCCAATGAGCGTCATAGTCCGAGTGCGTCGCTTCCTCGAGATAGTAGCGTTCGTAATTCGGCGCGACCGACAGCGGACTTAAACCCTCGCGGATCGGCAGGGCCGAATACCAGGCATTGACATCCTCCTTGGAAAGCATTCCCTTCGTCACCGGATCCTTGGCATCGTCCAGCGCCTGCGACCATGCCCACGTCAGTTGCCGGCCCATTTCGAATGCGCCGTCGTACCGGACGCTGTGATCCCAGGCGTTGGACATGCCGCCCATGTTAAGGAGCAATGCGCGCAGATGCGGCGGCGCGAGTTTCGAAGCGTCGGCTTGCGTGTGCGCCGCATACGAAGTCCCATACATGCCCACTTTACCGTCGCTGAACGGCTGCTTTGCCGCCCACTCGACAGTGTCGTATCCATCATAGGCATCATACGGATAGTATTTCTCGAACACGCCCTGCGAATGGTGGCGTCCGCGCGTATCCTGAACCAGGACCACATAGCCATGCTTCGCCAGCGTCTCGGCGATGGCGACGGTGGCGGCCTCGGATTTATCGTAGGGCGTGCGGTGCAGAAGCACAGGTAGGCGCTCCGGGGCCGCCACACTGCCCGTGGCCGGCCGATAGATATCCGTGGCCAACAACACGGCGTCGCGCGCGGCGACCATGACGTCCTGCTGACGTATCACATCCCGATACGCCTTCGATGGCGCGGGCTCGCCGTTGGCAACAAACGCAACGCAAGAGAAGCAGGCCAGAAGGAATACGCGGAATCGAATTGATGCCACCGCCATAGCTCGAGGCTACCCTAACTTCCAAGACTCTAGGACAATCTTGCAAATACTAGTGGCTAAAACCGCCCTGAGCAACGCGCCAGAAAAACGCTTGCTAACATTAACTGTGGGTGGTCGAATCATTAAACCTGACCGCTGCGATCGCGCGAAATGCCTACAAAAATAGGCTTGCGAGGTGTTTGACCAGCCAGGTCAACGGGAGTACAACTTGCTTATCAAATCGTTTTGGTGTGCCGCCATGTCAACCAAACTCATAATTTTTGTCGCTGCATTGATTGCCGCGGGTCCAGTTCTTGCTGCGGGTGGAGGAGGCTCGGGCGGCGGAGGTTCGGGAGGCTCGTCGAGCACCTCCGGAGGGAGCGCGGGCGGCGGCCACTCTGGCGGAGGGGGAGGCGGCGGGGGATCCGGCGGAGGCGGACATATGGGTGGAGGTGGCGCGGGTGCGGGCGGAGGACTGGGTGGTCGCGGCGCGGCGGCCAGCGCACACGGCGCCACTCTGGCGAGTCATGGCAGTGCACTGGCGAATCACGGCGCGACGCACGCGAGCGCCATGCATGCCGCCACCGCGACGGGCAAACATGCCGCCGTAGAACATGAGACATCCAAGCTTGCCGGCACGGATCATCATCACCACATCTTTCGCCGCCAGCCCCAATACAGCGAGACCATTCCGGAATTCTTTGGCCTTTGCAGCCGGGAACGGTTACAAGGTTGGCCGGACTTTTGCAGTGGCCCCACGAAGTCCTCGTCCGGCAAAAAGGCGCGCTCCTAGAATCTCTTGAGAGCGAGGAGGTCCGCTGGACGCGCAGTCCTGCTCGCAGGGATTCTAGCCAGTGCGCGGCTATCGCTCGCGGCTGAATCAACTTTACCGACCGACGAGGACATAAGCGCGAAGCAGTTTGTCGCTGCGATCGAGCGCTTCAATGCGCTCGACCCGCAATCACCGGATACGCTGGACACCCGCCTCACCTACGCGAATTTCCTTACAAAACTCGAGCACGGCAACTGCGGCGCGAATTTGGATGAAGCGCAAACTCAGCTGGAGGTCGCGCAGGCAAACCGGGCGCTCGCCGTGGTGCTGCCTTCCGGTCTCGCGCGCGCCGCTGCCGTCGAGTACCAACTGCATTCGGCGCGCGCCGCTTGCGGCGCCGGCGCGGCGGTGCGCGACCAAGAGTTGCATGCGGCACTTGAGTCCGCGCAACGCGGCGTGGATCTGTATCGCGACGCGTTCGATGCCGTATCGATGGTCACCATGCAATTCAACGTCAGCGTTGCATATCACGACCTGGGCGATGCCGCCGCTGCCGCCGCCGCGCTACGCGCGACCCTGGACTTGGACCGGGAATACGGTTTTGCGGACGACGCAGCAGACAACTATCGGATGCTGCTGCAGTGGAACAATGAAGACTCCAGTCAAGAGCAGGTCGACGCGCGGATGAAAGATTTTCCAGAGCGCTCGGCGACGTTATCCTTCGGATGGGCCGAAAGCGACGCCTCTCTGACATTGCAATCCGATGTCACAGAGCTGGCCGGCGACGACTTCGCGCATTTCCAAGCTTCAAGGACCGCGCAGCGTCACGTGCGCAAGGGCTGGAATAGTTGGCTGGTGTCCCTGCAACTCGACGACCCGCACTTCGAGATCGGCGAGCTGCCCAGCAGCGATCGGCTGGCATTATCGTTCGCGAATTCTCTGGCGCGCGTGCTGGAGCACTTTCATGATTTTCGTCTCAGCCTTAAGGGAGATTTCGACCAGAGCAAAGGCGACGTCCGATTCGTGTTCCGCGCGCGTGCGGACGCCAAAGCATTGGCGCACAACCTCGGCTCGCTGAGTGCTGACTCGAGCGGCGCGCAGTCTACGCGGTTGGCGCGCCGAATCGGCGCGGCCATCAGAGACGCGCTGCTGCCCGAGGCCATCGAGGCGCAAACTGCCGAGGATTACAATCTTGATGCAGGAACGTGGATCGGCGCCACGCTCGAACAAGGCGTTTGGTATGACATGACGGCGGCCCTCTTCCTGCCGCTTGCAACGCAAGTCATTCTCACCCACAAAATACAGTTCACCTATTCCCGTTCCGTCCCTTGCACGCCCGGATCCTCGGAAGTCTCCTGCATCGAGATCGTGCTGCGCGCGGTGCCCGACCCGATCGTCCTCAGAGCTAGCCTCGACACACTCACGCGCCAACCGCACTTTGCACGCGGCCGGCCGCCGCAGTTGTGGTCGGCCGCTACGATACGCCTGGTCACGGATCCGGCGACGCTGTGGACCTACAGCCGCGAGACGCGGTGGCACGCCTATTGGTCGAATGGGAACCCCGGACCCGATCAATCGCTGATGGTATCGGAAAAAACCATCTTATCGATGTCGGCTCCCAATCCTGTTTCAGTTCCGACTCCACCGTAAAAAAAAAGAGCGGACTTTGAAGTCCGCTCTCTTTTGACTGTCACCAGCTTTGCGGCCGGTGCTACATGTCCATACCGCCCATGCCACCCATGCCGCCGCCCGGGGCGCCATGTGCATGCTCATCTTCCTTCGGCGACTCGGCGATCATGACTTCCGTCGTGAGCAACAGACCCGCCACCGAGGCGGCGTTCTGCAGAGCCAGACGCGTCACCTTGGTCGGATCCAGGATGCCCAGATCGATCATATCGCCGTACTCACCCGTCTGGGCGTTGTAACCGTAGGTGCCCTTGCCCTCGCGGACTCGGTTCAGAACAACCGCGGCATCTTCACCGGCATTGGTGACGATTTGACGCAGTGGCTCCTCAATTGCGCGAGCCAGGATCTTGATGCCCGTGGTTTGATCTTCGTTCTTACCAGTGAGCTTCTCGATCGCCTTGAGCGCACGCACCAGGGCGACGCCGCCGCCCGGGACCACGCCTTCTTCGACCGCCGCACGGGTTGCGTGCAACGCATCTTCGACGCGGGCCTTCTTTTCCTTCATTTCGATCTCGGTCGAAGCGCCGACTTTGATCACGGCAACGCCGCCGGAGAGCTTGGCAACGCGCTCCTGCAGCTTTTCCTTGTCATAGTCAGAGGTCGCTTCCTCGATCTGCTGGCGGATGCTTTCGACACGGGCCTTGATGTCCGACGCCTTGCCATTACCGTCGATGATCGTGGTGTTCTCTTTCTCCACCAGAATCTTCTTCGCTTCGCCCAGGTCGTTCAAGGTCGCTTTCTCGAGCGACAAGCCGACTTCGTCGGAGATGACCGTGCCGCCGGTGAGGACCGCGATGTCCTGCAGCATGGCTTTGCGGCGATCGCCGAAGCCCGGCGCCTTGACGGCGGCGACTTTGACGATTCCGCGGATGGTGTTGACGACCAACGTCGCGAGCGCCTCGCCTTCCACATCTTCCGCCACGATCAGCAGCTGACGGCCGCCTTTCGCAATGGCTTCCAGCAAGGGGAGCAATTCGCGAATATTGGAAATCTTCTTGTCGACCAGGAGGACCAGCGGCTTGTCGAGCTCGGCGCTCTGGCTCTGCTGATTGTTGATGAAATACGGCGAGAGGTAGCCGCGATCGAACTGCATGCCTTCGACCACTTCGAGCTCGTTCTCGAGGCCCGAACCTTCTTCAACCGTGATCACGCCCTCTTTGCCGACCTTCGCCATCGCATCGGCAATCGTCTTGCCAATGCTTTCGTCGGAATTCGCAGAGATCGTGCCGACCTGCGCAATCGCCTTCGGGTCTTTGCAGGGCTTGGAAAGCTTCTTGAGTTCTTCCGTGGCCGCAATGACCGCGGTGTCGATACCGCGCTTCAGGTCCATGGGGTTGGCGCCTGCGGCGACCGACTTCAGACCTTCGCGGATGATGGCTTGCGCCAACACGGTTGCGGTGGTGGTGCCATCGCCGGCTTCGTCAGACGTGTTGGAAGCAACTTCCTTCACCATCTGCGCGCCCATGTTTTCGAACTTGTCCTTGAGCTCGATTTCCTTTGCAACGGAGACACCGTCCTTCGTGACGGTGGGAGCGCCGAAGCTCTTGTCGAGCACGGCATTGCGGCCTTTGGGGCCTAGTGTGACCTTGACGGCATTCGCCAAAATATTCACACCCTTGAACATGCGTGCCCGAGCGTCGTCGCTGAAGCGTACGTCTTTAGCTGCCATTTGCTGATACCTCTAATTAAATTTGAATTGCGCGAAGTAAATTGGGATTGGGCGGGGGCTTACTTGCCTTCCACGATGGCCATGATGTCTTCCTCTCTCATCACAACCAATTCGTCCCCGTCCATCTTCACTTCGGTGCCGCTGTACTTGCCGAAGAGGATCTTGTCGCCGACCTTGACGTCCAGCGGGCGAATCTCTCCGTTCTCTAAAATCTTGCCCTTACCGACGGCAATGACTTTGCCGAAAATAGGCTTCTCGGTGGCGGTATCCGGAATCACGATGCCACCTGGAGACTTACGCTCCTCTTCCTCTCTTTTCACGATCACGCGGTCATGAAGGGGACGAATCTTCATAAGACAAGACTCCTAATGCTTGAAGTTGGGTTAACAAAGGGTGGGTGTTGTTAGCACTCTCCCATCGAGGCTGCTAATAATAGCGGCGAATTGTTACGATTCAAGAGCTAGGTCCGTTAATTTTTGTTGTGCCGCAGCAATACTAAGGAGCTGGCGCGCCCGCGCCGCGGCTACTAAAGTGCGCCCATGCAACGAACTCTAGGCCCTGTTTTAGTCGCTCTTTTATATGTCTCGCTGCTTGGCCTTACCGGGACGGCCCAGGCCAAACCCTGGTGGATGCGGGGCGTTGATTCCAACGAGACGGATTTTCTACCACCCGATGTCGCGTTTCGAGTCGCCGCACGCGTTGACGGCAACGTGGTAAAAATCCGCTGGGTCATCGCAGATGGCTACTATCTGTATCGTCGAAAGATCGAAGTGAAGGCAGAAAGCCCGGATCTCTTGGTGTCTACGCCTCAGCTGCCGCCTGGCACGGTAAAGACCGACCCCTATTTGGGTACGCAGCAGGTTTATACCCAGCAAGTCGAAGCGGTGGTGCCGTATTCCCGCATCGATGCCGGCGCCCATCCCCTTCAAATCAAGGTGATCTACCAGGGCTGCGCGGAAGCGGGCCTGTGTTATCCCCCGATTACCAAGGTGATTTTCCCGACTGTCGGATCACCCCCCGTCGTCGCCAGCGAACCGCCTCAGCCCTGGGTAAGCACGGCAATTATCTCGGGCGGATGCGCGTTTCTGCTGGCAGGCTTGGTGCTGCGAAAGGGCCGTAAGCTCGACACTCCGGCATGAGGACTTCTGGACTGCGCTATCTGGGGGGCGCATTGGTTCTCCTGCTGGGAATGTGGGCCGGATTGAAGTTTCACCGCGTTCATCAGGTCTCGGCGCCTGGGGTTGCGGTGCCAGCGGGGGTGGCCAGCGCCCCTGATCCAAAAGAGAATTCCGCCCTGGAAGCGCCGCCACATCCCGTGATCCCCGCGCAGCTGCCCGATTTCTCGCTCAATGACTTGTCGGGCAAGTCCACCTCGATCACCGCATGGAACGGCAGGTCGTTGGTGATTAACTTTTGGGCAACGTGGTGCGCTCCCTGCCGCCGCGAAATACCCCTGCTCAAGACCCTGGCCGCCGACTGGGCCGGGCACGATCTCACCGTGGTCGGGATTGCAGTGGACTATGCCGACAAGGTTCGGCAGTTCACCGGACAGTTCAAAATCGACTATCCCGTGCTCATCGGCGAACAGGACGCTTTGGACGTGGCGGCTAAATTCGGCATGGACTCACCGGCCCTTCCCTTTACCGTGTTTACGGACCAGCGAGGCGAGGTCGTGGCGTTGTTCGTCGGCGAATTGCATCGGCCGCAGGCCGATTTCATCTTGTCGGAGGTTCAAAGTCTCAATCAGGAGCACATTCAACTCCCCGAAGCGCGGCGCGCCATCGCCGAGCGTCTGGAAGCCATGGCAGGAAAGAACGCCGGATAAACGCACTAGGGCGACGTTCGCCGCCGAAGCTTGCCTTTTCACTTCAATTTCTGGTTATTATCGCGGACCTTTGTAGCGCGACCGCGCTGGGAATTGACCTCACGATGGCCCGAGTCTTGCTGTTAAATGGCCCGAACTTGAATCTTCTCGGCACGCGCGAGCCGGCAATCTATGGCAGCGCCACGCTAAAAGACATCGAGACCAAGCTCAAAACGCAGTGCCAAGCCTTGGGACATGAACTCATCGCCGCCCAAAGCAATGCCGAACATGAATTGATTGCCCAGATTCACACCGTCAAGCGTGACGGCATCGGATTCGTGATCATCAACCCGGGGGCCTTCACGCACACCAGCATTGCGCTGCGCGACGCTTTTCTCTCGGTGGCGGTGCCGTTCATAGAGATTCACTTGAGCAACGTGTTCGCGCGCGAAGCATTCCGACATCACTCTTATTTATCCGACATCGCGGTCGGCTGCATATATGGATTGGGCCCGATCGGCTACGAGCTTGCGCTCCAAGCCGCCATCGCACGCCTGACCCGACCTTAAAACAAAATTTGAAGGGGTTCGCGGATGGATATTCGCAAGGTTAAAAAGTTGATCGAGTTGCTGGAGGAGTCAGGCATCTCGGAACTCGAGATTTCGGAGGGCGAGGAATCGGTACGCATCAGCCGCCACCCGCGGGGCGGGGTCCAAGTAGCGACCCAGGCTGCACCGATCATGAATGCGGCGCCGGCCGCGCCCCCGGCTCCGGCCATGGCCGCCACCTCGGCCGGCGAACGAGCGCCTCGCAATGACGAGCACACCGTCACCTCTCCCATGGTAGGCACGTATTATGCGTCTGCCTCTCCCGGTGCAAAGCCCTTCGTTGAGATCGGCAGCGAAATCAAAGTCGGTCAAATCCTCTGCATCATCGAGGCGATGAAGATGATGAACCAAATAGAATCCGACAAGGAAGGTCGGGTCACGGCCATGCTCGCGAAGAACGGCGAGCCGGTCGAGTTCGGCCAACCTCTGTTCATCATCGAATAGGTTGCGATGATCGAAAAAGTCGTCATCGCGAACCGCGGCGAGATCGCCCTTCGCATATTGCGCGCGTGCCGCGAGCTTGGCATCAAAACCGTGGCCGTTCATTCCACGGCCGACTTCAACACCAAGCACGTCTTGCTGGCGGACGAGACGGTCTGCATTGGGCCGCCGCAATCCGCGCTCTCTTATCTCAATATGCCGGCGATCATCAGTGCGGCCGAAGTCACCGACGCGGTGGCAATCCACCCCGGTTACGGGTTCCTGTCGGAAAACGCCGATTTCGCGGAGCGCGTCGAAAAGAGCGGATTCATATTCGTGGGACCTCGCGCGGAAACCATCCGTCTCATGGGCGACAAGGTCTCAGCCATCAAAGTCATGAAGGCGGCAGGCGTCCCTTGCGTACCGGGATCCGACGGGCCATTGGGTAAGGACAACGATGAGAGCTTCCGAATCGCCAAGGACATCGGCTATCCGGTGATCATCAAGGCCTCCGGCGGCGGCGGCGGCCGCGGCATGCGCGTTGTACACACCGATGCCTCATTGTTGAATGCCATCGGCGTGACGCAATCGGAAGCGCTCGCGGCCTTCGGCAATGATCAAGTCTACATGGAGAAGTTTCTCGAGAAGCCGCGGCACATCGAATTTCAGGTGCTCGCGGACAACTACGGCAACGTGGTGCATCTGGGCGAGCGCGATTGCTCGATGCAGCGCCGGCATCAGAAAGTGATCGAGGAAGCGCCCGCGCCCGGTCTGACCGCCAAGCAGCGCAAAACGATGGGAGAGCGCTGCGCCAGGGCGGTTCGGGAAGTCGGCTACCGCAGCGCCGGCACCCTGGAGTTCCTGTACCAGGACAACGAATTCTATTTTATTGAAATGAACACGCGTATTCAGGTCGAGCATCCCGTGACCGAACTGGTCACCGGAATCGACATCGTCAAGGCACAATTGCTGATCGCGGCGGGCGAGCCGCTACCTTACGGGCAGAACGACATTCAGATCCGCGGCCACGCAGTCGAATGCCGCATCAACGCCGAGGATCCAAAAAACTTTACCCCAAGTCCAGGCCCGATCCGTTTGTGGCACTCGCCCGGCGGACCGGGAATCCGCGTCGACAGCCACGTCTATACCGGCTACAACGTGCCGCCGTTTTATGATTCCATGATCGGTAAGGTCATTGCGTACGGCGACACCCGCGATACCGCAATCGCGCGCATGCGCAACGCGCTTGCAGAGATGGTGGTCGAAGGCATCAAGACCAACATCCCGCTGCATCAGGAGATATTCAATCATTCCGCCTTCAAGCAAGGCGGAACGGACATTCACTATCTCGAGCGACGATTGGGACTGAAGTAACATCTCGCAGGATGTTGCATCGATGACGTTCTATGAAATCGAATTTCCGCTCGCCACGTTAAGTTCCGACGCGGTCGAAGCGGCCCTGCTCGAAGTCGGCGCAAGCTCCATTACATTCGTCGACCGCGGCGACGAGCCCGTGCTGGAGCCCAAGCCAGGCGAAGTTCGGCTGTGGAGCGACACGCTGGTGCGCGCCTTGTTTCAAGAATCCAGCGACGCGGCGCTGAATCTCGATCGGCTCGCTACCACATTGGGGCCGCATGTCACGCAAACCGCCCGCGTGCGCGCCGTTCGAGACCAAGTTTGGGAACGCGCCTGGCTCACGGGGTGGAAATCTTTGCGCTTCGGACGCCGACTTTGGGTTTGTCCGCGCGCCGCCGAGGCGCCCCAGGACCCACAAGCCATCGTGGTGCGGCTGGATCCGGGACTGGCATTTGGCACAGGCACGCATCCCACCACGGCGCTATGTCTGCAGTTATTGGATTCGTTGCCGCTCGAGGGCCATACCGTGATCGACTATGGCTGCGGCTCCGGCATCTTAGGGGTGGCGGCCTTGAAGCTCGGCGCCGCGCAGGTCATTGCCGTGGATATTGACCATCAAGCGCTGCTTGCAACGCGCGATAACGCAGTGCGCAACGGCGTCGGCTCGAGCATCACAGTGCAGGGCATTGAGGCCCCTCTGCCGAGCGCCTTCTGCGTGGTAGCCAACATTTTGGCGGGACCATTGATCGAATTGGCGCCCAAACTGACTTTGGCCTGC
>Ga0302325_10027424_pt1 | contig 11808 bp, 15 predicted proteins | sample Palsa_T0_2_FD_201948 | JGI IMG/M metagenome (GOLD analysis project Ga0302325, IMG submission 201948) | Peat permafrost microbial communities from Stordalen Mire near Abisko, Sweden - Palsa_T0_2 | ecosystem: Environmental > Terrestrial > Soil > Palsa > Peat permafrost | place: Sweden: Abisko... | reverse complement strand
AGGGCCTCAAGGTCACTTTCAGAGTCGTCCAAACGGATCTACAAAGTCAGAAAACCCCGTCCTGTGTGAATACCGTATCGTTGTTGGCATCGGACTTGCCCCTTTCCAACATTTCTTTCCATACTTGCACGCACGTCACCACACTCTGTGGAATGCAAAAGACTCGAGTCCCTTGCGCAGCGGCGATCTTTACGGTTCGAGACATTGGAGATAGGCGGGTCGTTGCGAAATTGTTGGGTGGCTTTATATTGTGGTTGCTTTTATTGCGCCGGGCGGAATAAAAGGTTGAACAGGAGCCGGGGGTGGCACGGATCCAAGGCCCCGAATTTCTAATCACGAAGAGTCCAATGAGCGGGTGGCTTTGAATTGCGCAGGGCGGAATATCAAGGCCGTGACCAAAAGTGTATTAATTCCTGAAGTTCTCCCGACCCTAAATCGCGAAAAGTCCTCCCCAACTGCACCGAAATTGACGGTGGAGGAACCCCCGAAATGAGACCTCCGAAGAGTGCGCTTCATAAAATTATCGGGAAATGATTATTTCATTAGCTGCCATACTAGTGTGCAAATAAACCACTCTCCAGCTCGCAACTACATAATCCCTCCTCCGTTGCCTCCAGAAACCTTACTAGCTCGTAATCACGAGCCCAGCTTCCTGTGCGCTTATCGTGCTGATATCTATCGATTGAGTTCAAAGCCTTGTCAACATGCATTCGAACATAGATAGCTGAGTCCGAGTGGCTGGTCTTGTCCATCTCGACTATCCCTTTGGATTAGAGTACTACTCTATGTGCGATGGAAGCCCAAAACGGAGTACATATTAGTATTAGATAACGGGAGTAGTCCCGTGACCAAAACTCTATTTGGTCCGCACAGAATTTGATCCGCATTCTTTCAGATAAGTCAGTCCCGGCCCCAGCCTATCGTTGATCTTCTTTCGGCGACCTTGCCTTTTCTTAACACCTTATTACGTCACTGATAAACTCTAATGATATGTGCAGCCATAGCCGGACGTGGATGGATAGCCGTTCTTGCCTCAGACTGGCCTCCGATACGACTAGTACTAGTATTAGTCGCGATTCAAGCTACAATATCTCATTTCAAGCAATCCGAATACCATAAACTCCGTCGGTCTCGGTTCAACTCGCCATGGTTGACCCGCCGGGCGTCAGTAATCACAGAGCCAAGCGAGGGCTTTTGGGCTTGTTCAATCGGAAGCCCCCTGCGAATGCTAGCCTCCCGGTCGGTCTCGGTTCAACTGGTGTCCTCAACACGGTGGACCAGCCGGCAGTGTATCAAATTGGTGTCCTCAACACGGTGGACCAGCCGGCAGTGTATCATGACAGAGCCAAAAAGCGAGGGCCTTTTTCCCAGAAGTTGTTGAAGAAGCGGAACACACAGGATGAATCATACAAATACCAGCCCAGCAGCGACTATGATTATTATTATGATGGCTGGGAGGGAGACGGTGAGTGCACGTCTTGGGAACTGGCGGCTAACTTGCGAGAACCAATAGTCCCAGAGTTCGTGTACGCTCCACCAGCTGAATGGGAACCCCCGCCTAGCCGTCCCCCGCCTCCCCCTCTTCCGCCTAGCCGTCCCCGTCCCCCGCCGGTTTCAATGGTTTTGGACCCTGCGAACCCTGCCGGCCCAATATATCCGGGGCCACTGAGTACAACCCCCACTGCTCCCCTCGCGTCCCCGTGGTCGCCATTCGGCGTGCCTCTGCAAAATTCCGCTGGCATTCCCTCGCGTCGTAGCAAGGAATCCGCATACGTGCCTTCAACCACCGTAAGTTTCGTGTATGCTGCGGCCGCTAATTGGTAGGAAGAAGACGAGATGTTGGCGAGAGCTCTGCAAGAGGTGGATCTTGAAGAATGGTCGACCGATGATGAATCTGCTTTCTACGGGGACTTTTCTACCAGGTTGAACCGCGCGTATACGAAAACGAAAGTTCATTATGCACGTTTATTTATATATCTTACAAGTAGTCACAAGACAACTACGAAGTCCCGGGCTCGAGCTTCAGTGACCCTCTTGAAGCTTCATCTCCGACGCAGATCCTGTCGCAGTCAGCTAGTTACTGGTCAGATTCACGGTTTTCCGCCCAGAAGACCGATCAAAGAAAGCCTCATGACTCGGACGTACACTGGCACTCGCATGGCCCGGCCATGATGGACGAGTATTACAAACCGCAAACCGAACTTCCGATCCCTAGTCCTCCCGGACTATATGACACTTTGGCAACTCCTCTAGCAGTTCCAGACCCCCCTCCCCTGCTTTCACCCACTCCAAACTCACCTGTTCCACGAGGTGTGGATAATTTAAAACCGGAATTCGAGGACTTGAGTTGGTTCCGAAAGTGGCTAACAACATGGTTTCCATGTCCAATCTGCACGCATGCCCTCTCGCCGAGGCTCATGCCCCTGGTAAAGTTCCCGTACAGCTCCCAACCGTTCGACACCGTCCAGGGAACGAAAGACAGTTTTCATATTAGCCATTGTACGAATTGCGAAACACTCTTATGCCCGGCATGTCTAATACCCTGCGAAGCAACTACTACTCTTAGTCATTGCCGACTCTCCAGACCGCTTTATCTTTATAAAGCTCTTGTCGAATTGGACCGATCTTCGATCGCTGAACGCAACTATGACGCTGAACGCAACCATGAGAGATTCCGCAATAATAGTACGAGGAAGAGTCGATGGCAAGCTATAAGATCTCGTAGCAGCCCTAAACCCGGTAGCGGCGTCGGTTTCGGAGATGACATGGCTGACTATGGAGCGTTTAATGCACGGACTAACAACATCCCTGCGTTGAATCAGTCAGATAAAAAGGAGGCCCGACGTGACAGGGAATTGCTTCTGTTGTTTCGTCAGATTGCATGTGCCTTAAGAAACTCAACCTTGGAACCTTGTCTGTTGGAATTGATACAAAATAGCTCTGTGGGACAAACACTCGAGGGGCTTTTACGCAATGATTCAATTTCCGACTGTTCCGAAAGAGCGGAACTTTATACCGCATTGCTGGATGTTTTGGAGTCAATGGCTGCCAATCCGAATCTGACTATATTCTGCACCAGCCAAAGAGCACGCCAGGGCAGGGAGAACGTTAACTCCATGGAGCAGCTGTACCAACCATTTTCAACACCGCCATCTGACATGGGCATGGGCATCTACGCTGGCTATTATCCCCCCCGGGTAACCTTTGGCAGAGGAAACTCTAACAAATCCATGGGCACATACCCAGCATATTGTCCCCCATTTCACGTATCCACTGAAGCCTCTCCAGCCGTTTCGCACCGTGTAGTAAGGAAACCAGTGGCCGGGTTTTCGAAAGCTAATCAGACCGAAATGTCACCGTCCTTACTCACGATTATGGGCAATTTGGCGAAACAAGCCCAGACATTCCTAAAGACGGGCGACAGACTGACAGGGGACTTGGATGGAACGGTGGTCCTAAGTAAAAGAATCATTCGTGTACGGGACGCTCTTCGGATGACAACAACAGGTCAAGAAATGCATGGCACTGGTTCAAACGTCGAAAAATCCGTCTTGAACTCGGCAGAAAGCTACCGACTTGCTTGTTTTGAACTGGTGTATGACGAAGCCCCATCAGCTCAGATACCATTTCATTACTCTTCAATGGCGTCAACCGCCATTGCGTCCAATCCGAAGCGTACACTCACGCTAGGGAAAGAGTTAAGCACCATGGCCACTTGTCTCCCTCCGGGAATATTTGTCCGCAATCTACCAAATCGGCCAGACTGTATTAAGGCACTCATCGCTGGACCAGAAGGAACTCCTTATTACGGCGGCCTGTTCGAATTTGATATCTTTGCGCCTTCAGATTACCCAGCTGTTGCACCTCAAGTACAACTTACAACCACGGCAGGCGGTCAAGTTCGGTTTAACCCGAATCTCTATGCGTACCCTCTGTTAAATTGTTGTTGTATTGACAGTAGGAACGGAATGGTGTGTTTGTCTCTAATTGGAACATGGCCTGGTAGTCCGGAAGAACAATGGCAGCCATACAAATCAACCATTATGCAGATCTTGATCTCTATACAGAGTATGCTGTTATGTCCACGGCCTTATTTCAATGAACCGGGAATTGGTGTTGCTGCTGACTCGGCGGTAAGTATTCAGTATAACAAAGAAGTCCGATTACAGACCGTAAAAGTTGCGATTTGCGATTGGATGAACAATTTGAACTTGACCAGTCTCTGGAAGGTATTCTGTTCCCAAGTGATAGCAATCAATTGTAGGATGTGATTAAAATGCATTTCACTCAGCTGGCAAATCCCTTGTCCAGGGATTTCCAAGCTTGCGCTCTCAGTGATGCGAGATTTCGGAATTATTTGGCTTCGAGTAGGAGCCTATGCGGAGCACCTTTCCCTGGCCAGGCGGTGGAAAATTATAGTAGGGGAGTTGAAGACACTTACCGGCTGACAATTAGACTCAACATTTTCTCGAGGAGAGGATTTGATATCGTGTTTTACGCAAGGATTAAAAACGATTGAGATGTGGTAAGTGGTGAAGGAAACTTGAATTGCATCAGTGAAAATTATTGGTTCAGGGAATGTCGCCGCTCTTTACTAGTAGCTGTAGGACGAAATATGGATATAAAATAGACCAAACATTTATTTCATTTGAGAATTCTTATCTATGCATATGTATATGATCTTTAGGATATTAGCCCGCTAGAGTGGGTTACGCTCGCGGCTGGACGGTCTCCTAGACCAGACCGGTCCTGACCGAGCTGAGCTGAGAACGACCATGAATGATCATGATGTCTAGCGCTCTATGTAGCTCCCGTATTCAGCTGTGGGAGTTTCAGCTCGCATTCTCACAGCTCGTCTCAGCTCGGTCAGAACCGGAGACCGGCCAGCCGCCAGCGCAGCGTACGCGGGGGACCCCTATTAGCAACGAACCCATTCAGAGTTTCCAAGAGGAAGAATAGTGATCAAGACCTGCGGTATTCATTCGCTGAATAGCCTCAGACGATTCCGGCGCCTCAGGGTGAAAGACGCGGGTCCATTCTAGGTTGGGCGGGCACGAAAAAAAACTGTGATTTCTCCCGAACCTAAATCGCAACGAGCGGAATCAAAAGACCTGCAGCCTTCGCTTATTACCTTTCTTGTATGTGAGCGTGTGGTTGCACAATCCAGTAATTAATTGGTTAGAAGCAGGTGGGTCCAAAATTATTTTAGGTTGCTAGAAGCGGCACAAGTCCGATCAAGGTCAACAATTCCCAGGACCCCCACGTCGGATAAATTCGGACGCACTCCCACCCAAATAAAGGTAGACAGCGTTAATCTCTGACAAATCCCGGGGCGACCGTTCAAGGCTCGTAGTCTGCACTGTTTTCACGAAGCCTCTGGTACCACTGGTAAGATGTCTGCGCATGTCTTTCCTATATCTTGCGTATCACCATAACTGGAGTGGCGAGCCAGATTTTCGGCGCCACTGGCTTTTTCTTCTCACTTCACAACGCGGTTCAAGAATAGGCACATCATACGATGCCAACCAGGATGAGACCAATGTCTGGATATTGAGGATCCAAGAACGATGTCTCAGAGTCGGGGACATATCAAGACCAGGTTGTGCTGGGATTGGTAGACACGTCAAAGGTGGAACGGTTAACGGAACTCATTAACGATGTCGCTTTGCCGGGCGAAGGGGAAGACTGTCAAGATTGGGTGAAGAAGGTAGTTAGAAGATTGGTTGCTGAAAAGGTTGCACCGACACGGGCGCTCGTGTCGATGGGAGTTGCCCCGTCAAACTAGTTGAATATCGCAAGTTCCAATATATATTTAGTAGTCTCAAATTCGCAAGTATAGAAGCCAACGAGGGTAATCTAAAGGGAGAATCTTTTCAATGTGACGGAACCATTCTCCATCACGAGAAAGCGTGGTCATCAACTTGACAGATTCCCAATATTCGGGATACCATCCCGCCATTTGCCAATCCACAATTCCACTCAAATGCCCATCTCTAACGATAATATTTCTAGGGGCCAGATCGGCGTGTGTGAAAACGATGCGATGAGTTTTGCTGTTCATGAACTTTAGAAGGTGATGGTCTATTGGAAGATATCCGCTATGACCGCGGTTTTTGAGGAGGAATTCGTTCATGGCCGTTTCTGAAGCAAATGGTCCGGGACCGCCAGTCCTACCTGGTCTAAAAATGGCATCGAGACAAACCCCATGATTAACCGAGCCGATATATCCCTCGTCCTGCAGACTGCGTAATTTCTTGACTTGTTCCCTGACCTCGTCAACGATTTGAGAAAGAGTCGATTCATCCATCTCCAGCAACAACTCGGACAGAGGATCGCCAGGAATACGCGTCATATAAATACACGTTTGACGCGCTTTGGATCCTGTATCCCCGTCCTTGTCGAGAACAGTGCCATGTTGGACGCGGACGCCACGAAGACGAGGAGCCAGGACATCGGTGTGTTGATTTACGAACTGGATAGCCAGGGCTTCCTCGACACGGACTCTTGGTCCATATTTGACGATATCCTGGTTGGGAAGGAGGAGGATGCGAGTGGTTCCTTGTAGGAAGAGCAGTTTCCCGGTGGTTTCGATTTCATCGAGGGAAGGCATGGATTTACCAGCGAGGAACATATCGCTCAGGGGCTCAGGGGGCTGGAAGCTAGTGCTGGGAATCGGGGGGGATGGTCGGTTTGCTGGGGTTGGAGAATGTTGCGTAGATATCTGCGCGCGTGATGGAGCATCTGGGGAGTCCGATGGATGGTTCGCGATGCTTCTTTGGTCGTTCTCTTGCGTTTCCAATGGCTCCATAACGGGTGAGCACAGTGTCGCGTGCCTGATACGGACGCCGATCAATCAAATAGTGTGGTCAAGGGCGGGCACCCATTCCGGCCAAATCGGGTCAAAATCACCCTGACATCTACAAGCAACGAAACCATGCAGAGTTTCCAAGAGGAAGATTAGTGCGTTATTCATTCAATGCTGAGTAGACAACTCCCGAATTAATCTTGGATCGTCTGCAACATATCTCGCAATTGAAGGTGGGGACGACATCTGTCCCACTCCGGTGAGGTGCGACGGGGATTTTTGCAAGTGCCTGAATGAACGGAAATTTCAATCCTCCCACTGGCAGACCTTGAACTTAAATTCCATCATGAGAATACAAGATTTACTCGCTAACCTTGATGACAGCTTTTCCAAAATTCTTGCCCTCCAACATGCCAATAAAGCCCTGAATAACATTCTCAAGGACATCCTCCTTATACACAATCTGCCCCTGGGCAACCCACTTCTCGACCTCCATCAAAAATTCCTACCGTCAGCCATCTCGCGCATAACATTGGACCCTCCGTTCTTGCTTCTACACAGTCTGACCTCCGATACCAGTATTAGTCGCGATTCAAGCTAGGATATCTTATTTCAAGTAATCCGAATACCATAAACATATTCCGACTTCGGTGGACCCGCCGGGCGTGAGTTATCACAGAGCTAAGCGAGGGCTTTGGGGCTTGCTCAAGAAGCCCACTGCGAATGCTAGCCTCCCCGTCGGTCTCGGTTCGACTGGAGTCCTTGACACGGTGGACCAGCTGGCGCCCAGTGTATCACGACAGAGCCAAAAGACGAGAGCCTTTTTCCCAGAAGTTGTTGAAGAAGCGACGGGATACACAGGATGAATCATACAAATACCAGCCCAGCAGCAAGTGCACGTCTTAGGAACTGGCGACTAACTTGCGAGAACCAATAGTCCCAGAGTTCGTGTACGCTCCACCAGATGAATGGGAACCCCCACCTCCCCCTCCCCCGCCGGATTCAACGGTTTTTGACCCTCCGAGCCCCGCCGGCGCAATATATCCGGGGCCACTGATTACAACCCCCACTCCTCCCCTCGTGTCCCCGTGGTCGCTGCAAAATTCCCATTGCATCCCCTCGCGTCGTAACACGGAGTCCGCATACACTAAGAATGTGCCTTCAACCACCGTATCCTACAGCCGCTAATTAGTAGGACGAATCGGACGTGATGTTGGCGAGAGCTCTGCAAGAGGTGGATCTTGAAGAATGGTCGACCGATGATGAATCTGCTTTCTACGGGGACTTTTCTACCAGGTTGAACCGCGAAAACGAAAGTTCATTATGCAGTACTACTACGTTTATTTATATATCTTACAAGTACAGCTGATGGAAGTATACATAGCAAATACCATTGGGAAATATTTTATCTCGCTGAAGGCCACAGAGTACTTGGCGATGTGTCTGGTTGTCGGAGACTTCCCTGAGATTCGGGGGAATGAATTGTTTGCCACCGTCAGGTGTTCGTGTCCGATTCCCACCAAAATCTTTCCTTGTGGTATATACATTCAGAGCATGTCTTCGAAGATCTGTTAATGGGTTCAAAACAGTGGGGTCCCCCGTGGTGTCTTGGGGTGCAGGAAATGTCCGCAATTGTTGTCAGATTACCTGGCACGGTCATTACACAAGTGGAAGGGTTAGGAGACTTGATTCTGGTACACGGAAAGGTGACTCGTAAAACTACGTTGTAAATGGACTGCAGTGCAGTGGAATATATTCAGGTTTGAAACTTCAATCGTTCATAAGGTGCCTATATACGGTAGAGGTGAAGAAGATATAAATCCTACATTACACTGCAAGATGGTGTGATCTTTTTCCCGGCCCTGAAATTCCCGGCCACAGCTCTCCTCGTCGCCGCATGAAAAAAGGTTCCCCTTCCCTCTGGCTTTCCATCAAAAATCCCACCTTGATACCAATTCCCATTCCTCCAAGTCATCTTCCCAAACCCTTCGGCCCTATCACCTCTCCAATCCCCTTCATAAGTCCCCTCATATTGATCTCTGAGCAATCCTTTCCCCTCGCGTTTATCGTCCACCCAGTTGCCTTGATAGTGTGTGCCGCCATAGCGTTCGCCGTCCAACCATGTCATCTCCCCCCTCCCATTCCGTTGACCTGCGCTCCACTCTCCGTTATACCGGCTGCCATCCCAGTATGCCATTAGTCCACGTCCATTTTGCAAATTCCCTTTCCACTCTCCTTGATACACATTCCCGTTTCTCCAGGTCATCTTCCCGTTTCCTTCTCTTTTGCCGGCCCATTCGCCTTCATAGACACTTCCATCAGTGTACTTGACCTTTGACACCCCATTCCCAATCTCATCGGCTTGCGATATTGCCAGCGTCTCGGTTTGCGAACTCGAGATCGGTTGACTGGTGCTCCCCTCCGACTGGTCCACTACTATGCGGGTTTCGACCGGCTCAAGAGTGATGACTCCGCTCTTCCCATCCGTGCTTCGTTCAGACGTCGGTGGTTCTTGCCTGTCCTGCGCCGCGGGCTCCATCAACCTCTCTTGGCAGCAAAGTACAAGGGATACGATTCCTTCACTGCATATTGCCACGATGGGGACGAAACACCTCATCAGGCCTTCTTCTATTGAAATCTGTTCTCTGGCCATTGTGTTGATGGTATACAGATGAGGGTCTCGACGGTGGGGGCTGCCATATACCACTGGGTGGATATTTCGGATATATAACCTGGGGGAGCGAAAGGGATAAAGACGGCGAGGGACGTTGGACATATATTGTAGCTACTAAAAAGAGTACTCAATTAAAATATACATACATATTATATTTTAACTGACAATAGCCCCCCACTTCCAGAAACTATTTAGGCTTTAACGGCGGCTTAACTGGGAAGTTTCTGCGTCGGCTGCTTTAGTGACAAGACAACCCGCCTTTGGCTCTGGAGTCCGAAACTCTTGCTTTAAGTAGTTGCGCATAAATTCCGTGACTATTCAGCCCTGTGAACGGAGAATAAAAAAAGACGGAGAATGCTACCGACTCACAGCAATGCCGTAGGTACTTAGATCTGCGTGATATGCTCAAGGCGGGACGTGTCCTGATGATCTTCCGGGAACGGGCCAGCGAAATCCACATCTCCTCCCCGTGCTGCCGGTTCCGGAAACTCTAATTATAATAATTATATAGATAATACTACTACTAGTAGCCTGGCCCGGAAAAACAAGGAACCAGCGGTTTTGGTCACACGCGCGCGGGATGTGCCCACAAAGAGTCTGCAAATCATGGGGTTGCCACGCTCCCACGATAAAAGTTTATTTTTCTCACTGCGTGAGAGTGGGGACTATTATCGATCGGCAGGCAGCAAACGAAGGTGTATGAAAACCTTAAAAACAATGGCCCCAGAAAGGCCCACTGATCGGGGACGCATTCTAATTAATTACCTAATGAAGATGTCGCGATAATCGCTGAGTAATCGCGAGGTGCATCCGGTCATTGACCTTTTCATTGTGTGGCCACCGGCTCTAACTGCTGATTTGAGACGACACTACAGAATACCGCAGTTTTCTGCCAATAATTAGAGATGAACTAGACCATGCTGTTTCACTTTTCGCATCGCATATCTACTGTTTGTATTGCACAATTACTCTGTATTTTGCCAAAACAATTGATCGACATCTCGACGGGCTTCACAGTGGGTGCATGTATTATTGGTTCCAGACTCGCATCTCGCCGTCCTGTAGCTGCGACCAGGCGAAATTAAGGGGCTATGGGTTGCAATGGAGAGGACACTCAGTTTTCGGATATGTGAGAAGTTGGTTAGAAGTAAGCGAAGGACATTAGCACGCATGCTAGCTCGCATGCGCCCAATTGACGGTAACCGAATGGTGGATATATTACAGTAGAATTTCGATAATTTTCTGTCTATACAAGGGGTCTAACCCACTGTGAGCCAATTCCAGTAACCCCAGGAAATGGGCCTCCGCCCAGACAATAAGAGAGTCCACACTCCACATGGAGCAGTGGCTGGTAAGATCGAATTGTGCGCTTGTGTAACTGTACATACTCGCGGGAGGAAGAGTGGTTGGGGGCAAAGACTTTAAATTCGCAAATTTGAAACGGTGTGCACTAGAAATATTGGAACGGGAAATGTAATTGGGTCTGCATCATGAATACGGTTTTAATCATGGGGCCGCAGTTTAGTGTGGGTGCAGGCTCAAATCAAGATGGAGCCCCCCAAAGTTATAATGTAGAAATCCCATGGGATTACTAGTTGGACAGGAACATCCTCGGCCATCCTTGGGTTGTTCAGAACGTTCTTTGCGATGAGTTCCAACTCTTACCATGCGAATGTAGATGCATTCATGCTTTGGTTCCTCAAATTCTACCATGTCATGTCATCTTTCGTCTCAAGATAAGGGGTACCACCCACAAAAGTTCCATCTATAACACTCTATCCCTGGCTACCTGTCACCTTGGATGACTTTGGATGGATCAGCACATCAAAAATTCACGCCATGCGCCAGCCGCCAATTTGAAATCTTAGATCCACCCAACAATCTGGTCTTCAATTCAGGGTAGGTGAGTAATAGCATAGCATTGGCACACGAGTTTATCTAATACTTAACAATTACAAATACTGTATTCAAATCAACGAGATTTCTGATCATAATTCCTAATCCTTCTGTGTAACCGAAAACATAAGACAGTTTAAACTTGTTCTCGAACATTCCAAAATTCAAGTATATAAAGACATCGAAGTTGAGGGTGGTTTGAATTACCGCCGAAAACATACACTATTCTCTGATCCGCCTGCGCTTCTCCAGCACCTCCTCCTGCAAATCCACCGCCTCTGCCGTCTTGCCCTGATCCCGGTACGTGATAGAGAGGTTGTTCATCGACGTCAGCGTGTCGGGGTGCTCCACTCCTAGGATCTGCCTGCGCTTCTCCAGCACCTCCTCCTGCAAATCCACCGCCTCTGCCGTCTTGCCCTGATCCCGGTACGTG
>Ga0302325_10027421_pt1 | contig 11809 bp, 11 predicted proteins | sample Palsa_T0_2_FD_201948 | JGI IMG/M metagenome (GOLD analysis project Ga0302325, IMG submission 201948) | Peat permafrost microbial communities from Stordalen Mire near Abisko, Sweden - Palsa_T0_2 | ecosystem: Environmental > Terrestrial > Soil > Palsa > Peat permafrost | place: Sweden: Abisko... | reverse complement strand
GAGCAGTAGAAGGTGGTGGTGGATATGTTAATGATGTCGAGGACCGCCTATTTTGGTCTAGGGCAGAGCTTCCACCGCAGGGGTCAAGCTTTCATGAATGACCATCTTCATTTTCACTTTTTCTATCCCAATCTCTTCGTCAAGAAGCCAACTGAAGATAGTTGATCATGCCGTATCTACGATCCGCGGTTCAACGCCCTAGCATCCGTGATCTCACGAAATATCTCCTTGAGCCCAGCAGACGATGCACTGCCCGAAGTAGAAGCGCGACTCACTTCGCTCACCAAGTCCCTCGACACACTACACGAGCCTTATCCCTCTCCCATACCACCAAATCAGCGCCGAAAACTCATGACAGAGGACCACAGAGTACGGAAGATACTCAAACAGATTTTGGCAGCCTCAATGTGCTTGGAAATACGCCAGCTCCAAGTACATCTATAAATGCATGTCTTTGGGACGGCTTTCATCTGGATAGCGGTGTCAAAATTACGGGAGGATCTGGGGTTCTGTTAGTTGGTGGCGAAGCATTCAAATGGAGGCCTTGGGAGGCTGGAAAGGGTGCCATGCAACTGGTTAACGAAAAGGGACAGTTTGATGTCGAGGATGAGGCATGGGGGTTGTTTTCGTTGGTTTGGCCAAAGCCTGGTGAGTGCTTTTTCCCCCGTCGCATATTGTGCGCTTTATACAAGGAGGTGCTGACAATCTGATATAGACCTACTCATACTTGGCCTCGGCAAGGAAATGCGACCCATTAGCCCACGAGTGAGACAGCACCTCAATTCTCTCGGAATAAGAGTCGATATCCAGGATACGAGGAACGCTGCTGCACAGTACAATCTGCTCGCGACCGAAAGAGGGTTGAGTGCTGTGGCGGGAGCTCTGATCCCCATTGGATTCAGGGAAGGAATTGGAGCCAAATGAGCACAGGGATTGTTCTCGAGAAGTCTCTTGTGCCTTGATCCATGGCATGCCAGACCGTTATCATACCATAACTGCAGCTAAGCAGCGTGGAAGGAAAGCCAAATTGAGCATTTCAACATCGAGGTTCCCGACAGCAACGTCGCGAGTAGTATCCTCGAATGCGAGACCAAATACGCCTGGTAAAGGGAAAGGGACGAGCATTAGCACCTGCTCCTCATGATTCAACCATCCCAAGTGTAGTTTGCCGGATTGGAATACATTGGCTGAATGGAGCTTGACCAGTCTAGAGTACGTATCATTGGTATGGTCCTAATCCGGAATGAAATTGGACCTATACCGTTTACGAATGCCGATTAATTGTTACATACCGAATGTGATGCCATGTTCGTGATGTCTATCGGAGGCTCTTATTCCAATGGAAGGTGCAGGAACCAGCCTTGAGAATTCCTAGATCCGCTGAGATTTGTCACGTTTCAGTGTCTGTGATAGTTTTATCAAGATCTTCACGTTGTGTAGCTCACAAAGGACCCCATCTACATAGCTATAGGAACAGAGAAATCAACGCACGTTTGAACCATACATGTCGTAGCTGCAGCCACAGTGCTATGGCACCTTTCGCTAGCAAGGAAGAGCACGACTACGGGCAAGAGCGTTGCATCACAAAATTCATGTTCGCGGTGACATCGATCTGCAAGCCTTCTTAGCTGGAGAACATTCCAGTCTTGAAGCGCGTTTGCTAAGTTCTCGAGGAATAATTTCCAAGATTAGGTGTTGTGGATCCTGACTCCTGTGGAACAGCAGCTCGCTTCGAGGCTTCATTCTTCACATATGTTTCTCGACGCATTTAGAGATTGACGTTACTTTGCAAGGCAAATCTCGTTCGATGTTATCGTTATGCGATTTCATCATACTTTTCCAGTTCGGCAGAGTCCAAGTCTATTGACACGCACCAGTGCGGCTACATAGACACTCAGCCTTCATCTCAGCGTCATACCACGCATGTCTCCGCTCTCGACCTATCAATTCGCCTGATCTGTGGTGGCAGCTCAGGTCTGGCAAAAGAAAACTTTCCAAAAAGAAAGGAAAGTTCGACGACAAACGCAACCTCGCCCCCTTTTGATTCCGCAACTACATTTCCTTTTTTTGCACCAACAGCTCACTATGCATTTTCCTCCTTCCGAAAAACAAATCTAAAACTTCAACACGCGCATAAACATTTGCTTCAAGCCCATTCCTCTAGCATGCTTGATCGGCCCAGCATTATCCAGAAGTATTTTCAACGTTTGCTTTGAAGGCTCTTCGCTAGGGTTGGCGAGCTCTTCCATCATCTCATTCGCTTCTTGTTGATCCTCCTTGCGTACTCTTGTGCATCTCGTCCAAACTCGGCGGATTGGGGGGGTGTGAGGGTTCCATTGCGTGTCAGGTTCTTCTTCTTCGGTGTCATAACTTCTGTGGCCACGTTCCGGCTTCTGGATTTCGAAGGCGGTTCATATTCGTCCTCGTCCGAAGAATTGCCATAGGTCCGCATTCTCTTTTTGGATGTTTCTCGCGACTTGGGAGGTGTATGGTAATACTGTTCAAAGTCGATCTGGCGATTTGCTTTGGAAACTCTGACCCGAGTTTGAACCTCTATCTCTTCCTCAGACCCTGCTTCTGCGTCGGTATTGGCAGCATACTGCGTTTCCTTCCTTTGTGTGGCAGGGCGTGATGGTATCACTATCTGAAAGCGTTTCTTTTGCCTTCTTTCAGCAGGTGGAGTTGCTTGTCTGCTGATATAAGCGTACTCATCATCTTCCTCCACCGCTTGGCCTGATTCGGATTCCGAGTCTGAGTATGGGGGCGCAAAGAGGGAAAAGGTCGGTTTATTTAGACTGTTTCTGACCTCCATTGCTTTTCCAAGATTCGTCATCACAATGAAAGAGAACTTGATGGGAGTGTATTCTTCGAAGAACTTTTGAAAGGCCAGACACTGGTCACACGGCGGTCTGCTCAACACAATCTCTGCCTCAATATTGTCCTGAACTTTTTTGCTCAACTTCCAAAGATCGCCACGCTGATCCAGCGGAGAACCAACTTTGCCGGTGTGCTTTTGCAATAGATCAATCGCGTACCACACCATAAGGCGTGGTTCGACATGACTTGCGTGTGTATAACCTTTTTCCTTTTTGTGCTGGGTATCGTATCCCGCGGTTTTAAATTTGTGATTATGAAAATCAGCAAAAGGTTTAACAACCTTGGTCCACAACCCTGAATCCAGGAGTTTCGGGTGTGGGTCAGCATTCTGGACCCATCCTGATAATGCCGTCATGAGGGCCGCGGTAGATTTTTTCGTTCGGACAAAGCCGAAGACCTTATGGCGGTTGTAAAAACTGTTGCCTTTAAAGACATCAATAGGCTTCAAGAGATATATCAGGCTTGATGAAGCTCTGAAGAGAAATGATTGACCATAGAGGTCAATGGTGCTTGGAACTTCATCTGCGCTGAAGTTGTTGATAGACCTTGCCTCTGGGAGCAGCTGGAGTATGCTAAAACAGTTTCTCCGCATTTCCTGTACTGTTTTCTCTCCGTCAGCTCCATTGGCTTGAAACAGAGCCTCAATTTCTTCAGCGTCTCCAATCTCGGCAAGTGTGTTAGCTGCAGCCTCGAGCAGCCTAATGGCTACTCGGAGTTTCGTTTCCCCATTCGGGGCCTTTAGATTCAATCTGGTTTCGTATTCTCTGTCACCGGCAGTGTCGGCATCCTCTACCGTTGGCTGCTTTGATTTTGGTTTAGAATTTGGGAGACTTTTCCTCTTCTGATGCTTTTCGTTTGAAGAAAGCTCTGCTCGAGAAGTTCCTCTAACCTCGACGTCATCAAAGGCGGCGCCGCGATGAGACGATTTCTTTTTTGATTCTTTTGATTTCTTTCGCCAGCAAGATGGAGGCATCTTGAGAGGTTGAAAATGTTGAACTTGTAGAGCGAATTGTGCTGAGGAAAGCAGTCTTTAGCAAGAGATGGTTCAGCTTTGGCGAAGCAGCAAGAATAAATGAGTGAATCGGCAAGTAGGGTGTCTTACTCGAAGGTGATCTGCTATCTCTCGGCAGCCGTCAAAGCAACACCTAATGAGAGTCCTGCGATGAGCAAAATTCGTTGAGCTCTATCTTATTTGGACTGTCGTTGAAGCTATGAGTGAAAAGCTCAGAGGAAGAGTCAGAGCAAAAACAAACTCCTTTCTTGCCCGTGAGGATCGCGTGTGAAGATGGCAAGAGGTGGAATGGGTTTGTGGGGAGTGTGGAGGAAGAAGGAGTGGTTGTGTGGGAAGAAGAGTAAGACCTAAGTTAAATACCTTATCCGGCCATGACCACAGAAGAGGGTTAAAAGTGAATACTTTTTGTGCCAGCTTTCGAAAGTGACTCGCCTTTCGAGTTTTAGACCTCGAAGAAAGGGACATGTCAGATGCATCAATGTGGCCGCCCGTCACAGGGTTTCTCAGCGTTGAGGTTTTGAAACGAAGGCCGACATGATTGGGACTGCGATAAATAAGCAATTTGGTGCATGATACACGTATTTGAAGCAAACAGCCTAAGCAAATGCATATTTATTCGCAGAGACAGGGTGCTAAGTTTCACGTGATCATCCCCCCCTTTTTCTGGCCTCGAGCTACCCACGGAGGAAAGAGCTCAGCAGTCTACTTCAAGGAAGATGGCCTCTACACATCTGAATGGGACAGCTTGAGCTGTTCAAAGCAAATCTCTGCAATTTAACCATTTCTTGTCCCCAGAGTTGTCAATCTTCAAATGTAAACACCGTAGCGTACCCCAACTTACCTAAATCCAATCACACCCGCAACCTGCACCCCATTCACTATGCCTTTTTGGAAGCTAGGGTTTGGTACTAAGATTGGAAATTGAATACATCTACTAGAAAGGTTACTACTAGGCCAGGAGAACTTCTGCGTGATTTGGAGTGGATTTGAGACTTGAAATATGCAGGTGAGGATTTTGGGTTGACTCTTCCTGCTGCGTGATCTTGATTTCATCTCCGCAGTCATGATAGTAGCACTAACAAACCAATTTACGTATTTGTTTGTGGCTAGGTGAACAAACAGGGAAGGTAAACTGCCCAGTTCCGCCTGAGATAATGGTAGAGGGACTTCAAAGTGGCCAATCTAAAAGTCCAATCGCACTAGAGATTGCCAAGAAGGGTTTGGGGGTGATCGAGATACTGAACAACTGGACAAAATACTTCATGCAGGTGATGGACACGCTGAAATCACTAGATAGTTGGCAATGTGGAAGACAAGGCTTCTTGGATTTCAAGAGCTTTTATGCATTTGGAAGCATTATGTATGCCCGAAACTCCATTCCCAGACGACTACAATGCGAATGAATCTACTCGTCATCTTCTTCTTCCTCGGCCTCAACTGCAGTTTGCGCAATTCGGTCTGCATCAAGAGTTAGCATTGCAAATTCCAAGACATTGCAGAATTGGAAGTTTCAAAGGTATGCTGCATCCAAGAACCAAAGTCCTCCAGAACAATCCCAGCCCCAAAGGCATTTTGATGCTTTGGCTTCCATCCAAGAAACTAGCAAAGTAAGACTTACCCAAATCCCGTTGACCCGACTGTGTGATTCTGCGTCCTCCCTTCTCCTCATCCTTCTCCAACACACCGATCTTCTCGAGGGCTTGCATGATCTTGCGGTCGACACTTCCACTAGCATCGACGTGGTGAGATGGACGACTGCCTCGGTTGCGAGTTGAGCCGTGAACCTTTCGGAGTCTTCCTACACCGACGGTCTTGCGGAGGTAGACTGAAGAAAGCTGGGGTCAGCAATTGCTATAGGTGTCCTGGATTCGGCGATTCCTACCATGGCGCGCGACTGAAGCGGCTCTGACATAGAACCAATCGATCGATTGAGGTGGAAGCTCCTTGGCTGGGCCAAGCTTGACGGTATCAACCCAACCGGGAATTGGCAGTTTACCCTGAGGAGCTCATCAGCAACGATTTTTTGAGAAAGGCAATACAACCAACCTGGCGCTTCAAAAACTGGCTGTACAACTCGATGAACTTCTGGGCCTGTTGAATACCTCAAATCAGCATGATTCCGTACGGATGTTGTTCACACCCTCTCGCCTGCTCATTGTGTGTGTGGATGTCGAAGTCGCGGATTCGCTCGTCGCCGAACAACCCTTCGCTTTTACATGTTGGGTTCGCGTATACTCACATCGACATCCCGGACGGAGATTCCACCTGCCATGTTGTGCGAAGATGGATTGGCGTTCGAGGAGGGTTGGTTGTATCTGAGGATGCAGGAAAGTTCGCGATCGAAAATTGATTTTCGCAAGTGTGGTTGTGGGCAGGGCCTTCAAGCGAGCTGCGCTAGGCCCAAAATGGCTCAGAGCTCGAAATTCTGCATCTCTCCGAAACTCAGATTTGAGAAGAATAAAAGTCATGGTGAGTAGCCTGCCTCGCCTGAGTTCTCAAGGCTTTGGCTCCATAGTTCGCCACTGAAAGGATTGAGTCCTCAAGTGAGCCTCGCCTCGAGTCTTGCAAAGAATTCGCTGCTTACAAGGAGTTGTAGAGTCTAATATGCCCTGGCATGGCTGATATTGAGAGCACTTTAGGTCCTTAGATTATGTATTCTTACGTTTATTTACTTCAGGAATCACGCTATCATTCTGTTCAATAAAACTCATCTAGAGGGAGAGTCTAGGTAAAATCTGGTTGTGCACTCTGTTCATGAGCCACCATAAAAAGTCGGCTACCAAAACTGGGCCACTTTGATAATAAATTACAACGCAACGCTTTATTACAATTATGTGCGACTTCCTAGAATTGGATATTCTAACATTAATTATGATTTGGCTTATTCGGATTGCGATTTTGAAGGTAAATCAAAATTAATGGGGTGCACACCAAAAGTCGACCACCAAAAGTTGGCCACTTTGATAATTAATTGCCGCGCAACGCCTTGATAGAACTTCATATGATTCGTGCATATTGAATTTCTATCAATTCCCAGTCTCTCTATACTTCCCATGAATATCACAAAAGAATTTATCTTTGCTGTGCGAACACGTGACCTCACTCAAAGTCGACCACCAAAGGTCGGCAATACAAAGCGGCTCAATTGGGCAGTTCACAAGCCCTTCTCGGAACGCAACATTAATCTTATTTGAAATGAGAGGTTTGCAATTCTGAGATATGTTCAAATGAGATCCGCAGCGACCTCAACTCCATCCAAGCAGACCATGCCAATCTCTGGCGGTATGAGGGTATAATTCTCGTCTATCTACATCTCAACGCCAGTCATCATCAATCATTGCCTATAACCTGTTACTTAACTACCGAGCGCCAGCCCATTCTGAAGCCAATGATCTATAGCTTCGATCTCACAGCCTCTAGTCTATATTTGACGTCTTTTAACACCTTCGTTGCTGGTTTCCAGTCGTCAAATTGCTTCAGTAATTCCGTGACCTCCGTATTGAGCTCCGTCTTGACAAAATTCTCTTCTAGAATTCCTCGCATAGTCCAAGGAAGAACATAAGGGTTTGCGTTGGTAGGGGCCTCGTATTTCTTGAGTTCGAGAGGCACGTCGCCTACAGAAGTCGTCTCGAGAGAAAATTCGACGGCGAAGCTAATGATGTTAAATTAAACTCAGAGAAGAGGGGGATTTTGATTTACTCATAGATTTTTTCCTCGTCGTACAACCGAGAGTGGCCTTCGCCAGTATACAGACTACCGGCCAGCGGAGCCGATAATTCTCGAATTAGGCCATGGTCGGAAACTCCAAGATTCCGCAACTTGAGAGCAAAGCCTACGAGATGGGAGAGACTAAGTACTCGATCAGCCTTCTGCTTTGCCAAATCACCTGATCTATGCTTACAAGTCTGGAGCATGAATACGACCGTCAACAAACACGGCTCTGTATATGTAAGGATGGCTGACTGGCGAAAAAATCGAAGACTACAGGATTGTTAGTGACTGGTAGAACGAATATAGACTGGCTGTACAAACCTCCATGGAGACTAGTTGATCATCTATAGACCCACAGTAAGTTATTTTGACACCATATTTCACTGCGACTCGAAGCGCATCCTCATATCTTTTCGACACTATGCTCTCAGAATCGGCAAATTCGAACAGCTCTCCAGCGGATCCACTGAATAATTTGCTCTTGTAATCTGGAAATGGTCCAAGAGAAACACCGGCTGCGAGGGAAATTAGTTAGCGAATTGGGTGGGATCCGGAGAGAACTCACCCATAGCGCAAATGCCAATCCTTCCGTTTGAGACTACCCCAAACTCGACCAATTTAGCGACAAGCATGGCTGCTACTGGCACGCCTTGTGAATGGCAGGCAACCAGAATAAAGTCAGCCTTCCGAATATGTTCAATCCAATTCAGTAGCAGTTTCCACAGATTGTCGACTCTTTCTGCAATTTTTCCCTCGCCTTCAAGCGCAACCTTCTCTATCTCACATTCTACAGACCCATTCTGGTCTGTCCACCGCCGAATTGCTGCAGCGGCATGGTTTGCAAACTTTATTGATGTTCCGGTCGGTTGACCAATGATTGTGCGAATCAGAGGCGCCGGAAAGAGGCCATGGATCCCAATTGCAAGGGCTTTCTTGATTTTCGGTGGATCCTTTACCAAAAAGACATGCCTCACAGGCTCTTGGTGTCCATGGAGGAGCAATCGAGCAATCTGTTGTAGGATGGATGGATTCTCCACGAGTTTGTAGGTGCTTTTCACTGATGGAAGTAGAAGGTTAGGCTGAGCGACTTTCGGTGGAGCTGGGCTTTGAGATGGACTATTCTTGGACGAGGCAGGGTCCAATTGTGCAGCTTTACGCACAGCTTCATCCACCAATTCGACAGATTGAGGTCTGCCTCTTTTGGTAGTCTTAGTCTTCTTATTATCCTTTGCAGTAGTGACCTTTGCAGGTTCAGGGCTATTCTGAGATGGCTCTCCGGCTACCGCAAGTTGGCCCTTATCCTCGGAAGTGGCGGAGGGCTCACCGACCTTCTTCAGCGGTTCTGTAGACCAGAATGCCCAGGATGACCCAGCCGTCGCTTTTGCCGGTGGTGGTGCGTCTTCCATGACTGTATCTGAATCGGCAGATTTCAGTGTTACAGGTATCTGTTCTTTGGGTGCTTCCGTGACAGTAGAAGGTGCTGCAGTAGACCATAAACCAAACCACGACGTCGAGGACGTCGGTGCTGTGGGCGTCTTTGAGGTACTTTGAGCTGAAACTTCGGGAATCGGCTGCTCCGGTTGCGGTGGTTCAACTAAAGGAGGTTGCTCTGGGAGTTTTGATTCTGTCGACGAAGGCTCTTGACCCTGGGTAGTGGAGGATTGTACAGGTGGTTTACTTAACCATCCTCCCAGCCAGCCAGAAGATGTTGCAGGTCGTGGGGCATCTGGTTCAGGTAATGGCGCACTTTTTTGCTCCTGGGGAGGTGGAGGGGCGGTATCTTCGGTAACATTGGTAGAGCCTCCCATGTCAACATCTCCGACTGCTGAGGATTGATCTATTTTCTTGTCACTGACTACAGCATTGTCCTCATCTTGTGTCCCACCCATCGTGATGTCTAAAGTTTCTTTCCCTTTTCCTAAGTTCATTGAAGGTGGTCGGGCAGCCGTAACGACCGGGGATTTCTTCGGCTCGAATCTACTCAGATCCGATGTACTGCTTCCATTGGCTGGCTTGTCTGCTAAAATGGTCTCTCTAGCCACTTGAGTCGATGCGATCGACTTCCTGGGCCAGGTCCCGTACCAACTATTCTTTGCTTGCACCTTCGCGAAATGTCAGGCGTCATCTTGTTCATTGGGAGACTTGCGGGTTAGAAGGCTAACCTTTTTGGAGGAGCTCGACTCTGGCTTGACAGCCTTCAGGGGAGTTGACAAATCCTCCTCCTTATCGACGACATCGCTGTGGTTGTCTGCCTCTGTCGAGGGCTTCGATGATGTCGAATCTGCCGCCGGTGGATTCGCAGCCGCTGGTTCCTCCACACTCGGGGGTTTTGTTCTGGCCTTTTTCCTTGATGGGCCCATTAAAAAAGATGGCAGATGCAGGAATAAGTCCGTCTTGGTCAAACGTCAAGGTCGCAGCTCGGGAGTGTTGACAAAGGGAAGCGTAGGACAAACAAAATGGACAGTTTCTGAGTTGGCAGCCTGAACCGGCTGGACGTCACTCACAAGCAACAAAGCCAGCCCCGCGGTACGAACTTGCCAGGGGTCATCGGATTAAAGTTAATCCACCTTGAAAAAAAGTTCGGATCTCCCCTCAAATCATTGTACCAACAACCTTCAGAATTTCTCTTCCAACCCCGTGCTGGGAGAATTCTGCAAACCATGGCGCCACTAGACAAGAAAAGGAAGAATGGCCCAACAAATGAATCCTTTGCGCGATCGAGAAAACCTGCGGATAGCGAGGACCGACCTTCGAAAAGACTCCGCCCAGATGAGAAAGACGGAAAAACTACAGCAGCAAAGCCCTCGCTAGTACCAAAAATAACACGAGTTCGAGAGGAGGAAGCTGCTTTCCCCAGAGGAGGTGCCAGTGTTTTGACACCATTGGAACATAAGCAGATCCAAATTGAAGCTACTCGAGATGTTCTCTTCGAGCAAGAAGGTGGAAAATCCTCCAGACCGGACGAAGGAGATGGGGAACCTCCTGCGCGAAAGAAGCATAAGCCAAAGTCCAAAGGAAAGGGCAAGAAGGGAGTGGAGGCTGCCGAACCCGAGGAGGATATTGTCAAAATTGAAGGCTTGAGTTATAAAGTATGTTGCGCCCTCGATGCCTCTGTTGTTTGTTCCTAACTTGCCACAGCGAATTGTGCCTGGCTCCTTGGTACTTGGTCAAGTCTCTCAAATCAATGACCACGATATTGCGCTCTCTCTACCGAACAATTTGACTGGTTATGTACCAATAACTTCGATATCTGACAAGATCACCCAAAGGATCGAGAGCATTGCTGCGGCTGAGGACACTGAAAATGAGGAGGATGAGCAGGATTATTCCGAGGAGGTTGACCTGGCTAAATTGTTCTCGCTTGGCCAGTATCTTAGAGCCTATGTGGTTTCAACTAGTGACGATCCGAAATCGAGCTCAAACGGCAAACCTAGGAGAAGGATAGAGTTGTCACTTCGACCTCAGCAAGCAAACAATGCTCTTGCCCCGCAAAACATCGTTGCCAACACAATGCTTATGGCATCTGTGGCAAGTGTGGAAGATCATGGTCTTGTCATGGATCTCGGACTTGAAAGCTCCGATTTGAAGGGCTTCCTGTCCTCCAAAGAAATTGGCCAGGGCATCGAGCTATCCGATGTACAAGAAGGCACAGTCTTTCTTTGCATGGTGACAGGTCTCAATTCCAATGGGAAGATTATCAAATTATCTGCAGATACACAGAAAATTGGTAATTTCAAGAAAATTAACTACCTTACCGAGGCTCCGACTGTAGATGCTTTTCTCCCAGGTTCTGCGGTCGAAATTTTGGTTACAGACATCACCCCGAGAGGAATTATTGGTAAAGTTATGGGTATGGTGGATGTTACTGCAGATCTAATGCATTCGGGCGCGGGAGCCAGCGGGAAGGATTTGGAAAAGAAGTACAAAATTGGATCAAAGATCAAGGGCAGAGTTGTTTGCACTTTTCCAGCGGCTGATCCTCCCAAGCTTGGAGTGTCTCTCTTAGAGCATGTTCTCTCACTGGCTCCTCAGCAGGCTATTAAAAACGGCGAAAAGAAGAATCCTCTGGATGTTTTGCCACTGTCAACAATTGTTGAAGAGATTACTGTCCGAAAGGTCGAAGCCGACGTTGGATTATTTGTTGATGTGGGGGTTAAAGGTATCTCTGGATTTGTGCACATTTCGAGAGTCAAAGATGGCAAGATAGAA
>Ga0302325_10027419_pt1 | contig 11809 bp, 9 predicted proteins | sample Palsa_T0_2_FD_201948 | JGI IMG/M metagenome (GOLD analysis project Ga0302325, IMG submission 201948) | Peat permafrost microbial communities from Stordalen Mire near Abisko, Sweden - Palsa_T0_2 | ecosystem: Environmental > Terrestrial > Soil > Palsa > Peat permafrost | place: Sweden: Abisko... | reverse complement strand
GTCTTGGAGCGCCTGCAGCACTCACTCGACGCCTGAGCTCAGCGGGAGGGGGATCGGAAGCCCGCCCGCCCGGGCCTGCCCGGGGTCGGCGGGGTCATCAAACCTCAGCGAATGAGGATTGGCGCGCTGTAGTTCGAGACGTGCGCGCCGTCGTTCGTCACCTTGATCAGCGCGCGGTACAGCCCGGGGTGGCGCAGGCGCATGAAGCCGCTGAAGTTCGAGCTCGTCGTGGTCGCGGCTTTCACGACCGTGCCGCCCTGGTTGATCGAAGCGTGTCCGGGCTTCAGCAGCTGGAAGCCGACCAGCGCGCCGACCTCAGCCGGGGTGACCGTTCCGTACAGGCGCACGTAGCCGCGGCGCTTGGCTCTGCGCACGTGGAAGGTGGCCTGCACCGCGACGCTCTCGAGCACGACCGGGCTGATCACGACCGGCAGGCCCAGCGTGACCACGCGCAGCTGGGCGTTTTCGGTCAGGCCCAGGTAGGGAAAGGAGAAGCCGCCCGTCGAGCTCGTCAGCTCCGCGTTGCCGACCGTTTTGAAGCCGCCCACGTAGGGAAAGGGGTTGGCCTGCAGCACGATCGCGTGGTTCGCACCACCGGTTCCCGAAAGCGTGCCCTCGACGTAGAACGGATTGCCGAACACCACGGGGTTGGGGGTGCTGACGAGCGCGAGCGAGAGCGGGATCTTCGCCGTAGTGAAGCTGCGATCTTGGCCTGCCACCGTCCCGCCCGGACCAACCGCCACCAGCCGGTAGTGATAGCGCGTCGCGGCCTGCAGGCCTTTGATTTCCTGGTTGACCTTGACCGAGCTGCTCGAGCTGCCCGCCGGCGAGAGCGGCGACTGCGCCCCGTAGGCGCTCGTCGTGCCGTACTCGAAGTAGTAGTTCGTGGCCGAGCCCTCGGCATCAACGTAGCCATAGAGGGTCGCCGCGGAGTAACTCACGTTGGAGACGCCAGAGGTGGCTGCGGTGGGCGGCGTGGCCGCGGAGGCCGATCCGGCGAGCGCCAGCGACAGCGCGGCAATCGACGCCAAGGCGAGCACGAGGATCGAGCCCAGGCGGACCCGGGAGCGTCGAGGATCTGCGATGTAACGCCTCGTCATACCATCAACCTAACCCGACGCTCGGTGCATAGTTGTGGTCGAGCGCATGCGTCGCGGTTACCCGGGCGCGGTGGAACTCAAACGTTCAGGAGGCGGTGCGGGCGCGACGGTCGATCCCGTCGAACGCCCCCTTTTGCCGGCGCCCGCGACGGTCGGGGCGCAGGACGGGACCGCGGGAGTTGCCGATAACGCGCAGCACGAAAGCATCGCGGGTGGCGCTGTAGCGAAGCGCCAGCCTGAGCACGAGCAGCCAGTGCCTGGCTATGTATCGCCGTGGTCGTGCCGCAGAGCGCAAGGCTCCTCCTTTCGTCGTGCCGCGAATTGGGGACTCAATGTTTATTACGTCCACCGGCGGCGACTTCCTACATCAAGGCGCACGATTCGGAAGAGACACATTTCAATTCGAAAGAGACATATTTCGAGCCGCAAAGCGCACATTTCGAGCCGGTGCGCTGTGCGCGGCGAGCTCGGGCCCGGTCAGTGCTAGTGAGCCCCGGGCGCATGCACGATCACGACAGGCACCGTGGAGCGGCTGAGCACGCTCGAGGAGGAGCTGCCCATCAGCTTGGACTTGAAACCCTTCAGTCCGCGGGAGCCGATCACGATCGCGCCCGCGCCGCGCTCGGAGGCGGTCTCGAGGATCGTGTCGGCGATGTCGGCGGCGTCACGAACCGGGAGTGCCTCGGCCTGCAGACCGCCGGCCTGGGCGAGCTTCACTCCGTCCTGCGCGATGTCCCTCGCGTGGTCCTCGGCCGCCTTGTCGATTGCCTGGACGGTCGCGGGGTCGTAGGGCATCATCATCGTGCCGGTCCCCATCGTGTTGGGCATCAGCATGAAGTCGGCCATCCCGGGCTCCCACACGGTCAGGACGATCGCGTGACGCGATCCGAACAGCGCCGCGGCCTCGTTCACCGCCGCGCGGGCCGCATCGGATCCGTCATAGGCGATGACGATTGGCGAGACCTCGGGCATCGGAGCCTCAGGCTACTGGAAACACCGAGCGCCGGGGAGCCTCCAAATGCTGTGGAGCAGAGAAGCGCCGAAGGGCCTCAGACGTGCGGAGTGTGCACCAAGGCGGGGGTGGCTGCCTCAGCCCAGTTCTGCTGAAGGAACGCCTCGGTGGCAGCCACGTCGAGGGGACGGGCAAACAGGAAGCCCTGTCCTGAGTCGCAGTCCTGTTCCCTGAGCAGGGAGAGCTCCTGCTGCTGCTCGATGCCCTCGGCAAAGGTCTCGATCGAGAGCGCCTTGCCGAGCTGCACGAGAGTGTGCATGAGCGTCTCGCCCTCCTCGTTGTTGGTCAGCCCCGAGATGAACGACCGGTCGATCTTCAATGCGTCGACGGGGAATCGCTGCAGGTGAGCGAGCGAGGAGTAGCCGGTCCCGAAGTCGTCGATCGCGATCCGCACGCCGAGCGCCTTGATCGCGGTCAGCCGGCGAGCGGTTTCCTCGACGTTGCGCATCAGCGTCGTCTCGGTGATCTCGATCGTCAGTGCTCCCGGGTCCAGGTCGCTTTGGGAGAGCGCGCCTTCGATGTCGGTTACGAGCTGGTCGGTGTCGAGCTGGCGTCCGGAGACGTTGACAGCCATCCCGATCGGATATCCGGCCGCGCGCCATGCGGCGCCCTGAGAGCAGGCCTCCTCCAGTACCCACTTGCCGATTTCGACGATCAGCCCCGTCTCCTCGAGCAGCGGGATGAAGTCATCGGGCTGGACGACGCCGCGCACCGGGTGCTCCCAGCGGATCAGGGCCTCCACCCCGGTGGGGCTCATGTTGCTCAGGTCGATCGTGGGCTGATAGGCGAGGAAGAACTCGTCCTTCTCGAGCGCTTCGCGCAGGTCCATCTCGAGTTCCATGCGGTTCTGGAGGGTGTCCTGCATGCCGGTCTCAAACACGACGTAGCGATTCTTGCCGTCCCACTTCGCGCGGTACATCGCGATGTCGGCGTTGCGCAGGAGCTCCTCGGCTGAGGTGTGATCGCCCGCGGCGATTCCGACGCTCGCCGTCACGGTCAGTTGAGTCTCCTTGTCCGCCCCGAGTTGGAACGGATGCTTGAGCGCCTCGAGCAGGCGCTCGGCGACCAACTCGGGGCCCGCCGCCAGCGAGAGCTCCTCGGAGATCACGACGAACTCGTCGCCGCCGAGGCGCCCCAGCGCATCGGCGTCGCGGATCACGCCATTCAGCCGCGCGGCGACCGCTCGCAGGAGCTCATCGCCGACGCCGTGACCGAGCGTGTCGTTGATCGACTTGAAGTTATCCAGATCGACGAACAGCGCCGCCACCGGTGTCTGGCTGCGGCGCGAGCGCGCGAGCATCTGCTCCACACGGTCCAGGATCAATGTGCGGTTGGGGAGCCCGGTCAGCGCGTCGTGAGTCGCCAGGAAGGAAAGCTCCTCCTCGCGCCGCTCGAGCTCTTCATCGGTTCGCCGGCGCTCGATCTCGAAGCACTCGCACATCCGCACGAGGCTGAACTCGAGGCTCAGCTGCAGAATGCTCAATGCCTGGGAGAGCGCCTCGGGCGGAACGTCCAGTTGCGTCGCGCTCTCGTGCAGCACCTCAGCCATCACGTTGCGCCAGGAGAAACAGCGACTGGTCACCTCGTTCAGCGAGGCCGCGCGGTGAGCGGCCAGCTCGCCAAAGATCTCCCAGGTGTCTCGGCCGGCCTCGACCGCCACCTCGATACCCTCCCCCGCGATCCAGCGCGCCACCGCCATCGTGGAGCTCCTGCTGATCCGTTCGAAGCTGCCTTGAACCACGGCGTCGATCGCCTCGCCCGATCCCGCGGTTCGCGCGACCGTCAGGTGCAGCACATCCTCCGCTCGCGCCTTGAGCGTCTCGCCAAGGCGACAGAGATCCTCCGAGGGCTCCGCCATCAGAGCCGATGGCGGCGTCGGGACGAGCGTCCTGTCAACTTCCGAGCTCGAGTGTTGAACTGTCATCGCAGTCCCCAATCGGCAGCGCGAGGCGATTCTATAAGTTCGATCCCTCTGTACTAGACACTTGACGGCCGGCCGCTTGAAGCGTGTTGCGCGCCCTTCGCACGCCATCGGAGCCGCGAGCGTAGGAGCCGGTGGGCTTGTAGCCTTCGCGCTCGTGAGCACAACGCACAACGTCGACGCGATCGTGGTCGGGGCCGGTCTGGCCGGCATGGTCGCAACCGCCGAGCTGACCGACGCCGGGCGCCGGGTGATCCTGCTCGAGCAGGAGCCCGAGGTGTCTCTGGGCGGTCAGGCGTTCTGGTCGTTCGGGGGCCTGTTCCTCGTGGACAGCCCCGAGCAGCGCCGAATGGGGATTCACGACTCGCGTGAGCTGGCGTGGCAGGACTGGCAGGGCACGGCGGGGTTCGACCGTCCCGAGGACGAGTGGCCGCGCCGCTGGGCCGAGGCCTACGTCGACTTCGCCGCCGGCGAGAAGCGCGCATGGCTGCACGCCCAGGGCGTGCGCTTCGTGCCAAACGTCGGCTGGGCCGAGCGCGGCGGCTATCTCGCCACCGGCCACGGCAACTCGGTCCCGCGCTTCCACGTCACGTGGGGCACCGGCCCCGGGGTGATCGAGCCATTCGTGCGCCGGGTGCGCGAGGCCCAGCGGCGCGGGTTGGTCGAGCTGCGCTTTCGCCACCAGGTCGACGAGCTAGTCGTCACTGACGGCGCCGTCACCGGGGTCGCCGGGCATGTGCTCGAGGGGAGCTCGATCGCCCGCGGGCAGGCCAGCTCGCGGGTGCAGGTCGGCGAGTTCGAGCTGGAAGCGCAGGCGGTGATCGTCACCTCCGGCGGGATCGGCGCAAACCACGAGCTCGTGCGTAAGAACTGGCCGTCGCGGCTGGGCGAGGCGCCGAAGAACATGATCTGCGGCGTCCCCGACCACGTCGACGGACGAATGCTCGCGATCAGCGCGGCGGCCGGGGCCTCGATCATCAACCCCGACCGGATGTGGCACTACACCGAGGGGATCCGCAACTGGGACCCGATCTGGACCAAGCACGGGATCCGCATCCTGCCCGGGCCATCGCCGCTGTGGCTGGACGCGACCGGTGCGCGGCTGCCGGTGCCGTTGTTCCCGGGATTTGACACTTTGGGCACGCTCGAGCACATCATGCAGACCGGCCACGACTACACATGGTTCGTGCTGACACAGAAGATGATCGAGAAGGAGTTCGCGCTCTCGGGCTCAGAGCAGAATCCCGACCTGACGAGCAAGAGCGTCGTCGAGGTCCTGAAGTCCCGTGTCGGCAAGGGGGCGCCCGGCCCGGTGGAGGCGTTCAAGCAGAAAGGCGCGGACTTCGTCGTCGAGCGCGACCTTCTTTCGCTCGTGCGCGGGATGAACGCCTTGACCGATGAGCCGCTGCTCGACTTTGCCGACGTCGAGCGGGAGATCGTCGCGCGCGACCGTGAGATCGAGAATCCCTACACGAAGGATCTCCAGGTCACGGCGATCCGCGGCGCACGGCGCTACATCCCGGACCGGATCACGCGCGTCGCGGCGCCGCACCGGATCCTCGATGAGAAGGCAGGTCCATTGATCGCGGTTCGCCTGAACATCCTCACGCGCAAGACGCTCGGCGGCCTGCACACCGATCTCTCCAGCCGCGTGCTCAGAGCCGACGGCGAGTCGCTTCCCGGGCTCTATGCCGCCGGCGAGGTGGCGGGCTTCGGCGGCGGCGGCGTGCACGGCTACCGATCGCTGGAGGGCACGTTCCTCGGCGGCTGCCTGTTCTCCGGGCGCGTCGCCGGCCGCGCGGTCGCGGCGGCGCTCCGAGGCTCCTAAAGATCACGCTTGTTTTACACGTCGCGCGATCGATCGCGCTAAGGTCCCCCAGCATGGGCGAGCGCACGGGATATACGCCGGGGACCTTCAGCTGGACCGACCTGACGACGACCGATCAGGAGGGGGCAAAGGCCTTCTACGGTGGCCTCTTCGGCTGGGTCGCCGAGGACATGCCGGTCGGGGCGGGCGGGGATGAGTCCTACTACTCGATCCAGCGCAAGGACGGCAAGGACGTCGCCGCGATCTCACCCCAGCAGGAGGCACAGCGCGACGCGGGCGCACCCCCAACTTGGAACTCCTACGTTTCGGTGGAGAACGCCGACGCCGTGGCGGACCGTGCGCGGGAGCTGGGCGCCACGGTGCACGCACCGCCGTTCGATGTGATGGACGCCGGCCGGATGGCGGCGATCCAAGATCCGCAGGGCGCATATTTCCTGCTGTGGCAGCCCAACCAGCATTTCGGCGCGCAGCTCGTGAACGCGCCCGGCGCGCCGAGCTGGAACGAGCTCGCCTCGCCGGACCTCGACGCTTCGAGCGCGTTCTACTCATCCCTGTTCGGCTGGAGCGTCGAGCCGTTCGAGGGCAGCCCGGAGCCGTATCTGACGATCAAAAACGGGGATGTGACCAACGGCGGCATCCGCACGCTGAACTCACCGGGGCCGCCGCCACACTGGCTCGTGTACTTCGCGGTCGACTCTCTCGATGAGAGTCTCGTAAAGGTCGATGAGCTGGGCGGCGCCGTACACGCGGGCCCAATGGACATCGGCATCGCGCGGATCGCTGTCGTGGCCGACCCGCAGGGCGCGATGTTCGCGCTCTACGACGGCCGCCTCGATCCGTAGAGCGCCAATATGGCTGACCGGCTGAACGGCACCGTCGCGCTCGTCACAGGCGCGAGCAGCGGAATCGGCGAGGCCGCCGCCAGGGCCCTGGCCTCCCAGGGAGCAGCCGTCGCGATCGCCGCGCGGCGCAAGGACCGCCTCGACGAGCTGTCCGCGAGCATCGAACGGGACGGCGGTCGTGCGCTGGCGATCGAGACAGACGTCACCAACCGCGAGCAGGCCAATGCGGCGGTGCAGCGCACCGTGGCAGAGCTCGGTCGGCTGGACACGGTCATCAACAACGCCGGCGTGATGCTGCTCGGCCCGATCCAGGACGCGCCGATCGAGGAATGGGAGCAGATGATCGCTCTCAACCTCAACGGCCTGCTGTATGTCGCGCACGCGGCCCTGCCACATCTGCTGAAGGCCGCCGAGCAAGAGCCGCGCAGAGTCGCCGATCTGGTCAATATCAGCTCGGTGGCCGGACGCCAGGCTCGCCTCGGCTCGGGTGTTTACAACCTGACCAAGCATGGCGTGGGCGCATTCAGCGAGTCGGCGCGCCAGGAGTTCACCGAGCGTCACGTGCGCATCTCGCTGGTGGAGCCCGGCGCCGTGTCCACAGAGCTCTCCGACCATGTGCGCGAGGAGGTCCGCGAGCAGATGATGAAGCGATTTGCCGGCATCGAGCGCTTGGAGGCAGAGGACATCGCCGATGCCATCACCTACATCGTCACCCGCCCCCGGCACGTAGCAATCAACGAGCTGCTGATTCGCCCCACCCAGCAGACGGGCTAATCGCTCATCAGCGCGAGCGGAACCGTGAGCCCCGCCGAGCGGCGGAGCGTCGCGATCCGCCGGCCGGGCTGGACCGCGGGCCGTACCTCACTCACGTTCGAGCCGAGCAGTTGCACCGTCTCCTCGAGATCCTCCACACGCACCGCCATGCCCCAGAAACGCGCGGGATACTCAGGGCCGCCGGCACGCTGGATCGAGTCCTCGGGCTCCTGGATCAGCTCGAGGATCTCGGCGCCGAGACGAAAGAACGCCTGGCGTGGCGCACCGGCGGGAGTGGGCTGATCGCGAATCCGGCGCAAGTCCAGACCCGCGCGCTGAAGCGCGCGGACGCTGCGATCCAGGGAGGGTGAGGCCACGACGATGTGGTCGATCGCGACGACACCGTTGGGGTGGGCGGGCGCAAGCGCTCGTGGCGGATGCTCGGACACGGTCGTCGACAGCCCGTCGAGCTCCGTGGCGGCGAGGTCACGCAGCGTCCAGCCAAGGATGCCTCGTCCACTGCCCTCGCCGCGCAGAAACCGCAGTCGCACCCTGCCGATCTCACAGCACTTCTCAGAGACCGTGAAGCCGAGCTCCGCCCAGCGCGCGGCATCGTCGCCCACCAGCAACTCATCGATCGTCGGCCCGGTCATGAGGAGAAGGTAGCCCTCGGCGCCGTCCGCGAGCTCGCCTTACGCGCCGGCGCCCACCGGTATCGGCTGCTCTAAGACGCGCTCGCGTAGCCGCAGGTGCAGCCCGTGGGGAACCATCGTGAAGCTGAGCTGCTCCTTGACCGGCCCGCGCGAGTCGTCCAGCTCCACCTCGAAGTTGCGGGCGATCATCGCCATCGCGGTCTTCGACTCCAGAAACGCGAGGTTGCGCCCCGGGCAGAAACGGGGGCCGGCGCCGAAGGCGAGGAATGACTTCTGGTCGGGCGTCGCGAGCTCGCTGTCATCCAGCCAGCGCTCGGGTTCGTACTCGGCGCCGCTGCTGTGCAGCCCGGCGCGGCGAGTCAACAGCAGCAGGCGTGTCCCCGCGGGGATGCGGGTGCCGGCGATCGTCGTATCGGCGATCGGTTCGACGCCGAGGATCGGGGCGACCGCCTTCAGGCGCATCGACTCCCGCAGCACCGCCTCGCCGTACTCGAAAGACTCGACGATCTCGTGGCCGGCGGGATATGGCTGCTCACCCAGGACCGCCTGCGCCTCCCGCGCCCAGCGCGCCTGGATCTTGGGTCTACCGGAAAGGAACCAGAGTGTCCAGGCGATCGTGTGCGCGGTGGTGTCCTCGCCGGCGGACAGGAACGTGAGCGTGTTCCAGATGATTTCCTCGTCGGTGAACGTGCCTTCGGTCTCCTGCGCGGCGAGCATGCTCTCGAGAAAGTTCTCGGGCGTCTCCCGCAGCTCGGGTCGCTCGAGCATCCGCTTGCGGGCCTGCGCGATGAATCCTTCGACGGCCGCGTGGATCGCCGTGATCGAGCGCTCCGCCGCGCGGTCGGCGGGGAGCTTTACCCAACGCCAGTATGCAAACGGCGCCACGACGCGACGTCCGGCCGCCTCGAACAGCGTCTTGATGTGCCCCTGCAGCTCGTTGTCGCGACGCTCGAGCGTATTGAGGTCGTGACCGAACGCGAGCGCCGATGTGACATCCACGCTGAACGATGTGAGCTCGTCGGCGATGTCGAGTGCCCGCCCGTCCCGTGCAGCCTCCTTCAACCTGCGATAGAGCCGCTCGGTCGCGGTATGGATGATGTGGAAGTAGCGATGCAGATGGTTGGAGTTCAGCGCTGTCACGGCCAGGCGCCGCTGACGCTTCCAATCCTCCCCCTCAGCCGAGAACACCCCATCGTTGCCCAACCCGGCGAGAATCTCCTTCAACTCCTGCCAACGGCGGTACCCCTCTGGACGTTCCCTGAGGATCGTATTGATCACCTCTTGGTCGCCGACCGCGACGATGCGCCGCGGGCCGAGATCGAATCGAAACATCGATCCATAGCGCTCACACCACTCCTCGGACACCGAATGCAGGCGATCCGCGCGCACCCGATGGGCGTTACCCAGCAATGGCAACCCTGCCGGCCCCGGCAGATCGGCGATCGAGCGCGTGGCGCCAGCCTGATTCATCGTTAGAGAGCTTAGACATCCCCCCCAGGGGGCGTAGGGCGATACGGTTGCGACACGTAGTATTCCGCCCGTGAGCACAGACCGCGAGCTAGATGTTGTCCTCTTCGGCGCCACGAGCTTCGTCGGTCGCCTGTGCGCCGAGTATCTCGTCCGCGCCGCGCCGCCTGAGGCGCGGATCGGGCTGGCGGGACGCTCGCTCGCGCGGCTGAGCGACCTGCAGGCCTCGCTCGGCGGGCGCGCCGCGGATTGGCCGCTGCTAGTCGCCGATACGACCGACCAGGAGTCCTTGACCGTGCTTGCGGCGAGCACGCGTGTCCTGGCCACGACCGTCGGCCCCTACCGCCGCTACGGGCTAGGAGTCGTGGAGGCGTGCGCAACGGCGGGCACGCATTACGCCGACCTCAACGGCGAGGTGCTGTTCATGCGCGATGCGATCGACCGCTTCGACGCGCTCGCAAAAGAGAGCGGTGCGCGTGTTGTCCACAGCTGCGGCTTTGACTCGATCCCGTCCGACCTCGGCGTGCTGGCGCTGCACGAAGCGGTCGAGAGGGACGGCGCCGGACAGCTGCAGGACACGACGCTCGTCGTCCGGGCGATGAAGGGCGGGCCGAGCGGCGGCACGATCGCGTCCCTGCAGGGCACGGTCGACGACGCTCGCAGCAGCCCCGAGCTGGCGCGGCTGCTCGCCGATCCCTATGCCCTGAGCCCGGACCGCGACGCCGAGCCCCGCCTCGGCCCGGAGCCCGACCTGCGCGGTGTGCAAAACGACCACGAGCTCGGAATGTGGGTCGGGCCGTTCATCATGGGGTCGATCAACACGCGCGCCGTCCGACGCAGCAACGCGTTGCAGGACTGGGCGTACGGACCGCGGTTTCGCTACCGGGAGGTGATGGGTTTCGGGTCCGGTCCGGTTGCCGCGCTGCAGGCCGGCGCGATCGCGGGCGGCGCCGGCGCACTGTTGGCCGGCCTGTCGATTGCGCCGGCGCGCGCGGTGCTCGACCGGGTGCTGCCGTCCCCCGGCGAGGGCCCGAGCGAGAAGCAGCGCGAGCAGGGCTTCTTCCGCATCGAGATCCACACGCGGACCTCAGACGGCACGCGATACCTATGCCGCGTTGGCGCTCAGGGCGACCCGGGTTATAAGGCGACGGCGGTCATGTTCGGTGAGAGCAGCCTTTCCCTCGCGCTCGACGGCGACCGGCTGCCCCAACGCGCCGGGGTGCTGACGCCGGCGACCGCGATCGGTAACACGCTGATCGAGCGCTTGCGAACCGCCGGACATACACTCGAGGTCGAGCGAGCCGGCTAGGTGCTCACAGTGCGCCACAATCCAGAACTCTGCCGGGGCCTAGGGACTACCCGGTAGGCTGTTTCGATGGAGCCCGTGAGCAATGGCGAGCTCGTCACGCTCGCCGGCGGTGGGCCGGAGCGTGACGGGATCGTGTTCGACACCCCGAGCAAATCGAAGGTCGTTGTGGCGGTAGTCGATCCAGGCCGCGGTCCCGTGCTGCGAACGGTTCATCCGAAGCTGTTGGCCGAGCGCCCTGAGGAGGGACCCGATGACCGGGCATTGCAGCTTCTTATCCGCCGGACACCTCCACCGCCGGTTCGCGGTGCAGCCGGTGGAGGGATGGCCGCCGCAGGACGGGGAAGCGCCGGTCACGCACGCGGGACGATGCACCGCACGACCGGCAAGTAGGGCGAGACCGCTCAGGTAGTCGCGGCCTCGAAGAACTCGATCAGCAGCTGGTTGACTTGCTCGGGGGCGTCGTGCTGCACCCAGTGGGTAGCGTCGGGCAGGCGCTCGACGCGGACGTTTGGCACCCATCGCGGCAGCGGCTCGGCCAGCTCACTGCCGAGGTGCCGATCGCGCATGCCCCAGATCACCAGCGTCTCGGTCTGGATCGGCACCAGCTCGGCTGTGGCGGCGCGGGGGGAGCGGCGCAGGGCGGCGCGATAGTAGTTGACCATCCCGGTCAACGCCCCGGGCTGCGACCACGCCTGCGCGTAGCGCTCCAGGTCTGAGTCGCTGAACGCGTCGGGCGAGTCCCCGCGCAAAGAGCGCTTGCCGAGAGAGAAGTCCTTCCGCGCCGCCAACCACTCTGCCAGCCACGGGATCTGGAAGAAGAACATGTACCAGCTCTTGCGCAGCTGGCGCAGCGTCCGGAAGCCGCTCAACATCCGCTCGGGGTGAGGCACGTTGAGGATCGCCAGCTTCTCGAGCAGCTCGGGA
>Ga0302325_10027416_pt1 | contig 11811 bp, 11 predicted proteins | sample Palsa_T0_2_FD_201948 | JGI IMG/M metagenome (GOLD analysis project Ga0302325, IMG submission 201948) | Peat permafrost microbial communities from Stordalen Mire near Abisko, Sweden - Palsa_T0_2 | ecosystem: Environmental > Terrestrial > Soil > Palsa > Peat permafrost | place: Sweden: Abisko... | reverse complement strand
CAGATGCCGTGCGGGTTTTCATCACGCAGTTCCGGCGGCAACAGCGAAGCCGGGGCGTTCTGCAAACACAGCGGCCGTACGAACCGGAGCAGTGCGGCGCTGCCGACGGACGTGAAACGGGAATCCGAGGTGGCGGGCCATGGCCCGCCATGCTGCATCGCATGACACACCTCCACGCCGGTGGGCACCGCATTAAAGATGATCCGCCCGACGCGGGCGGCGACGTGCTCCAGCAGCGGTTGGATGGCGGCGATATCTCGGTCGGTGGCAAAGAAGGATCCGGTTAATTGACCCGCCAGCGCGTCGGCCGCCCGTTCCATATCCGCTACGTCGCGCACCTTCACCAGCAGCGCGTAAGGTCCGAAGATTTCTTCAGCCAATGCCGGCTGTGTTAGGAATGTATCCAGATCAACGCTCATCACGCACGGCGTACCGTGTGTTTGAGAGGCGTCTGCATTCCTCGCCGAGACGCTCAGCGTGGTAACGCCAGGTACTGCTTTCACCCGCTGCACCCCTTGATGAAAGGCGCCGCAGATTCCCCCGTGCAGCATTCTTGCCGGCATGGTGGCAGCAAAGGCGGATCGCAGCGATTCCTGAAATTCACGGAACCCCTCGCCGGTCGTGGCAAAGAACAAACCGGGCTTGGTGCAAAATTGGCCCACACCCATTGCGACTGATGCACACAACTTCTCGGCAATCTGCCGGCCACTCTGCTTGATCGCATCGGAAAGCACGAAAACGGGATTGACGCTTCCCATTTCGGCAAAGACGGGGATGGGATCTGGCCGGGCCATTGCGGCCGCGATCAGGGCGCGCCCAGCCCCCAGCGATCCAGTCAGGGCAACGGCCCGTGTGGATGAGTGCTGCACCAGAATCGGTCCGAGTGTTCGGCCCGGCCCATGCAGCATCGAGAAGACCCCGGGCGGCAAACCACACGCCTCGACGGCTCGACTGATAGCTGTGCCGACCAGTTCCGAAGTTCCGGGGTGGGCCTCGTGCGCCTTCACGACAACCGGATTGCCGGTTGCCAGTGCCGATGCCGTATCTCCACCAGCCACGGAAAACGCCAATGGAAAGTTGCTGGCTCCGAATACGACGATCGGCCCGATCGGAACCAGACTGCGGCGCAGGTCCGGTTTAGGTTGCGGTGTGCGCGCGGGATCAGCCAGATCGAGCCGCGCATCGACCCACGAACCGTCCAGCGCCACCTCGGCAAAAAGGCGAAGTTGTGCCACGGTTCGGGCTCGCTCCCCCAGAAGCCGATCAACGGGCAACGCCGTCTCGCATTGGCAACGTTCGATGAGTGCATTACCCAGCGCCAGAATCTCATCGGCAATGCAATTGAGAAAGCCGCTCCGCTGCTTGGGTGATGTGCGGCGGAAGGTGGCAAAGGCTTCGGAAGCGCCGGTGACCGCGGCCATCGCGTCAGTCGGGGACGCTTCATGGAAATCACCAGGCAGCGTCGTACCGTCGAGCGCGCTGGTAGCGGTGAAAATCCCGCCGGCGCCCGACTTCCATATGCCGGCGATTAGATTCTTCCCTGTTAGTTTCATGAACGGATCCTCAATCTACCGCGGCTTTCAGGATGGTGGAGCGGGTCCGCGTTCGGACATGGCCACTAAAGTGGCCATGCCGGCGGTCGGGGGCGGTATGGCAACTTGAAAACCGCTCTGATCCTTGAGCATACCGGGTGGATTACGAGATTCTTGTTTGTTTTCCGCTTGCCGGCGCTTGATTCAGACAAGAGGGCCGCATCGCGAAGAATTACGATGGGGGGGCCATGAAAATAAAAAGGAAAAAAAGTGACCAGAGGCGATGGCGCGGGGTGTTTCCGGCAATCACGACCCAGTTGCACAAAGACGGATCGCTGGACTTGGAGGGGACGGCGCGCCATGCCGATGTCCTGATTGAATCCGGCGTCGCCGGAATCGTCTTCCTCGGCTCGTTGGGTGAAAACCAGACCCTGACCGGGGAGGAAAAGCGTCTGGTGGTGTGCGAGATGGTACGGGCCGTTGCCGGTCGTGTGATTGTGCTGAGCGGCGTGGCCGAAAGCAGTACTGCCGAGGCCTGCCGGTACGCGCGCGACTGCGAAACCGCCGGCGCCGACGGGCTGATGCTGATGCCTGCGATGAGCTATCGCACGCCCGACGCCGTGGAAACGCTGGCGCACCTTCGCACGACTGCCAATTCCACGGGCCTGCCAATCATGATCTACAACAACCCGATCAGCTATGGCAACGATGTCACGCCGGAGATGTTTGCACAACTGGCGGGCGTGAAGAATTTCGTGGCGCTCAAAGAAAGTTCGGGCAACACGCGGCGCATTACAGATCTGCATAACACGGTGGGCGACCGCTACGCCATTTTCACCGGCGTCGACCCTCTGGTGCTCGAAAGCGCAATTCTCGGAATCGATGGATGGGTGGCTGGATCGGGCATCGCGTTTCCCGATCAGAACCAATACCTGTGGGACCTGATGGAAGCGGGTCAATGGAGCAAAGCGCGGGAGATCTATCGCTGGTTCATTCCTTTGCTGCATTTGGACACCGACGTGAAGTTCGTACAAAACATCAAATTGGCCGTGCAGGAATGCGGGCTCGGGCGGGAGTGGACCCGAGCCCCGCGCCTTCCGCTGGCGGGAGCTCATCGCAAGGCGGTGCTGAAGGTCATTCATGATGGCATTGCGAACTGTCCGAAGGTGCCGAAGGGAAAAGGGCGATGAAACGCATCGAGGTGATCGATTCGCACACCGGTGGTGAGCCGACACGTTTGGTGATCGGCGGGGGCCCGGATTTGGGGACTGCTGCGATCGCCGAACGACTGACGGTGTTTCGCGACAAGTTTGACGACTTTCGCGCTGCCGTGGTTAACGAGCCGCGCGGATCAGACGTGATGGTTGGGGCGCTGCTGTGCGCGCCCTCGGACCCGGCGTGTGCCGCCGGCGTTATTTACTTTAACAACGTGGGATACCTGGGCATGTGCGGCCATGGCACGATCGGACTTTGCGCCACACTCGCGCATTTGGGCCGTATTGGCGCGGGGACTCATCGGATTGAGACGCCCGTGGGCATTGTCCAAGCCACGTGGCATGGCCGGGGCGAGGCATCGATCGAAAATGTTCCCAGTTTCCGCAAGGCCAAGGATGTGACCGTCGACGTCCCCGGATTTGGCGGCGTTTGCGGCGATGTGGCGTGGGCGGGAAACTGGTTTTTTCTTGTCGGTGATCATGGCCAGGATCTGACGCCCAAAAATATTGAACGGCTTACCGCGGTGAGCTGGAGCATCCGGCAAGCCATAAACTCCCAGGGGTTTCCTGAAGTGGATCATATCGAACTTTTCAGCCCCGCGCCGGAGGCCGATTCGCTGAACTTTGTGCTGTGTCCGGGCAAAGCGTATGACCGTTCGCCCTGCGGCACCGGCACCAGCGCCAAACTCGCTTGCCTGGCGGCGGATGGGAAACTGCAGCCCGAAAGAGAGTGGGTGCAGAAGAGCATTATCGGAAGCCAATTCCACGCGAGCTTTCAATGGATCGACCAGGCTAAAGGCTTGATCCAGCCCACCATTACCGGCTCGGCCTATATCACCGCAGAGTCCACGCTGCTGCTGGATGATGACGATCCGTTCCGTTACGGCATCGCTTGAGCGAACAATATGATGGCCAAGCACGTTGTCATCCTCGGCGGTGGCATGATCGGCCTGAGCGCCGCCGCACAATGCGCGATGCGCGGGCATCGCGTCACGGTCATCGAACGCAATGGCGCCGAGCGCGATGGCTGCTCGATGGGCAACGCCGGCATGATTGTGCCAAGCCACGTTGTGCCGCTGGCAGCGCCGGGAATGGTGAAACTGGGGTTGAAGTGGATGTGGAATCCGCGATCCCCGTTCTATATCAAACCCCGTTTCGATCCGGATTTGCTCCTGTGGGCATGGCGATTTTGGAGCGCTTGCACGCCGCAGCACGTCAAGCGCGCTGCACCGCTGCTTCGGGATCTGCATCTTGCCAGCCGGCAGCTTTATATTGACACCGCCGAAACTGGCGAGGATTTCGGCCTCACGACCAAAGGCCTTCTCATGCTCTGCAAAACGCAGCGCGGTCTGGAGGAGGAGGCTCACGCGGCCAGGGCCGCCCACGAATTGAACATTCCCGCACAGGTGCTTGACGCAAGCCAGACTGCCCGGCTCGATCCCGGCATCACGATGGACGTCGCCGGATCTGTCTATTTCCCGCTGGACTGTCACCTGCAACCCGAACGCTGCCTCGCCGCCCTGGAGCGGCGCATCCTCCGCGCCGGCGGAATGATAATGGTCGACACCACCGTTACGGGCCTGCGTCGCGAGGGGGATCGAATTGCCGCCGTCGGAACGTCCGCCGGCGAGATATCCGGCGATGAGTTTGTATTGTGCGCGGGCGTCTGGTCTGGGCAGTTGGTGCTCGATCTGGGTTTGCGTCTGCCGATGCAGGCGGGCAAGGGGTACAGCCTGACGGTCAAAGATCCCGTCGAGCAGCCGCAAATTTGCGCCATCTGCACCGACGCGCGAATCGCCGTCACCCCCATGGGAAAGTCGCTGCGATTCGGCGGTACCATGGAAATTGCCGGGCTCGATGAGACGATCTCGCCGGCCCGCGTGGAAGGTATTCTCGATGCAATCCCCCGCTACTATCCCCGCTTCCGACGCGATCATTTTGCGGGAATTCAACCATGGTGTGGCCTGCGGCCCTGTTCCCCCGATGGCCTGCCTTACCTTGGCCGCACCGGTGCCGCGGCAAACCTGATCATCGCGACCGGGCACGCCATGATGGGAATCAGCCTCGCGCCGGTCACGGGTGAGATCGTCGGCCAACTCGTGGACCGGGTGCCTCCACGTATCAATCTCACCATGCTCTCCCCCGATCGGTATCTGTAGGGTTCAGGGTTCAGGAAATGCGACGGAACCGCCAGTTTTTTCCTTCCGGAGCCCTGAACCCCGACGCCTGCTCCAGCCGGGCGCGGCAGGACTGCGCGCCGCTCCCTCTCCTGGTATTCCGGGAGAGGGTTGGGGTGAGGGTGATTTCGAACGCAAGAGGACTCTCGTATTCGCTGCTCCCTCTCCCGAAGTACCGAAGTACCGGGAGAGGGAGAAGGTCGTTGGAAGGGAAGGGGGAACGACCATTGAGGATGGTCCGCACGGCGGCACAGCTCTCTCTGCCTTTCGATGGAGTCCTTCGGCGCCGCCGAGCGGACCCTACGCGAGCTCCAGGTATCGATCTCACGATGCTCTCCCCCGATCGATACCTATAGGGTTCAGGGTGTCGGGGTTCAGGGTGTCAGGACGAAGCCGAAAACTGAAAACCGAAAACTGAAAACCCATCCCCCCGAACCCTGAACCCTGACCCCGATCGCATTGCACGCTCCAACACCGGGGATATACTAAATTTGTGGCAGACGCAGAAGGTTACCGAGGCGTGATGCGTCGCTCCGGCTGCGAGCTTGCCGCCCACCTGCAATTCGACAACGAATGGTTTGACCTCCCGCTCGAACGATTGTTCGACGATTTGCCCGGAGTGGTCTTTTTCATCAAGGATCACAATGGTCGTTACATCTGCGTAAACAGCACGCTTGCGGAGCGATGCGGAGTCGCGGCCAAATCGGAGCTGCTGGGAAGACTTCCCTCGGATCTGTTTCCTCCCCCCTTGGCGGCTCGATATGAACAGCAGGACCTTCGCGTGGTGCAGACCCGCAGGCCGGTCGTCGATCGATTGGAGATCCACTTCTATCCAAATTGCCGGCGCGGCTGGTGCATCACCAATAAGTATCCGGTCTGCAACCGGACAACGGGACGCGTAGCGGGTTTAATGGGCATCTCGCGCGATGTCGAAGCGACGGCAAGCCATCGTGCGCCCAGGGAGTTTCCCGAGCTGGCTCGGGTACTCGATCTGCTCCACGAACAGATCAGCCAGCCGCCGCGGATCGAAGAACTGGCGCGGCGTTCGGACATGTCGGTGGACCAATTGAGCCGTTTGGTCTTTCGGTTGTTCAGCATCACCCCCCGCCAACTCCTGATGAAAATGCGCCTTGACGAAGCGATGCACCTGCTGACCAGCACGCAATTGTCGCTGGCGGAGATTGCCATCGCCACCGGTTTCTGCGATCAGAGCGCTTTCACCAGACATTTTCGCCGTTTCACCGGGATGCCGCCCGGAGTCTTCCGGACGCAGGACGCTGGCCCGCGGACGAGTTCGTACGACCCGTAGCTTTAGCCCCCGTCTCATGGCCAAGCATCAGAACCGGGCTAGGGAGCAACGTTTTGTTAGCAGTTTCCTGGTGAGCCTCTGTCGGATAACCCACTGGCCTCACGATCCGCGGCGGCAGAAGATCCCAGCGTCGCCGTCGCCGTCTCCCGCTTCTCGCCCCGGCGTCTCCCCGATTGCTCTTGTCTTCTGACTCCCAGCGGGTATATCCTAGGTATATCCTAGAAGGAGGCAGCCATGCCCGTTGGAATCGTTGATAAAGTCAGCAAAGTGGCCCGCTGGGGAAACAGCCTTGGCGTTCGCATCCCGCAAGAGGGAGTGGAACGACTGCGGCTCAAAGAGGGCGAATCGGTGAACGTTCGGGTGCACGGCGATACCATTACCATTCGTCGCGCCAAACCGCGCAAAAAATGGACGGAGGCGGAGCTTTTGAAGGGAATTACGCCCCGCATGTGCGGCCCTGATCTGGTTCCGGATCGTTCTGGCAAGGAACTCATTTGAGCAAGCAGACATATCATCCCGAACGGGGGGATATCGTTCACCTGAATCTCGCGCCCTCGGCTGGCCACGAACTGACCGGCCCGCATCTCGCGCTGGTGCTCAGCACAGTGCGCTTTTCCAAGGCCACGGGTTTCGCGATTCTGGTGCCGGCAACCAGCAAATACCACGCGGATCAGCGACTGGCGGGCCAGCAACTGATGGTGAGGCTGCCGCCCATTCCGAGGCTGTCCACGGAAGGATGGCTGTACCCGCACCAGTTGAAATCGCTCGACTACCGTGACCGAGACCTCGTCTTCGTTGCAAAACTGGACGACGACGACTTCCTCATTGACATGATGGATCGTGTGCGTGCCCTCATTGACCCGGATTCGACCCCGTGATGACCTCTGGAACAAATTGAACTTCGGCACGCAAGGCGGATCGCCGATTCGAGCGACTGCGATCCGCCCGGCACTGCTATTCGAATCGCAATAGACCGAACGTCTGGGGTTGGTGGAAATTCAATTCTTCGCCGATCGGCGCCCAACTGGCCCAGTGGGGATGGGAACTGTGATCGGCACACTTGAAAAAGTTTGCGGCACATGCGCTTCCTGAAAGCGACCCAATCGCCCCGACATGCGGCTCGATCGCTTCGAGCCGAATCAGCACGTCCAACTGCCAGGTGATGGGGTACGGGCACTCGGGCCAGACGGTGCGCGGAAGAGAAGGGCGAACGCCGATACGGGCCAGGTCATCGTTCGACAGCGGACGATGGCGAACGAAACCGGTGGGCGTGCGCCGGCAGTCTTCGATGTGATGGCAGAGCATCGTGCCGCAGCAGTTGAACTCGAAATTGAAATAGCCGGTATCCGGTCCCGGCTGCAGGAAAAACTCCACGCAACTGTCTTCGCAGACCTGCCGCTGATGTTCCGTCTGACGGGAGACGACGAACCGATCGATCACGGTATACCGCAGCCGAATTGCCCGCTGATGGTGCATGATGCGAACGACCGTGCGCGGCCGGTGCTCGCTGCTTTTGGAGTGAAATTGGTCGATGTCCACGCGGGGAGCGCGAGCCCAAAGAACATCCGCCACCGGTTGGTCCAGTGCGTCGCCGACCGGAACATAAGGGACACGGCGGATGAAACGCGGAGGTTCGATCATGGGACTCCCCGCGCGGTCATCCTTCCAGGGGATCGCGGCGGAGCAATTGTATGGTTCTGAGTCCGGCATAGAGCGTGGCGCTATCGCTTCCAATGTTCCGCGTACCATTTGATTGACTCCCGTAAGCCCAGATCGAAGCTCGTAATCGGCTCATAGCCGAGGACGCGCCGCGCTTCTGTGATGTCGGCCAGGCTGTCCCGAACATCCCCCTCTCGCGGCGGCGCAAAATTCGATCGCACGTCTTTGCCCAGCAGTTCATTGGACAATTCGACGATCCGGTTGACCGAAACACGTTTTCCGCAGCCGATGTTGACGACTTCGCCGGCCAGCGACTTCGCCTCGGCGGCGAGCAGATTGGCATGCACGACATTGGACACATGGCAGAAGTCGCGCGTCTGCTCGCCGTCCCCGTAGATCACGGGGGGCTCATTTGTAAGGATCTTGCTGACGATGCTCGGCACAGCCGCGCCGTATTGGCTCAGCGGATCCTGCCCCGGGCCGAACACGTTGAAGTAACGCAGGCTGATGGTCTGCATGACATACAGCTTCGCGAAGGCGGTGAGATACAGTTCCCCCGCATATTTGGCGATGCCGTATGGACTGATCGGCAGACCGCGCATCGTCTCGACCTTCGGCTGCTCCGGCGATTCGCCGTAGACGGCGCTCGTGCTGGCGTAGATCACTCGCTTCACGCCGGCGGTCTTCGCCTCTTCCAGTAAATTGAGCGTGGCCGTCGCATCAACCGCGTGGTATTCGGACGGCCTTTTCACTGACTCGGGCACACTGACCAGCGCCGCCTTGTGAAAGATCACATCGACCCCGGCCACCGCAGCTCGAACCGCGCCGGCATCGCGAATGTCTCCCTGCACCGCCTCGACGGAGTCGAGAACATCGGCGAGCCGCCGCCACGATCCAGGGCCGATGAGACTATCCAACACCCGCACGCGATATCCGCGCGTCAGGAGGGTGTGCACGACATGCGAGCCGATGAAGCCAGCCCCGCCGGTGACCAGAGCCAGTCTACGCTTCTGCATTTTCTCTTCTCTTTCCAGTTCGAACCGCTTCTCCGAAAATGGAGCAGACACTTTATATTTATGTTGATATTTACCATGTTGTCCGCTACTCTGCAAGCGCAAATGGTTTGTTCGGTCAGCCATGCGGTTTGATGCTGGCAGTGCCGGTCAGGTTCTGAAATGAAGGAACACCGTTGAAATTGCGCCTTTTCATTTCGTGGCTTCCTCTATTTGCTTCCCTCGTAACCGCCGCCGGTCCGTCGACCCAGCCAACCGCGCCGCCGCGGGCTGCGCGGTCGATTCACCTCTCATACTCCGCCAAGCCCGCGATCGCCTTTTACAACGAAGTGACCGTCCGCCGGTCGACCTCGGGCAGTTACTTCATGTGCTGCGGCTATTCGCACGGATATTTCGGCATGCAGGATCTGGGGGATCACAAGATTGCGCTCTTCTCGGTGTGGGATCCCAGCAGGGGAGATAAGGCTTCAGCGGTTCCCGATGACCAACGGGTGGAGGTGCTTTACACCGGCGAGGGCGTCGCGATCAAACGCTTCGGTGGCGAGGGGACCGGAGCCCAATCGCGGATCGATTTCGATTGGAAAATCGGCCAGACCTACCGCTATCTGCTGACTGCCAAGGTGGAAGACCAGAAAACCCAGTACGCCGCCTACTTGTTCATGCCCGATACCAAGGAATGGAAGCACCTGGCAACCTTTCGGGTCACGACCGGGGGCGATGAACTTCGCGGCCTCTACTCGTTCATCGAGGACTTCCGCCGCAACACCAAAAGTGCGACCGAGACGCGCCGGGCGGAGTTCGGGAATGGATGGGTCATGGACGTGGATGGGCAGTGGCACCCGCTGCTCGAAGCGACGTTCACCGCCTCGGACGCGATATGGGAGGCGAAAAATACGATCGATGCCGGTGTCATCGGACGCGGCTTCTACCTACAGACCGGCGGCACCACGCATCAATCCCGAGCGGTTGATTCGAAAATTGAAAGAGACGCTACCGATGCCGAACCTCCGGAACTACCGGAGCAATGACTGGATGCGGAACCAGATCTCAAGGTTCGAGCTCCATTGGGAATTCCCAGATTCTGGAGGCCCGACGTGACGGATCGCCATGACTCTCCCGCCCCCGACCGCCGGCGTGGCCACTTTAGTGGCCATGTCCGAACGTGGACCGGTTGCACCATCCTGGAAACCGCTGCAAGTCACGTAACGGGAATTCTTCAGAACATCGCCGCGGTGATGGTTCTGGTGATCCTTGTTGTCGGAATGTTCGATTTGGAGCAGACACTTGCCCGTAATTTCGATGTTTATCTCACGATGTCACCGAGCTCCTGGCACTGCGGATCGGTTCCCGCAGCGAAAATTCTTCTGACAAAGCCGCGTTATCCTGCCCAAGAGTCGGCGACCCCACCGCCGACGAAAGTCTCTCACCATCGATGCGAATCGGGCAGCGAAGCGTCGTGAGGGTTCCGCCGCTCTTTCGCGCCACGCGTTGAGTCATCTGCAGCACTTTGAACGCCTCGTGCTTGAGGAGCCTGGGCCAATCGAGCACCTCGGCGCACCAGACATCTGCCGGCTCAAGAATGCCAAGCCAATAGCCTGTCGGCTGTAGTTTAAGGCGCGCGGCCAGCATGGATTTAATCTGATCGCGCTTGGCAAACGTTTCGCCTCGATCGAACCGAGCGATTTCCGGCAGGTCGAGCAAGTCTGCCAGCTTCGGAAGCGGATTCATTGCAATGGCGAGATAGCCGTCGCCCGTCTTGTAGATGCCATACGGCGCTCCGAGGTAGGCGTGGGCGTTTCCGACTTGGGCGCGTTCGGGATGTTTGCCACCGTCGTTCAGGTGGGTTGTCAGAACCTCGAACTGGAAATCGAGCAATGCTTCGAGAAGGCTGATCTCAATGAGGCCGCCTCGCCCAGTGACGCCACGGCGTACCAAGCATGCGAGGATCCCCTGGGCGAGAAACGCGCCGGCAAATAAATCCGCGACGGCCAGTCCCATCGGCACCGGCGGGTCGTCTCCGTTGCCGCTGAGCCAAGTCAGCCCGCTGAGCGATTGCGCCAGCAGGTCCTGCCCCGGCTTATCGCGCCAAGGCCCTTCGTTGCCGTAGCCCGTGACCGTGGCATAGACCAGCCGCGGGTTGATCTTGCGAACGCTGGCATAGTCGAGCCCGAGCCGCTCCATCACGCCCGGGCGGAAGTTCTGGAGCATCACATCGGCGCCCGCGATGAGCTTCCGCACCTTCTCGACATCCGCGGGGTCTTTGAGATTCGCTGCAAAACTCTGCTTGTTGCGGTTGATGGAATGGAAGAGCGTACTGTCGCCGTCCAGTTCGAGATTGGAGATATAGAGCTGCCGGCAGAGATCGCCCTGATCCGGGCGTTCGACCTTAATCACGCGCGCGCCCAGATCGGCCAGGCGCAGGGATGCTGCCGGGCCGGCGAGAAAGATGCTGAAATCCAAAACGGTAATACCTTCTAACGGCAACATGGTTATCCTTGCTCGGTTCATCCGTCGGTGATCAGCGCCGCGGGTTTTCGATCGATGACAGGCGGTTTCAGCCGGTAGAGCCGGGCGGCGTTTTCGCCCAACAACAGTTTCTTCTCGCCCTCGCTCAACGTTGTGTCGGCCTGGCGAATGAAGTCGAGGCTCTGGCGATAGGTAAAATCCACCATCGTGCGTGGCCAATCACTGCCCCACATCAGTTTCTCAATTCCTACGTCCTGCTTCGCCTTGTGGATGGCGGTAAGCGCACCATGGAAGGGGTAGCCTTCTTTACGATAGAGCCAGATGATTCCGCCGGTTTCCAGATAGACGTTCTCATGGCGGCAAAGATGCAACTGCCCGGGCCAGCCCTTCCGATTGGGCATGCCGAAGTGTCCAATCGAAACTTTCAGCTTCGGCAAATGT
>Ga0302325_10027414_pt1 | contig 11811 bp, 10 predicted proteins | sample Palsa_T0_2_FD_201948 | JGI IMG/M metagenome (GOLD analysis project Ga0302325, IMG submission 201948) | Peat permafrost microbial communities from Stordalen Mire near Abisko, Sweden - Palsa_T0_2 | ecosystem: Environmental > Terrestrial > Soil > Palsa > Peat permafrost | place: Sweden: Abisko... | reverse complement strand
CCCCACCGCCGGCCGACTTCGCGTACTCGTACGTGCCGCGGTCGCAGACCGTCCCGTATTGGCAACTCGCGCAGCGGTATGTCCTCGCGGATCGAATGTTCGAGTCCAATACGGGCCCGAGCTATCCGGCACATCAGTATCTGATCGCCGGGCAATCGGCGCTCGCCGACGAGAATCCCACGCTGCCCAAGCACGGCACGCCCCAATCACTCTCGGGCTGGGGCTGCGACAATCCGCCGTCGACGCGCGTGGCCGTGATCGCGCCGGGCGGCGACGCACCCGGCTTCTTCCCGTGCGTCGAGTACCAAACGCTCGGCGATGAGATGGATGCACGCCAGGTTTCGTGGGCGTACTACGCTCCGCGCATCGCCGCGGCCAGTGGAGGGTACATCTGGTCGGCGTACGACGCGATCCGCCACATTCGCGAGGGCCCGGACTGGAGGACGCGCGTGCGGTCGCCGCAGACGGCGATCCTCACCGACATCGCAGCAGGGATGCTGCCCGCGGTCAGCTGGGTCGCGCCCGACGCGCACGCGTCGGACCATGCGCGCTTGACCGACGGGAGTGGCCCGGCCTGGGTTGCGTCGATCGTCGACGCGATCGGAGCGAGCCGGTACTGGAAGGACACGGCGATCCTCATCGTGTGGGACGACTGGGGCGGTTGGTACGACCACGTCGCACCGCCCAGCGTCGATCCGATGGGGCTCGGCTTTCGCGTTCCGATGATCGTGGTCTCGCCGTTCGCGCGCCACGGCTACGTCTCGCACGCAACGCACGAGTTCGGCAGCATCCTGCACTTCGTCGAAGCGACGTTCTCGCTCCCAAGCCTGGGCACGCGTGACGCGATCTCCGACGACCTCTCCGACTGCTTCGACTTCACGCAGACACCGGCGCCGCTCGTGCCCGTCTCCTCGCACTCGACGAGTCGCTTCGATCTCTTCTACCAATCCGGCATCGCCCCGGACGAATAGCGCGTGTTCGGCCAACGTCTGCATGCCGGTCTTCGGGTGATCGCCACGATCGTCACCCTCGTGCTCGGAGCCGTCGTCACAAAGTCCACGGCGAGCACGGGCGCCGACTACCTGACGTTCCACTACGACAATCTGCGCACCGGTTGGTATCCGCACGAGACGCGCCTCACCCAGGCCTCGGTCTCCTCCGGGGGGTTCTCGATCGTGGCGACGCTAGCCGTCGACGGGAACGTGTACGCGCAGCCCCTCTACGTCCGGGGCGTCCATATGGCGTCGGGCACGCACAACGTGTTGATCGTGGCGAGCGAATACGATTCCGTGTACGCATTCGACGCCGACTCCTACGCGCTGCTCTGGCACACGTCGTTCAGCAATCCAAGCCTCGGGATCGGGCCCGCCTCCAGCGGTGAATGCAACCAAATCGCTCCGTGGATCGGCGTCTCGTCAACGCCGGTCATCGACGCCGCTGCCGGCGTCGTGTACGTCGTGGCGAAAACGCAGCAAGGATCCCGACCGAACGCAATCTTCGCCAACACGCTCCACGGCCTCTCGCTCGAGACCGGTTTGGATATCACGGCGCCGGTCCTCATCACGGGATCGGTGCGCGGCTCGGACGGTAAGAAGCTCGCCTTCGAGCAGATTCAGCGCAATCGCACCGGCCTGCTGCTCTCGCGGAACCGGCTGTACGTCGGAATGGGGAGCAACTGCGACGGCAGCGGAGGCGTGGTCCACGGGTGGGTGTTCGCGTACTCGGTCCCGGCGCTCACGCCGGCGGGGGTCTTCAACACCGCGACCGACGTCGCGAGCACGTACCTGGCAACGCTCTGGCAGTCGACCTATGGAATCGCAGCTGCGCCCGACGGGTCGATCTTCTTCGCGACGGGCAACGGCGCGTTCGACGCGTATCCGACGGGCAACGACTACGGCGATTCGGTGCTTCGCCTCACGCCGGCGCTCCACGTCCTCGACTACTTCCGCCCGTACAACCTGGCGATCGGAGACGACAACGACCTCGGGTCGGGCGGGGTTATGTTGCTCCCCCCGCAGCCGGGCAGCCTACCCGATCTCGCGCTCGCTGCGGGCAAGCAGGGCGCACTCTATCTGCTCGACCGCGACCACCTCGGCGCCTTCACGCCGAGCGGGCCGGATGACGTCCCCGCCGAGATTCCGTTCACGGGCCCCGGTGTGTTCGGCGGCCCCGCGTATTTTGCAGACGCGACCGGCGCGTCGGTGTACTATGCGCTCGGCGACTCGCCGTTGGTTGCCTACCGACTGGGAACGTCGCCGCCGACGCTGACGGCAAGTTCGCAGACCGCGACGACCTTTCCCTGGGGCGGGACGATTCCGTCCGTTTCGTCGAACGGCGGTCGGGCCGGCACCGCTATCGTTTGGGCCGTCGTGCGGTCACAGAATACCGGGCCCTCCGCGCCACCGCTGGTCTTGGCAGCGTACGACGCCGACGACCTCTCGCGGACGCTGTTCGCCGGCGCGTTCGGCGCCTGGCAGAACGCAATCGGCCACGCGATGCTGACGCCGACGATCGCCGACGGAAAGGTGTTCGTCGGCGGGTCGGCGTCGGTCACGGTGTTCGGGCTGCCCGCGGCAACGCGTTCGCGGGCGCGCCCGCTACGGCAAGGCGGCTAGTAGTGCGGTGTCGTTCCCTGGTCGGGCGGCGGCGGCGCGTTCTGCGGTTGCATCCCGTGGCGGGCGGCGCGACGCTCTGATTTGAACTCCTGCATCCTTGCTTCGAACGCGTTGCGCTGATCGGGCGAGAGGGTCGCCGCGATGTCGTCGTGGAGCTGCTTTGCGTCGGCACGCCGCGCCGAGCGGTCGCTTTCTGAACGTGCCTTGTTCCGCTCGTCCGCGATCAATCGTTCGATTCTCGACTGCTGGTCCGAGCTCAGGTTCGCAGACTTGAGCGCCTCGCGGTACGCGCGCACGCCGTGCGGCACGCGCCCGGACGCCGCCCCTCGCGCGGCCTGCGGAGGCGGCTGCGCGGTGGTCGCTTGAGCGCCGGCGGCGAGCGGCGCGATGCCGATGGAGGTGACGAACGCGGTAAGGAGGATGGCGCGCGCGTGGGCGGCGCGGAATGAAACCATGATGATGTTGTCCCTTCGATTCGGCACGAAGGCCGACCGCTTCATTGTATCGACCGTTCGCCGCGCGTCATTACAACGCCGTGAAAGATCGCCAATTGGGACGTTCGTCACGCACTACGTGGTCGCGGTTGCCTCGTGGGCCCCGTCCGTGCCGATGACGCGGACCCGGGGGGCGGGTGCCTTGTCGTCCGGTGGGACCAGCTGGAATTCGATCACTTTGACCCCGGATTGGGGGAGCGCCACGCTCACTTTGAACGGCGCACACACGCGGTCCGTGCAGAACGACGCAACCCAGCCTTTCGGTAGGCCGGCCGCCCGCAGGTCGACGTTCTTGCCGGCCGTGCCCGCCACGACGAGGCGGTACTTCAGCGTGCTCGCGACGCTCCCGGGGAGGTCCGCGCCCGTCCATGGAGCCAGCGAGACGCGCGTCGCAGTCGAACCGGTCAGGTCGAGGGCGACCTGCGCTTCCTGCGCTTCTTCGAGATACATGGCGTAGCGGACGTCGGTCTTCGGGAGACGCTCCGTCCAGGCCACGAGTTGCGCGAACTCGGCGCGCGCCTTCTCGACGTCGCCGGCTTTCGCGTATGCGCGGCCCGCGACCAGGTGCGTCGCGGCGACCTTGCGCGTCTTCGCGGCGTCGCCCGGCTTGGCGGCGAGGTGAGCGAGCGCCAATGCGGTCGCCTTCGCGCCGGTCGCCGCGGCCTGCGCCGGTGCTCCACCGCTCGCCTGCGCGGTCTCGAGGTCGAGCAGTGCGTCGACATCGTCGGGATGGAGCGCCGCGAGCCTCGTGTCGGCGTCGATCACGCGATCGTACGCTTTGAGCGGGCCGGCAACGAACGCGACGCCCCCGAGGGCATCCTCGTTCTTGGGGTCGAGTGCCAGGGCGGCATCGTACGCGGCCAGGGCATCGCTCCACTGCTCGCGGTCGCGCGCCGCGTCACCGCGCAGGCGCGCGAGGATTTCGCGATCGGAGTCGGTGGTCGCGACGGGCGCCAATGCGGCGATCGCTCGGTCGCGCAGCACGGCCTCCTGCGCGTGCGTTCGCAGCAGATCGGTCGCGGTTCCCTTCGCCGCATCGCCGTCGCCGAGCAGGTCCTCCGCCTTATTCAAGGCATCGTCGATCTTCTTGACCCCGCCGAGCACCGCGTCGTGATCGCCCTCGAGCGGATACGCTTGCGCCAGCAGGGTGTCGATCTGTTGTTGCTGCGGCGACGTGGCGACGAAGCTGCGTCCGGCGGCGGCAGCAGCGACGAAATCGCTCAGCATGGCAGGTGTGACGACGTCGATGTTGCGGGCCCGTAACACGCCTTGCGGATCGATGACGATAGTGGTGGGAAAGTAGCGGATGTCGTACGCATTCGAGAACGCTTTGTCCGCGTCGATCGCCTGCGGGTACGCGACGCCCTTCGCGGCGACGAACGCACGAACGATCGGCGCGGCCTCCGTGTCGTCCACGCCGAGGAACTCGACGCCGGGGGCGTGCAGCTTGGCGAAGGCCGAGATCAGGTCCGGCGTCTCCTGGCGGCAGGGCGGGCACCACGTCGCCCACACGTTGAGGACGAGCGTCTTCCCGCGGTACGAGTCGAGGGTGACCGTCCGGCCATCGAGGGTGTGCAGCGTGAACGGCGGCGCGGGCTGACCCACCTGCGGCCCGGTGAGGCTGGCCGCCGCCGGCGGCGCCGCCGCGGGCGCGTCCGGGGACGCCGCGGCAGGGACGGCGCCGCCCCCGAGCAGGGCGAGCAACGCGGGTGCGTACAGCCAAGAGAGCGGTCTGATCATGGGCTTCCCTCTACGCCACCAAGGCACACTTTCCACCTTGAGGCCGCAGGGCATTAAGGACGTGCGTCACACTGTCCGAATACCCGAGCAACCTTCCATTCCGACGGCGGTATGAGCACGCGATATGGGACTATTCTCCAACGAGTTGCGCCGCGAGTTCATCGCGCGCCCCGACCAATCCAAGGGTCAGATCGTCTACAAATGGCCTGACACGACGATCCGGAAGTTCACCCAACTGACGGTTGAACCGGACGAGCTCGCGCTGTTCCTGCGCGACGGTCATGTGGTCGGCACGGTGCCGCCCGGCCGCGTGACGCTCGACAATGCGTTGCTGCCGTTCCTCGGCGCGCTCATCGATCTGGCGACCGGCGGCAACCTCTTCAAGGCGGAGGTCTACTTCGTCTCGACGCACGAGTTCCCGGATCTGCCGTTCGGCGGGATGGTCGACAACGTCGTCGACCCGGAGACGTCGCTTGCGGTGGGCCTGCGCGTCTTCGGCGAGTACTCGCTGAAGGTGACCGATCCGCAGGCGCTCATCGTCAATCTCGTCGGCTCCCGGAACCTGCAATCGAACGATCAGATCACCGACTGGATGCGCGAGCAGGTGCTCAAGACGTTCCGCGGCGACGTCGTCGCACACATCACGGCAAACGATTGGCCGATCCTGGGCATCGCGGCGCACAGCGACGCGATGGAGCAGGAAACCCTCGCGAAGGTGCAAGCCGCCGTGTCGAGCTACGGCGTGCAGATCGCCCGCATGGGTAACTTCACGATCTCGCTCGATCCAAAGGACGAGGAGACGCTCAAGAACTACCGCCGCGACGTTTCGTATACGAAACTCGCCGGAGGCTTCCAGCAGTATGGGGCCGGCGAGGCGCTCCGCGGCATCGGCGAAGGCGCGGCAAAGGGAGACGGCGGGGCCGGCAACACGGCCCTCCTCGGCATCGGCATGGGCCTGGGCAACATGGTCGGCGGCGGCGTCGCCGGCGGCGGAATGGGCGCAGGTGGTGCGGCCGCCGCAGCCGCCCTGATCGCCTGCCCGAAATGCGGAGTCGGGCACGCGGCCGGTGCGCGCTTCTGCCCCGGCTGCGGCGCGCAGCTCGTCGCCGCGGCACCGACGCATTGCACGGCGTGCGGCGCGGAGGCAGCGCCAGGCGCAAAGTTCTGCGCGTCGTGCGGAGCGGCGCTCGGCGGAGAGGCGCCGGCAGCCACTTGAGGAAGCGCGCGCTCGCAGCTGCCGCACTGGCGTGCATACCCGTCGCCGCACTCGCGCGTGGCGGCGGGGGCGGCCATGGCGGTGGCGGAGGCGGCGGTCATAGCTCGGGCGGCCACGGTGGCTTCGGCCACAGCGGCAGCTTCGGGCACGGCTGGTTCGGGCACGGCGCGTACGGACACGGCGGCGGCTTCTTTTTCGGCGCGGCGCTCTTCCAATTGTTCACGTTCGGGATCACCGCCCTGATCGTCTTCATCGTCATCAGGCAAGTACTGCGCGCACGCCAGAACATGGCGATGCTCTCGGAACCGAGCGACGAAGCGTCGATCGCGCTCGTCCGCGCATCGGCTCTCGCCGACGGAACGACCGGTGCGGGCGCGGCGCTCGCGCAGATGCGCGCTGCCGACCCCGAGTTCGAGCCGGAGACGTTCATGCAGCGCGCGGAGATGACGTTCTTCCTCGTGAAGCGCGCGTACCAGCATCGCGACCTCGCTGCGGGGCGGCCGCTCATGGCGTCAGGGTTGTTCGCGCCGTGGAGCGCCTCCGTCCAGCAGCTGTTGACGGAACACCATCGGCCGATGCTGGAGAGCCTCAACGTGCGCGGCATGCACGTCGCGGACGCGATGCACGATGGGACGCACGACCGCATCGCCGTCCATTTCGACATCGTCTTCCGCGGCAAGCTGTTCGACGACCGCGACGGAAAGCTGCTCGCCGACGCGGGCGACGACCGCAGGGCGGGCGAGCGCTGGACGTTCGAGCGCGCCGCCGGCGTCAAGACCGTTGCGGCCGGCGGAGTCGTCGCACAAAAATGCCCGAAGTGCGGGGCCGCCCTCGAGCTCTCGAGCGACTCGCACTGCCGGTTCTGCGGCGCCGACGTCGCGAACGGCGAGTTCGACTGGACGGTCTCGAGTATGGCGCCGGCGCAGTTCGACGGCGTCGCCTTGGACCCGCTCCTCGATCAGGTCGAGATGCCCCCCGAGGCCGGTCTCGCCGCGATTCATGCCGCGGATCCGGCCTTCGACGAGGCCGCGTTCCTCGCTCGCGTGCAGCAGGCGTTCCTAGCGCTGCAGACGGCGTGGGAGGCTCGCCAGGTCGACACGGCGCGCGGGTTCATGAGTCCCGGGCTCTACTTCTCGTGGAGCGCGCAGGTCGAGCAAATGACCGAGGATCACCGCAAGAACATCCTCGAGGGCATGCGGGTCGACCGCGTCACGCCCGTGCGCGTGCTGCACGGGCGCGTGTTCGACGACGTAACGGTGCGCGTCGACGCAACGTGCGCAGACTACGAAGTCGACGAGACCACCGGAAAGGTCGTCTTCGGGGACCGCACCCCGCGCTCGTTCGCCGAGTTCTGGACCTTCCAGCGCGGCGTCGGCGCGAAGACCGGGGCGAAGGGCCTGCTCGATAAGGTGTGCCCGAACTGCGGCGCACCGCTCGACGTCACGCAGATCGGCGAGTGCCGCTTCTGCAAGGCCGCCGTGACGAGCGGACAATTCGACTGGGTGCTCTCACGGATCGAGCAGCAGGAGGAGTTCTCCGGAGTCGGGACCGTCCGCGGCTAAGCCGGTGCGCGCACACGCTGCGATCGCCGTCGTAGCGCTGTTGCTGTCGGCGGCAGGGTGCGGCCGGCGGCATGCCGCTGCCTCGCCGCAGGACGACGCGCGGATCGCGCGGGCCGAGCAGCACGACATCGACGCGGCACTACCGCATACGCCGCACGCCGACCTGATCGACTCCTATCACATCGATGCTGCCGAGCTCAGCATCTACGTGCCGGCGCCCCAGTGGAAGGCGCTCGGCGAACCCACGCAGGACGCCCTGAAGCGGGCGATGTGGCGCGCCTGGAACGCGTCCATCGCGCGGCACGGCCAGGCCTCGGGCCGCGTTTTCCTGAAGGTCTACGACCTTGCCGGGAACGACCTCGGGTCGTATTTCGAGAGGTAATGATGAGGCAACCGTATCTGCGGCCCGTCCTCTTCATGCTGGCCCTCGTGGCCACCGTGACGCCCGCGCTCGGAGCGGTCACGATAGACCCGCCGGCGGGCTGGAGCGCGCTCGACGTTTCGGACTCGCCGATCCGACTCGAGGGCGCGTGGGGAGCGCCGCCGACGAACGGCTTCAGTCAGAACGTGAACTTCCTCAAGCAAGTCCTCCCGGGAACGTCGCTCGACGCCTACGTCGCGCTCAACGAGAAGCAGCTGAATGCGATGGATCAGGCGCTGGTCTTCTCCCTCGATAAGCGCGAGCCGTGCGGTGCGAGCCAGATGCAGCACGTGAAATACGTCACGACGTTCGGCAGCAGGACCGTCGCGATCGAACAGCTGTGGCTGCAGGACGGCGACGGCACGTTCTACGTCGCGACCTACACGCGCCTGGTGGCTCAGCCCGACCTCCCCGAAGCCTCGGCGTCGATCGCCACGATCTGCACGCATCTCGCCACCGGAACCTCGTAAGGCTCGGCACACGCTCGGTTGGCGAGCGAGTGACGGCGAAGCGCCGCTAGACGCGTAACTTATGACCGCGCGCGGTCATAACGAGCGCGGCGACGAGGGCGAGCACCGCGAGGACGGCGACGATGCCGAGGGACACCCCGAGCGGGACGTCGCCCCGGCCCGTGAACGAATAGCGGAAGGCGTCGATCATATAGAACACGGGGTTCGCGTACGATGCGGCGCGGATCGCCGGCGGTAGAAACTGCGCCGAGGTAAACACGCCGCCAACGAACACGAGCGGCGTGATCACGAACGTCGTCAGGACCGCGAGGTGGTCGAACTTCTCGGCCAGCAAACCCAGCACGATCCCGAGCGAGGCGAAGAGGATCGCGACGAGGATCGTCACGCCGAAGTACAGCACCCAGTCGCGGGGCGCGGTGTGCACGAATGCCAGGCCGACGAGCAGGATCAGGTTCGCGATGACGAGTGCCCGCAACACGGATGCGATCACGTAGCCGGCGACCATTTCTGCTGCCGACAGTGGCGCGATCAAGAGCTCCTGGATCGAGTTCATGAACCTGCCCTGGAACACCGAGCTGCTCGACTCGCTGTAGGTCGCGTCGATCACCTGCAGCATGATGAGCCCCGGAATGAGGAAGGCGGAGTACGGCACCCCCTGCACGGTCTTGATGCGGCTGCCGAGGGCGAGCCCGAACACGCACACGTACAACAGCGTCGTGATGATCGGCGGCCAAACGACCTGATTGATGATCTTGAGCGTACGCACCAGCTCGCGCTTGACGAGCGTCAGCAGGCCGACGGGATTCGAGAACGTCAGCGCTTCCATCATCGGCGCGTGAGCTCCAAGAACACGTCCTGCAGCGACGCGCTCCCATAGTCGACCGTCTCGATCGTCAGGCCGGCCGCGGTAATCTCGGAGAGGACGCCCGCGACGTCCGCCGGCTCCACGCCGTCGACGTGGACCAGCCGCTCGACGGGCTCGATGCGCGCACGCGCGCCGAGCGACGGCACGAGCCGCGTGGGATCGCCGGCGACACGAACGGTCAGCGTCGCGTGTCCGTGCCGTTCGAGCAGCCGCGACGTCGGCTCGAGCGCCACGAGGCGGCCGCCCTCGATGATTCCGATGTTGCGGCACAGCGTCTGCGCTTCTTCGAGGTAGTGCGTCGTGAGAAAGATCGTCGTGCCCGCCGCGTTCAGCTCGCGGAGCAGGTCCCACAGCTCGAGACGCAATTCGACGTCGACGCCGGCCGTCGGCTCGTCGAGGATCAACAGCGGCGGCTCGTGGATCAGCGCGCGGGCGAGCGACAACCTACGCTTCATCCCGCCGGAGAGCTTCGTGTAGACTTCGTTCGCCTTCGATGAGAGGCCGAACCGCTCGAGGAGGTCATCGGCCCGCGTGGCGACGTCGCGCGCGCGCAGCCCGTAGTATCCGGCCTGGTAGATCAGCACGTCCCGGATCGAGAGGTACCGGTCGAAATTGTACTCTTGCGGTGCGAGGCCGATCTGGCGGCGCGCCTGCCGCCAGTCGTCGACGGCGTCGTGGCCGAACACGCGAATGGTTCCGCACGAGTACTTCGCGAGGCCGACGATCGCGTTGATCGTGGTCGTCTTCCCGGCGCCGTTCGGCCCGAGGAACCCGAAGAAATCGCCGGCGGCGACGCGCAACGACAGGTCGTCGACGGCCTTGAAGCTTCCGTACTGCTTCGTGAGGTGCTCGATGCGAACGGCATCGACGCGGCTCTCGGGCACCGCCGCGCGCGCGCTCCCGGCCTGCCGGCCGGTCGTGACGCTCACCATCGACATCGCTCCATCCCGCACCACGACCCGTGCAGGGACGCGAGCGTTGCGCCACCCGGATCCCCACCAGACCGGCGCCGCGTCGGAAGGGCCTCTGTCGGAAGGCCTCTAGGGAACGACCTCGCCGATCTGCTTGTAGCGGTGGCGCCGCAGCACGCGCTCGTTGCGCTTTGCCCCGGGCATGCCGCTCTCCACGATCTCGCGAGCCACCCGCTCGACGTCGAACTCGACGCGGCGGTGCTTGACCTCCCAACCTCCTGGGCGCTGCGTCAGCAGCGCGTAGCTCGCACGCGGATCGCCGTCCTTGGGCAAGCCGGCGGACGCGACGTTGACGAACAGACGATCGCGCCACATCCGCGCGTACGGGAGGTGCAGGTGTCCGAAGGCGATCGTTCGCGGCTCAACGCCCTCCGTGAGGCGTTCGAGCACGTCGTCGCCGGCGTCCGGCCACACGTGCTCGTCGTCATTCTTCGGATTCGCGTGGACCACGAGCAGGGCGTCCCGGCCTGCGCCGAACGTGTGCGAGAACGGTAGTGCGCGCAGCCATGCTACCCACTGCGGCCCGAGAGCGGTGCGCTGCCAGCGGATGACGTCCGGCTCTTCCTCTCCGAAGTCCTCGCTTGCGATGTATCGATCCGTATTTCCGCGGATGCACGTCGCGCCGACGTCGACGAGCCGCGCGAGCACCTCGCGCGGACGCGGGCCGTCGAGGCAGAAATCGCCGGCACCGACGATCGTGTCGGCCCCACCCTGCTGCGCGAGATCGGCAAGGCACGCATCCAGCCCGCGCAGGTTGCCGTGAATGTCGGAGACGATCGCGACGCGCACGCTCTAGACGCGCTTGAGCGCGAGCACCATCGTGGACGGCGTGACGCCGAGCTTCCCGAATTCCCACAGATCGATCGCTTCGACGCCGACCTTCGCGCGGCGCAGAATCGGAAGGACGGTGCGAAACCGAAGATTCGCCAGCACGCGACGCGGCGCCAGCGTGACGACGCCCGCTCCATAGTCCTCGCCGCGCGGCACGTCGATGTGCGAGACGTCGCCGAAGGCGCTGGCGTCGACGACGCCGGGCGCGATCACGATCGTCGTACGGTCGACGAAGGTCGCCACGGAACGCAGGCCGCGGACATCGCCGCCGATCGTGACGCTCGTGACGCGGAGGCCCATGTCCCGCGCGATCGCGGCAAGCTGCGCGCGCCCCGCTTCGTTTCCCCGTACCGATCGCGCCACGCCGACGGCAGACGCCCGATCCTTGGGGACGGCGACGTAGACGACGTCTCCGGCAACGACGACGTCGCCGCCGTCGAGCAGACCCGGCGGTTCGATGGCGCCGACGATCGGAACTCCGGCGTCGCGCAGCGCGGATTCGACGCGCGCGACCTCGCGACGGCGGCCGGGGTTTGTCGGCCGCATCAGAACGGCGCCCGACGCGAATGCCACGGCGATGTCGGCAACGGCGAAGCCGAGCGGGAGCTCGGGATCCGCGTCCAGCA
>Ga0302325_10027412_pt1 | contig 11812 bp, 11 predicted proteins | sample Palsa_T0_2_FD_201948 | JGI IMG/M metagenome (GOLD analysis project Ga0302325, IMG submission 201948) | Peat permafrost microbial communities from Stordalen Mire near Abisko, Sweden - Palsa_T0_2 | ecosystem: Environmental > Terrestrial > Soil > Palsa > Peat permafrost | place: Sweden: Abisko... | reverse complement strand
GCCTCGGCCTACCCCGGCACCGACGTCTCTGTGACCGGCCACGGCTACGGTTCGGGCGCCGGCATGGGCCAATGGGGAGCGCTCGGCTATGCCCTGCAGGGCCTGTCCGACACCCAGATCCTGTCGACCTACTACGGGACACTCAGTGCGGGTGGCCAGACCACCGTCGGCGCGCTGCCCAACGGATGGACCGACGCCTCGACGACGGTCACGGTGGCGCTCACCGCCAACGCCGGCAACGCCATCATCGTCACCTCGAACTCGGCCTTCTCCGTCGACGGCACGCCGGTGTCGGCGATGTCGGGTGCTCTGTTCCAACTGGTGGGTCCGGGGAACTCGTGGGACGTCTACACCAGTTCGGGAGGCTGTGGCGGCAACGGTGCCTGGGGTGCCCCGGTGGCCACCGGCATCGTTGATCCGTATGCCGCCCCGGGCCCCGAACCGTTTCCCTCGGACGGCAACCTGGCCAACGAGGCACTGCAGCTGTGCCAAGTGGGGGGAAACATCACCGTGCGCGGCACGATCCAGGCCACGGTCAATTCGAATGACGACGCCCGGACGGTGAACGAGTTGCCCCTCGGACAGTACGTAGCCGACGTGACACCCTCGGAGTCCCCCGCCTCGTGGGGAGCGCTCGGTGGGGGCGAGGGCATGCAGGAGCTCGAAGCCCAGGCAATCGCGGTCCGGTCCTACGTGATGAGCAGCTACGGATCGCTCCAGGGGTACTTCGGATACGCCGACGTCTGCGACAACGGCTGCCAGGACTATCCCGGCATCACCAACGAGAACACCACGACCGACACGGCCACGACCGCGACGGCCGGCCTGGCGGTGCTCATGCCCGGAGGCGCGACCGTGGCGAGGACCCAGTACTCGTCCTCCACGGGCGGCTACAGCGCGGGGGGCACCTTCGCCGCGGTCCCCGACCTCGGTGACGCGGTGTGCGTCCCCGGCGCCTGCAACCCGCACCACACCTGGCAGGCGCAGGTGCCGGTGACGGCCATCGACAGCGCCTATCCCCAGATCGGAACCCTCGAGTCGGTGACGGTGACCCAGCGCAACAACCTGGGTGACCTCGGGGGACGGGTCGTCGCCATGGTTCTGCAAGGAAGCACCTCGAGCGTGACCATCAGTGGCGACACCTTCGCCTCGCAGTTCGCCCAGTACGGCCTGCAGTCGGACTGGTTCGCCGTCACCAGCGGTGCGAGTGGCGGCATCGGGGGCTACTGGCTGACGGGCGCCGATGGCGGCGTGTTCTCCTTCGGCAATGCCACCTTCGACGGCTCGGCCGGCAACATCCATCTGACCAAGCCGGTGGTCGGCATGGCGAGCACTCCCGACGCGGGCGGCTACTGGCTGGTGGCGTCCGATGGTGGGGTCTTCTCCTATGGCGACGCCGTCTTCCACGGCTCGGCCGGCAACATCCGTCTGACCAAACCGGTGGTGGGCATGGCCGCCACCCCGGACGGTGGCGGCTACTGGCTGGTGGCGTCGGACGGTGGCGTCTTCTCCTACGGCGACGCCGTCTTCCACGGCTCGGCCGGCAACATCCGTCTGACCAAACCGGTGGTGGGCATGGCCGCCACCCCCGACGGCGGCGGCTACTGGCTGGTGGCGTCCGATGGTGGCGTCTTCTCCTACGGTGACGCGGCCTTCTACGGGTCGACCGGCGCGCTGCGCCTGGCCCAACCGGTCACCGGCATGGCGACGACCCCTGACGGCGGCGGCTACTGGCTCGTGGCCGCGGACGGGGGCGTCTTCTGCTTCGGTGACGCGCCGTTCGAGGGGTCGCTGCCCGGCGTGGGTGCGCAGGGCCCCGGGGTGGCGCTGCTGCCCACCCGCTCGGGCCTCGGCTACCTGATCGTGACCTCCGACGGCCGGGCCGTGAACTTCGGGGACGCGCCCCAGTTCGGCGACGTGGCCGACGTGGTGGCGCACTACAGCGGGCACCTCGTGGGCGGTGCCCTGGTGCCGGGTTGAGCCGTCCATGTTGACCCGGCGTCTCGGACGCACCGGACACCACTCGTCGGTGGCGGTGCTGGGCGGAGCCGCCTTCTGGGGTACCGACCCCGACGTCACCGCGTCGGCGTTCGCCGCCGCGCTCGAGGCGGGTGTCAACCACCTCGACGTCGCCCCCCGCTACGGGCGCGCCCAGGAATTGCTCGGGCCCCTCGTGGCCCCGGTGCGCGACCGGCTCTTCGTGGCCTGCAAGACCATGCGCCACGACCCCGACGGGGTGCGCGCCCAGCTCGAGGAGTCGCTCACGTTGTTGCAGTGTGACTACTTCGACCTGTACCAGATGCACGCCGTGACCGACCTCGACGAGCTCGACTCCCGGGCGGGCGCTCTGCGCGCCATCACCGCGGCGCGCGCCCAGGGCCTGTGCCGGTTCGTGGGGATCACCGGCCACAACCTCACCACGCCCGCCGCCCAACTCGAGGCCCTGCGGCGCCACGACCTCGACACCGTGATGTTCCCCGTCAACCCCCGCCTGTGGGCCGACCCCGCCTACCGCCACGACGCCGAGGCGCTGCTGGCCGAGGCTCAGGGGCGCGACGTCGGGGTGATGGCCATCAAGGCCGTGGCGGCCCGTCCCTGGGGGCAGCGACCGCACACCGCCACCACCTGGTACGAGCCCTACACCACCGAGGAGGAGATCCGGCGCGGGGTGCGGTTCGCGTTGAGCGTGCCGGGCGTCGCCGCGCTGTGCACGCCCAGTGACCCGGTGCTGGCCTTGGCGGCCATCGAGGCGGCGGCGCACTTCGAGCCGATGAGCGACCAAGACATGGACGGCGCCACGCAGGACAGCCGAGCCGAGGAGCACATCTTCCCCATGCCCACCGGGTGACCGCAGTGGCTCGGCCCGTCACGCCCGGGTCGAGTCGGGGTCGAGCCACACCCCGACCACCGACGACATGAACTCGGGTTGGGGGTGAAACCCGAGTTCCCGGTACAGCGCCTGGGCGTCGTCGGTCTGCAGTCCCACGTGCTGGCCCGGCACCCGGTCCATCAGGGCCCGCACCATCGACGACGCGATGCCGCGTCGGCGGTACGCCGACGACGTCCATACGTCCAGCAGATAGGCGTTGCACACGCCGTCGGACAACAGGCGCGCCATCCCCACCACATGATCGGGGTCGCCCTCGTCGTCCCGGGCGAACACCACGTGCTGGGACTGCTCGAACGATCGCCGCAGCAGCGCGGGGGAGCGTCCGTTGTCGAAGTCATCTGCGGCCAGGTCGGTCACGGCCCGCTCCCAGTCGACGTGCTCGAGCGAACCGTCGATGTGCAGCGTCACGCACCCAGCATGGCACCCGGGGCATGCTGTCAGGCGTGGAAATCCGTGACCGTCAGCGGGCCGACTTCCAACCGGTGCTGGTGATGGCGCGCGCCACCAAGGCGCTCGACGACTACCCACCGCGGGGGCCGCTCGACGTGGACCATTTCCTCACCCCGCCCGAAGGCCTCGCGGCCTGGGTGGCAGAAGCAGACGACACGGTCGTCGGCCACGTGGCCCTGCACCGCGTCGGCACCGATGACGCCACCCAACTCGCCGCCGCGCACGCCGGGAAGACGCCCCAAGACCTCGTGCTGGTGGCCCGCCTGCTCGTGAGCCCGACGGCGCGGCGCACCGGTGTCGGCCGCGCCCTGCTCGGCACCGCGGTGCAGTCCGCCCACGAACGGGGCCGCCAGCCCATCCTCGGGGTCGCCACCCACCTCGAGGCCGCCATCAGCCTCTACCAGTCGTGCGGATGGGACCGCGCCGGTGCGGTGACGATCCCGATCGACGACGAGCCCGACCTCGCTGTCTACCTCTACGTCGGCCCCGCTCCGGCCGACGGATGACACGTCCTCACCACGCGGTCAGGACGTCTCCCAGCCGGCGGAACCGCCGCAGCTTGCCGAACCGGCCCAGACGACCGGCGTCGATCCCGATGTCGGCCGCTTCGAGCATCTCGAGGTCGCCGGCGCTGTTGCCGTAGGCCCACAGATAGGGATGGCCGGAGTGATGCACCACGTGGGTCGCACCGACATGCGCACCCTCACCGTCCTGCGTCGGCACCGACGTGGACTCCATCCACTGCTCGAGGCGCGCCAGCTTCTGCGCCCCTCGACAGTTGGCTCCTTCGAACCGGCCGGTCAGCTTGCCCTGCCCGTCGACCTCCAGGCGGGTCCCCTCCACGCCGTCCACCCCGAGCTCGGCCGCCACGGCGCTGACGTAGTACTCGGGCGAGGCCGACACCACCACGACGCGATGTCCCTGGCGCAGGTGCCAGTCGAGCCGGGCCCGGACCTTGGTCCGGTGGCGCCGGCGGTAGTGGGCCACGCCGAACGCCGCGGCCCGCTCGGAGATCTCGTCTGCGGGGCGACCCTTCAGGGTCCGGACGAACAGCGCCTCCTTGGCCTCGTCCGCGGCCCGGCCCCCGAACAGCGCGGCCCGCACCAACTTCGGCAACAGGGCTACCCCGGCGGAGACCACCGTGTCGCGCCCGCACATCGACGTCAAGAACTTCCACACGCTGCCGCCCCGGGTCAGGGTCCCGTCGAAGTCGAAGGCGGCCACCACGTCGGGTCCCGGCATCCGCTCGCTCGACTGCGACACCTCGATGTCGTGCGCCGCGGTCATCGGCCCGGCCCCGAGCCTTGGTCGTCGACCGGGGCCCCGTGGCGACCCGCGCCCGAGGCGAAGCGCTGCAGGCCGAGCTGGGTCTCGCCGCTCTCGATGGTGTGCACACCGAACCGGGCTTCGAGCACCAGGGCGTCGGGCTCGGGCAGCCCCCACTGCCACAGCACCGATCGCCGGTCGTTGCGCATGCACGTCTGGGGGAACGCGGCCAGCTCCGAGGCGAGCGCCACGGCTTCCTCCAGGGCGTGTCCGGGAGCGGCCAATCGGTTCACCAGCCCCATGGCCAGGGCCTCGGGCCCACTGACGCCCCGGCCCGTCAGCACCAGGTCGAGCGCCTGGCTCTGGCCGATCAGCCGGGGCAGCCTGACCGTGCCTCCGTCGACCAGCGGGACCCCGAACCGCCGGCAGTACACGCCCAACACGGCGTCATCCGCGGCCACCCGCAGGTCACACCACAGAGCCAGCTCGAGGCCGCCCGCCACGGCGTGGCCCTCAATGGCGGCGATCACGGGCTTGGACAGGTCCAACCGGGTCGGGCCCATGGGACCGGGCCCGTCCTCGGCCACGGGCCGGCGGTCGCCCTCGGCCAGCGCCTTCAGGTCGGCCCCCGCGCAGAACGTGCCGCCCGCGCCGGTCAACACGGCCACCGACGCGCTGTCGTCGTCCTCGAAGGCGCTGAACGCCGCCAGCAGGGCGGCCGCGGTGGCGGAGTCCACCGCGTTGCGCCGCTCGGGCCGGAAGATCGTCACCACGATCACCGGCCCCTCGCGCGAGATGTCCACGGTCTTCCAGACGGCCTCACCCACAGTCGGGGCCTCGGGGGCGCGCCAGGCTCACGCAGTCACGGTCCATCGCCCTATTCTCCCAGAGCCGGAGGTGATTTCTGGGCTTCCCCGAAAGTCGACCCAGCCGGTCGACAATTGCGGCCCCGCCCGGTACAATCCCGGGAAACCGCACGAACCAACGACGCTACGAACCAACCGCAGGAGGAAACATGGCAGTCCGCTTAGGGGACACCGCCCCCGACTTCACCGCTGACACGACCGAGGGAACGATCAATTTCCACGAGTGGCTGGGCGACTCGTGGGGGATCCTGTTCTCCCACCCCAAGGACTTCACCCCGGTGTGCACCACCGAGCTGGGCGCCTTCTCCAAGGCCAAGTCCGAGTTCGACAAGCGCAACACCAAGCTCATCGGCCTGTCGGTGGACTCGGTGGAGTCGCACCGCTCCTGGGACAAAGACATCGAGGAGACCCAGGGCCAGGCGGTCAACTTCCCCGTCATCGGCGACCCCGATCGCAAGGTGGCCGACCTCTACGACATGATCCACCCCAACGCCAACGACACCCTCACGGTGCGCTCGGTGTTCATCATCGGCCGCGACAAGAAGGTCAAGCTGATCATCACCTACCCGGCCTCCACGGGCCGCAACGTGGCCGAGGTGCTGCGCGTGCTCGACTCGCTGCAACTCACCGCCGACTACCAGGTCGCCACCCCGGTCAACTGGAAGGACGGCGAGGACGTCATCGTGGTGCCGGCGGTCTCCGACGAGGACGCCGAGAAGAAGTTCCCCAAGGGCTTCAAGCGCCTCAAGCCCTATCTGCGGGTCACGCCCCAGCCCAACAAGTAGTCAGCGCGTAACACTGCGCGTAGTGAGCACGTAACACTGCACGTAGTCAGCACGTGACACAGCACGTAGTCAGCGCGTAACCCAGCACGTAGTCAGCACGCGTTTTCTTTGCCGGAGCCGGCCTTCGGGCCGGCTCCGGCGCGTACGGTGTCGGGGTGGACGAGTCGCGCCCGCTTCGCTACGCCTTCGGTGACACCGCGGCCGCCTCGCGTCGCCTCGGTGTCCTCGCCTCGGTGTTCGCCCCCACCAGCCAGGCCCTTCTGGCCTCCCTCGCGCCCGCGCCGGAGCGGACCGGCCCACCGGGGCTCGTGCTCGACCTCGGGTGCGGCCCGGGCCACACCACCGCCATGCTGGCCGACGCCTTCCCCTCGGCCACCGTCGTCGGGATCGACTCCTCGCCCGCCTTCGTGGCCGAAGCCACCGCGTCACGACCGGCGCGATGTCACTTCGTCGTGGGTGACGTCAGCCGGACCCCGCTGCCCTGTGCCCCCGCCGATCTCGTCTACGGCCGCTTCCTGCTCGTGCACCTGCCCGACCCCCGGGCCACCGTCACGGCCTGGTCCGGTCAGCTGGCCCCCGGCGGCATGGTGGTCGTCGAGGAGCCCGAGCGCATCGACACCGACGACCCGGACTTCCTCCGCTACCTCCAGCTGGCCGGTGCGGTGGTGGCCGACCGGGGCGGCGACCTCTACGTGGGACATGACCTCCTCGACCTCACGCCGCCGCCCGGCACCGCCATCGTGGTCGAGCGAGACGCCCCACTCGAGGTCAGCGCGGGCGAAGCCGCCAGCATCTTCTCGCTCAACCTCGGCATCTGGGGACACGACCCCGTCCTCACCGGCGTGGCGCAGCCGGATGAAGTGCCCGCCTTGCTGGCCCGTCTCCAGCACCGTCGGTCCGACCGGACCCGCGGGGTCATCAGATGGCACATGCGTCAGGTCGTCGTCACCCGCACCGCGGTCATGGCCCGGCCCGGATGACCTGGACCTGACCCACGCCCGTTTGCGCGTCCAGCACGATCCGGGGGGCGTTGCCCGCGTTGTCCGAGTTGCTCGCGCTGCGGGCGGGCCCGGGTGCCGACGCGGCCGCCTCGGCCAGGGCCTGGCCGGTGGAGAACCCGCCCTGGTCCTGGCCGAAGACCTGCACCTCGCCCAGGCCCGAGTGGGCGTCCACGCTCACCGCGGTGCCGGGGGGCAGCTCCACCACGAGGTTGCCGATGCCCACGCTGGCGGTCACGTGGGTGGTGGCGGCGGTGAAGGCCACGTCGCTCAGGTCCACGTGCATGGTGCCGATCGCCAACCGGTAGCGCGGCGCCACCTGGGACGGACTGGTGGGGCGGAACTGCGTGTCCCCAACACCGCCCCGCAACGGCACGCCGCTCAACGCTTCGACGGAGAAGACCGTGGCGACCGCCACGACGGTCAGCGCCACCACCGCGATGCACGTCGTCAGGAACATCCATCGTAGCGGTGAGCCCGTCCGGCGCCCGCTGGTCACCAGCAACGTCACAGCCAGCGCCAGCGCACCCAAGCCGAGGAAGAACCCGAAGCCCCCGTTCCCGCCGTTCCAGTGCGGCCACCACGGCCCGCTCGAGAACAGGTTCGTCACCGCGATCACGGCGATGACGGTTCCGATCACGATCGTCACGAGGCTGCGCCGGCGGGGCCGTTGCTCCAGCAGGTCCTGGACCACGGCCCGCCCCGAGTCGCCGGCCGGGATCAGCAACCACCCTGCCGCGTACAACAGCAAGCCCGATCCGCCCAGCACCGTCAGCACCACGAAGCCGATCCGGATGACCACGGCGTCGACGTCGAGGTAGTCGGCCAGACCGGCGGCCACGCCCCCCAGGATGCGCTGGTGCGAGCTCCGCCGCAGCGTCCGCCGATGCCCGGCGGCCGGGGGAGGCGGTTGCCAACCCCCCGGCGGCGGGCCGGGCTCATCGGGCGGCGGGCCGGGCTCATCGGGCGGCGGAGGAGTCACGTCGAAGGGGGGCGGGGCGCCGGCCGAGCTGGGCTCGTCCGTGGCGTGATCGGGGGTCATGTCGTCCATGGGTCGATCATGAGAGCGCGCGCCCGAAAGCGGAATCGGGTATGACCCCGAGGAATACCCCGAGCCCCCACTCCGCGTCAGGGCTCTCCCTCGTGGTCGGCCCGGCCCTCGCATGGGATCATCGCTTCATCCCCGAACACGCCGAGCCGGTCGACCCCACCGTGTCCTACCCGCCGCCACCGGCTCACCCGCCTGGGCCCGAGCCGGCGCAGCCGAGGCACCGGGCGTGGTGGCGTGCGGCGCGGACCCGGGGCCCGCTGCGGCGCAGCACGACCGACCGCATGGGCGGGGGCGTGGCGGGGGGGTTGTCGGCCCGCTTCGGGATCGACGCCAACCTCATCCGGTTCGCCTTCATCCTCGTCGCCGTCGGGGCGGGAACCGGGCTGGCCGCCTATGTGGTGGCGTGGCTCGTCATCCCGGCCGAGGGGTCGACGACGTCGATCGGTCGCCGTGCCCTGGCGGACCGACGCACGGTCGGGTTGGCGCTCGCCTTCGTCACCGGGCTGGTCGCGGTGTTGCTCGTCCTGGGCGCCATCGGATTGAGCTTTGCCGCCAACCTGGTCTGGCCCGTGTCGATCGCGGTGGGCGGCCTCGTGCTCGTATGGCGAGGATCCGACGCGGAGGAACGCGCCCATCTGAGCGAGCTGTTGGGACGCGCCCCGCTCATCGGGTCGTCCGAGCACCACACCCGGCGCGCCAACACCGTGCGCGTCCTGTTGGGCCTGGCCCTGGTGGTCATCGGGCTCTGCGTCCTGGTGGCCTCGAGCCACCCCACCCTGGCCACGCTCAGAACGGTCATCGCCGCGAATGTGGCCATCGTCGGCTTTCTGGTCGTCTTCGGCCCCTGGTGGCTGCGCCTGGCCCGTGACCTCGCGGTCGAACGACGGGAGCGCGTGCGCAGCGAGGAGCGCGCCCACATGGCTGCGTCGGTCCACGACTCGGTGCTCCAGACCCTGGCATTGATCCAACGCGCCGCGGGTGATCAGGGTGAGGTGACGCGCCTGGCCCGGGCCCAAGAGCGCGAGCTGCGGGCCTGGCTGTTCGAGGGCAGGTCACCGGGGTCCTTCACCGGCGAGGTCTCGACCGTCTCACAAGCCGTGTCGGTCATCGAAGGAGAGGTCGAGGCGGCGCACCGTGTCGCGGTGGAGTCGGTGACCGTGGGTGACTGCGATCTGACGACGGAGCTGCGGGCGCTGCTGGGGGCGGGCCGTGAGGCGACGGTCAACGCGGCCAAGTGGTCGGGCGCGCCGAGCGTGTCGTTCTTCGTCGAGGTCGAACCGGGCCAGGTGTCGGTCTTCGTGCGCGACCGGGGCCGGGGTTTCGACCCCGACGCGGTCGGCACCGATCGGCGAGGGATCGCCGAGTCCATCTCTGCCCGGGTGGCCCGTCACGGCGGGAGGGCCATCATCCGCAGCGCCCCGGGCCAGGGGACCGAGGTCGAGTTGGTGATGCCCAGGACGGGAGCAGTACGTGAGCGAAAATAAGGTGCGCGTCTTCCTGGTGGACGACCATCACCTCTTCTTGTCGGGGGTGCGGGCCGAGCTGGGCGACTCGGTCGAGGTCGTCGGGGACGCGGACGAGGTGGGGGCGGCCATCGAGCTCATCGCCGAGCGAGTCCCCGACGTCGTGCTCGTCGACGTCCACATGCCCGACGGTGGGGGTCAGGCCGTCATCGAGGCCATCGGTGCCATCCATCCCGAGGTTCGCTTCCTCGCCCTCTCGGTGTCCGACGCGGCCGAAGACGTCATCGGGGTCATCAGGGCGGGAGCGCGTGGCTATGTCACCAAGACCATCTCGGGCCCCGAGCTCACCGAGGCAGTCGAGCGGGTGGCCGACGGCGACGCCGTGTTCTCACCCCGCCTGGCGGGTTTCGTGCTCGACGCCTTCGCGGCGGATCCCGGTGCCGCGGGGGGCGCGGTCCCGTCCTTCGATCCCGAGCTCGACCAGCTCACGCCGCGCGAGCGTGAGGTCCTGCGGCTCATCGCGCGCGGCTATGCCTACAAGGAGGTGGCGCGCGAGCTGGCCATCTCGGTCAAGACGGTCGAGAGCCACGTCTCGGCCGTGCTGCGCAAGCTCCAGCTGTCGAGCCGTCACCAGTTGACCCGGTGGGCGACCGAGCGCCGTCTGCTGTGAGGAGCGCGTGGCTCAGGGGTCGCGCCGCACCATCAGCACGCCCCCGATGACCAGGGCCCCGATGCTGTACGCGCCCATCAGGGCGAACGCGTGCCAGAACGGGAACGACGGCAGAAAGACGTGGTTGGTCTCCGGGATCGTGCTCGTCATGGCCGATCCCATGGTGGCGGGCAGATACCGGGCGATGGGCCAGCCGATCTTGGAGGGGAAGGCCGAGTCGACCAGCGGCAGGATGAGCAGAATCGCCACGAACGTGGTGATGGCACCGGCGGTGTGCCGGATGATCGTGGCCAGGCCCAGCGCGAACAGACCGAGCAACGTGAGGAACAGCCCACCTCCCACCACCGCTCGCAACACGTCGTGGCCCGACAGCGTGGCGGTAGGGGCCGAGCCCGACAGGATGCGCTGACCCACGAAGAACGACGCGAAGGAGACGGCCTCGCTCACGAGGAGTGCGGCCAGCCCCAAGACCACGGCCTTGGCCGCCAACACCACCGGTCGGCGCGGGATTGCCGCCAACGTGGCCCGGATGGACCCGGACCCGTATTCCGCGCTGATGGTGAGCACGCCGAGCACGCCGATGGCGAGCTGCCCGAACACGAGCCCCGTGAGACTGGTGGCGGTGGGGTCGAACAGTGCCTTGTCGATGAAGCCCTCGTTGCGCCAATGCGACGCCTCGCTCGCGGTGGCCAGGATGCCGAGGCCGACGCCGGCGACGACGGTGGCGAGGACACACCACGTGGTCGAGCGCACCGAGCGGAGCTTGGTCCACTCCGAGCGCAATGCGCCCGAGAAGCGGTAATGCCCGGGCGCCATAGGGCGCTGCTCCGGGGCGACGACGACGGTCACGGCTGGACCTCGGCCCCGGTCGGGGCGCCCGGCACTGTTGGTTCTTCGGCTCGGAACTCGACACTCTCGTGGGTGAGCTCCATGAAGGCTTCTTCCAACGACGCGGAGCGGGGTGCCAGCTCGTGCAGGGCGATGCCCAGAGCCGCAGCCCGGTCCCCGATGGTCGCGGCACCGAGGCCGCTCACGACCAGGGTCCCGTCCGGCTCGGTGTGGACGCGGCCTCCCGCCTCGACCAGCGCGGCGACGAGCGGGTCGGGCTTCGGCGTACGCACCCGGACCGTCGCCCCCGAGCTCTGCGCCAGGAAGGCGGCGACGGGTTGATCGGCGATGAGCTTGCCCCGGCCGATCACGACCAGGTGATCGGCGGTGAGGGCCATCTCGCTCATCAGATGGCTCGACACGAACACGGCCCGGCCCTCGCGGGCGAGGCGCTTGAGCAAGGTCCGCACCCACAAGATGCCCTCGGGGTCGAGGCCGTTGATGGGCTCGTCGAACAACAACACCCCGGGGTCACCCAACAGCGC
>Ga0302325_10027411_pt1 | contig 11812 bp, 7 predicted proteins | sample Palsa_T0_2_FD_201948 | JGI IMG/M metagenome (GOLD analysis project Ga0302325, IMG submission 201948) | Peat permafrost microbial communities from Stordalen Mire near Abisko, Sweden - Palsa_T0_2 | ecosystem: Environmental > Terrestrial > Soil > Palsa > Peat permafrost | place: Sweden: Abisko... | reverse complement strand
CCGCCTTCGCGAGGATTCCACCCGTCACCAACGATAGGCCGCCCACCAACAGCACAAGAGCGCTGCGATGGGAATACCGGTGCATATTCGACTGCATACCTTCTCTCCTTCTCTGACTCTGACGTGGCGCTTCCGCTCTATCCAGTGAACGCATCCCACGGCTCGAATTTCACACGGATAGTGAAATTTATTCCGGGCGCGAACCCTGCAAAAGCGCGCCGCTCACAATCCGGATTTCAAATGCCTGCCCCGCGGCCGGCGCCTGGTCCGTCTCGGGCCATGACACCATCACGCTCGCCGCGTTGCGGCCTGCCAGTTCGTAACGTCTATCCTTTAGTGTAAACGCGCGGACATCCAAGCGCACGATGCCAGTACCAGCGGCCCACCTCGCGGAGAAACTGGCCGTTTGCTCCAGTGGAAAGCCCGCGGGCGAGAGCGGCGTCAACTCACCTTGGACCGTGGACCCGCCATCCGCATCGCGCTGGACAAAAAGGATCGCTGCCCGCGCGCGGCTGCCCGCCGCAAGCAGCAGCGAAGCCGTTTCAGCCGTGGATTTCTGCGCCAGCTCAGTCTGGCCTCTGGCCGGCGGCGGCAATTCCGCATCGCTGGGCGATCCGGCCGGGGGCGAGGCATGCCCGGCCCGCGATGCCATCGCCCGAAGCGCCTCGTCCTGAGACCGCTCAAAGCCGTAGTGGCCGATCAAGACCGCGGCTGCCACCACGATCAGCGCCACGCCGGTGAGCGCCCAAGCCGGGTTCAAGCGCCCGGGCAGCAGCCAAGCCACGCTCCAGGACGGAGAACGCTTCCACCGGGTCCTGGATTCCAGAAACCGCCACACACGCCCGCTCAACCGCGGCTTGGCAGATGCCCATACTTCTTTCTGCTGCTGGCTGGCCGGCTGGCTCTGGGCTGCCTGCGCGAACCCCTGGAGGCTCCGGACAAGCTGCGCGCAGGCCGCGCAACCGGCCACATGCTGGCGCAGGCTCGCCGTCCATTCGGTCTCCCGGGCATGCTCGACGAGCGCCCACAAGATAGCGGGCGCGGGGCACTCCGCTGCGCCACTGGCCGCCGCATTGTCCCGATCGGCGAGCATTTCCGTGAGCAGCTTGATCTCGAATTCCGCGCTCATGCGATCTCCGCGAGCATGTCCTTCATGCGCAGGCGCAGGGTCCGCCGGGCGTTCTGCAAATGCGAGCGCACGGCTTCGGCCGTCAACCCGGTGGCCGCAGCCGTCTCCTCATACGAGTAGCCCTCGATCTTCAGCTCCAGGCAGGACTGCTGCTGCGGCGGGAGCGCTTGGATCTCTTTCCGTAATTGCATCAAGGTCAAATGCACGCCGCCGCCCACGCCGGACGTCCCCGTGGGGACCGGCAGTTCCCGCTCCTGCCCTTCGAGCGAAGACTCCGGCCGCTTTCGGCGCCAGTGATCGATGCAGACATTTCTGGCAATGCGCAGCACCCACCCCACAAAGTCTCCTTCGCGAAAGCGATCCGCGTTTTCAAAGACTCGCACAAAAGTCTCCTGCGCACAATCCTCGGCCGCCACCGTATCCTGAAAAAAGCCGTAGCAGGCCAGAAACACTCTCCGCCGGTGGCGGCGGAACAGTTCGGCAAAGCGGTCCGGGTCGCCGGTTTGGGCGAATAACCGTATCAAATCCTCGTCGCGCCGGTCCTCCGCACGCGGGCCTTGAACGCTCATAACGGATGGGGGCATGTGGATTGCACACGCTCTCTTCTAGAATTTTTCTCGGCGGAGCCCCGCTTGAGGCTGTTATTATAGCGCGGGCCGTGGGCCGTAACCCCCACGTGCACGGTAACGCCGAGTAGAAAATGGTGTCCCACGCCGCAACTCTGTGCCTGGCCGTGTTAGCGGGTGCGGTTCTGCTTCCGGCGGCCCAATCGAGCGGCTCGGTAAGAGCGGCCGATCAATTCGTTCCGGGCGCTACCGTTACCGCCACGCAGGGAAGCGCCAAGGTGGTGGCCTACACCGATGAGGCGGGACGATACACTCTCGATCTCGCTCCCGGAATATGGAACATCCGCGTGGAGATGTTCGAATTTACAACCGTGCAAGAGCAGGTAACGGTTGGCAGGGAGCCGGTTTTCAAGGAGTGGACGCTGGAGATGCCACGCATCGGCGAACCGGCGGCGCCCAAGAAGAACGCGGCTACCAGCGGGACGACGGCTGCGAACCCCCGGCCCAATAGGCGGCGGCCGGGCAATCAGCCTGCCGGCGCGGCGGGCGCGGGACAACCGCCAGGGCAGCCCCCCAGGCCGGGCTTTCAAAATGCGCAGGTGAAGGCCACCGACGATGGGCAGCAGGTGCTGGCGGACGCCGCCGCGAACGCCGCATCCGCCGATCTGGCATCGGCCGGCTTGGGCGACCAGGCCGAAGATGCGCTGCTGGTAAACGGCAGTACCAGCGGCGGGCTGGCGCAATCGAGCGACGACCAGGCCAGGCGCGATCGTATGGCCAACGGGGGCGGCAACAGCGGCGCTCTCGGGACCGGCGGATCCGGCAACCAGACCCTGGGTCTTCCGCCGGGAATGAGCGCGCCGGGCAGCGACAGCCTGGGGCTGGGAGGCTTCGGCGCCAGCGGCATCAATGGTGGGTTCGGAGGCGGCGGACAGGGGCCGGGCGGTCCTGGAGGCGGCGGCTTCGGCGGACGAGGCGGTGGTGGCGGTGGGCGCGGCTTTGGCGGCGGGGGCGGCGGCGGAGCGGGAGGCAACAATCGCCGGGGTCCTTATCAAGGGCGTTACGCGAGTTTCGGAAACCGGCGCCGCAATCAGCCCACTTACACCGGTTCGGTTTTTATGCGGCTGGAAAACTCCGCTTTAGATGCCGCTCCTTATTCGCTGAACGGCCGCGCGGAGCCCAAGCCGTCTTACGCTATCGCCAACTTTGGGGTGAACGTAGGCGGACCTTTGAATATTCCTAAAATCCTGCATTATCCGCGCGCCAGCTTTTACTTCACTTACCAGGGAACCCAGAGCCGTAACCCATTCAGCCAGCAATCGTCGGTGCCTACGCTGGCGGAACGCGGCGGCGATTTTTCCCAGACGCTGGTGAACGGTGCGCCGGCGACCATCTTCGATCCGCTCAGCCATGCGCCGTTTCCGGGTAACATGATACCCACTTCGCGCATCGATCCGGCCGCGGCCGGGCTGCTGGGATACTTCCCGCTACCCATTTACAATGGCATCGTACAGAATTACGAAATTGTCGCATCCACGCCCAATAACGGTAATAACGTGGGATTGCGCCTGAACACTCCGATCAACAACAAAGACCGGCTGAACTTCAACGTGCAATACCAGAATCGCGATTCGAAGACCGATCAGCTTTTCGGTTTCCAGGACTCCACGAGCGGTCATGGATTGAGCGCGTCGGCCGGATGGAGCCACAGTTTCGCGCCGCGCTTCAACAACAGCGCCACCGTGACCTTCAGCCGCAACCTGAACCGCACGCTCCCTTATTTCGCCTATGACCAAAATATCGAGGGTGAACTGGGAATCGCGGGCACATTGCAGAATCCGCTGGACTACGGGCCGCCAAACCTGTCGTTTTCCAACCTGGGCGGACTTTCGGACGGCGCGCCGGCGTTAAGCCGCAGCCAGACCACTAACTTCACCGACACCCTCACCTACGTGTTGCATCGCAGGCATAACCTGGGGTTCGGGTTCCTCTACCGGCGTTCGCAAGTGAACAGCCTGAATTACCAGAACGCCCGCGGATCGTTCAGCTTCAGCGGTCTGCTGACCAGCGAATTAAACTCCCAAGGCAACCCGGTAGCGGGAACAGGTTACGATTTCGCCGACTTTCTGCTGGGCCTGCCGCAATCCAGCTCTTTGCAATATGGCGACGATAACTACTATCTGCGTAGCTGGGCGACGGGCTGGTACGCACGCGACGACTGGCGCCCCAGCCGTGGACTATCGATCAATTTGGGCTTACGCTACGAATACTTCGCTCCGTACACCGAGGAGAATGGCCACTTAGCGGACTTAGCCATCTTCCCCGGATTCACCGGAGTAACCGTAGTGACTCCGGGCGCAGCCGGTTTGCCGAGCAGCCTCATTAAGCCCGATCTGCACGCCTTTTCGCCGCGCCTGGGCATCGCCTGGCGGCCTTTCGAGAAACGGAGTACGGTCATTCGCGGCGGATATAGCATCTTCTACAGCCCTTCGGCCTACTCTCAACTCGGCACTTACCTGGCGACACAGCCGCCCTACTCGACGACGCTTTCGCTCACTACCAGCGGAGCGGCGCCACTGACGCTGGCCGATGGTTTTCCCATACTGCCTTCGCAAGTAATCCCGAACACCTTCGGCGTGGATCCGAATTTCAGACTGGCCTATGCGCAGACATGGAGCTTCGCCATTCAGAATTCGCTGCCGCACGGGTTGCTGCTGGAGCTTGAGTATATTGGAACCAAGGGTACGGATCTGCCGGTAGCCGAGCAGCCCAACCGGCCGCTGCCGGGATACTCGCTGCTCAACGCCCAGGAGCAATTGCAGATCCCGTACGCCACCAGCTTCACCTACGAGACCTCGCAGGCGAATTCGACCTTCAATGCCGGGCAAGTACGGTTGACGCGCCGTTTTGCGAGGGGAGTGTCGGCGATACTGCTCTATACGCGATCGAAATCCATCGACGATGCGTCCAGCTTCAGCGGGGTGGGCGGCACGGTAGTGCAATATATCGACAATCTGGGCCTGGAGCGCGGACTTTCCAGTTTCGACCAACGGAACAACTTACAGGCCACATATCTGCTCTCATCGCCGGTCGGCATACACGGGTTGTTGCGGAACGGAGGATGGGCCACCAGGACCTTGGCCGGCTGGACGCTGAGTGGCACGTTCACGGCGGCTTCCGGCACGCCACTTACCGCACTGGTGGGCGGGAATCTGTCCAACACCGGGGGACTGGCCGGGGCTTCGGGCAGCACGCGCGCGCAGGCTACCGGGCTTCCGATTTCCGCGATAGGTTATCCTTATTTCAATCCGGCGGCTTTTACTACGCCGTCGGCGGGCGAGTTTGGGGACGCCGGAAGGGACACCATTCCGGGGCCGTTCCGGGTCTCTTTCAATTCCGCGCTGAACCGCGCTTTCCGCTTCGCCGATACCCGCCGTCAACTGCAGTTGCGGCTCAGCGCGACCAACGCTTTGAACCACGTGGCCATCACCAGCTTCGGCACCACGGTTAACGCAGCGACTTACGGTCTGCCCACCGCCGCGTCGGCAACGCGCACGGTGCAACTGCTGCTGCGATTCAGCTTCTGATTATGCGCATCCCCGCCATAGTCTTATTACTCGCGCTTACAGCGGCCGCCCAGCCCCAGACGGAGCAGTCCGCCCGGTTTACGGCGAACAGTAACCTGGTTATTGTGGATGTTACCGTGAGAGATAAGTCGGGGCAACCCATCGAGGGCCTGAAGGCTAGTGACTTTACCGTGCTGGAGGACGGCAAGCCGCAAAAGATTTCCGTATTCGAATTTCAAAAGCTGAGCAATGAACCGGAACCGCCGCCTAAGTTGGCATTAGCGGACCAGCTCAAGCTGCCCGAAGCTCCCAAGACGACCATCACGGCGGAAAAACCCGGCCAGGTGCAGTATCACGACAAACGGCTGATGGTGTTTTATCTGGATTTCTCATCTATGGGAGTCAGCGAGCAACTGCGGGCGCAGGATGCCGCGCTCGAATATCTCGACAAACACATCACCAAGGACGATCTGGTGGCCATTCTGCTCTATACCAGCGCGGTCCAGGTGCTGACCGACTTCACCGGCGACCGGGACGCCATGACCACCATCCTAAAAGGCCTGCCGATCGGCGAAATGAGCGAGATGGCCGGCCTTGCGGACACCAGCGACGCCAACGGCGAGGACACAGGCGCGGCTTTCGTGGCCGACGAGACCGAGTTCAACATCTTCAATACCGACCAGAAACTGGCGGCCATCGAGCAGGCGGCGCGCATGCTGGCGCCCTTGCCGGAAAAGAAGGCGCTGCTGTATTTTTCGGCCGGCGTCAATAAAACGGGCATCGATAACCAGGCCCAACTGGAAGCCACCATCAACGCGGCGGTAAAGGCCAACCTGGCGATTTATCCGATCGACGCACGCGGGTTGATGGCGGACCCTCCGGGCGGAGACGCCAGCCACGCGGCTTCGCGAGGCACCGGCATCTACAACGGATCGGTGTATAACCAGCAACGCGCAACCATCAACGATTCGCAGGAGACGCTGTACACCCTGGCGGCGGATACCGGCGGCAAGGCTTTCTTCGACAGTAACGACATTACCGCCGGGATCGTGCAAGCCCAGCAACAAATGCGCAGTTATTACCTGCTGGGTTACTACACTACTAACTCGGCGCAGGATGGCAAATACCGGAAAATCGCGGTGAAGCTGAATAACCAGATGTCCGCGAAACTGGAGCACCGCAAGGGTTACTATGCGTCCAAAGTCTGGGGTAAGTTGAACGGACAGGAGAAAGAGCAACAGTTGAAGGAAGCGTTGTCGGCGGGCGATCCGGATACGGATTTGCCTTTAGCCCTGCAAGTGAATTATTTCCGGGTGACGCCCACCAGCTATTTTGTTCCGGTTTCCATCAAGATTCCGGGTTCCGTGGTGGCCCTGGCGGCCAAGGGCGGGGCCAGTGTGACACAGTTCGACTTTGCAGGCCAGATCCAGGATGAACAACACGCGGTGGCGGGGAACGTGCGCGACAACATCGCGATCAGGCTGGATCAGGATAGCGCGTCGAAAGCCGGCCGGAAGAGTTTTCAATACGATGCCGGTTTCACCTTGGAACCGGGCAGATATCGCATGAAGTTCGTGGTGCGTGAAAATGTCACGGGTAAGATGGGAACTTTCGACGCCCGCTTCACAGTGCCCGATCTGAGCGCGGATACAACCGGCCTGAAACTGAGCTCCATCGTGTGGAGCAGCCAGCGGGAACCTTTGCAGGCGGCCGTGGGCGCGGCGGAGAAGATCACCGAAAAGGAGCGCCTGGCCAATCCGTTAATTGTGGGAGGGGAGAAAGTGGTGCCGAACATCACCCGCGTGTTCCGCCGCAGCCAGAACCTTTATGTCACTTTCGATGTCTACGATGCGCAGCCGGACCCGGTGGACGCCAAGACCTGCCGCGTGAAGGTGAGTATCAGCCTGTTCAACGGCAAAGGCGTTAAGGCATTCGAGGCCGGACCGATCGACGCGACGCAGTTAGCCGGCACGCGCCCGGGAGCCGTGCCGGTGCAGATTCAGATACCGCTGAAGAGCCTGGCTCCGGGGCGGTATATCTGCCAGATCAATGTGGTGGATCAATTAGGGCGAAAGTTCGCATTTCCGCGGGCTCCGTTGGTGGTGTTATAGGTTTGCACCGTGGGGCGGGCAATTCTGCCCGCAGCCGGCTTTCAGCCGGCTAAGCCGCCTGAAAGGCGGCTGCGGCCATGATTGGCCGCCCTACAATTAACGCAGAAATGCAGATCTGTCAAAAGGTGGATTCTTTAGCTCCCGCAGAATGCGATCCGCGCGATACACCTTCTCCAGAGCCTGCACGATCCCTTGCACGGCCACGTGGACCGCGCGCGCCTGCTCGTCCATGTACAGATACGTGTTCGGCAAGCTTTCCAGGTTGCCATCGAAGACCAGCCCCACTAATTCCCCCGCGCGGTTAACGGTAGCACCGCCGTACTCTCCGCCGCCGACATCGCACGTACTTACAAAGTCAAGCGCCGTCGCCAGATTCAAGGACGGCTTACTATCGAGCCAGCGCTGCGGCACCTGGTAAGGTCCCTGGTTGTTCTGGCGGTAATAGAGGCCGCCAAAAGTCGCGGCATACGGCTGGGGGATGGCGGCGCGATCCGTATAGCCTTTGACCGTCCCAAACTCGACGCGCGGGGTGAAGCTGGCATCCGGATATTCTGCGTCGCCGAATAACAAATAGCGGTACTGCGCGATCTTCTCCGCGGCGGACGTTTCGAGCGATCCGATGACTTCTTCGCGCTTCTTGCGCAAACGCCGCGCCGGCTCCTGCAAGAGCACGGCCAGCCGAATAATGCCATCCTCCGAACTCATTACGGCATCATGATCCGCCGCCAGCCGCCGCCGTTCGCTGGAGTTATGCAACCGTGTGTTTTTGACCAGTGCCTCGGCTGCCTGTTGCGGCGTCTGGCCGTTGAAAATAGCCTTTGGCGGCGCGTCCTTTCCCTTCAAGCTCTTCAGTTCCTCCAGATACTCGGTCAGGAGGAGAGTCTCAAGCGCGCCGTCGATGGATGCATCCGCAGCCGCCAGCGGCTCTCCGCGGACCAACTGGCGCGCGATCGCAAACAGATTCGATCCGGGCGCCGGCGAGCCTTCCAGGATCTGATACGGCTTCTCTAATGCCGCCCAAGTTTTATATGCGGCCGCGACCTGGTCCCATACCTTGCCGGCTTCCTTTCCCAGCTTGGGATCGCTCTCCACCGCCTGGCGGATCTTGGAATCGAACACTGTTTTGCGGAGGACCAACCGGTCGTCCCGCAGACCGATCAGCTTCCCGGCGGCGGATTTGTAATCCTCCAGGAAGGCTGTCAACACAGGCTGTGCGGCGCGCCGCTGGTCTTCGCTTTGCGCGGCAAAAACGGTGAGTTGCTGGATGCGCATTGCCAATCGGGCAATGGCGGCCGGCAGGGCGGTGTCGCGGTAGTAAGTCAGTTGGGCAGCGGTGGTAGCGCGGGCGGTGGCGGCCGGGTCGCCGGCTGTAAACACCAGGTCGCCGTCCTGGACGCCCGCACTGCTCAACTGGAGATAGTGCGGCGTCGCGGCCGGTTGGCCATCTTCGTAGACGCGCAGAAACGCGATATCCAGGCCGTAGCGCAGGTAGGTGATACTGTCATGCTCCGCGCCGAAAAATGCCAGCGCGTACTCGGGAGCGAATGCCAGACGAACATCGGGGTAGCTCTGGTATCGATACAGCTCGTAGCGTGCGCCTGAGAATAGTGTCACCACCGCGCACTTTGTCGGCGCCGCGCAGTCCTTTTCGATGCGTGCGATTTCGGCCGCGCGGGCCTGCAGCGTCTTCCCGGCCGATTTCACCTGCTGGGTTACATCTTCAATGCCCGTAAGAACGGCGGCCTCCAGGCCGGGACAGCGGGCCTCGGCGGATTCGTCGGCGGCGTAGAAGCCATCTTTGCCGTAATCGTGGCTCGCGGAACTAAGCCGCGCCAGGCAGCCGGACACGCTGCGCCGATCGGTGAGCAGGAGTCCGTGCACCGAAACAAATGCGCCCGATCCGTCTCCGATTTTTACGGAGGCCAACCGCAGCCTATCCAGGAACTGTTGCGTGACTTCGAAGTTGTACTTCTGACGGACGGCGTCTTTGGGGAACTGATCGAACGGCCACATGCCTTCGTCGGCGGGCATTGAGACCGCATACGCGAGCATCACAAGCACGACAAGCCTGGCGCGTCCCATGCTCATGATGGATAAGCGATGCGTAGGCCTGTTTGGTTACGATGCGGCGCAGGCCTCGTGCCCAATGCCACTTAGAATGGTGGGGCAGGCCCTCGGCCTGCGGCGGGTCCCCCGGACCCGCATGTTGCCCGGAAATTGAGTTCTGCAGAAGAGAAGATGGCGGCCTGGGAGGCCGCCGCAGGCCGAGGGCCTGCCCCACTATTTGTGCAGAATCGCTTCGCTAGCGAAAAGTAAGTGGCATTGGGGCGCTCGTGCCTGGCCTGGATCACCAGGCGTCCCGGTTTGCGATCCGTATGCGATACAGCGGCTTGTCCCGCTCGGCCACATCCATTTCATAGATCTGTCCGGTCTTTGCCGGATCGTAGCCGCGCCACAGCCACGCCAGCGACTCGGGCAGATCGAGCGCCGCCTGCGCGCTGTTGTGGGCCGCTTCGCCAAAGCGGAAGTGATAATCGTAACCCTTCATCTTCAGCGAATTCGCAAGCTCCACGGCCTGCAGCGGCCAGCTTCCGAACTGATTTTCGATGTCTTCGGCGCCGTCGCTCTGCCAGATCCGGATGTTCCTGCGCTCTTCCTTGCGAATTAAAAACGGATAGACGTTGGCGCCCTCCAGATGCTCTTCCGGATGCCATTGCAGGGCCGTGTAACTGCCGATCGTGGAATGCACGCGGCTGAATTTGTCGGGAAAGTGCCAGGCCACGTTGAGCGAGCAAATGCCTCCCGACGACTCGCCGGCGATGCCCCGCGAATAACCGTCCGCGCGCAGCTTGTAAGTCTTCTCCACCTCGGGCAGCACCTCTTCAAGCAGGTAGCGGCCGAAGCGGTCCGACACAGTGTCGTACTGAATGCTGCGCATGCGCGGACCGGTTCCCGGCGAGATCATCACATGGATCATGGGCGGAATCAGCTTCTGCGCCACCAGGTTTTCGGTCACGGTGAACAGGTGCAACGCCGAGAGATCGCCGCGGATCAGCCCCTGCCCATCCTGCCAGACCATGAGCGGCGCCGGGCGGGATAGGTCTACTCCAGGCGAAACGTAAACCCAATAGTCGGCGGTCGAACCTTCGTAGATTTTGCTGGCGATGGTGTGCTTTTCGGAGAGCGTCCCCTTCGCCACGCCGGCCTTCGGATAGGAATCGGGATTGTAGCCGGCCACATCGCGCCTGGGGAACAGCGTTTTGCCCTCGGCCAGGAACTCGTAAGAATGCGTCACGCCGGTGCGCATCTTCACCAGCGCGTACCAGAAGTCCGACTCCGGCACGTGCGCCATCGCGGCCGCCGGCTGGCCGTCGATCGACACCGTGGGTTGCTTCGCGGTATCGGCGACGAACAGGAAATCCTGACCCCAAACCAGCGCCGTGCCCTGGTTCTTCAGCGTAGGGAAGTTGGTAGCAAGCAGTTCTTTGAGCGCCGCCGGATTGGCGCGGGCGGCATTGACGATGGCTTCGAGCGGGTGCGTTTGCGCATACAACGCGGCGAAAGTAAGCGGCGCCAACAGTAATAGATTTCTCATCGTGGTGTCCTCACCACCCGGAAGCCGACATTATGCAGCCGGCTGACCGGGAACTCGAAATTGCGCGCCGGCACGCGGCAGTACTTAGCGGGATCCAGCCAGCACCCGCCGCGAAACACGCGATACGAGCCGGTGCGCGGCCCTTGCGGATCGCTGGCCGGACTCTCCGCGTAGTAATCGCGGCCATACCAATCCTGCACCCACTCCGCGACATTCCCCAGCGTGTCGTACATTCCGCGCGCGCTCGGCTGTTTCCCTCCCACCGGCTGCGTGCGGTCGCCGGAGTTGTCTTTGAACCACGCTTTGGCGGCCAGATCGCCCGAGCCGTCCTGGCAGGCGTACTCCCACTCGGCTTCGGTGGGCAGCCGGTAAAAGTGGCCGCGATCGCGCGCGTTGAGGCGCGCCAGGAACACCTGGATGTCGTCCCACGAGACGCTTTCCACGGGCAGCGCCGCGCCCTTGAAGTGGCTCGGATTGGCGCCGATGGCGACGCCTTCGGGCGTAGTCCGCACCGCCCCGGCCTTGGCGTGCGGATCGGTCATCACGGTTTCCCATTGCGCCTGGGTGACCTCGAATTTGCCGATCTCGAAATCGCGGCCGATGCGCACGCGGTGTACCGGCTCTTCATCCGGCTCGCCGCCCGCCGATCCCATTTGGAACTCGCCCGCCGGAATCGCCGCCATGCCGCTGCCATCCAGCAGCGCCGTCAGGCCGTAGGAAGCGGGGTCCGGCTGCGCCCGCAGACGCGGCAGGGCGACAGCCAGGGCGGCGCCCGAAATAAAAAACCGGCGCGAAACAGGCGAACTCACAAACGCCTCCACTCAGGGATGTATTATAGAACAATA
>Ga0302325_10027409_pt1 | contig 11813 bp, 7 predicted proteins | sample Palsa_T0_2_FD_201948 | JGI IMG/M metagenome (GOLD analysis project Ga0302325, IMG submission 201948) | Peat permafrost microbial communities from Stordalen Mire near Abisko, Sweden - Palsa_T0_2 | ecosystem: Environmental > Terrestrial > Soil > Palsa > Peat permafrost | place: Sweden: Abisko... | reverse complement strand
CATCACGGGCAGTACTTGGCTATTTCACGTTGGCGGCTTCGAGCATTCCGCGCGATCTTATGCCCAAAAAGCTCGTGCGAGGTCTGCCACCTTACGATTTGCCACTTATTCTGCTGGCCCGTCTGGCCGTGGACCATCGATTCGCGGGCAAAGGGCTGGGCACCGCACTGCTCTCTGAAGCCTTCAGGATCGCTTTGTGCGTGGCGGATGAGGTGGGTTGCCGCTGCATCGTCACAGATGCTTACCGGAACAAGGTGGCGTGGTACGCAAAGTTTGGCTTTCTGCCAATCGAAGGCGCTCGAGAGGACGGGCCGCAAAAGATGTTCCTGGACATTCGAACCATTCGCGCAGCCGCGCGGCGCGAATCATAATCAACCAGCGCGAGTGAGTTCCTGAGCAAATCGAGTTGAGTGAGTCCACTTCAATCGCCAGCGAGTTGGCCTGCGCGGTTCGCCCGCGCATCCAGCACCCGCTCAAACCGGATCAGCGCCACCCACTGTCCCTGGTCCATCTTCTCCCACACCAGGTCCCCGCCCAGTTGCTTGGCAATCGCCTCCGGCGGCAGGTCGTGGTGAAATCCAAAATACTTCTCGTCCAGCTCTGCGCTCTTCGATCCCAAACTCAGAAGCGGCCGCGGCGGATCGTACTTGGTCGAGAACACCAGCGCCGCGGAAAACTTGCCCGGCTCCTCCGCCGCGCGCTGAATCTGCGGCTCGGAAAAATCCTCCACCCGGTAAACGTCGAACGGAATCTTCAGATAGCCAAGCTCCGGCCGGGTCAGCTCGTCGGTCATGGGCCACGCAGACAACACCGTCGCTCCCGGATAGCGCTTGTTCAACTGGGCAATACCGGCAAGATGCAGCTTGATCACATGCGCATAGGCCAGGTTGTCCTCCGGCGCAAAACCATACGGCGGATTGATGAACAGACCCACCGCAAACGCCGCCGCGGAAAACACTGCCATCGCCTGCCAGAACGGGACCCGCCGGTAAAAAGTCGTCACCGCCAGCAGCAGCACCAGCGGATACATGGGCAGCAGATAGCGCGTCAACAGCGCCCCGCCCAGCACGCTGAACAGCAGCGCATTCACCAGCAGAAGCACAAAAATTCGCCGCAACACTGGATCGCCGATTGACGCGCGCTCGCCTCCATTCGCATCCCTGCGCACGTTCAACAGCAGCGCCGCGAACGTCATCAGCACCGGCACAAACATGTTCATATGCGCCGTCAGATGCAGGATGCGATGGCCAAATGCCGCCAGAATCCGCAATGGCTCTAGCGTAGCCTGCGCGTTGTAGCGCAGAAACTCAGGATTGCCGAAGAGAAATCCAGTCTTCGCATAGTGCCAGCCATACCAGCCGGCCAGTGGCAGCACGCAGCCGGCAAGCCACGCTGCCTCCCGCCAAAGTCGCATCCGAATCGGCCCACTCGTCCGGATTCCCTCTGCCACACAAATTGCCGCCAGCGTCAGCGGAACGGCAATCGCCGTCTCCTTCGACAGCGCCGCAGCCGCAAACCACAGCGCCGCGGCCCACGGCTTCCGCTCACGATCCGGAAGCGCATAAACCGGCAGCGCATAGACCAGGCCCCAAAGCGTACACGCCGCCGCAAAAATATCCGCGTGCGCCAGCGTGCTCTGCGCAAACCAGATGGGATAAATCCCGGTAAGCACTACCGTCCAGAACGCCACGCTCGCCACGCCCACCACCCGCATGGCCAGCCGCCACACCGCCAGCAGCCCCAGCGCGGCCACCATCAAGACTGCCTCCCGCGTCACTTCGGGATAGAAGCCTGAAACCTTCCACCAGATCGCCAGGTAGATGCTTGGCAGAGGCGGATGCGCGTTTGTAAGCGTGGTGATCGGAATCAGCGAGCCGGTGCGGAAGAAGTCCCAGGCCGCTGGAATGTAGTACCCCGCCTCATCCCAGTAGTAAGGCAGCCGAAGCAGGGTAAAGTGGCTGGCATACAAAGCGGCAAACACCACCGGAAAGATCATCCAGAGAGGCAACGGTTCATCCAGCCGCGGCGTCATCAGTCTGTTCAAGCGCAAGCAATCACTCCCAGATGGAGTCTAGGATGGCGACCGCCCTATTCTCTGAGCGGCGGCGCGCTCCCTATTCCCTGTTCCCTGCTTCTAATTCACCGGCCCTTGCGGAAAGACCTGGCCGTGCGGCTCGAGGTTCAGCGTCCCGAAGGCCTGTTCGTATTGGGAGAGATTTTGTCCCAGCACGTTCCACAGCGCCTTGGCCTGTTGCGGGCTCAGAAAGATCGCCTGGTGATTGCGGATGGTTACCTGCTCCGGGCTCTCGCTCAAAGCCAGGCCAAAGACCAGTTGGAAGTCCCAAACGCTCACGCGCACCTGCACGCTGTTGGCATAAGACTCGCGATAGTCGGGTGTCTGGGCAAGATTCAATTGAGGTTGTTGTGCGGATGGACTCATGGTTTCACCAGATTACTCCGCCCGCCCCTCAAACTAAAGGTACTTCTTAAAGACGGGCGCAAGTGACCGAGACGTTTTAGCGACTTCTATTATTCGCTTCAGAACGATTGGATCAAGAGGCGCCTCAACTAGAACTTCTGTTCCAAACAGCGCGATTAGACCAATTTCTTCAGCAGGGGTAATTAACCGAGCGTCGCGGAAGGTCACGAATGACTCGCCGGTGATCCACGGATGATCACCTTTTTGTAGGACTCAATCCTGCCCGGCTCGAATTTAGTCCTGGGCGATGTTCACAACTACAAAGGTTCCGCTGTGTTGCGCTGGATCGGAGATTACAAAGAAAAGATGGCGCACTTTAACTTTTGGTGGAGTGCCCCACCTAAATGCGTCGCCGAGCTTCATCTTTTCCTCTTACAAATGACTAAACATCCTCTCTATCTGGTTGAAACTCTCCGTGGACTCCTCAATCATGCGGATTTCGTCTTCGGACCGTCCTACATTGCGCAAGATCGTTGCGGGATCGATTTTGCGACTTCCGCCATGGGGGTCTTCCCATTCTGGATACAGTTTGTGGAGAAACTCTGGAAGCTCCCACGGCGCAACACTGCCGATCTCATCCCGCGCCGCTTCGAGTGCGTCAATCTCTTCTTCTGAAAGAAGCTCGATGTTCGCGGGCCGTTGAAGCTGGACCATATTGTCAATTGTCTCGCCGAAATACGACTTCCATTCTCTCAGGTGATCCGTTGTGCCATTTCCTTTGAAGAGGCTATAGACGGTGCTCAAAACCGGCCCCTTGTCCATTGAGACCATTTTGTCGCCTGTTATTGTCTTTCCCCAAGAGCCAAGAGCATGTCTGTCAGCCGCATACAGCCTTTTTATGGAAAGAAACATATCCAGCTTTGCGCCTTGACGCCTTGCCAGAAAGGCCAGCGCTGCGATTGTTTTTTCCATGTCAAATGAGAATTTGATCGACATATTTTTCGCCTTTACTTCGCCTTCTCGGCTAATTCCACCACCGTTACACTGGCAATTTTCACAACTTTTTAGAGGGGAGTGGAAAAGCAATCGACATGCGCCATGGATGTTGACTGCTCGGGCTGGCCAACGTGGTTATTACCCCTACCGGTCAATGCACCCAACGGCGTTCCATCTGACCTGAAAGTGCCATTAGTGCAAACTTGGGTAACGACTATACTCGGTCCTGCAAGCAAAGGTAACGGGCGATTTTGATTACCTCTGAGCGCTGCTTTTTCGCCTACGGAAACGGTGGTTTATATGCAGAAATCGACGATCTTGGAAGGTCCCATGCAGACAGAAGTGAGAGACATCCTGCTGAAATCGGCAAGTGAAATGAATCCTTGCAGAGCATTCCCCGGAACAGCCGCAACTGAAAATTCCCACAAGTGGAGCACCCGCTTCCAGCGGAACTCCAGCGTAGCAGTGGAGAAGTTTTCACGCCTGGCCGCGCCCCGATTTGTGCGCAGCGGACTGGTGACCCTGATCTCGATGTTGCTGATGGCTACGGGCGCGCAGGCGCAATCGGTCTTCTCCGCGTGGCAAAACGTCGGCACGACGAGCTCTGCCCAGAGCGTCACAGTCACGGCCAACGTTGCAGGCAGCGTCAGCAAAGTGGAAGTGCTCTCGAGCGGCGTCAGCGGACTGGATTTCGCCAAGGGCGGCGGATCTTCCACCTGCGAATCGGCATCCCTGACTGCCGGCAGCACCTGCACGGAATCCGTGACTTTCACTCCTGCCTCCGCAGGCCGGCGTATCGGCGCGGTGGTGCTTGTGGGCAGCAACGGAAATGTGCTGGGTACAGGATATGTTTCAGGCACCGGGCAAGGCGGCTTGGCCGTTCTTACTCCTGGCAACACGATTTCCGTCGCCGGAGTCTATCGTTCCTGGACCTCGACCAAAGATGGCATCCCGGCCACATCGGCGAACCTGGATCAGCCCTCCGGCGTGGTGCTGGACGGGGCCGGCAATTTGTACATCGCCGACAATGCGCACAACAAGATTCGAATGGTCTGCTTCAGTTCCTCGAGCGCCACAATCAACGGCACAAGCTGCTCCGGCGCGGGAATCATCACCACCGTTGCGGGTGCCGGAGACGCGGGCTATTCCGGCGACGGCTCCAAGGCATCGGCTTCGAACGTAACCATGAACGGACCCTCCGGTATCGGGCTCGATGGTGCGGGCAACCTGTATATTGCCGACACCGGCAACAACGTGGTGCGCGAGGTTTCGGCCGCCACCGGCATCATTACCACCGTCGCGGGCGACGCCACCGCTGGATACGGCGGCGACGGCACAGTAGCCACGGCAGCCGGGGTTGAACTGAATTCGCCCACGGGCGTAACCGCAGACTCGGCGGGAGACCTGTATATCGCCGACACCGCCAACCAGCGCATCCGCAGGGTTGACGCAGTAACCGGGATCATCTCCACGGCTGTGGGCAACGGAGACCTGAGCGGACTTGGGGACGGCAAGGGAACCTATTCGGGCGACCTCGGTCCGGCCATCGGCGCGGGCCTGAGCCTGCCCTATCCGGTCGCCTTCGATATTTACGGCGACATGCTTATCCCCGATTCGGCCAACCATCGTATCCGCGTCGCCAAGGCCGTGAACGGCGTGCTGACCCCCAACAGCATCATCAGCACCCTCGCCGGAACCGGAAGCCCGGGCTCTGGGTGCTCCAACGGCGTAACCAGTGAACAGACCCTGAACACACCCTCCGGCATCGCGGTTGACGCAGCCACCAACCTCTATATCGCGGATACGCAGGACTCCTGCATTCGCAAGGTCAACTCGACCACCAACATGATGACCTCGATTGCCATCAATGGCGCCAGCGCGATCACCCTCAGCGGCGTTCCGTCCAGCGTGCAGGTCTACGCGCCCACCGGGATCGTGGTGGACGGCAGCGGCAATGTCTTCTATGCCGACCGCTTCTACATGCTGGTGGATGAGATTCAGAGCACCACTGCCGTACTTAATTACACCCAGACGCCGGTCCGGCAGGGAGATCAATCCGTTCCACAAACCCAGACGGTGGAAAACGACGGAAACGCCACACTCAGTATTGAGCTCACATCCATCACGCCCGACATTAACTCGGCGGTCGACGCGGAAACCACAACCTGCAGTCCCATCCCTTACGCGGAATCGGAGGACGGTGATTGCGTCGTGGGCGGCGTCTTTGCTCCCTCCACCACCCTCAATCCTGCCACGCTGCCCAATCCGCTGCTGGCCAACATAACCGTTGTCAACAATTCGCCCAACTCGCCTCTGGGTATCGTCCTGGTTGGCTCGCCACAGGCCGTCAACTCGACCACCATCAGCCTGGCATCGAGCCCTAACCCCTCCGACTTCGGAGCGCTCGTCACGCTGACCGCAACCGTGAGCACGGGCGCAAACACCGGCACTCTGACTGGGACCGTAACCTTTACCGACACTTTCAACGGCGTAACGGTCAATCTCGGCGCGCCTGTCACGGTAAACGGTTCGGGTGTTGCAACATGGCAGGTTTCCACGCTTGCGGTCGGAGTCCACGTGATCAGCGCCTCGTACGGCGGCGACAACACGCACCTTGCCACTCAAACGCCGGCCACCGTGACGCAGACGGTCTTCGAACTTTCGCAGACCACAGTGGTCACATCCGGCAGCCCATCCATACTCGGCCAACCGGTAACCTTCACGGCCACTGTTTCGTCATTCGGTGGCGGCAATGTCGCGGTATCCGGCACGGTGACCTTCACCAACAGCGCCTCAGCGCTGGCCAACAACACCATCACTCTCAACAACGGATCGGCGCAATACGTTGCCAACGCGCTGCCGCAGGGCACGAATACCATCACAGCCACATTTACGCCAGCCGCAACCACCCAGATTCAAGGCAGCTCGGGCCAGGTGGTGCAGACAGTGCAGGCAGTGGCGACTCTCACGCTGGCGTCCGGCCCCAGCCCCTCCACATACGGCACGCCGGTCACAATTACTGTCTCAGTTCCGACAGTTGGAACCGTTGCCGCCACGGGAAAAGTCACCATCGGCATTGTTCCAACCGCGCCAGGGGGGCAGCCAATCACCCAGACGGTAACCCTCGCAGGCAATCCAGCCGGGGGCAACGTCGTCATCTCGACGCTGCCAGTCGGCACGTACACCATCACTGCCACCTATCCGGGAGATAGCAACTACACCCAGGCCACATCCGCAACCGTCTCGCAAACAGTCACCGCGGTGCAGACCACGACCGCCCTTGTGGCGAATCCGAACCCTGGAATCGCCGGCAAGCCAGTCAATCTGACCGCAACGGTGACACAGTCGCTGGGCACGGTTACACCCACTGGAACGGTAACATTCGTTGATACCTTCAATGGCGCAGCCAAGACTCTGGGAACTGCGACCCTCGCGGCCAATGGGACAGCGTCAATCGGCCCGTCGCTCGCAAAAGGGTCCCACTCCATCGTTGCAACATATTCGGGCAATGCAGACGATAACACCAGCAGCGCCACGCTGGTCTTGATCGTGATCCCTGCCACCAACGAAGTCACGGTAGCCGCCAACCCGAATCCAGCGACGGTGAAAAGCACCATCACCTTTACGGCAAAGGTTACAAGTAACGGTGGCGCGCCAACAGGGAACGTCAACTTCCTTGCCAACGGAACCATTGCACTCGGGACCGGCAGCCTTGACGGCGCCGGATCTGCGCAAGTCACCAACGCCACTCTAGCTGCCGGCACCTATCAAATCACGGCTGTCTACGTCGGAGACGCAGACAACGCTGGAGCTGCATCGGCCGCGATCAGCGTGATTGTGGGAACGATTCCAACCGTCACCGATCTGACCGGTGCATCGACTACAAGCGGCGCCACCTCCCAGACGATTCTGGTCTCCACGGTGCAGGACAAGAGTGCTGCCACCGTGACCCCAACCGGCACCGTCACATTCACCAACGGCAGCACAACCATCGGCGCGGCAACTCTGAATGCGGATGGAGTTGCCAGTCTCACGCCCGACCTCGGACCAGGCTCTTACAACATCGTTGCCAAGTACAGCGGCGACGCTCTGCATAGCCCATCCTCTTCGGTTGCCATCCCGGTCTCTACCGGAGGCCAATACTTCTCCATAGGAGTTAATCCCGCATCGATAACGGTGGTCGAATCCCAGAGCGCTACGGTTACCGTCAGCCTCAATTCGATCAGCGGCTTTAGCGACAAGATCTCGCTGGGATGCGTAGGACTTCCCGCGGGCGTAAATTGCCACTTCTCCAACATCAGCATTCCCCTCGCCGCTAACGGGTCCGGGACCGCTCAGTTGACCATTGACACCAACAACCCGCTCGGTGGCGGAACGACGGCCATGAACAAAATGAACAAGCAACCCGGCAAACCAAACGCCGTATTGGCCGGCTTGTTCCTGCCCTTCAGCCTGTTGCTCGGTTTCATCGTATTCAAGTTCCGCAAGCGTAACGCACACTTGCTGAGCATGGTGCTGGTACTTGTTCTCACTGGCGCTGCCATGCTGGCTACCGGCTGCGGCGCACCATTCACGCAATCGACCGCCGCGCCCGGAACCTACATCATCCAGGTTACCGGCGTGGGCACGCAAAGCAACGTGACTCAGTATCAATCCGTCACGCTCAACATCACCAAGTAGCAACAACCCAGAGGCTAGCGCGGAACAGAGATGACAAGCACCTTTCATTCCGGTAATGTGTGGGTCGGCAAGTTGAGACCTCTCTTGGGCCGTATGGCCGTCTCAACCGTTCTTGCGACGGCTTGCCTGGCCATTGTGCGCCCGGCAGCCGCCCAGGTAACGCCGTCCGGCGATAAGGGCGGCTTCACGCTCATGGCCGGTGGAACAGCCTCGGGCTATGAAATCGGTTATGGCCAGCAAAAACTGCTTGGCGTAGCCGCGATTGTCGATACTGACACCACACGCCGCTTTGGAATCGAAGGAGAAGCGCGCTGGCTGATGTATCACCAGACTGACGGCCTTCACGTGACCACCTGGTCCGTCGGCCCCCGCTACCACTTCACCAGGGGCAAATTCCAGTACTATGGCAAGGGGCTCATCGGCGTCGGAGATTTCACATTCCCCTATAACTACGCTCACGGATCGTATCTGGTCATCTCACCCGGCGGCGGAGTCGATTGGAGATACACGCGCAAAATCTCTTTCCGGCTCGCCGATTTCGAGTATCAATATTGGCCCCAGTTCACCTTTGGCGCAATGAACTCCTACGGCCTGAGCGCAGGCATTCGCTACCACATCTTCTGATATCAATCTGAATCCGCTCTCGTTGCACTTCATCGATTTCTCCAGTTTCTCCGCAGCGTGTATAACCCCGCCCGCCAGAGTAGGCGAGCTATACTGGCTTCGCATTCCAATTGTTCTGGTTTTGCGTCTATTTTTGCGAGGGGGAATACCCGACATGACCCCGGGAGATATCGCAGCCTATATCGGCGCAGCCGCATGGTTGCCACAAATCGGCGTCTGGGCTTACGGCGCGCTCACTACGCCGAAGCTGAAGCTTGTTTCAGCCGGAAATATCTAGATTTGGTTTTCAACCGCGGGCCCAGGCGCAACCGCTACTTTCGCCTTCTCGGCCGATCGCCGCGATGCGCTGATTGAGAAGATGAACCTGCGCGCCACGCACCAGGACGGCGATAAGCGGGATTTCGACTGGCGCTTCCTCAATGACAACCAGTCGCAGTCCCGGGATGCGCAAGGCAATATCTCCTCTCAGTTCCGCACCATTCCGGCCGTCGCGCTCAAAGTCAGCACGATCTCGCTCGTCGAAAAGACCGTAGGCTTCCACAACGCGCAGTTTGAAGAGCACTTCAACCCTCTGTTCAGCCAGATGATGGAGCTCTATCGGCACAACGAAACGAAATTGGGCTCCGCGGCGGCTTTAGAGCACATTCTGCAGTCCCTGGAGTTCGAGAAGACGCAGCAAGCCTATCTGGAGTCACTGTTCTGGCGCACCGGCAAGTGGGATTTTCTGTTCACGGCGAAACTGTCCGGCATGAATCAGGTACACGCCCAACGCTTCACCGTCACATTCAAGGATGAGGACATCGTTTTCCTGCGGCGCAACACCGAACAGTTTGTACCCTGCGTGAAGGCCGCCTGTGCGTCCGGCCTGGAACAGCAGGCACTCTCCCGCATGTTGATGTGGAGCAGTGCTTACCCGTCCGTCAAGAGCGCTTAAGCCTCGGCTTTCGTCCAGGACATTCCGCTCTAGCTCGGTCCACGAGTTTGTTCTAATATCTCTCCATGACAAATTGGACACCGTATTTGGCGAACACGCGAGAAATAGCGGTGAGCGTTGAGCCGACTTACCTTGAGGCGAGATCATCGCCAGACAATTCGCAGTATTTTTGGGCTTATCGAGTGATCATCGAGAATCAGGGACGCGAAACGGTGCAGTTGCTGAGCCGGCACTGGATGATTACGAATGCGCGTGGCGAATTAACCGAGGTCAAGGGACCAGGTGTCGTCGGCGAGCAACCGGTCCTCAAGCCGGGAGAGAGCTTCGAATATACAAGTGGCGCGCCGCTCGACACCCCGTCGGGAATGATGGGTGGCGCTTACACGATGGAGAGTGAAAGCGGTGAGCGTTTTGATATTGAAATACCGACGTTCTCGCTCGATCGTCCGAATCAGCGCACATTGATGAATTGAAGAATAGAGATCATGGGCTCGTAATTGAGAATTGCGGCCCGCTGCCGCGCGAGTCCCCGGTGCAAGCCCCTATGGCGTTTGCCAATTCCGATCCTTCTCTTGTTACGGAGACGATTCTCAATGAATGAGTTGCCCCGCTATCGTCAGTTGACGCTCGCCTTTCGGTTTGCGGTCACTTTCCCAACACCACCTGCTCCTCCAACAAAGGAGTGGTTCGTCGGAATGTGCAAGGTGGAATGTTCGATTTTAAGATGCAGGATTTCTAAAACAGCGACGGCCTCACCGAATTGCCCAGCAAACTCGTATTGATGTTAGCGATTGTGTGACTGCCTTCGTTCCCGCCCCAGCAGAAGAGCACATAAACAGCCGGGAGCCCACCGGCATGGAGCGTGAAACCTGCGCTATAGCTGTGGCGCAGGTGATCGAAGGAAATATCGTCGCGGCGCAGACCCACCTTGGCTTCGTCTACGCTCAGGAACAGGCCGGCGGGAAACTTTCCCAGGCTCTGCTCATAGGCGCCGTGTATCAACAGCAAGTTTGGCCCGCGGAAGCGGTAATCGGGATAACTGGAGAGATTTGCTTGTCCGTTGAGATCGGAGCCGCCCATAGTGGGCTGCAGATAGAACGGAACAATGTGCCCCTGATTGGCGATGGATTCCTGGATGAAAAGACGCGCGGTAAGAGAGCCTGTTACGTCGCGCGTGGGCGAGATGGGCGGCACAATCGGGGCTCCTGGGACCGGCGGCCGCGAAGCTGCAGGCTTGCCGACGTTTCTGGTATAGAGCACCAGCGTGTGATTCAGGTCCGTATTGAAGCGCCGGAAAGACTCGTAGGAAGCGCCACCAGCGACGTACTGCTGAAACTGCGTTAGGTAGTTGAGCTCAAGCCGCTCCAGATTAAGCTTTTTGAGAGGAATAACTGGACTGAGACGGATGCCCTCGCCTGCCTGGAAGTAATTGGAATTCGCGCTGAGGCCAGGAGCGGAGGTGTTGTTGTAAATCTGCTCAATGGAGGGGCTGGTATCTCCATAGCTGCCTCGCTGCGAAGGGAAGCGCCCGTTGACTTCGCCAAGCAGCGTGATAGCCGCGGGGTCGATCCACCAGGCGCGAATCGGAAAGATCAGACTCGCCCCGGTGACGTTTTCCGTGAGCCCGAAGTCAGCGCGACCTGCCGGCGTGGTATGGGGCCCGAGGCCGTAAAAGTAAATGCGATTGAGCGAGTTGCTTTCAGAGTAGAAATTGACGGTCGTGGATGGACCGGTAAAGTTACGCACAGGATGTTTGGGCCCAGGCTGTCCGGGAATGTGCATCTGCGGCTGTCGCGTGGAAAGGTGAGCGGCGCTCATGTAGAATCCGGCGCGCCAGGACTGATTCGAACTAGCCAAGCCTTCCGCATTGAAGTTCAATGACCAGTGGCAGGCATTGCGCGTTCCAGCCGGGGGAGGCTTGGCAAAGTCGATCCACGATGCGCAATAGGTCGGGTGATAAGCCTCTGCCGCCGCAACTCCGAAGCCTACGCCATTCTGCGGAGAAAGGCTGCCCGCAGCAATGTGGAAGGGTGTACCGGTGAACAAAGTTTCAGCGCAACCGCTGATACCGGCCAGGTTGCCATGTTTGCAGTCACCGAGGTTCACGCCTTCCTGCACCAGATCGTCATGAAAGTTGGCGGCGAAGCTTTCATTCTGACC
>Ga0302325_10027408_pt1 | contig 11814 bp, 10 predicted proteins | sample Palsa_T0_2_FD_201948 | JGI IMG/M metagenome (GOLD analysis project Ga0302325, IMG submission 201948) | Peat permafrost microbial communities from Stordalen Mire near Abisko, Sweden - Palsa_T0_2 | ecosystem: Environmental > Terrestrial > Soil > Palsa > Peat permafrost | place: Sweden: Abisko... | reverse complement strand
ATGCGGCGCTCCTGGTTGCCAAGCCGGTCACCGCGTGGCCGCAGCTGTCCTTCCTGACGCGTTCCTCGCCGCTGCCTGCTGGCCTGGCCGGCTTCCGGCTGACCCGGGTGAACCCCGATCCCGGCTCAGGCACGGGGGACGTCCGGGCACAGGAGAGGGACGCCGAAGTGGCCCTCGCGACGTCTTACCAGCTGCTCAGCTACGACGTGGCGGGGGGTGACGGGTTCATCGCGAGCAACGACGCGATGCCGCTGGCGCCGGTCAGCCCCGGCCGCCCGGGCAGCCGCACCTGGCGTTACCAGCAGGTCCTGCCGGTCGCAGCGCTGGTGCCTGATGACCCTTCGCCCTATGCCGCGGTCGGCCGGACCGCGACGGTGCAATTCGCGCTGCAGGACCTGTACGGCAACCGGGCCCTCCCCGCGGGCGAGCCCGCGGACCTGCCGCTGCCCGTCTACTACAACGATCAGCTGATTCCGATCGCGTCCTGGCCCAAGGCGCAGGTGCAGTTCACCGCCGGGGAACCCGGCTCGGGCGCGCTGCTGGTGACGCTGGCGCTCGACGTGGCGAGCACGGTCGCCTCCGCAGCCAGCGACCCGGGGCTGGTGGCTACCCGCGCGGTCACCGAGGGCGAGCGCTACGCGCTTGCCGTGATGCAGCTGGACCGCGCGGACGTGCGGGTGACCATCGCCAACAGCCTGTCGGCGGCCACCGAGCAGCTGAGCAACGCACGGCTGGCGGCGTTCGCGGCCGCGGCCGGCGGTTACCTCGCGGCACTGGCCGGCACCCGGGCGGTCTCGGTCTCCGGGGCGGGCCAGACCCTCGGCGGCGCGGCGAGCCTGGCTGGCATCAGCGTCGCCGACCTGGCAACCGCCAACCAGGATGCCGAAGGGCTGCTTGAGCCGAGCGCCTCGCTGACGCTGCCGGTCATGGCCAGCGCGGTTCTTGGCGACAGCCTCGACTCGATCTCTGGGCGGTTCCCTGGCACGACGGCAGCGCTGCTCGGCAGCTGGAACCGCGCCGTGACGCTGGCGCCAGACGTGACGATCACCCTTGACGGCGGCCAGTACGTGACCAAGCCAGGAGACACCCTGGCTTCGCTCGCGCCGGCCGACCCGGGCGGCCTGGCGGCGGGCAACGCGACGGTCGCGGGACTTTACCAGCAGGGAACGACGCTGGTGGTCAGCACCGGTCAGCGTCCGTACGAAGGCGACAGCCTGCGCCTGCTCGCCGCCGAGGCCGGGACGACCGTCGCCGTCCTGGCGGCGGTGAACGCGTCGGCACCGCTGTCGGCGACGAGTTCACTGCTCGTTCCCGGACGGCTGAATACAAGCGCCGTCAGCGGCCCGGCTGACTCGATCCACCGGGTAGCCGCCGGGGAGACCCTGACCGGGATCGCGGCCGAGACCGGGATCGAGGCAGCCGACCTGGCAATCGCCAACTCGTGGAACGAGAACCTGCTGGTACCGCAGACCCACGTCTCCTACGGCGGGGAGACCGTGACCGTGCGGGCCGGCGACACCATGCAGTCGGTCGCTGGCAAGCTGGCGGCGGCCAAGGTCCTGGTGGACGTCGCGACGCTCTTCCTGGCGGCGGGCAACGACAAGCCGGGCAGGTTGACGGCGGAGGCGGTGCTGCTGCTCCCGCCCGCGGTGGCCAGGATCACCGTAGCGGTGACGCCCGCACTGGACGACGGCCCGGTCGTGCCGCTGGCCGTTACCACCACCGTCGCCCGCACCGCGAACGTTGACCCGCAGCTCGCCGGCGCGGCGGCCGTCGCCTCGGTGACCTCGCCGGTGGCGGCGAAGCTAACCGGCACCGACCCGCAATCGGTGAGCGATTTCGGAAAGCGGTTTGAGGCGGCGTTCGCGAACTGGAACCTCAGGCTGGCGACGGGCGCCGGGGAGGGCGCGAGCACGGCGGGCGGCGCGAGCTTCCACGTGGTCCAGATCACCTTCGACTGGGACGGCGCTGGCACGCCGCTGGGGATTGCCTACCGGTTCGAGGACGCGCAGGTCACGTTCTCGGTTCCGCCGGTCTCCCAGCAGCCCTGGTCTGCCGATCGGGTACCGGTTGCCCGCTACGTGTCAGGAGCCGGGCTCGGAGCCGACGTGCCGACGCGAGCGAGCGCCGTCGACCTGCAGGCGATCCAGGTCAGGATGGCGGCCGACCTCGATCGCTTCCTCGAGCCCGGGAGCGCGCTGGCCGCCTACGGCTACTCGCCGCAGCACGTGCGGGACATCGTCAGCGCCAAGTACTCGCTGGCGCGGCACGTCTCGCAGACGGTACTGCCGGTGCTCGCGGCCGGGTCCGGGGAGTGGGAAGGCGACCTGGCCTCCGCACGCAAGGCGATGCGGCAACTGATGCTCGTGCAGGCCGCGCAGGCCTACACCACCGACGCACTGGTCCAGGTGAAGGCAAAGGTCAGGACGCCGGATGCGGCGGGCCTGCGGGCCCGCCTCAACGGCATGCCGATGCCGCTCGCGGTCCCGCTCGCGGCCGAGGGCGTAGCCGACGGCAGCCGACTGCGACGGTGGCAGGCACGGGGGCATGAGCACCTGCGGATGCTGATCTCCGCCCTCGGGGGGAGCTTGCGCGCGGAAGACGACCGGGCCGAGTTCGCGAGCCGCAACGCGGGCGCCCTGCTGGCCGCCGGACAGCAGGTGGCTGTCGGGCGGCGCCGTCACGTGGTGCTCGACGGTGAATCGCTCGCCGACGTGGCCGCGGCGCTGGGGGTGACCGCGGCGAAGCTGGTGACCGCGGCACCCGACATACTGGCGGCACCCGGCAGCTGCTGGTCGCTCGGCGGGTCCGAGCCTCCGCTGACCCTCACCCCCGCCAAGCTTGAGCTGGTCGCCGACGGCGAGACCGCGCTGACGTTCGCGCTGCGGACCTCCTCGCTTCAGCAGCACCGCAGCGTCTCGCCGCGGCTCGGCTACCGCCCGACCGAGCTCGAGTACGCGATCGAGGATGTGGGGGACGGGTACGAGTCTTCACGCTGGCTGGCCTTTGTCACCGCCCGTCCGGAGTCGCCGCTTGGCCAGCCGACGATACCGTTGCCGCTTCGGTGCTTCCCAAGCACGCCGCAGATCGTCAGCCAGACCGCCACGCAGGTCGAGACCAAGCCGACATGGGCGACGCTCGGCGACGGAGACTTCACCTTCGCCCTGAACTACCAGGAGGCCGACCAGGACACGGTGACCGTGCGGGTCGAGGGCATCCACGGCAGCGTCGGCGGGCGGCCGGCGCTCGGCGATGACGACCCGCTGGCGATTGCCCTGGTGCGCTACCAGTCGGTGGCCGACGCGCTGTGGGCGGACCTGGCACCGCTTGGCTCCACCGCCGGCGCCCCGAACCCGGGCCTCCAGCAGCGCTGCAGTGCCGCCGTGGAGGTTTTCGCGCAGTTGGTCGGGGAGATCGCGACCGCGTGGGAAGGTCATTCGGCAGCGGGCGGCGCGGCTGCGGCGGTGTCGCCGGCCGGGCAGCGGGTCACCTCGGTGGTCCGGCCCGATGGGCGACGGCGCGTTACCTTGCACCCGCTGGCGGCCGGCGGTGCCTCGCTGTCGCTGGCCGGCCGGTCGCCGGCTGGCAGGCGCACGCTGCCCGGCGGGGCCGAGCAGGTACTGTGCGAGGCCGGCGTCCCCGCGTTGCCACTCGCGCCCTGGCCCTTCAAAGTGCCCACCGACCAGCAGTTGCTGGGAATCGTCGATGTGGTCAGGAACATGGAGCTGGTGCCTGGCCGCCAGACCACCGGAGCGTTCACCTACCAGCTGCTCAACACCCGTGCCAGCGCCCCAGCGCGGCCGCTGATTCGCTATGCCGGCGACCTGGACCTGCGAAAGGTGTCCCCCCGGCCCTTCACTGGCTCGGCAATGGTGGACCACGTGCGCAACCTGCTCGCGGCCGCCCTGCTGGTGACACCCGGGACGGGGACGCCAACGTGCTTCGTGAGCGTCAGCTCGGCCTGGGAGTACGGATTCGGGACCGAGGCGCCGATCGACGCCGGCGACGTGCACGCGGTGCCCGCGCCGGCTTATACGGGGTACGCCCACCTGCTGGACCCGAGCAGCGACTTCGCGGAAACCGCCGGGTACAGCGCGGAACTGGCGGGCAAGCTGCTCGGCTGGCAGGCGCAGAACCAGCCGCCGAGCATCGCGGCCCAGTGGTGCCTGTCGCTGACCGCGTTCGCGGCTCTCGGCTCGGGCTCGGCCGTCGCCCCAGGTCCTCAGCTGCTCCAGGTGGCACGGGTCATCCTCCCGCTCAGCGCCGTCTCGGATGCCAAGCCCGTGCGTGACTATCGCGCTGGGCGCCAGTCAGGACCGGGGCCTGTCGCGAGCGGGGTTACAGGGGACGGACGTCGACTGAGGGGCGGATTACCAGCTGGGAGACGTTGACCCGGGGCGGCAGGCTGACCACGAAGACGATGGCGGCGGCCACGTCCTCGGGCTGCATGGCGCCGTCCTTCTCCAGGTGCGCGCGGGTGCTCTCGCGGATGCGGTCGCTCTTGATGTGCTCGTGGATCTCGGTGGCGGTCGCGCCGGGCTCGATGATGCTGACCCGGATGCCGGCCAGGGTCACCTCCGAGCGGAGCGACTCGTTGAACGCGGTCAGCGCGTGCTTGCTTGACGCGTAGGGGCCGAAGGGGGCGTTGACCGCGTGGCGGCCCGCGGTGGAGGAGACGTTGACGATGTCGCCGCCGCCCGCCTTGAGGGCCGGGATCGCCGCCTTGGCGGTGTAGAGGGGGGCCCAGAAGTTGAGCTCGAACACGTAGCGCCAGTCGTCGAGGTGGGCGTTCTCCACCTTGCTGGTCTGCGTCATGCCGGCCGCGTTGACGAGGATGTCGAGGCCGCCGAAGTGGCTGACGGTGTCCGTGACCGTCCGGGTGGCCTCGGCCTCGCTGGTCACGTCGGCCACGCAGGCGAGCGCCTCGCCGCCGTCGGCCTTGATCTGGGCGGCCACGTCGTCTAGGCGGACCTGGCGGCGGGCGACCAGCGCTACCTGGGCGCCGGCGGCGGCCAGGGCGAGGGCGGTGCTCCGCCCGATTCCCGATGACGCGCCGGTGACCAGGGCCGTCTTGCCGGTAAGGATGCCGTCAGGCCGCTGTCCGCTCATCACGCCAACTCCGATATTTGACCGACCAGTCGGTCCACTGTCTGCTGCCGGGCAGTGTCATCCTCGCTGATGCCGTCGCCGGAAGCAATCAAATGTTCCATTGTACGGAATGCAGCCCGCTGGCCAGGGGAATCGGGCGGCCGTTAGCCCGCCGGACGGCGTTCTTGCCGCCCGGCGGGCTAACGTCGAAATATTTTTACTGACCGGTTAGCACAAAAATATTGACCTCGTAGCGGCGGCGGGATCAAGGTGTGTGAGTGCCGCCCTAACGTCAATAAGAAGCGGAGCGTCATGGGAAAGCTCGAGGGCAAGGTCGCCGTCGTCACCGGCGCGGGGTCCGGCATGGGCCGGGAATCGGCGCTGCTGTTCGCGGCGGAAGGCGCCAAGGTCGTCTGCGCCGACGTCAGCGGGCACGAAGAGGCCGCGGCGGAGGAAATCGGCAAGGACGCGATCGCGGTACACGCCGATGTCTCGCTGGCGGCCGACGTGCAGGCCATGCTGGCGGCCGCGGTGGACGCGTTCGGTCACCTCGACGTGGTCTTCAACAACGCCGGGATCGACTCGCCGCACCACCCGATCGACGAGACCGACGACGACCTGTTCGACCGCCTGGTGGGGGTGAACCTGCGCGGCGTCTTCCTCGGCATCAAGTACGCCGTCCCGCTGCTGCGCGCCAGCGGCGGCGGGTCCATCATCAGCACCGCGTCCGCGATGGGGCTGGTCGGCCGCAAGGGGATCGCCGCCTACGGCGGCACCAAGGGCGGGGTGGTGGCGCTGACCATGGGGGCCGCCCTCGACTTGGCGGCCGACCACATCCGGGTCAACTGCATCTGCCCCGGCATGATCTACAGCGGAATGAGCGGCGCCCCGGCCGACAACTCGGCGCCGCTCCCCGACCAGCGGATGCCGGTCCCGATGCGCCGCTTCGGCACGACGCGCGAGATCGCTACCGCCGCGGTGTTCCTGGCCAGCGACGACTCGTCGTACATCACCGGGGTGGCGCTGCCGGTCGACGGCGGCTATGTCGCTGAGTAGCCGGGTCGCCGAGTAGCGGTAACTGGAAAGGGAAGAGAAATGACTGGAATCCGCGTCGTGCAGTGGGCGACCGGCAACATCGGCACCCGCTCGCTGCAGCACGTTATCGAGCATCCCGGGCTGAGCCTGGCCGGCGTCTACGTCACCTCGGCCGCTAAGGCCGGGCGGGACGCGGGCGACCTGTGCGGGCGGCCGGCCACCGGGGTAACGGCGACCAACGACATCGACGAGATCCTCGCCCTCGGCGCCGCCTGCGTGCTCTACATGCCGGCCGCCTGCAACCTCGACGAGGTGTGTGCCCTGCTGGCGGCGGGCACCAACATCGTCACCACCCGCGGGGAGTTCCATCACCCGGCGAGCATGCCGCCGGCTGACCGGGAGCGGGTCGAGCGGGCGTGCGCCGCGGGCGGCACGTCCATCCACAGCACCGGGTCAAGCCCGGGCTTCATCAGCGAGGCGGTCCCGCTGGTGCTGCTGTCGATCCAGCGCCGCCTTGACGCGCTGGCGATCAACGAGTACGCCGACCTGTCCAACCGCGACTCACCGGACATGCTGTTCAACCTGATGGGCTTCGGGCACCCGGCGCAGGAGTTCCCGCCGGAGCGGTTCAGCTACGGCGCCTATGCCTTCGGGCCGTCGATGCGCCTGGTGGCCGACGCGGTCGGGCTGCCGCTGGACTCGGTGACCTCCACCGGCGAGGTGGCGCTGACTCCGGAGAAGCTCACCATCGCGGCCGGCACGCTCGACGCGGGCACCGTGGCCGCCCAGCGGACGATCATCACCGGGCACCGGGACGGCCGGCCGCTGATCACCTTCACCGCCACCTGGTACTGCTCGGAGGCCCTGGAGCCCGCGTGGACCGTCCCCGGCTGGGACGGCTGGACGGTTCAGGTCGACGGGGACGCCCCGCTCGACGTCAGCATCCGCTTCACGATCCCGGAGGGCCGGATGGGCGAGATGACCCCCGGCTACACCGCCAACCGGGCCGTCAACGCGGTGCCCTACGTGTGCGCCGCCCGGCCGGGCATCAACACCACCGTCGACCTGCCGCAGGTGATACCGGCCCTGGGGAGCTAGTAGGCGGACCTGAGTAAGCCGCTCACGTTCGGACTGCTAAGAAAGAGGAATCCACCGCGTCCGGGACGCTGGTCAGCGGGATGGCCGCGACCGGGGGCATCCTCGCCTTGCAGGGCAGGTAAAGCTCCGCGACCCAGAGCGCGGTCCGGTAGGCCGGCTCGCGGCCGCCGCGCCTGGTCGGCAGCCTGACCCGGCGGGACCGCCGCTAGCCAAGGGTGCGGCTGCGCAGGTACCCGAGGAACGGAGCCGCGACGCTCGCGTCGAAGTACTCGAGGCGGACGCCGTGCAGCGCTCCCGGCTCGGTCAGCACCACCTGGGGCGAGCCGTCGGGGGCGGCGTTGACCAGGCCGACCCGTCCGCCGAAGGCGGCGCAGCGGTCAGGCACGCTCGCGTCAGAGACACCGATGTGATGCAAGCCCTCCGGCTGCTCGGGCGAATAGCTGCCGGTGCCCGCCATCTCCATCAGCTCCAGGTAGGGCGGCCCCGGCAGCGAGTAGCACACCCGCAACTTCTCGCCGGTGCCGACCCGCCGGCTCTGCGCCGGCTCGAACTCCACCCCGATGAGGGCAGCGAAATCGGCGCGGGCCTGCTCGATGTCCTTCACCAGGATTCCCAGGTGGAAAAACGGCTCGTCCATGGATCACCTCGTCCTGTCGCGGAGCGCCGACGTCGCCACTACTAGACATTGGGTAGGTTGAGTAGTTTTATCATACTAATAGACCCTTAGTAAGGGTACGGCGGAGAAGGGAGCGCCGCGTGAGCGATACCGCCGCCTGCACCGGTTTCCGGCTGCGAGCTGGTTCTCGGCGGCGTGCCCGGGGAGGACCTGTTCCTTGAGTACCTTGACGACCCCGCCGCGACCGGCCGGTCGCTGGCGCGGCAGGACGGCATCACCTGGTTCCGCACCGGCGATGTGGTGCGGAACACGGGCGACGGGGCCCTGCGCTTCGTCGGCCGCCGCGGCGAGGTCAGCTGACCGGCGGGTCGATGCTGAGCCCGAGCTCGGCGAGCTCGCGTTCCGCGAAGAAGATCCGGCCCGCGTACTCCATCGGATCCTGGCAGGCGGCGAAGTAGGCGAGCATCCGGGCGGGGACGTCGAGCGGGACCATCACCGGCGGGCGCACGGCCCCCGCCACCCCCGAGGAGTCGACGCTGCTACGAGGGGTTCGTGCGATACCGCAATGTGGTTAGTTTTAGGGGCCTCGTGTGACCTGCGTGCGTCAGGTGCCGCATGATGTTCGCTGGTAGACGCATGATTGTGAATACTTTTATGATTGTGAAGACCTTTTGGTGTGGGAGCACTAATAAGTCTTCATGATCATGGCTTGACGTGCTGGGAAGCCGGACATTCCGGGCGGCGCGGCGGGTACTCACGGTCGATCGGTCGCGGTGCGGGGCCTAACTTAGCGGCATTGCGCGATACCGCGCTATGGTCAAACGGGTTGCCCTCGTGGCGGGTTAACGTCCATTAGACGGGATGGGGTCCGGGGGAATGGTCCTAGAGTTCCCGATAAGGTATGATTAGAGTATGAGTGGCGTAATCATTGGCAAAGGTGCTATGTCGGGTAGGGGCCTGTATGCAGCCCGCAACTTTAAGAAGGACGAAGTGGTCATCGGCTACGAGCTGAAGCCGATTACCTTCAGGGAGTTGAAGGAACTATCGCCTGAAGACTATGCCGCCACTCATAACGTCAACGGACAGATCTATGTGTATCCTGAGCCTGCCCGGTACGTGAGCCATTCGGAAAATCCGAATGTCAGGAATGACCATGGGCAGCGCGCGGACATAGCTCTTAGAGACATCGAGAAGGGCGAACTGATCACCGTCGATGCCCGGTGCGATGATGTTCCTGTGCTCAAGAAGATAGATGCGATATTGGTGAAGGTTCCATCTATTGAACAAGGACTCGACTTCTACCGGGAGCGGCTTGGTATGCAAACGGTCTGGAAGAAAGAAGATATGGCCGCTGTCCGTCTCGGAGATAGCGAATTTGTATTGAGTACTAGACTCGATCCCGAAACCACCTTCTTGGTGGATTCGGTAGAGCATGCTGTTACGATATTTGAGAATGCGGGCGGCAGGGTAGTGGCAGCGCCCGAAGATGCGCTCGTTGGCAAGGTTGCAGTCGTGGAAGATCCGTTCGGCAACAGGCTTTCGTTGGTGGACTTTTCCAAAAGCGCGTTACACTCCTCGGCGGTGATCAGCGGGTGACCCGGCCGTGGAACGCGGCGGGCACGGTTGTCCGCCGCTGGCGGGCGAGGCGGACGGCCCCGGTGCCGCCGGCGGCCTCGGCAACCACGTCGATGTCGGACTGGTCTTCGAGGATGAGGCGCGGGCCGCCGCGGATCATGGCGTGATCGTCGGCCAGCAGGACCCGGTCACCCTCATCGTCGTCATCGGCTGGAACATAGTGGTGGCGGCCCTGGGCGGGGCAGGTTAAGCGGCGGAAGTCTCCGCCATTGCCCACGCGGCATAACGGCCCCACGAAAATCCACGGCCCATTTAACTCACTCCGTCTGTCGTTATCCCGGCCTATCTCAGCCCCTCTAAAGAGAGTCACGAGGGCGGCGCCGCACGGGTTCACCTATCTCGCGAGAATTTGGACACGTTGTCATCTCATTTGGCTCAGGCCGCCGGGTGGTGCCGGCCCGGTGCATCAGGCGACATCCCGCTGCCAGGGACGAGCGTCCCGCGTAGGGCCGCGATGCGGGCCGCGGGCGGGCGGGGGTCCGGCCCGACGTCGGCCAGAATGGCTTTCTTAGTATTAAGAATGTTATTCTTGGTTCTAAGAAGGATCTTCTGGAGGAGGCTCCCTTGGCGGATGACCGCGTGCGGCTCGACATCGACGGGCCGGTCGCCACGATCACGAACAGCAACCCGGGCAAGCACAACGCCTTCGACGACGCGATGGACGCGGCGCTCTTCGAGATCCTCGATGAGCTGGCCGGGCGGCCGGATGTGCGGGCGGTCATCTGGCGGGCGGAGGGCAAGTCGTTCTCCTCCGGGCGCGACGTGGCGGCGATCGGCGGCGGGCAGGCCGGGCTCAGCCACCACGAGCTGATGAAGCGGGGGCACCGCGGGATCCTGCGGGTCCTCGACATCGAGGCGCCGGTCCTGGTCGCGATGAAGGGGTGGTCGATCGGGGCGTCGTTCCAGCGGGCGCTGATCTGCGACATCCGGGTCGCGGCGGAGGGAGCGCGGATGATGCTGCCGGAGCTGGCGCACGGCATCATCCCCGACACCGGCGGCATCGGACGGCTGTTCCAGATGTGCGGGCACGGCGTGGTCAGCGACATGGTGCTGACCGGCCGGGCGATGCAGGCCGAGGAGGCGCTGCGGCACGGGGTGGTCTCCCGGGTCGTCCCTGAGGGCGAACTCGACGCGACCGTGCGCGAGATGGCCGAGAAGATCGCCGCGTCGCCCCGGGTATCGGTGGCGATGGCCCGCCGGGTCATCCGTCACCTGGCGGATCCGGCGCTGCGCTCCTCGATGGAGGACGAGCTGATCTACCAGACGTTCATCGCCCGGTCCGACGACCTGGCGGAGCTGCGGGCGGCGCGAGCCGAGCAGCGCGAGCCGCGCTACACGGGGAGCTGACCATGACCGAGAACTCCGGGCTCCCCTCGTTCCCCGCCCTCCCGGGGCTGCCGGAGCCGCCCCCGCCAGGGTCCTGCGCCCTGCCGGACGGCACCTTCGACGGCGTGCCGGTGCTGGTGACCGGCGGCGGGACCGGCCTCGGGCTGGCCATCGCGACGGAGTTCGCCCGGCTGGGGGCCAGCATCGTCGTCGCGAGCCGCAAGGCCGAGCACCGGGAGCATGGCGAGGCCGCGATCAAGGCGGCCGGCGGCCGGGTCGCGGCGGTGAGCTGCGACATCCGCGACCCGGCGGCGGTCGCCGCCGCCTTTGACTCCGCCGGGCAGGCCTTCGGGCTGCCGCAGGTGCTGGTGAACAACGCGGCCGCGAACTTCCCGGTCCCGGCCGAGGACATGTCACCCAACGCCTGGCGCACCGTCGTCGACATCACGCTGAACGGCACGTTCTACTGCGCCAGGGAGTTCGCCCGCCGTCATCTGGCGGCGGGCAGTCCCGGCTCGGTCGTCAACGTGGGCGCGTCGTACGCGTGGACCGGAGGCCCGGGATTCGCCCACTCAGCCGCGGCCAAGGCGGGCGTGAAGAACATGACCGAGACCCTCGCCGTCGAATGGGGGCCCTACGGCATCCAGGTCAACGGGCTGGTGCCCGGCATGTTCCCGCACGACGACATGACGGCCGACATCAGGCAGAACCTCGACCGCTCAGCGCAGTCCGACAAGGACCGCGCCCAGCCCGCCATGCGCACCGGGCGGCTGCGGGAACTCGGCTGGGCCGCCACGTTCCTGGCGTCACCGTACGCCCGGTTCATCTCCGGTCACACCCTTGTCGTCGACGGCGCCAACTGGCAGCGGCGGTCGCTTACCAACCCGCCCGTCGTCACCGTGCGGGACCAGATGGGCAAGGGACCGTTCGCGCCATGACACCAGGCCCGGAGGCGCCGGCGCCGCGCGGCGCCGAGCGTGCGCTCGCCCGCCGCCGCCAGCGTTACGAGCAGGAGG
>Ga0302325_10027407_pt1 | contig 11814 bp, 9 predicted proteins | sample Palsa_T0_2_FD_201948 | JGI IMG/M metagenome (GOLD analysis project Ga0302325, IMG submission 201948) | Peat permafrost microbial communities from Stordalen Mire near Abisko, Sweden - Palsa_T0_2 | ecosystem: Environmental > Terrestrial > Soil > Palsa > Peat permafrost | place: Sweden: Abisko... | reverse complement strand
TGGCGGGCAAGCCGGTAGCATCGCCCGACCACGGCGAGATAGCTCAGCTGGTAGAGCACACGACTGAAAATCGTGGTGTCCCCGGTTCGAGTCCGGGTCTCGCCATCACCGGAAAGTCCTGGAAATCCGGAACTTTGCGCTCGCGGTCCGGGACCAGCTACAGCGTCTTTTTGGGCCAGTAAATCGCGAAATCGGCGTTTACTGGCCCAATTGAGCAGACAACTACGTCCAACTTGGACGCTGGAGGCGCCTTTCGAGGGTGCGGCGCCCTCTCGCGCCAGCGGTCGTATGGGGGGCGGCTGATGGTCCCGCGAGCGCGTGTCCGTCTGACCCTGACTGAGCGTCAGGTGCGGCTGCTCGCCCGGTCGCTGCGCGAGTCTGCCGCTGCTGGGCTGCTCCGCAGCAGCGAACTCGAGGACGTCTACGAGCTCCTAGATCTTGTCGATGAGAAGCTCCCGACCGGTGAAGAGCGCCACCCCGCGGGTGGCGAAGCGGCAGAACTTCTGCTCGGCGAGAGCATCCTGCGGTTGCTGGCGGCCGCAGAGGATGCCGGCCGCCGCGAGCTGACCCCGCTCGAAGTCGACGCTCGCCTGTCCGGCAAGCCGGAGGGCACAAGCATCCGTTCGACGCTCGAGACGCTCTGCCGCGAGAAGCTCCTCACCAGGGTCGGCAGCGATCGCGGCTTCGTGACGCTCACCCGCGACGGGCGAGCCCGCGCCCGGCGGCCGACGCCGGCCAGCCCAGGTGAGCACGCTGTCGAGGAGCCGGAGCAACTGCTCGACCTCATATACCGCGCGCGTAGCGGCGGCATCACCCGTTACGTCGGCGAGGAGAGCGTGTCTGTCGATCAGATCTGGCATGTCCCGATCGTCCAGGGCTGCGCCGGGGTCGACGCGGCAACGTTCGACGCGCTCGCAGCGGCGCTCACAGCCGATGAGCTGATCGGCCCAAGCGAGGGGAGCTACCGGACGATCACCACGGCGGGGGAGCGACTCGGGGCGGAGCGCGTCCGCGCCTTGCGTTTCGCTGGCGGCCCGTATGAGCCGCCCCTGCTGCTGCCGCCCGTCCGGCGCCCCCCGCGAGCTGCTCCGGCGAACCGCGGACGCGGCTTGCCCGAATTGTGGTCGCCCTGCGTCCTGGCTCCGCGGTCGAACGGGCAAGCTGTTCGACGAGCTCCGCGCCACCGGCGTCACGAAGCACGCGTGCACGGCCTGCACGGTGATTTGGACGGTCTACGCCGAGCCGGTCGACCGCGCCGGCGAGTACGACCCGTTCGGCGACCACGTTCGCTGCCGCCCCCGGTGGGCGTTCCGCGGTGGGTATTGGTACAGCTCGGCCCTGGCACCGCCTGATAGCTGGCGTGCCTCATGAGCGGTCCATGGCGATGGCTGCCGAGCGAGGCGTTCCGAGAAGCTCGTCGCGAGACCGGCCCGTGCAACCCGCTCGCAGGCCTCCGTCTCTGCCGCCACCGAGCGCGGGCTCGGGGCCCACCAGAGGACGGTCTTCTCGGAAACGAGAAAGACCGGGCGGCAACCCGGTCTTCCAGAACATAGGCGCGTACAGCGCCGCGAAAAATCTCCTGCGCCGCAGTCTACCGGGCCGTTGGACGGACTCCAAGCCCGGGACGTGTCACTGCGCGCCGACGTCGCGGGCGAGCCCCATCGCGAGCACCCTCCCCAGCGGTGCTGGCGATGGCTTTCAGCCCCGCCAGCGTCTCGCCGCCGCCTCCCAGCGGCCGCTCGCCTCTCCGCCCGACCGGTGCCTCCCGCCTCCGACTCCGAGGTCGGGAGCAATGAGTCACGTCGCGATCGCTGCCGCGCTGGACCTCGACGAGGTAGCGGCCGGGGAGCGCCTGGCGGCGTTCTCGCTCGCGAGCTACGCCAGCCGCGAGCACCGCGCCTGGCCCGGCACCAGCAGCGCGGCTGCGCGTGCCGGCCTGAGCCGGAGCCAGTATCTCGCGGCACGCAGCTCGCTCGAGAAGCGCGGCCTCGTCGCGGTCGAGGAGTCGGGCGGCGGGCGCGGAAACTCACCTACCGTCCGGGTGCGGTTCGCGGAGACCGGGCCGTGGCTGGAAGGGCAGATCAACGCGGCGCTGTTCGAAGCCGTTCTCGGGCGCAGCCGCTCGAGGGGGGCCGCGAGGCTATTGGTGGCCGCGCTGGCCGCGCTCGCCGACGACGAGCTCGCAATCGTCGACCGCACGACCGATGAGATCCGCTCGGCCGCCGGTATGGCGGACCGGACCTACCGCCGGGCGCGGGCTGCGCTCCTGGCCAGCGGCGAGCTCGTGCTCGACACCGCTGGTGGTGGGCGCGCGAAAACGAACCGCTGGCTGTTGAGCGATCCCCGCGCCGTCGATCCGTGCCCGGCACCGGCGCCCAGGACGCGCATCGCCCCCAGCCGCACGGCCCGGCCGTTGATCGCCGCTGCCAAGCCGCCGCTGACGCTGGACGCCGCCCGCGCGCCGCTGTCGGAGACCTCCCGCGTAAAGGGTCCGGGATTGACCGGGGTTTCGGTGACAAACCCCGGTCAGGATCGGACGGTTTCTGCCGAAACCCCGGCACAAACCCCGGCAGAAACCCCGGCACCCAACGCGCGCGCGGGAAGCGAACCCAAGAACCTAAGAACCTACCCCCCCAACCCCCCTGAAGGGGGGAGCTCGCCCGAGTCGATCGTCATCGAGCAGGCGTACCGCACCGCGGCCGGTCGCAGGCGAACTCGCCCCGTCCGGGTCGACCTGGCCGAGGTTCGCCGAGGCCTCGGTTTGCCGGCGGCTGAGGACAGGGCCGCATGGGAGCGCATCCGCTCGACGCTGCTCGAGGCCGTCGGCGAGAGCACGTTCGCCCTCTGGCTCGAGCCGCTCGAGCTGATCGCTGTCGACCGCAACGGAGCGCTGGTCATCGCCGCCCCGGCCGACACGGTGTCGTGGGTGCAGGCACGGTTCGGCCGGATCATCGCCGCCTTTGCCGAGCGGGTCGGGCATCAGCTCCGGCTTGCCGACGAGCCCGAGCGCAGAGCGCTCGGGCCCAACGACGGACGCGCCGACGCGGTCTTCGCGGTGGCGCCTGAGATCAACCAGACGGAGGTGTCGTGATGGTCACCGTGGTCGCAAATCAAAAGGGCGGCGTGGGGAAGACCACGACCGCCGCGAACATCGGCGTGCTGCTCGCTCGCCAAGGCGCGCGGGTGCTGGTCGTCGATACCGATCCGCAGTTCGCGCTGACCCGCCAGCTCGGGCTCGAGATCTGTTCGCTCGGGGTGAACCTGGTCGACGTTCTCGCCGGCCGCGCGGCCGCGATCGACGCGATCGTCGCCGCCGTCCACGGCGTCGATGTGATTCCCGGCGCTCGCGAGCTCGCCGGTGTCGAGATGAGCCTCGTCGGCGAGCTCGGCCGCGAGCGATTCCTCCGCGACGCCCTGGAGCCTGTACTGGACGGCTATGAGCACACCGTGATCGACACGCCGCCGAACCTGGGGTTGTTGACGGTCAACGCGCTCGTCTGCGCGGACCTCGTGCTCGCCCCGGTGAGCGCCGAGGACGAGGCGTCGCTCCACGGCATCGTAGAGCTCCGGAACACGATCACGAGGCTGGCCGAGCGGCTCGGCGTGCCCGCGCCGGAGCTTGTCCCATTCCTGACGCGCTGGCAGCGCCATCGGATCAGCAGCCGCAGCGCCGAGGTCGCCCTGATCGCCGAGTGCCTGGCACCGGCGGGAAGGATCCCATCTCGGTCAGCCCTGATCGCACGAGCGGCGGCGCGCCGAGTTCCACTCGCCCTGAGCGAGCCCGACAGCTCTCCCGCCATCGCATACCGCGCCCTGACCGAACTGCTCGCGGAGGTGAACGCACGATGAGTCCGGCACCAAGGCGTGCTCTCACGATTGACGATCCGATCGGCGGCGGCGAGGTGTGCCACGTGGCACACCCACACGATCAACTGGACGGGCGGCTCCGGAGCATCGCCATCGACGACATCCAACCCAACCCCGACCAGCCCCGGAAGCACTTCGATGAGGACGCGCTCGATGCGCTCGCGGACTCCATCGGAGAGCGTGGCGTGCTGCAACCGATCATCGTCCGGCCCAGTCCTCGCGGCGGCTACCAGCTCGTTGCCGGCGAACGACGCTGGCGCGCCGCGCAGCTCGCCGGCCATTCCACGATCCCAGCCCTCGTCGACTCCGAAGTCGAAGGAGCTGGATCGCTCGAGATCGCCCTGATCGAGAACGTAGCCCGCGAAGACCTCACCCCGATAGAGGAGGCCAGGACGATCGCCCTTCTGCTCCACGACCTGGGTGTGACCGCGGGCGTCCTCGCGAAGCGCCTGGGACGCAGTCGCACCGACCTCGCCCACACCGTCCGTCTGCTCGATCTGCCCGACCAAACGATCGAACTGATCGATGTCGGGGCGCTATCGAAGGGCCACGGCAAAGCGCTGCTAACCGAGCAAGACCATCATCGCCGACGCGAGCTGGCCAGACGCGCCGTCGACGCAGGCTGGTCCGTCCGCGCGCTCGAGGCTGAGATCGCGCGCAGTACAGAGTCCCGCCAAAGACCGCCTGAACCCCACCCCGATCATGAAGCAGCCGCCGCCAGATTGCAGGACGCGATCAGTAAGGCGACCGGGTGCACCGCACGTGCTCGTCCCCACCGGTCCGGATACCAAGTGATCCTGGACCAAGTCGCCGCAGATCAGCTCGCTCGGCTGCTCGATGTCGCCAGCGCCGGAGCGCGGGAGTAAAGGTGTGCCACGTGGCACAGCTAGCCCCGCGCTTGCGGAGGGGAGGCCCTCGGGTCCACGGGGCTCTCCCTACCGCCGCGACTAGCGGCTTACCCCCCGACCTATCCGCGGACGGTGGGTGCCGGTGATCGCTGGCGCTGTCGAGATGCACCAAACCCAGCCACGTGGTCTGCGTGGTTCCAGTGGTCGCTCGAGATGGCCGCCTAAGCGTCGAAGCAGAAGCCTGACCCCGTCGGCCACAGCTGCTGTTCCGTCCCGGGACAGTCGGCTCGAGGTTGCGGTAGCCCACCGCCCCCACGCGACATTAGCTGATCATCTGCAAGCACAAACACCATGCCCGGTCTTGGCGCGAGGAGCGAGACCAGCGCTGGTCGTGTTGCGACATCCCCTTCGTGTCGGCGCAGGTTCGTGGGCCCCGACGCGGCGGAACTGCACCAGAAGACATCGTGTATCGAACATTTGTGCAGTGACGAAGCGGTGCTGCTCCGCAGTCGTGTATGCTGAGCATACTCGAATACCCGAGAATACTCGCTAAAGGAGAAACCCATGAGCAACAAGATCATCACGGTAAGGTTGCCGGAGGACCAGGTGGCCGACCTGGAAACGATCGCCAAGTTCGACGGCGTCGCTCTCGCCGAGGTGGTGAGGGCGGGCGTGGAGCTGGTCCTGGAGTCGCGTCGTGCCGATCCGGAGTTTCGCGTCAGGGTCGAGAAGGCCTATGCCGAGGCTCAGCGTCTCTTGCAGGGCGTGGAAGGCGCCGAGGAGGTGCTGGAAGTCGTCAGTCGGCCACTTCCGGAGGCAGACGCGCGGAAGCCCAGCGTTCGCACCCGTGCCGGCGTGGCGTAGCGGCCCTGCGTCTGACACCCGCCGCTCGGCGTTGTTGTCAGCACACGTCCTATTTTCTCCCGGGGGGATCAACCTGGGGGAGAGTCGCGGATATGAGCGCGGCATCCCCGTTTGGGGGCAGCGGCGGGCCCCCGATAGCTTGCAACTTCGCGCGCGAGTCCTCAATGTCGAGGTTGCGCAGTGTGAGCTGGCCGATCCGGTCGGCGGGACCGAACCTGGCGTCGCTTGTGCGCTCCATCGATAGGCGTTCTGGCCGGTAGGTTAGGTTGGGTCCGTTGGTGCGCTCAAGCGTGTAGTCGTCGCCTCGTCGCAGACGCACTGCGACTTCTCCGCTAACCGCGGCCGCGACGAACTGCTGCAGCGAACTGCGGAGCATGAGCGCTTGCGGGTCAAACCAGCGTCCTTCATAGAGGAGCCGGCCGAGCCTGCGCCCCATCGCCCGATACTGGTCGATCGTGTCCTCGTTGTGGATCGCGCTGAGCAGTCGCTCGTACGCGATGTGCAGAAGCGCTATTCCGGGTCCCTCGTAGATGCCGCGGCTCTTCGCCTCGATGATCCTGTTCTCTATCTGGTCGCTCATTCCGAGCCCGTGACGTCCGCCGATCGCGTTGGCTTCGATCACAAGCTCAATCAGCGAGTCAAACCCGTGTCCGTTGATCTCGGTTGGCCAGCCTGCGTCGAAGGTGAGCGCGATGGTCTCTTCCTCGATGTCGATGTCGCTGCGCCAGTGCGGAACTCCCATGATCGGTTCGACGAGATCCATTCCCTCGCTAAGTAATTCGAGTCGCTTCGCTTCGTGCGTCGCCCCCCAGATGTTCGCGTCGGTGGAGTAGGCCGACTCGGTGCTGTCGCGATAAGGCAGCGAGCGCGCCTCCAGCCAGCGGCTCATCTCCGCGCGCCCTCCGAGCGCCGAGACGAAGGCGTCGTCGAGCCACGGCTTGTAGATGCGTAGCGCGGGGTTGACCATTAGCCCGTAGCGGTAGAAGCGCTCGATGTCGTTCCCCTTGTACGTAGAGCCATCGCCCCAGATGCCGATTCCGTCCTCCTGCATTGCGCGCACCAGCAGCGTGCCCGTGACGGCGCGGCCGAGTGGCGTGGTGTTGAAGTAGGGCTTTCCGGCCGTCGCGATATGGAAAGCACCGCACTGCAACGCAACGAGGCCTTCGGCGACGAGCGCCTCGCGGCAGTCGATCAGTCTGGCTCTCTCGGCGCCGAACGCCAGCGAGCGCTCAGGAACGCTAGCGATGTCGGGCTCGTCGTACTGGCCGAGATTGGCCGTGTAAGCATGCGGCAGCCCGCCGTTCTCACGAATCCACGCGACAGCCACGGACGTATCCAGGCCGCCCGAGAAGGCGATCCCGATTCGCTCGCCGACGGGCAGCGAAGTGAGGATCAGACCCACTGCCGCAGGTGCTGGGGGTCAACAGACATCGGCGAGAAGAGTAGTGCGGCGCCGGCTCGGCCGAAGGAAAGATCCGAGCGTGCTCAGGCCCCCGAGAACGCTCGGGCGTCCGCGGAGCCTTCAGGTTCAAAACACCTTGGCTACTGAGAAGTCTCGGGGTCCGGAGCGTGCTCGGAGATTCCCATCCTGCCGGATGAGCGCCCAGTAACTTGCTCGATCAATTCCTGAGACTGGCGAACCAGCAGAAACGACCGACCGAACAGCGATGGTGGTGCTGCACTATGCGGAACTACAAGACTACTGAGCAGCAGGCCCACGCGGCGGCCGAGCTCGCCGTCTTCGAATGGCTGAGCGGTCGCGAGGGCCACGATGTCTCGCCTGAGGTGTGGCGCGACATTCGCGCGCTGGTTGACCAGCGGGTCTTTGATACCGCGTTCGAAAGCCGGCGTGAGATGCCGTTCGGTGAGATGCTGCAGTTGGCCCGCGCGACTGCTGGTGCGCTGTTCGCTCGTTTGCTCGACGACTGGGGCGAGGGAGGCCTGGCGGTCCTTCCTCGGGAGCCACATGACGATCGTGGGAGTGGCGGCGCGACGGTCGCGTCCGAGTGGGACGGTCCTGCGGTCGACATCGACGAGCTGCGGAAGCTGGCATGCGCCGTGGCGGCCAGAGTGTGCTACGACGCGCGTTACAGGGAGGACGCCATCACGGCCGCCGCCGATGATGGCGTCCTCTACGCCTGGGAACATTACAAGCCGGCGCGCGGACCGCTCGAGGCCTGGGTTGCGGTGTGCGCTTACTACCACGCGCTCGCTGTGGTGCGAAAAGGGACTACCACGGATCGGCGGGAACGGCTAGACGAGTCGGCCGAGTTCGTCCTTGAAGGAAGCGACAAGGCGCGAGCAATCGACGCGCTGATGATGAAAACCATGGACGGCCTCGCGAGCGCTGGTCTAACGCCGAGAGAGTACGCAGCCTACATCCGGCACCGCCTGGGTCTCCCAGCTGGGGGTGACAATCAGCGCGATGCGCTTAAACAGGCCAAGAGGAAGCTGAAGACGGCGCTGGAGCAGGCTGGCTACTACTACGACGACTTCTTCTTGGCCGCGTAGAGAGCCGCGAACAGGTCATCGAACTGATCAGCCCGCGCGCCGCGCGGGCTGATCTCGTTCAGGCAGCGTTTTTTCTACCACGTCGCCCACTTTTGCTCGGGCCAACGCGAGAACGCAATACCGGGCGTTTTCCGACGAAAGGACCGACCAGTGCCTGAAGACCGCTTCCGCGCGCGGCGTCGCCCAACCAGCGACGCTGGGATCGCGGGCATCATTGGGGCGATCAACGTGAGGTTGGCCAAAGAGGTGGGGCAGATCCACCCGCAGCTGGTCGCGAAGTTCGAGGACTACAAGGCAGCCGTTGACGTTCTCAACGCCGCCCACCACCTCGTCCGGGCGGCGTTGAACCACCTGGCCGTCTTTTCCTGGAGCGTAGGGCCGCAGGTGGAGCGGCGCTCTCGGACGAAGATGGGGCTTTACCTCGTCGGCCTTGCGTTTGCCAGCGCGCTGGAGGTGGACTTCGCGTTCGGCGGCCTCCGCTTTGCGATCGGGCACTTCGGTGATCTGCCCCACGGCAATCCACTCGCGGATCCGACGGCGCTGTTGGGCGCGATCGCGGTCGCGATCGCGTCGCTGTTCCTCGGCCACCTGGCCGGCGAGCAGCTGGCGCGCTGCGAGCGAGGCACGTTGTCCGATCCCCAGTCGCCGGACATCACCGAGGACGTCGGCCTGCCGCTCGCAGTGACCGATCCTTATGGCGCGGAGCTGCGCGGACCGAACGCGATCGAGGACATCCTCATCCGGTCGGGCGAGCACGCGCCGGCGCAGGAGTCCGCCGGCGCTGAGTCGCCCGGAGTCGCCGCTCAGGCGTTGGAGGCCCGGTATGGGCGTGTGTTCCGCGACGCCCGCCGCAAGCGAGTGCGCCAGCTGATCGCCTTCATGGCGATCGTCGCGGGCTGTTCGCTGTGGGCGTGCAACGGGATTATGCGCAACGCGTACCTCCAGCAGGTCGCGTCCAGCCAAACGGGGCCGCAGATCACATCTATCGCAGTGGCGCCGCAGGTGAGCGTAAACCCGACATCGTCTACGTCGAAGCTCAGCGGCGAGCTTGAGCCCGCAATCGTCGTTGGAAGCGAGGTTATCTTCCTGCTGGTTGTGTTGGTCGTCGCCGCCGCCCAATCGGCGGTGCAGCTGCGAGAGGAGGATCTCAGGCGAAGCGTCACGAGGTTCAAGCGCGACCGCGCCAAAGAGCTCAAGCATGCGATGAAGGTGATCAAGGAGTACGACGAGCTCCGCTCCAGGCTGGCCGAGAAGCGTGTTCAGGCCTTCGAGGAGGAGAACATCGCCGAGGCAAATTCCGACGAGGAGGACTCCGACGAACCCGCGGCCGGGTCGGGCTCATGACTCGGCACGAAGATGACCAGGCGCCGCAGCGCAGGCTGCGGCGTCTGCAGCTACCTGAGCCGCTGGTGCTCCCGAGACCGCATCGGCTCCCGGACCCACATGGGCTCGTCGAGCCTCGACGTCCACCAGGACCGCTTGAGCTGCCCGGACCGCTGCCAGCACCCGAAGCGCTAGAGCTGCCGGAACGGCTGCGAGTGGTGTTGGACCGAGACCCGGCGCCCGCACGCGGGCCGAGCGCCGGCGTGATCCCTCAGCGGACTCGCACCGCTCGCACCTCACTGCCCGTTTCGAAATCGAACCCGCCGGTCCCATTGAAGGCGCTGCCGCCGCTGACTCCATCGAAGCCGGGCGCCTCGACCCGGACTTTCAGGATCCCGACACCGGCCTGGCTCCTGGCTGCCGCGGCCATCGGCATTGCCGTCCTGTCGGGCGGGCATCACTCCCCGACGACCCCGGTAGGCCCGGCCCCGCTTCTCCAAGCGCCCGGGCCAGCATCACCCGCAGCATCGCCCCCGCAGTCGGTCGGCATGCCGATCCCAACCGGGAACGCGCCGGTACAGCCGATCCGAATCGTCCTCGACGTCAGTGCTCATCCGATTCCGGGAGACGAGCGACGCGCTCTGGGCGTCTGGATCGAGCAAACGCAGAACATCGCGACCCGAATTCGCACCGAGAACCGGGGACGCCTGTCACTCCCGCTTGCTGGGGGGCAATGGACCGTTTCGCCAGCTACAGCCACGACGCCAGAGGATGCGTTGACCTGGCTAGATCGCGGGGTTCGCGAGCACCGTGCCGGACTCCTTGTGCGCGTCGGCGCGTCCGGAGTCTCGAGGGTGCTCAAGAGCGACATTCGCGAGAGCACGGTGTCCGCGTCCAGTTCTGTGCTCCGCATCCACAACACACTCGCGTCAGAGATCGCACGTGAGATTATGATCACGAGCCAACAGGGCTACGGCGGCACAACGGCCCCGTGACCCGCCGACCAACAGCGACCAATCGTGGAACCTCAACGCCAGCGCCGTCGTGGGCGGCTGCTTTCGGCGGTCCCAGAACCGCCGGCTCCCGACGCGTACGTGCCCCCTACCGTCGCCCACCGAGCGGCCGCGCAGTCCTACATGCGAGGCGAACCGATCATCGATGCCGAGCTCGAGGCCGCAATGCACGCGGTCGAAAGGCACCTCAGAAAGAGCGATCTTGCGCGAATCGAGCTGGCGCGACTCAAGGGCGAGCAGTCGACAAGCTGGGACACTATGAGTCGGATCATCGCGGTCGAGCTTGCGCGTGTGATGGCTCGAAGCTAGGCACGCGACCGGGCTGCTCGCGGACTGGAATCGGAACGCTCAGCCAAGGGTGATCGTTGCGAGCGTTGGTCTTCCAGACAGGGTCGCTCCGCCCCGCGCCGCTCGAGATGCGACTCAGTCCACACCCAGGCTAATCCGTATTGGGCGGCCCCGGGACGATCGCGTCGATTGCGTCCCTGGCCGATCTCAGCGCCCCCTCGATGAACCCGTGATAGTCGGAATATGCCTCCCCCACGATGTGAACGTTCTTTGTTGCGCCGCCTGTGAGGTTGAATGCTGTCAGAGTCTGGCGTACCTCCCAGGAGCGCGCACCAGGCACCCAAGCGTGGCATCCGGCGCCGTACGGCGGGCGGGACCAGTCGCGGATCGCATAACTATGGATGTTGTTGTGTTGCCACTCCCGGAGCTCTTCGGCTTCGGTGATGTTCCCCGTCATCTGAAAGAACCGCGGATGAAGCGTCAGCAGCATCCGTCGTATCTCGGGATCGCCGTCCGCGACGCGGAGCAGTTCGCGAACAACTGCCCGCTGGTTTTGCTGGACGATGCGCTGAACGTCGCTTGGAGGATCGACGCCGGCGGTCTTGAGGGCACGCTTGCGCCGCAGTTCAGCGCTCAGTTTCTTCGCTTGCTCGTTCGCCCAAGAGACCTGGAGGTCTACCAGCACCGATGTCAGCATCTCCTTCAACTCCGGATTGCGGTCGTACTCGGCGCGATCATGAGTCGCTGGCGAGACAACATATTTCTGCCAGAAAGCTGTCGCTGGCCGGTCGGTGTACAACAGGACCATGGTGAAGTCGGCGGGCTTCTCGGCTGGTAGGTAGTGGACCTCGCGGGTTGGCGCGACCCAGGCACCCTCCTGCGCCATAAGCTGCTCCGGCTCAGCCCGCCACGCGGCCGGAGTCGTGGTGACGCAGAACACCTTCACCATCGGAAACGCATTGACGCTATTAAGAGCCTCGCGCGCCTCGACGGAGAAGTACACTGCCAACGCCTCGAGCGGTGCCTTGGGAAGAGCGAGCACGACGTGATCTGCGGTCATCCGTTCGGTGTGTCCCGCGCGATCCGATTGATCGACGACT
>Ga0302325_10027406_pt1 | contig 11814 bp, 10 predicted proteins | sample Palsa_T0_2_FD_201948 | JGI IMG/M metagenome (GOLD analysis project Ga0302325, IMG submission 201948) | Peat permafrost microbial communities from Stordalen Mire near Abisko, Sweden - Palsa_T0_2 | ecosystem: Environmental > Terrestrial > Soil > Palsa > Peat permafrost | place: Sweden: Abisko... | reverse complement strand
CTGCAGCGGATCGTCATCGACCGGCAGGAACAGCTCAACCTGGCCCGCCACGAGGTGCAGGAACAGATCGCGGCCCGCCGCCGCCATCCGGACGTGGCTCGTCTCGAGAGCGCGATGGGCGAGCTGGCCGGCTTCGACGCCGCCGCCTACCAGACGGCCAGGCAGCACATCGGCCATCACGACCGGCTCGCCGAGCTGCGCGCGCTGAGGCGCCAGCTTCAGCAGCAGGCCGCCGCCGCAGCGGGCGTCCTGACCGCAGCGCGGGCCCGGCACGCCCGGGCCCGGCGTTCCTGGGAGGAAAGCGGCGTCGCCCGGCAGCACCTCAAGGCGGCCACCGAGCTGGAGCTGGAGCTGGGCAGCGTCGCCCTGGACCGTGACCAGGCGATCGCCGAGGTCGCCGCGCTGCAAGCCGATCGCGAGCGGCTGGCCGCCGAATCCACCTCCCGGCCGGGTCTGGGTCACCGCCGCGAGCGCAGGCTACTGGCTGGCCGCCTGGCGGACGTGACCTACCGGCTGCAAGCGGCGGAAGCCCGGAGGCTGGAGGCCGACCAGATTCTGGCCTCGTACTCCCGGCAGCTGACCGCGGCGATCGAGAGCCATATCCTCGCCGCCGACCCCATCACTGATGACGAGGTGGCCCAGCGCCGGATCGCGTTCAGCGCCGCCCAGAGCCAGCTCAGGCAGGCCTGGAGTGTCCAGCACGAGTACGCACGGCAGGCTCGGGATCTCGACGGGCAGATCTCCCGCGCCGAGCGCCAGCCCCAGCCGACTACGGCCGATATTGACCTGGTGGCCTGGGCCGACGAGCGCGAGCTCCCCCGGAAGCTGTTCGGGCTGCCCGAGCTGGAGAAACAGGCAGACCCGGTGAAGGCCGAGATCGAGCGGCTGGAAGAACGGGACGGGGAACTCGTCAGCCAGCTGCTCGAGACCGCGCGGTCGCTCCGTCCCGAGATCATCGGGCAGGCCAGAGTTGTGGCCACGACGCTGGCCACGCTGTGCATCACGCCGGCCGCAAGCGAGCGCGACTACGACCACGTCCTGATCGACGAGGCGGCGTGCGCCCGCCTGCCGGAGGTCGTGTACGCGGTCAGCCGCGCCACCGAAGGCGCCACCTTGCTCGGTGACTTCCTGCAGAACGGCCCGCCCGTCCCGGCGCGGCCCGGTGAGCCACCCGGCCCGGCGGTCCAGCGGTGGCTCCACCAGGACTGCTTCGCGATCTTCGGCATCCACGACCCCGCGTCGGCCGTGGCCAGCCCGGGCTGCGTGCCCCTCACGCAGCAGTACCGGTTCGGGCCAGCTATCAACGACCTCGTCAACGCGGTCGCTTACGATGGCCTGCTGCGGGTCGCCGACGGGAGCACTGCCACCGCCGCGGCCGGCCAGGAGATTGTCCTGGTGGACGTGGACGGCCTGGGTGATGAGCTAGCGGCGCCGCGGCCCGGCGCCGATGGCGCTGGAGCATGGTGGCCGGCGGGCGCGCTTGTCTCCGCAGCGCTGGCCGCCCAGCACTATGAGTCTTCGGGCCAGCCGGTCGGCATCGTCACGCCCGGCGCTGGCCAGGCCGACCTCGCTCGCGGCCAGCTGAGCGGCTCGGGGGCGCTGGCCGGGATCGAAGTCGGATCCGCGCGGGCGTTCCAGGATCGCGTCTTCGACACCGCGATCTTCGACCTGGCCGGCAACGGCGCGGCCAGGGTGGATGGCAGCCGCCCGCCCGCCGCCCGGTCCCGCCTGGATGATCTGCGGGTGTTCAACGTCGGGGTCACCCGCGCCCAGCGTCGGTTGTACCTGATCGGCAGCCAGGCGCTCGTCCGGGGCGGCGGTGCCGGCCCGCTGCACGCCCTGGGCGGGCTGCTGGACCAGGGCCGGGTACGTGTCCTCAGCGTGGCCGGGATCCTGGGCCAGGACGACGAGCCTGCCGGTGACCCGGTCGCCGCCGACCTCTGGCACGCGCTGCGCGGCCACGCCACCCTGATCGATCTGCACGACGAGGAGTACCTGCCGGAGGAACTGAGCCGGCCCATCGATCAGGCGAAGGAGCGGATCTGGCTGTGGAGCCCGCGGGTCGGGCAGCGGCCCGGAGAATTCGTCCCGCACCTGACCGCCGCCGCCGACCGGGGCGTGCGCGTTCACGTCATAGCCGTGTCACCGCGCGAAGTCAGCCAGGATCTGCAGGATCGCCATGACGAACTCAGCGCGCAGATTCCCGGCGTGGTCTTTCTGCGCGCTGAGCACCAGACGGTCATGGTGGTCGACCGGAACCTGACCTTCATCGGCAGCCAGAACGTTGTCATCCCTCCCGCGGCCGGACGGCATGAGGTCATCGCGCTGCTCGAAGGCGCGGACCTGGTCCAGCGGATGCTGCAGCACGAGCTGGCCGACGTGCTGGCCGATCCGCCCGCCTGCCCGCAGTGCTCAGCGCCTGTCCGCGAGGCGGCCGCGCGCGGCGGCCGCTGGCACTGGGTGTGCCGGGGAACGCGCGGCGATCACGGCTGCGGCTGGACCGGCCCGTTTCCTGACCCGGGCCGGGTCAGACGCTGACCGGCAGCCCGGCCAGCGCGTCCTCGATCGCCTGGTCGGGGAGTTCCAGGTCGGTGACCTGGCCGGCCTGGTAGCTGGCGTAGGCGGGCAGGTCGAGCAGGCCGTGGCCGCACAGCGCGGTCAGGATGACCTTCTCCTCACCGGTCTCCTTGCACCGCAGCGCCTCCTCGATGCACGCCGCCAGCGCGTGCGTCGGCTCCGGGGCCGGCACGATCCCCTCGGTCCGGGCAAAACGCAGGCCCGCCGCGAAGCACTCCGACTGGGGCTTGGCCACCGCCTCGAACAGGCCCAGCTCGTACATGTGTGAGAGCAGCGGCGACATGCCGTGGTAGCGCAGCCCGCCCGCGTGGATCGGGTCCGGCACGAACTCATGGCCGAGGGTGTGCATCTTGAGCAGCGGGGTAAACCCGGCCGTGTCGCCGAAGTCGTAGGCGTACACGCCGCGGGTGAACGAGGGGCAGGCGGCCGGCTCGACCGCGCGCAGCACCGGGTTGATCCGGCCGGCCAGCTTTTCCCGCAGGAACGGGAAGGCCAGTCCGGAGAAGTTGGACCCGCCGCCGGTGCAGCCGATGATCAGGTCGGGAGTGTCGCCGGCCTCAGCGAGCTGCTTGAGCGCTTCCTCGCCGATCACGGTCTGGTGCAGGAGCACGTGGTTGAGCACGCTGCCGAGGGCGTACCGGGCCGCCGGGTCACCCGCGGCGACCTCGACCGCCTCGCTGATGGCGATGCCCAGGCTGCCGGGGGAGTCCGGGCTGGCGGCGAGCACCGCGCGGCCCGAGGAGGTCACGTCGGACGGGCTCGGGTGCACCGTCGCCCCGTACACTTCCATCAGCATCTTGCGGTAGGGCTTCTGGTCGTAGGAGGCGCGGACCTGCCACACCTCGCATTGCAGGCCGAACACGGCACTCGCGAAGGCCAGGGCGCTGCCCCACTGGCCGGCCCCGGTCTCAGTGGTCAGCCGGGTCACGCCCTCGGCGGCGTTGTAATAAGCCTGCGGCACGGCCGTGTTGGGCTTGTGTGAGCCCGCCGGGCTGCCGCCCTCGTACTTGTAGTAGATCCGGGCCGGCGTGCCCAGGTCCTTCTCCAGCCGCCGGGCGCGGAACAGCGGGGTCGGCCGCCACAGCCGGTAGACGTCGAGGACCTCCTCCGGGATGGCGATATGCCGTTCCATGGAGACTTCCTGGCCGATGAGCGCGGCCGGGAACAAGGGCGCGAGATCGTCCGGGCCGACCGGCTGGCGGGTGCCCGGGTGCAGCGGCGGCGGGGGCGGGGAAGGCAGGTCAGGGATGATGTTGTACCACTGCCGGGGGAGCTCGGACTCTTGAAGCACGTACTTGACCTGACGGCTCATGGGTGCCTCCCGCGGAGCGTGGTTGAACAGGAACTGACCAGGCAGAACATTATGTACCACGCGGACCGGGCACTGCGCCGCTGGCACGGGCCTGCCAGTGGCCAGTGGCCGTGCCAGTGGTCAGTGGATGGTCTTGGCGTCGATCTGGTCGAAGTCGCCGTGGCCGTTGTCCGTCCCGCCGCCGCCCGACCACTGCCACATCAGCGCGTCCGCGCTGGAACTCGTGACTCCGCCGAACCACTGAGCGCACGTCGAGGTGCCGGCCAGGCACCAGCCCGCGGGGTGGTGGCTGAGGCTGCTGGTGTCGCCGTTGTAGGTCCACTCGTAGACACCGCTGAGGGTGGCCGCCGTGCCGGTGCCGAAGATATCGGCCCAGACCGATCGCGCCGAATAAACGCCTGTCTTGCGGGAGGAATGGTGGACGAGGTAGTAGGAGAAACCGTTGAGGTCGGCCCGGTCGACGCTGGCCGGGATGTACGTTGCCTTGGCGCGGCCGCTGCACGCTGAGGTGTACACATCGTTCCAGCCATTGTCGGTAGCAGGATCGAAGACTTTACTACCCGGCATCTCCACATCCATGAACACCACCGGGTATTTCACGTTCGCGACATTTGCGTGAATGGCCGAGACGGCCCACGCCCCCTGCCGCTCACCCCAGGCGTAGGCCTCGGTGGTGGTCCCGTTGTAGTGCGGGTCCACGCCCGGGCCGCCCATGAACCAGTACGCGCCGGCTCCGACGCCGTCGGCGTACTTGGTGAGGTTGGTGTTGGCCTGGGCGGCGTTGGTGGCCGACCACGCGAGCTTGTAGTTTCCGCAGCCCGCTGATTTGGCCCAGTCGCCGATCATGCCCATGTAGCCGCCGTAGGTGCCCCCGATGACGGGCTCCTGGTAGGGCGCTGAGCCACTGACCGTCACCGTGGCGCTGTCGGTGCCATACCAGAATCCGGCCGGGCTGTCCGCGCTCGCCGCGGCCGCGGCGCCGCTGGCCGGGACGGCCACCAGGCTGATCAAGGCCGCCGCGCAGGCCGTGGCCGTCAGCAGGTGGCGGGACGCAGACGGTCTCATCAGCATGTCCTCGCCGCCTTCGCATCAGCCGCGCCGTTAGGGCCGTTCTCGCACCTTCAGCGTAGCTTGCGCCCGTGTGTCCGCCATAGCAACATTTGACGGTCAAGATCCGGAAAGGGGCGGCCGCCCGGCGAAAGAGAGCTGCCTACCCGGCGAAAGAGAGCCGGCCTCCCTGCCCCGGCGCGATGATGTCCGGGGGCCCGGACTGCGGGCGCCTGCCGTCTGTGATTCATGGCTGAGAGTGGTGACGAGCACTGGACCTGCCGGAGGACGAAGCCCGCCGGCGGCTCGGCGCCGCGCCGGTGGCCCGGCTGGCCACCGTCAGCCCGGCGGGCCGCCCGCACATCGTGCCGGTGACCTTCGCGCTGGCCGGTGACCGCATCTACAGTGCGGTCGACTTCAAGCCGAAGACGACTGTGCGCCTGCAGCGGCTGGACAACATCCGCGCGCATCCGCGGGTGGCTGTCCTGGCCGATCACTACTCCGGCGACTGGGCCAGGCTGTGGTGGGTGCGTGCCGACGGCCACGCGACGGTTCTCGAGGAACCCGCTGACATGGCGGGCCCGCTGGGCCTGCTGGCGGAGCGGTATGAGCAGTACCGGGAGCGGCTTCCGGCCGGCCCGGTGGTCTGTGTCCAGGTGCGGCGATGGACTGGGTGGGCCGCTTCCGGCGGCTGATGCGGGGTTAGCGGGTCAAAGGCGCCGGTACATGATGTGCAGGCCGACGTAGCCGTGGACCGGATGGCAGAACGCCTCCGGCACCGTCGTGAGGACGTCGAAGCCGAGTGAGCGCCAGAGCTTGACCGCCCCGGCATTGGTCTCGACGACGGCGTTGAACTGCATCGCGCGGAAGCCGTCGGTGCGGGCCTGCTCGAGAACATGCTCGGCCAGAGCCCGCCCGACGCCCCGCCCGGAATGCTCGGGCGCGACCATGAACCCGGCGTTGGCCACGTGCGCGGCGGGCCCGCCGTGGTTGGGGCCGCTCTCCGCGGTGCCCAGGATGGTGCCGTCGGGGTCCACGGCGACGACGGCGCGGGCCGGAGGGTCGCGCAGCCAGTACTCCCGAGCGTCCTCCTCGCTGAGGTAGCGATCCCAGCAGAAGGTCTCACCGGCGGCGACGATGCCCCGCATGAAGGACCAGATCGCCGGCCAGTCGTCGGGGGTCGCATCCCTGATCAGCATGCTCCCAGCATCGCGGCTCGCGGATCCCGCCGCGAGCTACTTTCCGCGGCGCGGGTCGCAGATTGACCGGAGTTTGGGACTCTAATGGCAGCCGCCCCGGCATGCGGGCGTGCCGGATAGGCGACCGCGGAGTAGCCCACGATCGCCCATCCAGCCGGTTCGTTTCCGTTCTTAGATTGCCGGCACCTCCACCCAGAACCTGGTGTTATTACTCAGGTTCGCGGAACTCGAGTTAAGCTGCGCCTCGATCCAGTAGACCGCCGTCTCATATTCTGTGATGACGCTCTGGCCAGGATCGCTCAGCCCGCTCTGCCCGTCGCGCTGCCCGGCGAACCATTGACTGATCCCGTAATGGCTCTGGCTCTGGTTGATGCAGGAGACGTCCTCGCTGAGGTTGCTGTTGAGGACTGCGCCGTCGTTGTACTCGCTGGCCGTCTGGCCCTCGAACTGGCCACAGGATGTGCGGAGCATGTACCAGTTCTGCTTGAAGATGCCGAAGTTGGCCGAGTCACCGGTCTTACTGTCGCCGTAGGGATAGCTGGAGGCCTCCATCGTGTCGGTCTCCAGCATGGCCACGGCCAGGTCCAGCACACTCGCGCCGGCCTGGAGAACCTGCTGCTTGCGGGCGCCTAGGCCGCTGATCGAGTAGGAGCCGCAACTCATCCCAGAAGGACAGGTGAGAGCGCTGGCCGCAGGTGCCGCTAGCGTGATGGCACCCGCCGTTACCGTTGCCACAAAAGTGGCCAGAACAATGATCCGTTTCATTGGACCTCCATTCGTAAGTCGGATTCCTGCAGCAGGGCTTCAATGGCCATCGCGTTGTGAGTATGTGACCACTTAACCGGTTCAGTGTCAACTGACTACTACCGGGTAACATCCAATATAACTTTGTGCCCTGGTCAGCGGTCGGCAGGCCGGTAAGTTCCCTCAGGTAATCGCGTACTGACGCATGTGAAATGGATCTTGCCATGCATGTGAAATGGATCTTGCGCGCTGCTACTGTTGGCCACCCGCTGGACCCACTGAGCACCGTGGCGGGAGGTGGCCGGCCGCCAAGGCCGCCTTGGCCCGAAGAGCCGGGGCTAGTACTCCAGCCGCACTTAGTGATCTCGGAGTTGTTGTCGCTGGCAGTGGCTTTGTCGTGCACGTTCTTGGTGGTGATGGCGCCAGCGTGACCAGCGGCGGGCGTGCTGCTGGTCACGGGCCGGGGCGCAGAGGACGGTGAGCATGCGGCGGATCTCGTTCGCTGAGCTGGGCAAGACAGGCAGCTTCCGGTGAAACCTTGGCCCTTACCGGGCAGAGCTGTCCTTGGCCGCACGGTTCACGGTCTGGATGCCGGCGAGGATGAGATCGATGCCGGCCAGGAACTGCTCGCGGTCGTCATGTTCGAGCAGTTGTGTCCCGGCTTTGCGCACGGATGGGTATCGGGCGGGGTCGAGCTGCGCCCACCGTGCGGCGACGGCGGCGAGGAAAGCTGACCGGTCCATCTTGCTGCTCGCGAGCGCCCGGGCGTTGGCGGCGTTCTGCCCGGCGACGCCGAGGATGTAGTTCACGAGCACGCCTGCGGAGTCGGACAACGCTCGCTGGGGCACGTCGAGTGCCTGCAGTTGCTCGCTGACGCTCTCGTAGATATCCAGCAGCGCCGGCCGCAATGGGTCTCGGTTGAGCTGGGCACCGACCCAGGGGTGGGCGACAATCGCATCGAACAGGCCAGCCGCGACGCCGCGCAGCGCTGGCCGGGGCCCGGCGTCGGCGGCGAGGTCGGTCACGATGCGGGCGATGACGTGGTCGGTGGCCGCCGCGAGCAGGTCATCCCTGTCCGCGACGTGGTGATATATCGCCCCGTACCCGGTGGCCAGGCGCACTGTGAGCGCCCGCAGGGTCAGAGCGTCCTCGCCCTCAGCGTCAAGAATCTCGGTAGCGGCCTGGACGATCACGTCCCTGGACAGCGCCTCCGTACGCCGGGGGGCCCGTCGAGCCTTGGTCGCCATGAACTCCATTCTGCCACACATGGATCGCCGCTCCAAGCTTGTGCTAGCGTCATTGGAGTAGCAATCCAACGAGTTTCGGAGGAGCACGATGACGACACCGATCACAGTTGTGGGGGCTGGCCTCGGCGGTCTGGTCCTGGCCCGCGTCCTGCACGTGCATGGCATCCCGGTCACGGTCTATGAAGCGGAGGCCTCGGCGGCCGCGCGGACCCAGGGCGGCCTGCTCGACATCCACCCTTCGAATGGGCAGCTAGCGCTCGAGGCGGCCGGCCTGGCCGGGCAGTTCCAGGGGCTCGTCCTGCCCGGCCGCGAGTCGTACCGGGTTCTGGACCGGGCCGGGACTGTTCTGCTCGACCTGCCCGACGACGGCACGGGCGAGCGTCCCGAGGTTTCGCGCGGCGAGCTGCGGCAGCTGCTGCTGGACTCGCTCCCGGACGGCGTGGTGCACTGGGGGCGGAAGGTCAGCAAGGTGCAGGCCCTGGGCGAGGGCCGCCACGAGCTGCGCTTCGCGGACGGCGCCACCGCCCTTACGAGCGTGCTGATCGGGGCGGACGGGGCCTGGTCACAGGTCCGCCCGCTGCTGTCCGGCGCCACCCCGCGGTACATCGGCTTCACCTCCGTCGAGACCTTCTTGTTCGACGCCGACACCCGTCACCGCGCCACGGCGCAGGCGGTCGGCGCCGGGTCGATGTTCGCGCTCGCACCGGGCCAAGGCTTCCTGGCCTACCGGGAACGGGGCAGCACCGTGCACGCCTACGCCGAGCTCAAGAAGCCAGAGGGCTGGCGCGCGGGCACCGATGGCCCATCGGTACCGGCGCGGGTCGCGGCCGAATTCGGCGGGTGGGCACCCGAGCTCACCGCGCTGATCACCGACACGGACACCGCACCGGTCGCGCGCCCCCTCTACACACTCCCGGTCGGGCACCGCTGGGCCCGGGTGCCCGGGGTGACCCTGCTGGGCGACGCCGCCCACCTCGCGCCCCCGAACGGCGAAGGCGCGAACCTGGCCATGCTGGACGGAGCCCAACTCGGCCAGGCCATCGCCACGCACCCCGGCGACGTCGAGGCCGCGCTGGGCGCTTACGAGCAGGCCATGTTCCCGCGCGCCGCCGAAGCAGCCGGAGCCGAAGACATCTTCGACCTCATGCTCGGCGACGACGCGCCCCACAGCTGGATCGCCATGATGAACGCCGGCGAGCAGGCATCGTGAGTGCTGTCGCTGCCGACGCGCCCTCGCGCCGGCCTGGACTCCAGCCGCTTCAGGGTGTGTCGGAACTGAAGTACCCAGGGTGCCCGCGCTGGCGAGGGTAGACGATGTTGAGGGGTCCTGGCTGCGGGCAAGGCTTGATGATGCGTTCGCGGTGGTCGCAGGCCGTTTCTTCCGCCGGGAGGTGCGGGTCCGGGCGCGGGCGTGCCTGGGCGGGATGCTGTCCGGCCTGGAGCGCAAGACCAGCTGGTCGCTGGCCGAGCACGCCGGCGAGACAGCCCCGGACGGGATGCAGCGGCTGTTCACGACGGCCCGGTGGGACGCGGACTTGGTGCGTGACGACCTGCGGGGTTACGTGGCCGGAGTGCTCGGCGACCCGGACGGGGTATTGATCGGGGACGATACCGGGTTCGAGAAGGGCGGCACGCGTTCGGCCGGGGTGCAGCGGCAGTACACCGGAACGGCGGGGAAAATCACGAACTGCCAGATCGGGGTGTTCCTCGCCTACGCCAGTGGCCAGGGCCGGGCGCTGGTCGACCGGGAGCTCTACCTGCCGCGTTCCTGGACGGGCGACCCGCTGCGGCTGGCCGCTGCGGGAGTCCCTGCGGGGACCGGGTTCGCGACCAAACCGGAGCTTCTGCAGCAGATGATCAAGCGGGCAGCCGCAGCCGGGATGCCGTTCGGCTGGGTCGCCGCGGACGAGGCCTACGGCGACAACGGACCGCTGCGCGACTACCTCGAGGAAGAGGAAATCGCTTACGTCCTGGCAGTGTCCCGTGACCACCTTCTTGCCATGCCCGTGGGCCGGCGTCGCGCCGACGAGCTTGCCGCCCGGCTGCCCAGGCGCGCCTGGCAGAGACTCAGTTGCGGCGACGGCGCCAAGGGCGAGCGCCGCTACGACTGGGCGTTGGTCGCTGCCGGCCGGCCGGAGATCTCGCTGTTGATCCGGAGGAGCATCTCACGGCCGTCGCAGCTGGCCTTCTACCTCTGTCAGTGCGCCGTGAGGCGCTGTTGTCCCGAATGGAGGTGAGAGACCGCCATCGCCTTGCCGTCGCAGCGGCGGGGTGGAGCTGGAGGCAGCCTGAACCGTGGACCGGCGGGGAGGGCGGGAGCAGCCTCGACGAAGTCACGTCGGCCCGGCACTGCCGGACGGGCCGGGCGTGGTGAGCAAGGCGGGAAGGTATACGCGAGAAACCGGTGTCGTTACGCCTCTTGAGGTGGAACCAGCTCAAATCCGGCGGATAGGGGCTGGGTAGCGGTGCGTGCCCGTCCCTCATTACGGGCGGGGAACTCTTGTCCGGGTCTTAGCAGCCTGGGATGGGAGGCCACGGTGAAAGTGCTGCGGGGTAACCGTGGCGATGCCGCAGGGGCAGAGCCGGATGCCTAACCCGTTGACCGGACAGCAGTGAACGTGGGAACCGCCCGTGGCCGTTCCCGTGGCCTGTCCCAGCCAGGGGCAGGGGGCGGGACAGGCGCGATGCCTGCCGAAGGTGCGGGCGGGGCGGAGCCGCCGTAGTACTCCGGGCGCGGGAAAGCCGCGTGCATGGGGAAGGGCGGCAGTGTGCCAGTCAGTAACGAAAGATAGCAAGGAGGTGCTGTAATGCCCGAAGACGCGCCGGGGAATCCCGGTGCCGTCCCCGAGTGGGCGGATGAGGAGTCCGGGGAGCCGGATGACGAGCTGGTCATGCTGGGGAAGGTACGGGGTATGCAGGCCAAGCTGCACCGCTGGGCGGGAGAGGATTCTTCCCGCCGGTTCGGTGACCTGCACAACCTCGTCTGCGACCCGGACTTCCTGGCACAAGCGTGGACGCGCGTCAGGAGAAACCGGGGCGCGAAGACGCCCGGCATCGACGGGGTGACCGCTGCCCATGTCGAGCGCCGGGCCGGGGGCGTGAGCGGCTTCCTGGCCGAGATCCGGGGACAGCTGAAGGCCGGGGAATACCGGCCCTCGGAGGTCCGGCAGGTGATGATCCCGAAGGGAACATCTGGGAAACTCCGCAAGCTGGGTATTCCCACGGAAGCGGCATAGTGCCGTATCTTCCAGTGACCTTTCGGCTTTTGTAGTCATCACGCACCCGTTCCACCCGCTGCGCGGGCAGCGCGTGGAGGTGCTGTTCTCCCGCCGGCGGGGCAGCCAGGTGGTCCTGGCCTGCGAGAGCGTCCCGCTGGGGCGGGTGACGGTCTTCGAGTCGTGGACCGACCGCGTGGCGTCCCCGGCCGCGGGCCGTCTTTCGGCGGAGGGGCTGGCGGCGCTCGACACGCTGGCCCGCTCGATGGAAGGTCGTTGATTGCGGTGGCCGGTCCTGGCATTCTCTTGTGTGATGGATGCACACAAGAACGATCTCGCGCGGATGTCAGCGGAGCAGCTCCGGGCGCGGCGGCGGGCGCTGGCGGAGCGGCTCGGCGACGTGGAGCACGTGCTGGCCGGGTCGCTGGCCGAGCAGTCGCGCCGGTGCGGCAGGCCTGGCTGCCGGTGCGCGG
>Ga0302325_10027405_pt1 | contig 11814 bp, 9 predicted proteins | sample Palsa_T0_2_FD_201948 | JGI IMG/M metagenome (GOLD analysis project Ga0302325, IMG submission 201948) | Peat permafrost microbial communities from Stordalen Mire near Abisko, Sweden - Palsa_T0_2 | ecosystem: Environmental > Terrestrial > Soil > Palsa > Peat permafrost | place: Sweden: Abisko... | reverse complement strand
CCTGTTCGCGGCGCCGGCCACCCTCGACCAGGACTATGAAATCGGGTCTGACGTCTATGAAGAGGTGATGCGCAAGATCAGGATGGCGTCGCCCTATGTGGTGCTGGACCTGCCGCACTCCTGGAGCCGATGGAAACGCAGGATGCTGCTCACATCCGACGATGTGGTGATCGTCGCGGAACCGGATCTGGCCTGCTTGCGTAACGCCAAGAACATCCTCGACCTGGTGCGCGCCGCCCGCCCCAACGATCCCCCTCCGCGGGTAGTGCTCAACAAGGTGGGCGTCGCCGGGCGGCCCGAGATTCCGGTCAAGGACTTCGGTGAAGCCCTCGGTCTCGCACCATGCCTATCGATTCCGTTCGATCCCAAGGCTTTCGGGCAGGCGGCCAACAACGGCCAGATGCTCGCCGGCGCCGCCGCCAAGTCCAAGGCGGTAGAATCGATCGACCAACTGGTCCGGATGTTGCTTAACCAGCGGGGGACACCAACCGCGGCGCCGGCGAAGTCGTCGGTTCTGTCCACTCTGTTCAAGCGCAAATAGGGAAGCGCCGTGTTCGGCAAGCGACCTTCAGCCAGCGGCGTCAGCCCGCAAACGCCGCCGCCCGCGCCAGCGGGGAGCGCGCCGATCGCAACGCGACCCAATCGCGATGCGGCGCCGGAGGATCGCGCGCCGCAGCCCCCGAAAGCAGCTCCATCCAACTTCGAGCCGCCCCGGGCGCCAAGCGTCTCGGCGCCTCTAGTCGAGATCGTCAGTGAACAGACCGACTACTATCACGCGACGAAGACGACGATCTTCAATGCCCTCCTGAACACGATCGATCTGGCGCAGCTGGCGCAGCTGGACGCCAAGTCGGCGGCGGCGGAAATCAAGGACATCATCGCCGAACTCGTGGCGATCAAGAATGTTTCGATGTCCGTGGTCGAGCAGGATCACCTTGTTCAGGACATCATCCACGACGTTCTAGGCTACGGGCCATTGGAGCCGCTGCTGGCGCGCGACGAGATCGCCGACATCATGGTGAACGGCGCCAACAGGGTTTTCATCGAGGTTGGCGGCAAGGTCGAGCTTACCAACGTCCGATTCCGCGACAACGCCCAGCTGATGAATATCTGCCAGCGCATCGTCAGCCAGGTCGGCCGGCGGGTCGACGAAAGTTCGCCCATTTGCGACGCCCGACTCCCCGACGGCAGCCGGGTGAACGTGATCGCCCATCCGCTGGCTCTGGATGGTCCGACGCTGACCATTCGGAAGTTCCGCAAAGACAAGCTGACGATGAAGAACCTGGTCGAGTACAACTCGGTCAGTCCTGCGGGGGCCAGGGTTCTGGGGGTAATCGGCGCCTGTAGATGCAACGTCCTGATTTCTGGAGGAACGGGCTCGGGAAAGACGACCCTCCTCAACTGCCTTACCGCCTACATCGACCCCACTGAGCGGGTCGTCACCTGCGAAGACGCCGCCGAGCTGCAGTTGCAGCAGCCCCATGTGGTGAGACTGGAAACTCGGCCGCCCAATCTCGAAGGCAGCGGCCAGGTCACCATGCGCGATCTGGTGAAGAACTGCCTGCGGATGCGGCCTGAACGGATCATCGTCGGCGAAGTCCGCGGCCCCGAGGCGTTTGACCTGCTCCAGGCCATGAACACCGGCCACGACGGTTCGATGGGTACGCTTCATGCCAACTCGCCTCGCGAGGCGATTAGCCGTCTCGAGTCGATGATCACCATGGGAGGCTATGGGCTGCCCTCGAAAACGATCCGAGAAATGATCGTCGGTTCGGTCGACGTCATCATTCAGGCCGCTCGCCTGCGAGACGGCTCGCGCCGGATTACCCACGTCACCGAGGTCGTCGGGCTGGAGGGCGAAGTCATCGTCACCCAGGATCTTTATGTGTTCGAGATCTCGGGCGAAGACGAGCACGGCCGCATCATCGGCCGCCATCGGTCCACCGGGATCGCCAGGCCGAGGTTCTGGGACCGCGCACGGTACTTCGGTCTCGCTCGCGAACTCGCCGAGGCCTTGGACGAAGCCGAGTAGAGTCATGACCCCCGGTCTGATCGCCATCATTGCCGCCGTTCTCGGCTTCGTCGCCATTGCCGGGGTCGGGTTCGCCTTTGCCGGCGGGACACCTTCCCAGGCCAAGGCTCTCAAAAGAGTGCAGTCTCTCGGCGGCGGGACCTCGGCCCGCGAGGCGAGGGCCCGCGCCCGAGCGGCGGTGGCCAATCCGGACGCCCGGCGAAAGCAGATCGTCAGCACCCTCAAGGAGCAGGAGCGTCAGCAGAAGAGGACGCGCCTGACAATAGCCAGCAAGCTGCTCCAAGCCGGCCTCAGTTTCAGCGCCACACAGTTCTATATTGCCAGCGCCGTGTTGGGGATCGTGGTCACGCTGATTTCGATCGTCCTTCGTCAGCCGTGGTGGGTCGATGTCCTGGTCGGGCTGGCGGCGGCCGCCGGTCCACCGCGTTGGATACTCGGCTTTCTTGGCAAGCGCCGGCTGGGGAAATTCACGGCGAACTTCGCCGACGGAATGGACATCATCGTTCGGGGCATCCGGTCAGGACTTCCGGTCCACGACTGCCTGGGGGTCATCGCCCGTGAGACGCCAAATCCCATGGGCGGCGAATTCCGGCGGCTGGTTGAGAGTCTGTCAATGGGGGTTCCTCTCGATGTCGCGCTCGACAAGATGTCCGAACGGGCGCCCACCAACGAGCTACGCTTCTTCTCGATCGTCATGAATGTTCAGCAGCGAACGGGCGGCAATTTGGGTGAAGCTCTGAGCAACCTTTCCACGGTCCTGCGGGCGCGAAAGCTGATGCGGGAGAAGATCAAGGCGCTTTCCTCCGAAGCGACTGCTTCAGCGATGATCATCGGGGCTCTGCCGCCCTCTGTGGTCTTGCTGATCTCGATAACCTCGCCGGGCTACATGGTTCCGATGTTCGCCGATACGCGCGGTCACCTCATGCTACTCGCCAGCGGCTTTTGGATGGGGCTGGGTATCTTCATCATGCGTCGCATGATCAACTTCAAATTCTAACGCAGGGCCACGATGGACAAGAGCCTCGCCGACGCCCTCACCGACCCGAACAATCTGTTCGCGGCCTTCGTCGCCTTGGTGTCGTTCGCCGCCTTCGTCACCATTGCGGCGCCGTTCTTTACCCAGAACAACCTCGAGGCGCGGCTCAAAGCGGTCGCCAACCGGCGCGAGGAGCTTCGCCGGCGCTCGCGCGCGGCGTTGGCGAGCAAAACCGCAAGCGGCAGCCTCCGCCAAACCGACGAAGGCTTCTACAAGCGGGTTGTCGAGCGTCTCCAACTGGGACGCCTACTCCAGGACGATTCGGTAGCCGACAAACTGGCGCAGGCCGGATTCCGCGGACCGCGGCCGCTCTCGACCTACTACTTCTTCCGCTTTGTCATGCCCTTCGTCCTGGGCTCGGCGGCGGCCGTCTATCTCTTCCTGATCAACGGCTTCGGATTGCCGATGATGTCCAAACTGTGCGGCTGCCTGTTGGCCTTCGTCATCGGCTTCTACGCCCCCAGCATCTACATCTCCAACATCGCCCAGAAGCGACGCGCCTCGATTGTCGCGGCCTTCCCCGATTGTCTCGATCTTCTGCTGATCTGTGTGGAGTCGGGAATGTCGGTCGAAGTCGCGCTGCAAAAGGTCAGCCAGGAGATTGGGGCCGCCTCGATTGAGCTGGCCGAGGAATTGAGCCTGCTGACGGCGGAACTGTCTTATCTGCCCGAGCGGCGGATGGCCTACGAGGGGCTCAGCAAACGGACCAACAATCCTGGCATTAAGTCGGTCACAATGGCGATGATTCAGACTGAAAAATACGGGACTCCGCTGGGATCGGCCTTGCGCGCCATGGCTAAGGAAAACCGGGATTTGCGCTTGTCAGCGGCCGAGAAGAAGGCGTCGGCCCTGCCGGCCCAGCTCACAGTGCCGATGATTCTCTTCTTCCTGCCGGTTCTGTTCGTCGTGATCATGGGACCCACCATCATCCGGGTCCAGGACGTCATGGCCCACCACTAGCCACAAGCCTCGTCGTTGTGGCCTAGAGCCGCCGCTTGTGGCGGCGCGCGCCCGGCCCTAAATCGCTCCCATGGACTATCCGAAGAGGATTATCGTCCTCTTGCTAGCCGCGGCTTCGGCGCTTCCTGTCGTGGCCATGCCGGCGACCGGACTCGCAGCCGTCGACGGCCTTAGATTCCACGGCGCTTGGGCGCGGCCGGCCGCGCCGGCGGCCACCGACGCGGGCTATTTGCAGATCGACAACCCCGGTGGACATGCAGAGAGACTGATCGGCGCGCAGAGCCCCGCGGCGGCAAGTGTCTCGATTCATGAGAGCCGAATGAGCAACGGCGTGATGACGATGCGCCCGGTGAGGACGCTGAGGATTCCCGCGCGATCGGCGGTGGCTCTTGCGCCAGGAGGCCTCCATCTCATGATGACCGGCCTGAAGCGCCCCTTGCGGGCGGGTGATCGCTTTCCGGTGACACTCATCTTCGCCAGGGCGGGAAAGCACGTCGTCGAGTTCCTGGTCAGCCCCAGCCCCCCGAACGCCCCTTTCTCGCCGATGAAAATGTGATCTGGTCTTGCCCACTCGCCCTCGCCGCACAGCTAGAACGCGGTTTGAAAGCGCACTGGAGAATCTCTTGCTGAATTGGAACTACGCCAACCTCTGGGAAACGGTCGCCAAAGCCGTTCCTTCCCGTCCGGCCCAAATCCATGGTGAGCAGGTCATCTCCTGGGAGCAGTTCGATCAGCGCGCCGACTCCTTGGCGCGGCATTTTCTCGACGCCGGTCTCGAGAAGCAATCGAAGGTCGCCGCCTACCTGCACAATGGGCCCGAGTACCTCGAGACCTATTTCGCCGCGTTCAAGGCAGGCCTGACCCCGGTCAACACCAACTATCGTTATGTCGCCGACGAACTGATCTATCTGTTCGATAACGCCGATGCCGAAGCCGTGGTGTTCGACGTCGCTTTTACCTCCACTGTCGAGGAGATTCGGAGACGACTCCCAAAGGTAAGAACCTGGGTCGCCGTGTCCGGCCCCGATACCGGTGCTCCTCATTTCGCAGCCGACTACGAGTCAGTGGCCGGCCGGCGAACAGGCCGCGCCATCGGCCCCTGGGGACGGTCGGGCGACGACCTGCTGATTCTATATACCGGCGGCACCACGGGCCTGCCCAAGGGGGTGATGTGGCGCCAGGAGGATCTGTTCTTTGTTCTCGGCGCCGGTGGGAACCTCCTTCAGGGACTGCCGCCGTTCGCGTCTCCAGATGACGCTGGACCCAGGGCCATCGCCGTCGACCCAGGCGTACTGATCGCCGCCGCCCCCCTGATGCATGGCACCTCGCAATTCAGCGCGATCATGGCCCTTACCTCTGGCGGAACGGTCGCGTGCCTGCCGGGCACGCACTTCAATGCCCAGACGCTGTGGGAAGAGGCGGCGCGCCTTCGCGCCACCAGCGCGGCGATCGTCGGAATGGCCTTCGCCGCTCCGATGCTTGATGTTCTCGAGGCCAACCCCGGGCGCTGGGATCTCTCGAATCTTCGCCGCCTGGGATCCTCCGGCACGGTCTGGAGCATGGAGAACAAGCAGGGACTTCTCCGGCACATTCCCAATTGCGCGATTTTCGACAGCCTCGGCTCCTCCGAGGCGGTCGGAATGGGCGCCTCGGCCTCTGCGGCCGGGGCCGAGGCGCAGACGGCGAAATTCATGGTTGGCCCCAACAGCGCCGTGTTCACCGAAGATGGCCGACGGGTAGAGCCCGGCTCGGGCGAACGTGGCCAAGTGGCGGTGTCGGGTTTTCTTCCCCTGGGCTACTATAAGGATCCAGAAAAGACCGCCCGCACCTTTCCTGAGTTCGAAGGCCGTCGATGGTCGGTGCCTGGCGACTTCGCCACCGTCGAGTCGGACGGTTCTCTAACCCTGCTCGGCCGCGGCTCCCAGGTGATCAACACGGGCGGCGAGAAGGTTTTTCCCGAAGAGGTGGAGGAGGCGATCAAGCGCTTCCCAGGTGTCCGCGACGCCGCCGTGGTGGGCGTTCCAGACAAACGCTTCGGCGAGCGGATCTGCGCCGTCGTCGACATCGCCGTCGGCGAGCCGTCGTTGGCGCAGATCTCCGAGCACGTGAGGATCCATCTGGCGGCCTACAAGGCTCCCAGGGAACTGGTGCTAGCCCCGATCCACCGGGCGCCCAACGGCAAGCTCGACTACAAGTCGGTTCGAACCCAGGCTCTCGCAGCCCTGGGCGTTAGTTCGTGAGGTGGCCTGGCGTGACGGCCCGAAGCGGTTCCTCAGAGTGAATCCCTTGAGTTGATTGCAGCCTCCAACCGATCGCCGGCCGCGCTGGACGCCTCGAAGACATAGGCGTGGCGACTTACGTTCACCGGTCCGATGGCCGCGCCCGTCAGGGCGGCAATGGCCGCGAACAAATCGCTGACCGGGACGAGCGCGCCGCCGGTTTCGGCTTCGCCGCCCGGACCTGCGAAAGGCGCGATAGCTTGACGGGCCGCCTGTTCTTGAGCTGACGGCCACACCACGAAGGCATGGGATTGCCCTTTGGCGCGCGCTTCAAGGATGCGGATCAGCGCTCTGGCGCCCGTCTTTTGCGAGAGGTCCCACTGGGCCGCGAGACTGCCGGCGAGCTGCGCCTGGCTCTTGAGGATCAGGCCGTCGGAGAGGGGCTTGAGGCCGTTGGCAAGGAGGGTCGCGCCGCTGGAGGTAATATCGACTACGAGCTCCGAGGCGCCCGCGGCGGGCGCGCCCTCGGTTGCCCCCGCGGAATCGACGATGCGGTAGTCGGCTATGGCGTGTTGGGCGAAGAAGGTGCGGGTCTGGGAGCGATATTTGGTGGCCACGCGAAGGCGCCCGCCGGTCCGAGCCAGATAGAGGCGCGCCACGTCGTCGAGGTCGGCCATGGTTTCGACATCCAGCCAACTCCTGGGCGAGGCCACGACCAGGTCGGCGCGGCCGAAACCTAATGGCAGGAGCAACATGGCCTTCTGCCCAACGGCGGCGCCGAACTCCCGCAGGAGGTCCTCGCCCGTGACCCCCAGATGGATATCGCCGGCCATCAAGGCCGCGGCTATGTCCGCCGCAGAGGCGAGGCGGACCTGGATGTCATCCAGGCCCTCGATCGAGGCCAGATAGCCTCGCTCCCCGCTGGCGAAACTCAAGGACAGCCCGCAATCGGCCAGCCATTCTTCCGCTTGGTCCTTGAGCCGCCCTTTCGAGGGAATGGCCATGAGCAGAGGCGCGCTCATGGCGCCGAACCCGCCCATGCGCGTCCGGGTCGCACCATGCAGCCCACCGCCCCCACCGAGGCCTTCCCCCCCAGTCGCCCGGGCAAGGTATCGTACCGGCCGCCGGCGGCGACGGGCTGGTCATCCCCGAGCGCGGCGCTGCGGATCTCGAAGAGCGGGCCGTCGTAATAACCGAAAGCCCGGCCAAAGGCGGCGGAGAAGGTCATGGCCTCGGGCGGGACGCCTTGAGCGAGAAGCGCTGAGAGGCGGCGCTCCCAAGCCTCGAGACCGGCGCGCAGGCGTCTGTCGCCGGATCCTGCCAGCCGCGAGATGGCCTCCAACGCCGTAGCGGGGCGATCGCTGATGGCCAGGAATCGCCTGATAGGTTCGGCCTGAGAGGTGCTGAGGTGAGGCGCCTTGGCAATCGCCGACCGTTCGCGAAGTCGATGGACGATTTCAAGGGCCGAGCGGCCGCCGACGGCCTGGATTCCAGAAAGCCGCCAGATCTCCTCGAGGGCTCCGGCCGCCTCGCTCTCGGACAGGTCGCCAAGCAGGTCGGCCAGGCGATCGCCGGCTCGCGGAGCCGGCTCGTCGCCGCCGACGGATAGTTCCGCCCAAAGTCGCCGGGGGCTGGAGAATGAACGCTCCAGACGCGACCTCAAGGCCGGCGAAAGGTCGAGGGATTCGATGAACGCGGAAAAGAGAGCGACATCGCCGAGGGTGAGGGCAAGGTCGTCGCGCCCTCCCGCGGCCGCAGCCCGCCAGGCGATGGTGGCGATGTCGGCATCCTGAGGCGCCCGGTCGCTGGACCCGAAGACTTCCAGGCCCAACTGGAGGAATTCTTCGGCGCGCGAGGCCCCGGGCGGAGCGACGCGGAAGCCGTGACCTTCATAGTAGTAGCGAGCCGATGAGGCGCCGGCGGCGACGAAGGCGCGGGCGGCGGCGATGGTGAAGTCGGGCCGCAGGCAGGCCTCCTCGCCGCCGTCGCTCTGGAGGACGAAGAGCCGCTCCCGGAGGGCCTCGCCCGCGAGGTCCAGGAGCTGCCCCAGCGGCTGCACAGTGGGCGCATCGAGCGCTTCGGCTCCCACCTCGAGGAATGGCGTCCTGATCTGCGCCAGGACCGTCGGCGGAACCGGCTCCTCCAGTTTCACGAAGAAGCCTCGACGATGCGCCGCACAGCAGGGACGAAATCCGAACGCGGCACGGTTACCTGTCCGGGTCGAGCGGCGCGCCAGGCGCGGTTGTCGTCGACCTCGCCCGCCATTGAGCGGCCCAGATCGAGATCCTTGATGGTGACGTTTCCGGCCGCGATCTCGTCGTCGCCGAGGATCACGGCCGCCGGTGAGAGGCGCCGATCGGCGTATTTGAGCTGGGCGCGCATGCCCGATGGCCCGAGATAGACCTCGGCGGCCATGCCCGCCGCCCTCAGTTCGGCGGCAAGGCCGAAGTAGTTCGCCATATTGGATGTATCGAAGGCCACGATAACGACTGGACCGCGTGCGGACGCGGCCTTGAGATCGCTGGCTATCGCCAAGGCCGACGCCAGGCGCGATACGCCAAAGGAGAATCCGGTGGCTGGAGTGCGCTCGCCGGTGAACCGGGCCACGAGATCGTCATAGCGGCCTCCGCCGCCGATCGAGCCCAGGCGCGGCGCCCCTTCCGGGACGCCGTCGTCCCCCGCCAGCTCGGCCTCGAAAACCGCGCCGGTGTAGTATTCCAGCCCCCGCACGATCGAAGGGTCGAACACCGCCTGATCATCGCCCACGCCGAGGCTGCTCAGGGCCGCGTCGATCGCGCCAAGTTCGATCAGGCCCTCCTCGCCCTCCGCCGAGCCTCCGATGGCGTTGGCCAGCCGGTCAAGGGTGGCGGCGCGGCTTTCCGATCCAGCTTCGATGAAAGCGACGACCGCGTCGACTGCTCCCTGGCCAAGCTGAGCCCCCTTGGTGAAGGCGCCCGATTCGTCCCGTCGGCCGGGGCCCAGCAGAGCGACGACACCGGAAGGGCCGAGCCGGTCGAGCTTGTCAACGGCCCGTAGCACCGCGAGCCTCTGGGCCGCCAGGACGACGCCGGCCGAGGTGAGGAGGCCATTGAGCAACTTGCGGTTGTTGATCTTCAGGACGAAGGCCTGCGGCGGCAAGCCTGCGGCGGCATAGCCCTCGATGGCCATGGCGATGATCTCGGCATCCGCTTCGGGACGCGCCGAGCCAATCGTGTCGGCGTCGCACTGGATGAACTGGCGATAGCGTCCCGGCCCGGGTTTCTCGTCACGCCAGACTTCGCCAAGCGCGTAGCGACGAAACGGCCGTGGCAAGCTCTCCCGGTTCTCGGCCACGTACCGGGCCAGCGGCGCCGTCAGATCATAGCGCAACGCCATCCACTGATCGTCGTCGTCCCGCAGGGCGAAGACCCCCTCGTTGGGGCGCTCGGCATCGGGGAGGAACTTGCCGATCGCATCGGCGTACTCGAAGGCCCCGGTCTCGAGCGGTTCGAAGCCATAGCTTTCGTAGACCCGCGAGATCGCCGCGAGCATGCCTCGCTCGATGCGGATGACGCTGCCGCGCCGGTCTTCGAAGCCCCGCGGCGCACGGGCTCGTGGTCGGTCGGGATCGGCGCTCATCGGGCGCGCTTACCCTCTGAGGCCCCGGGGGGCAACGGGCCGGTAGCCGATCCTTTACGCTTGGAGCTTACGAGCTTCACTGCCCGGCGCGCCGCCAGCGCCCCGCGCGAGGAGACCCTTTGAAGATGTCCTGCGACGCCATATCCCTTTCCGCTTTCCTCTGGCTCGCCGCGGTTTCGCCCGCGGCCGCCTCGCCTTCGTCGCCTGTGGCGCTTGCCGCCCAGACGCCGGTCGCCGGGGAACCCCTGTTCGTCGACATCGTCGACCGCGCCGGGCGCCTCAAGGCCCAGAGCGAGGCTTTCGCCAAGGTCAACCTCGATGGTCAGGTGAGTCAGTTGCCGGGGTTTTCCGCCTATGAGACGGCGATCGCCGAACTCTCCGACCTGGACATGAAGGGCCACGTGCTGCTCGCCGCCCGGGGCACCGACGGTGACCTGAAGTGCATCTTGAAGGGCATCTCGCAGGACTTGCCGGTCAAGCTCAAGGCCCTGGAGGCCGCTCCCGACGCCAAGGCGCGGCTGCAGGCGGTGAAGGAGCTGACGTACCTGCTTCGTGACAACGTAGAGGTGATCACTTCGCCGCCGGCTCCGCCGGCCTGATCGCCGCCCGCTTGAGGGCAGCGACGACAATTCCCGGGGTGAGAAGCTGTGGCAGGGTGACGGGGGAGTCGGCTCTGGCCGCGTAGAGCAGATAGAGCGGCACTCCCACTCGCCCCTGGTCGGCCAGGGCTTTGGCGATCGAAGCATCCCGATTGGTCCAGTCGGCGACGAGGTATGCCGCGTCCGCCTTGCGGAAGGCGGCTGCCACCGCGGGCGAGGACAGGGCCAGCCGCTGATTGACCTGGCAAGTGACACACCATGCGGCGGTGAAGTTTACCAGCACCGGCCTTCCCTGGGCGCGTAGGGCCGCCAGGATCTGCGGACTGAATGGCGCGGCGACCGGACCACTCGCGCGTAGGACGCCCGATGGCGAGGGCTCCGATGCATATCCTCTGCCAGCGACCAACCCGACGCTCAGCGCCATGGATAGCGCGGCCAGGACCGACAACGATGCCGATCGGCCGCCGCCGGCTGCCGCGCGGCGCTGGGCAAGGCCGAAGATCCAGGCCGCCGCTCCCAGCGCCACCATCGCCGCCAGCAGGCGCGCCAATCCATCCGGCCCCGCCTGCTGGGCCAGGACCCACACCAACCAGGCGGCCGATGCATAGAGGGGAAAGGCGAGAATGTTCCTCACTGTCGTCATCCACGCCCCGGGTCTGGGCAGGAGATGAATCAAAGCCGGTGTGAAGCAGAGCACCGCGAACGGCGCGGCGAATCCCAGCCCCAGGGCGACAAACACGGCAAGGGCGACGAGCGTCGGCTGGGTCAGGGCGTAGCCGAGCGCCGGGCCCATGAACGGGGCCGTGCACGGGGCTGCCACCACCACCGCCAAGGCCCCGGTGAACACCGATCCCATCACACCGCCCCGTCTGGCCAAGCCCGACCCCAATCCCTGGAGCGAGGCTCCCACCTCATAAAGGCCGGAGAGATTCAAGGCGGCGGCCAGAAAGACGAGGGCGAGCAAGGCGACGATGAGCGGCGACTGCAGCTGAAAACCCCAGCCTATCGCCGCTCCCCCTGCCCGGGCCGCGATCAAGGCGCCGGCCAGCGCCAGGAACGAGGCGACGACGCCGGCGACGAAGGCCAGGGCCTCACGCCTCGCGCCGCTGGGGTTCGCGCCGTGACTGACGAGGGCGATCGCCTTCATCGACAGGATCGGAAAGACGCAGGGCATCAGGTTGAGAAGGACCCCGCCGGCGAAGGCGAGCGCCATCGCGACGCCGAGGCCCTTCCCTGGGCTCCCGCCGCGCCCTGCCGGCGGACCCAGACCGGCCGCGCCGGAAGGCGGGGCGCCTGGGGCGGCGTCGACCTCGATCGCCTTGCCGTCGACCTCTAGAACACCGGCGCTTT
>Ga0302325_10027404_pt1 | contig 11814 bp, 10 predicted proteins | sample Palsa_T0_2_FD_201948 | JGI IMG/M metagenome (GOLD analysis project Ga0302325, IMG submission 201948) | Peat permafrost microbial communities from Stordalen Mire near Abisko, Sweden - Palsa_T0_2 | ecosystem: Environmental > Terrestrial > Soil > Palsa > Peat permafrost | place: Sweden: Abisko... | reverse complement strand
AAGCGGCTGGCTGCGGTCGCGATGCAGCATCGCATCGGCGCCATCTTCGATGCCATCGTCACCGGCGCAACTCCCAAGGGAACGTTTGTCCGCGTGGCCCAGCCGCACATCGAAGGATTGCTGGCTCAAGGTCAACAGGGAGCCGACGTGGGAGACAAACTGCGCGTCAAGCTGATTCGCACCGACGTGCAGCACGGCTACATCGACTTCGCCCGCGTGTAGCAATCAGTCCGGGGCATCGCATCGGATGGCTTCCGTCGCCAGCCTTTTGTCTTCGTCGCGCCCACGTCCCGCTTCAGCTTCAGCACCTAGCATTGCCCTCATGAACGGTCCGCGCGTGCTCTTTAGCAGCCTTGGCAGACTCGAAGGGAGTGCTTTGGTCGAGGCCAAGGGATCGATCCTGACCAGGGGTGGGGCGGGGAGCCGGGATCGCCGCGATCGGCATACTCAGGTGCCGAGCTCTATGCCTCGGGTCGAACCCACCAACCCGGTCGCCCACGTTTTCATTCGACCAAGTGCTTTCCCTAGATGCCACTATGCAGTCGATCGATGTCAGCATTGGTGTAGACGCGAGTCGCGTGCCGGGTCTGCGCCTTGGCGTACGTCGCCCCTTCTGCCAGGGTGATTCCATAGCCGCGCTCGCGCAATGCGTGCGCGGTCGTCACCTGCGAGACTCCGGTGTCGAGAATGCTGGCCGGAAGCGGATTGGAGGACGGTTCAGCGGGAAGACTGATCTCGATGACGCTGGCTGGGGGCCCGCCGTAATAGATAGGAAACAAATCTATCTTGGGCAAAGCGGCTGGACTTGGCGGCAAGACATTCTGATCTACAGCGCCGGCGACGAGGACACCGGTGGCATCGCTGGCGCCAACCTCAAGAGGCGGGCCCGACAGCGATACAGACGGCGTCGAAATTGGGCGCGCGAACAGGGGCGAACCACTGTTCATCAGGTACTGCGGGCCCGAGGGAAAATTTGTGTCCTGGCCAAGGGCCGTTCCCAGGGCTGAGAGTACGAGCAACATGCAACAAGCAGGGATGCGCATAGGACCTCCGTAGGTGCAGCCGTTGTAAATTATGAAACAGAGGGAGCTTTCGCGGACAGAGTCGTAGGACCCTAGTTGCCGCCTTGTTCGGGGGTTTTGGGCTCAATCGACTGCAACTCCCGCCGGCGGCGGCCCGCACGCAGCAGAAAAAACATGTAGAGTACGATGCCAAGATTGGCCACAAACATCACCGAGCGCACAAGCGTGATGCCGCGCATAAGTTCCCGGATTTCAAGCGGGACAAACAGCGCCCCGGACACGAAGGCTAGCCATTCCGCCCAGATACGTTGCCTCCACAGGCCGTAGGCCTCGGCAAAACGCAGGAGCGAGTAGGTGAATGCGAGTTGCGCAGCGGCCCACAAGCGGGCGTCGGTGAGGTTGTCGGCAAAATCGAGAAAGAGCTGCGCCGAGTGGCGGTCGGTGCTGATGTGCAACAAAGCCAGCAAGCTTTCGGCAATCACCCAGGCGTCCTTGTGAACGAGCAGGAGGGCGCTCAGACCGATCAACAAAACCAAAATGCCCTTGCTGAACTCGAAAGAAGCAACCGCGCGCAGCAGATTTTTTTGGGCGCGTTGCAGGTCGATTTTCGTTACCGGCGAGAGCATGCGGCGCGCCAGGAATCCTCAGAGTACCACGGCCATCGACATCGCAAATGTGTTCTTTCCATTCCCGGGCATCGGTAGAAGGGTTGCGATTGGGTGAGGAAAACGGCCCAAATGCGGAATGATTGCTTCGCAAAGAAGGCTGGCTCGGGATGACAATCAAAGGGTGTCAGCTTTTTCCGGCGCGAACCGCGGCGCGAAGCTCGTTTACGATCTCGCGGGAAGCCTTGATGGCCGCGGCATGCTGGTTCACGTTGAACGAGATAGCGCCCACCCGGGCGTGTCCACCGCCTCCATAGCGCTCGCAAATCTTGGCCAGATTAACGACCGGCTCTTCCCGAGCCCAGGGGTTCGAGCCAACCGAGACCTTCACGCGGAAGCTGCTTTTGCTGAGTCCAACACTATAAATCGATTCGGGATGGAGATAGTAAGGCACGAATTTGTTGTAGCCCTCGAGATCGTGATCGGTAACGTCGAAGAAAATGGTTCCATCCCTGCACTCGGCACGCCGTTTAAGGATTTCGATTGAAAGTTCGTGGCGCCGGAGCAGCGGGGGCAAGAGCGGAGCAACGAAAGGCTCTTCCAGAATAGCAGCGAGGGACTTAGTTGCGAGAAGCGGAATCAGGTTGGGGACGAACCGGTCGGGCGCGGACTCGATGACCATGGTTAACTTCATCGCGGGCGCTTCCATCTCGACGGCCGTTTTGGCATCGGGATAGAGGGCGCCGTCGATAATGTCGGTCCAATGGACCAAGTCGGCCAGGGGAGCGGGATCGAAGCCGAAGCGCTGCTGCGCGATCATGGCGATAAAACTGGTGCAGGATTTGAAGTCCGGATCGTAAAACTTTCGATTGCTCTGGTCGCGCTCGAAATGGGCCGCGTCGGCGGGCGAGAGGAACGCGCTCTGATGATGGTCGAACCACCACGTGATCTTGGGCGAACTGGAGTACTTGAAGTCGACGATGGCGTTTTCGTCGCCATCGAAACGAGATTCGTCAAAGAGCGATCCCGCGCGATGCAGGAGGCCGGAGAAGACGAAGTCGGCGTCGTCGCGAATGCGCTCGCGATAAAAACGGGAGAAGAGCGCGGCCGAGGAAGCGCCGTCGAAACACTTGTCGTGATAGAAGACTCTGACTCTCAAGGAAGCCCCATTTGACCAAGAATCCCGCCGCCCGCAAGGCCACATCCGGTGGATTTGGGTGGGCAGGGGAAAGCTAATAGGAATGACAGCTTAGAGGAAGAAAGTCAAGAGCTCCAGTGTTCCGTTTGATTCCTGATGGCCATGGCGATCGACGCAGGATCCTTCGGCTTCGCTCAGGCAGGCCCTCGCCACGCTGCGGAAAGCGAGGGGCTTGGGGATGACGCCCTTGAAGATAAGGAGTCTCTAGCCAGCCTGTTTTTCGGCCAAGTCGCCAATCAGGGGCAGCTTGTACATTTGGCCCTGGTTCGCCTTCAGGAGCAAGATGATCCAGACAATCAACGCTCCCAATGCGACCAGCATGTGCAAAGGTCCGGTGATCAAAATCAAGAACGGCATGAAGGTCAAAATTGAGAGCAGGACCTGGATGGCAAACACCGCCACACAGAAGAAAATGCTTTGGAAGGAATGGAACCGGACGAACCGGCTCTGGTTGTACGGCGCGGTCACGAGAAAAATGATCGCCGGAATGAAGGTGACATAGGCCAGCATTCCGGCCGCGTTGTCTGTCATTCCCGATGCCGCAACCGGGGGCGCGGCTGCGGCCCGTCCGCTGCAGGCTGCGCACGTGGTCGTGCCATCAGCAATCTGTGTACCACACATATTACAAAACGCCATTGGATTTTCCTCCGGGCTTTTCGCTGAAACCCGAGATCCAGTTAGACAGCACGGATTGGGTCCCGTGCGACGCTGCGGCAAAGTACCAGAAAATGGTATGGGAAGCAAATTTGGAGACTGTGCAGGAATGCATCAGGGAGTCGACCACGGGGGACACGGAGTTCCCAGCGGGTAAGAAACGCGGCGACGTCCTTATGTCGCGCTAGCTCGCCGTTCGGCAAACTCGCCCACTACCGGAAGCTTGAACATTTCACCTTGCAGAGCCTTCACGACGAGTACGACCCAAACCACGAAGAACGCGAGGGTAACTACCATGGACAGCAGCCAGACGAGCAGGTGGCCGAGCACCGGAATGAAAAACAGCACGAAGCCCGCAACCCTGAGCAGAGCTCCAACTACCAAGGTCACCAAGCACACTCCGAGGCACTGCAGGGAATGAAAGCGCACGAAGCGATTCTTACTGTAGGGTTCGACGAGCAGAAAAACGATGGCCGGAATAATCGTGCAGTAGGCCATGGCGCCAGCCAGGGTCTCGGGCAACCCACCCACGGTGCCCTGCGCTCGCTCGACAGGACGCATGGCGCGACCACAGCCGGGGCAATAAACCGCGGCATCGGGCATCGAGGCGGCGCACTCGGGACAGGATGTGGACATGAATTTCAGACCAGCCCCGCGGCATTCTTTTTGCGACAGTCTTCACAAACGCCATAAATCTGGAAGGTGTGACGGGTCGTGGCGTAGTGGTGTCGGCGCCCAATTTCCTCTTCCAACTGCTCCACTTCTCGGGAAAAGAATTCTACGGAACTGCCGCATTCGGTGCAGACCATGTGGTGATGGCTGCGCCGGTTGTACTGGTGCTCGTAACGGGCGATGCCATCGTGGAAGGCCACTTCGCTGGCCAATCCGCACTCGGCCAGCAGCTTGAGCGTGCGGTAGACGGTGGTATAGCCGATGCCGGCGTCTTTTTTCTGGACGAGGCGGTGCAGTTCGTCCGTGGAGAGGTGGTCGCGGGTTTCAAGGAATGAGCGCAAGATGGTATCGCGCTGGGCGGTCTGCTTGAGGCCGACACGCTTGAGGTGCTGGTGGAGGATATCCTGGGCCTCGCGCACCATCTCGCGCGAGATGGAGGGCTGGTCGTCGATGCGCTTCTGCAGCATGAAGGGTCAGGATAGCATCGGGCATCTTGAAAATGAAATTCATTTTCAGCGGCGGCCCTCCCATAAAGCCTAGCCACGGCCCACAGGGGCGGTGGAGGCGGAAGGGACTGCGGAGTTGGTAGCACACGGGTGACGAGTGGGCGAAAGCAGGCGCAGCGCACTGCAGTGGAGTCTGCTCTCGAAGCACGAGGACTGGATGAAAAAACATGAGCCGAGCTGAAAACACTCGCTCAGTCTGCCAAACATAACGCGGATGCCACTAAAACAGCCGCCGACTCTGCCAAGAAAAGTGCTACGGTCGCGAAAACGGTCTCCAACCTTCCGAGAGAGCAGATGTCATGCTTGACCGTGCCGAAATCCACGGGTTACTCGAGCAGGATGCAACGATTGGTGTCGGCTTCAATTGACCCTTAAGACTTGTGGCCGCACCAAAGCCGAGAATGTCGTTGGAGACCTCAAATTGCGTCGTCAATGACGCGGTTCGACATTCGCTGACAAGCAAGTCGACCGACCCGTATAGCTCAGTGGCTGATCGTAACTAACCCCCTATCGATCGGTGGCGGTACAGTTAAAGTGACTTAATCTACCCCACACGGAACTACATTAAGTCCCTTCACCCTAAAGGTTGGAACTTCAAACTCTTCCGATTCCTGGACTGTTTTGGAATGGGCGGGTGACACCAATGGGAACGCAACATAAATACCCGGGTTTCTTGAGATCGACACTTCTGGTTCTGGCGGTCGTGTGCTTGGCTCCGTTGCGGGGATGGTGTCAGGCCAGCGACGAACAAAGCAGAATCCTGTCGCTCGAAAATGCCTGGAATCAAGCCGTGCAGCAGAAAAACACGGTAGCGCTCCAAACTCTGCTCGATTCGCGACTGGTTTACGTTGATTATGATGGAAAACTCATGGATAAGGCGGAGTATTTGGCGAGCGTGAAGTCGGAGTCGTTGCATGCCGCACGGATTGTCAGCGAATCCATGCAGGTACATCTCTACAATGCAGTTGCCGTGGTTAGCGGAGTGTATCGCGAAAATGGCTTGAAGAATGGGAAATCATACCTGCTACGGGAGCGCTTCACGGACACGTGGGTTCGTCAAGGCGAGGGTTGGATGTGTGTGGCTAGCCATTCGACATTGACCGACCAATGAGCAGCAGTTCGTGCGCCATGTTTGACGCCAAGTTCATGACCGCTGTTTGATATTCAAGAGGCGACAAACATGCGGCGAGTGCTCAACGCACGACCGAACCAGCCTATTGCATTGACGCAACCCCATCAGCGGCTCTCATGGCGCAACCGTTAGATCGAGTGGTGCTCGGCCTGGATGAGATTCAGCTCTTCCGGTTCTGCCAGCTCAGAGGTGTTGAACGGCGAACTCTGAATGATGCGGTCCAGAATCGCTAATAGCTCTGGTGCCATAGCAAGACTTCGCTTGATTGTCCGCAGAACCTCGAAAAGCTCCTCCGTCATCTCGACTGTCCAACTCTTCGGGCCTATCTTGTCCAGTAGCGAAGACGCTTTTCCAGTTCTGTCTAACATTTGGTATTCGTGCGAACCTTGAAGCAGGTCATGCATAAGCCTGCACTCGAACGCTGAAAATATAGCCAGTGAGTGGAGGCAAATCTCGTACGGAGATACTGGCGTAGCAGTACGTCAACCCGAGGACTGCTCGAGCGCTGCCGAAAGCTCTTAACCGCGAAGTTCGCGAAGAAGGCCGCGAAGGACGCAAACGGAAGCCAGGCCCTGAAGGCATGCCCTGACACGAATCTTACTTGCGGCGCGGGCTGCTAGAATCGATTTGCTCATGAGCACTCTTACTGCGACCGGCGCTCCTGCTTCGCTGCGTTCGACCAGGCGACACATTTTCCTGTGGCTGGTAATGATTCTGGTCCTCGTGGCTGCGGGACTTGTCGCTTATGCCTATTTTGTCGATCGCTCGGCCCTCCCCCAGCTTGACGGAAGGCTCGAGGCGAAAGGGCTTTCGGCGCCGGTGAAAGTAACGCGGGACGGCCACGGCATCCCCGCGATCGAGGCCGCAACTCTGGAAGATTTATTTTTCGCTCAAGGCTATGTCACAGCGCAGGACCGGCTCTGGCAAATGGACGTGATGCGGCGCTTTGGAGCCGGAGAACTTTCCGAGATTCTGGGCGCGGGGACGCTCAAGATCGACCGTGAGCAGCGCATCCTGGGACTGCGCGCGGCAGCCAGGAAATCGTTGCAGCAGGCGAGTCCCCGCGATCGTTCTTACTTTGATGCCTACACGCTTGGGGTGAACGCGTTCATCGAATCCCATGGAAGCAGCCTTCCCATTGAGTTCCGCATTTTAAAGTACCGGCCGAAGCCGTGGCAGGCGGAGGATTCCATTGTCATCGCCAACCAGATGGTGAAAGACCTCAACTACTTCGCCTTTGGAGACATGCTGGCGCGAGAGAAGATTCTGGCCAAGCTGGGGCCGGAGTTGACGACCGATCTGTACGTGAACCGCTCGTGGCATGATCGCCCGCCGACGGTGATGCGGGAAGACCTCAACGATCAGCAAGATCAGGGAGACTCCAACGATGAAGATGACGACGAGGACGACGATGGGCCGGATAATTCGGTGACGCAGCAGAGTGGCGCGGGGGCCGAAATCTGGGCACAGCAGGCTCCGGAAGCGGTGAACGGATCAAACGACTGGGTGATTTCAGGAGCGCACACGGTCACCGGGAAACCGCTGTTGTCCAATGATATGCACCTTGGGCACCAGATGCCGAACCTGTGGTACGAAGCGCATCTCAAGTGCGACAATCCTTCGGGCGCTCTGGATGTGGCGGGCGTTACGCTGCCCGGAATGCCCTATGTCATCGTCGGCCACAATCAGCGCATCGCCTGGGGATTCACCAATGTTGGGCCAACCGTGGCAGATGCGTTTATCGAGAATTTCAACGCGCAGGGAGCATACCAGACACCTCAGGGCTGGCAACAGCCGGAGCACCGAGCCGAGGCGATCCACGTCAAAGGTCAGCCGGACGTCACGCTGGACGTAAGGATCACTCGGCACGGGCCCATCGTCACGGACATTTTGCCCGGCGAGACGCGGCAGGTGGCGCTGCGTTGGACGCTGTATGACGGCCTGCACGTGCCATTTTTTGATGTGGATACGGCACAGAACTGGGAGGAATTCCGCAAGGCGTTTTCGCAACTGGATGCGCCCGGGCAGAATGTGGTTTACGCCGACGTGGACGGCAACATCGGTTACCAGACCACGGGGCGGGTTCCGATTCGCGCCGCGGGAGATGGCAGCCTGCCGGTGAGTGGGGCCGACGATGCTCACGAATGGACGGGCTCCATCCCTTTCGAGAAGCTGCCGAGCATCTACAATCCTGCTTCGGGAGTAATCGCGACTGCTAACGGACGCATTACTCCGGACGGCTATCCCTATTCGATTAGCACGGAGTGGGACGCGCCGTGGCGGACCGAGCGCATTTATCATGTGCTGGAATCGGGCCGGAAATTTGCGGCTGCGGACATGGTTGCCCTGGAGAATGACGTTCACTCGGAAAATGATCTGTTCGCGGCTGAGCGGTTTGTTTATGCCATCGACCACGCCCCGCAACCCTCCGCACGGGCACGACAGGCCGCCGACCTCATGCGCAACTGGGATGGGAGAATGCTGGCCTCTTCGACCGCAGCTACCATCGCCGTGCGCTCGGCTGAGGAGCTGACGCGACTGCTGCTCGAGCCCGGTCTGGGACCTGCCCCGGACGATCCGAAGCAACAAGATGAAACCTTGAGCTGGAAAACCTACCATTGGCACATGCAAACGGTGTGGCTGCAGAATGTTCTGTTGCATCAGCCCAAGCGCTGGCTGCCGCAAAAATATCCGAACTACGACGAACTGCTGACTGCGGCAGTGGAAGCCGCGGTGAACAGGCCGCAAGTTCCTAAGGATCTGGCTTCGTGGCATTGGGGCAGCTTTAACGCAGTGGAAATTGAGCACCCGGTGCTGGGGAAGATTCCTTTGATTCGGCGCTGGGCCGCACCAGGAGTGAGGGAGCAATCGGGCAGCAAGTACACGGTGAAAGCTGTGACTCGCAATCACGGGCCTTCCGAGCGCTTCACCGCAAATCTGGCGGACCTCGACCAATCGACCTTGAATACCGTCACCGGCCAAGGCGGAAACTTTCTAAGCCCGTACTACCTGGATCAATGGAAAGCGTGGTACGAGGGCACCAGTTTCGCGCTGCCTTTCACATCACAAGCAGTGGAAGCGACCGGGGCGCACCGGCTGGTTCTGGAACCTGGAAGGTAGTGCTGCCTGTCCCTGGGTTAGAACACCCGGATCAGAAAAAGTCGATGGCCTTCACATCGATGATGTAGCCGGTGATGATGATGGTTCCGGTTTCAATATAGTTGTTGGCGGGAATCAAACTATCGATGAGGGTGTCGTAGACGCGCAGGTTGCCGCCCTCGGCTACGTACTCCACTTCGCGACTGGTGAAGCTCTGCAGGCCGGTGACGTCGCCGTTGTCTGGCGGAATGACGACCGCAGGATTTGTGCTGTTGAAAATGGAGAGGCAGCCGCGCACTTCTCCCTGGGGGTTATACACATTGCCGATGTTGGTGCAGCCATGGGAACCGATGAAGAGCTGGCCATTGACGCTCATGTCGATGCGGTCGTGGTAGCCGTCGGTAATGGCAATTTCGGTGGCAGGATTGTTGAAATAGGGATCCTCGAGTGTGGTCAGGTTGACCAGGTCGAGCGTGCCGCAGTAGGTTGCGGCGGTGGGGGCTGCGCTGGGGATTGAGGTGCAGAGTGGGCCGGTGGTGGTTCCCGTTCCCGCCACGTAAAGCGTCGACCCGGCGATGAATCCAATGGTTGCGCCGTTAACCGGGATGAGCGCACCGAGCGTAGGCGGTGTGGTGCTCAGGTTCAGAATCTGCACGCTAGCTTGCGTGCCTCCGCACTGAGCGCCGCAATTCAAGACGTAGGCGGTGCTGCCGTCGGCGCTAAACACTGCGTTCACGGGGCGATCGAAGCCAGAAAGCGTTGTCGTGACCGGATTGCCACTGTTCACGAGCAGGGGCGCCATGATCGTGACGACGTCGGAATCGGCGCTGAACACCAGAAGCTGGCTTCCGTCCGGACTCGATGCTACGGTTTGCGCGTTGGGGATGCTGACCGTCGCTTCGAGACTGCCGGCCGGAAGGTTCATTACCTCCACCGCTCCGGGAGAAGGTCCGGCCGCAAATGGAGCCGAGGGCACTGCCGCGTAGCCAAAACCAGTATCCAGGGCGACCATGCTGGTGGTCGGCCCCGGCAGCGCTATGCTGCCGCTTTGAGATGCCTTTCCGGTGGCAACGATTTCCACGGCCCAATTATTGACCGCTGTATTAAAAGCGAGCAGAGTCGTTCTATCGGGCGAAATCGCCATGAGACCCGGAGAGTTGCCGGCGCTGACCTCGCCCCCCCTGACCAGAGTGTCGATCTCACCGTCAATGATAAGCAAACCGCCGAAAGCCGTCGGGCTTGAGACACTTTGTGACGCGAGAACCCGGGTCTTCAACGGACTGGACGACGACGCAGCTGTGCTCGGCGAACCACCGCAGCATACAAAACTAAACCCGGCGACCACGATCAGGGCAGATAAAAATGCCACTTTGTTCCGATCACACTTCAAACGGCAGGCTCCTAACAACATGAAAGATGGAGATTTAGGTGCGAAAGAGCGGATTATAGCAGACCCGGAGATTGGCATCATTCGCAGTTCAGCATTGGCACTTCGGGGGATCAAGGCGCATCGCGACCCCTCGCGGGAGCGGATGCCCAGATGTACGACCCCCTTTTTATCCTGTATTCTGACCAGTATATGGCGGCTGACTTTCTCACCCGGATCAAGCAATCCCCCGTTCTGTGCGACGGAGCCACGGGAACGCTGCTTTACGCCAAGGGCGTGTTCATCAACCGCTGCTACGACGAGTTGAATCTTTCCCAGCCCGACCTGATTCGTGGCAATCACCACGACTACTTGCAGGCTGGGGCTGAAATCATCGAAACCAATACATTCGGGGCCAATGCCTTCCGCCTGGCGCGGCACAGTCTCGCCGACAAAGTGCTCGACATTAACCGCGCCGGCGCGCGACTGGCCCGAGAGGCAGCCAAGAGCTTCGATGTGTGGGTGGCAGGATCGGTTGGCCCGCTGGGAACGAGAATCGAACCCTTGGGAAAAACTTCTTTCGAGGAGGCGAGGCTGGCATTCCGCGAACAGATCGCCGCGCTGGCGGAAGGCGGCGTCGATCTGCTGATGCTGGAAACCTTTGGATACCTCGAGGAACTTCATCAGGCCATGCTGGCGGCCCAGGACGTGGGGGCAAAATTGCCCCTGGTAGTGCAGGTTACGATTGATGAAGACGGCAACTGCCTGGATGGTTCCGATCCGGAGACTTTTGCGCCTCGGCTCGAAGAGTGGGGCGCCGACGTCATCGGTTGCAACTGCAGCGTGGGTCCGGTGGCTATGCTGGACGCCATCGAGCGGGTGCGAGCCGCCACTTCCCTGCCGCTTTCGGCGCAGCCGAATGCAGGCATTCCACGCTCGGTGGAAGGCAGAAACATCTACCTGTGTTCGCCCGAATACATGGCGAGTTACGCGCGAAAGTTCGTGGCTGCGGGCGCGCGGATCGTGGGGGGATGCTGCGGAACAACTCCCGACCACATCCGAGTCATGAAGTCCGCGCTGCGAGTTGGAGAAGCCAGGGGAAAGACGGCCTCAGTTCAGCTTGCTGGAAGCGCGGCCGCACCTAGGGCCACGCCGGTCCAACCTTTGGAACAACGATCCGGTTTGGGGGCAAAGCTGGCGCGAGGAGAGTTCGTCACCATGGTGGAGGTAGTTCCTCCGAAAGGAACCGACATAGGAAAAGAGCTGGACGGCTCGCGATTCCTGAAATCAGTCGGTGTGGATGCGATCAACATTCCGGACAGCCCGCGGGCTTCGGCGCGCATGAGCAACCAGGCACTCTCGCTGCTGATGCAGCGGGAGGTCGGGATCGAGGCGATTCTGCATTACACTTGCCGGGACCGCAACGTGTTGTGCATCCAGAGCGATCTTCTGGGAGCGGCTGCGGTGGGGATCAAGAACCTGATCTGCATTACTGGCGATCCTCCGAAGATGGGCAACTATCCGGACGCGACGGCGGTGTTCGATGTGGACGCCATCGGC
>Ga0302325_10027403_pt1 | contig 11814 bp, 12 predicted proteins | sample Palsa_T0_2_FD_201948 | JGI IMG/M metagenome (GOLD analysis project Ga0302325, IMG submission 201948) | Peat permafrost microbial communities from Stordalen Mire near Abisko, Sweden - Palsa_T0_2 | ecosystem: Environmental > Terrestrial > Soil > Palsa > Peat permafrost | place: Sweden: Abisko... | reverse complement strand
ACCTGCTTGACGATGTCCCAGGCCGGAGCGGCCGGATGCGCGGTCGCCGGTGCGGGAGCGGCCAGGGCGGAGGAGGACACGACGCTGGTGAGTGTGAGGGCAAGAGCCGCGGTGATCACGGTCCCGGCCCGGCGAAGGGCACGCCCGGCTTGCGGCGATCCGAGATGATGCGCGGAAGCGTTTCGGTCTAGACAGCTGCTCGGCATGTGCTCTCCCCACCAACGACGAAATCAGGCCACTGTCACGCGCGGCGCCGTTAATATGCGCCCCTGGTTAAAGACTGCTCGGCGACTCGTCAGGCCACCCTTAACCGGTCACAGCTTCGTAACTTTCGGACTACCGCCCAACGACAATCAGGCCGGGTGCGGACGCAGCAGCACCAGTTCGAATGCCTCAAGGTCCATAGGCCACTGTGACAGCCGAATAAGCTGCTGACAGCTCAATAAGCTGGCGGGTAGAGGACTGAGCAGCAGGGACGATGAGGTCTGGATGGCAGAGCTGCAGGTAGTGGGCGGCGACTTGGTGCTGCGCCTGTCGGTGGCGGAGAAGATCGGCGGGGTCCACGGTGACTTCCGGGTGCCGCTGTCGGCGCTGCGGAGCATCGAGGTGGTCGAGGACGCCCACGGCCCGGCCGATGGCGGCATCAAGCTAGGCACGAGAATTCCCGACTCGATCGAGGTCGGCACCGTGTGGAGCAATGGCAGGAAGACATTCGCCGTCGTGCACCCGGGCACGCCCAGGGGATTGCGGGTAGTACTCGAGGGATCCTCTTACGACGAGTGGATCGTCGGCTGCGCCGACCCGGAAACGGTGGCTCAGGCGATCATGGCCAGGCTGACGAGGCGGATGCCCCCGCCCTAGGGACTGGTCTGCTCGCTGGCCCTACGATGGCCGCGTGTGCCTAGATGACAGCCCGGCCCGGCCGGCCGCCACCGTGCGGCATGACGTGACGCCCGCGATCGAGATCGACCTGGAACCGGTCGATTCGGTGACGGTGATCACGCTGATGGACAACCTCACCGACAACCTGATGGCCGATCAGGGCCCCGCGCGCCGGGTCACCCTCGGAGCCGGCCCGCGGCGGCCGGCGGCGGTGATGACGGGCGGGCAGGTTCCCGACGCGCTGATCGCGGAACACGGATTCTCGATGCTGGTCACGGTGACCAAGGCCGGGACCGAGCACCGGTTCCTGTTCGACGCGGGCACCAGCCCCGACGGCGTCACGGAGAACATGCGCCGGCTCGACATCGACCCGTCCTCCATCGAGGCCATCGTGTGCAGTCACGGCCACTTCGATCACACGACCGGGATCGACGGGCTGATCCGCGTCCTCGGCCAGGTGAACATGCCGGTGCTTATCCACCCGCATTTCTGGCGGCGGCGTCGCCTGCAGCTGCCCGGACGCGAGCCGCGGGAGCTCCCGACCACCAGCCGCCGCGCGCTGACTGAGGCGGGCTTCGACATCATCGAGGAGCAGCAGCCCAGCTTCTTGTTCGGCCGGTCCGTGCTGGTCACCGGTGAGGTCGCGCGTACGACCGGGTACGAGCCCGGCTTCCCGGCGCAGCAGGCCTGGCTCGAGGGCCGCTGGCGGCCCGATCCCCTGGTCCTGGATGACCAGGCGCTCATCATCAACGTCCGCGACCGCGGCCTTGTCGTCATTACCGGCTGCGGTCACGCGGGCGTGGTCAACATCGCCCGCTACGCCCAGCGGCTGGCCGGCGGCCAGCCCCTCTACGCGCTGCTCGGCGGGTTTCACCTGGCCGGCCCGGGGTTCGAGCCGCTGATCCCGCGCGTCCTTGACGACCTGGCCGCCCTGAACCCGGGCGTGCTGGTGCCCGCCCACTGCACGGGCTGGCGCGCCCAGCACGCGATATCCGCCCGGTTCCCCGCCGCGTTCATCCCGAACGCGGTCGGCACCAGCTTCCAGCTCTGACGCGATGAGGCCGGCCGGCCTCGCTCAGCCGGAACCGGCGAGTCCGGTTACGGGCCGGGGCCGGTTACGGGCCGGGGCCGGTTACGGGCCGGGGCCGGTTAGATGCCGTCGCCCTGGCTCGCGGGGGAGTTGGGGCCGAAGAACTTGTCGTCCTGCTCCACCGCGGCGACGTCCGCCGCGGCTGCCCGCCTGACCTCGTCGAACTCCGGGGCGTCTTCGTCGTTCCGGAACACCAAGGTGTGCCGCTCCGAAGGGTCCTCACGCCAGCGCGAAAGCCAGGAAAAGATGCCCATCATCAACTCCCCAGTTGGTGCGGAGTAGCGCTCACGGCCGCCAGAGCTCGCGGCGGTACTTCGAGCGTACGCCGCGCCGGGGCCCGGCGGACAGTGCCGTTCCGGTGAGGGCAGGCAATGCCTCGATACTGAGATGTGGTCACCCTGCCTCGGTTTGTCGTGCAACTGCACGACGCGACGACGCTGCATTTCGATTTCCGCCTGCAATCGGGCGACGTCCTGCGTTCCTGGGCGGTACCCAAGGGGCCATCGCTCGACCCTGCGGTCCGGCGGCTCGCCGTCCCGGTTGAGGACCACTCGATGTCGGCGGGCGAGTTCGAGGGCGTTCACGAGAACCACCGACGGGGCAGCGGCGCCGTCATCATCTGGGACGAGGGCACCGCCGATATCGTCCGGGATGAGCCGGGGCATCTCTCGTTCATCCTGGACGGCCGCAAACTATCGGGCGGCTTTGCCCTGACCCGGACCGGCGAGGAACGCTGGATTCTGGTGAAGGTCCGCGATGCCGACGCGCGCCCGGGATCAGACATCGTGGCCGAGCGGCCGGATAGTATTCGCAGCGGCAAGACCTGGCAGGAACTGCGGGACCGGCCGGGGGACAGCCCAGCCGCCGGCGAAATCCTTGCTGAATAGGTTCCCGGGTCGTTACCAGAGCGGAAAGAACATGGCTAGTCAGTCACTAGCGAACGGTAGATGGGACACAGCTTGGCGGTGGTTCACCCGACGGGCCGAAACGCAAGGATACGAGAGGGACTGACGGGCTTCCCTGATCTCACGGCAAGTATCGACGATGTGTTCTCAGCAGACGATAAATCGTGGACGCGACTTGTATGACGTGGAACGCATACCGGCTCATGCGGGTGCCGAGCCCGCTGGACGCCGGCCGAAGTACGAGACTTTGCGTTGGCCGCTGCAAAGGCGGCAAGGTAGTCGAAATCCTAACGACGCAGAATCAGTTATCCTCCCTTAACAAGATTAGTCATCTTCCCGAAGAGGCTTGCGCGGCCTGGCGCATGATCGCCGCCTGCGGACCACAGTGTCCCCAGAAGGCCATCTGACCTGCCTAAATAAGCTGGTATCCCGAGGTTTTCCGCGCTCATCACGTGCCGCGATGCCGGCTCCGCGGCGGTTACCGCGGCGCCTATGCGCCGCGGCCACCGCGTGAAAGAACCGGCAGAAGGCCCTGGGCTGGGATCGTTCTGAACGTTCGGCTCAGCAAAATTCGTAGTGACACGACCGCTGTCAGATACTCCGCAATCGCGTGCGCAGTTGCTGCGACCTACATACCGGGCTGGTGCCGGGGCGTTAAGTGCACTCGGTTACCGGGGCAATACGACACGGGTCAAGCGGTAGTCAGTTTCCGGCATGACAGCAAAGACGCTGGCCCCGCAAGGTAGTCCAAGTGCGGCCTGAGCCGCACTACCCCTGCGGCTTAAGGTGTGCGGTCGCGCACGGTTGGTTACTTCGCCCGCAGGCGCCTGCTCCATCGCGGGAAGTGACGGGCGGCGTTCATCGAACGGCACGTAATGTAAATGGGGGGCTGCTGCGGACTTATAGTGAGTCGATCGTCTACGCTTATATACTATTCAACGAGTGGAACGGGAGTACACGTGGCTCAGAAGATACAAACCTTGTTCATCGACGACATCGATGGTAGCGAGGCCGAGGGGACCGTCCGCTTTGCACTAGATGGTGCGGAGTACGAGATCGACCTGAACGCGAAGCATGCTGAGGCGCTGCGTAAGGCGCTGGCCCGATATGTTGACGCCGCCCGGCGGAGCAGTGGCGGCACGGCCCGGCGGCCAGCCCGGAGCGGGCGCAGGGCGGCCGCCAGCGGTCTTAACACCACGGAGGTTCGTGAGTGGGCTAAGGCGCAGGGTATCGAAGTCAAGGATCGCGGTCGCGTACCTGCTGAATTGGTCGTCAGGTTCCGGGCGGCTACGGGTAACTAGTCAGACGTGCGGATGGTCTTGGCGGCTGGTAATCGGATGGGAGGCTCATGCTTTCTGGGCACCGAACCAGGGTCTGGTCACAGACTTCCCTGCTCGTGACTTCAGTACATTCCACCCTGCTGTGCCCTTCTGTGGCCGTAAGGCTATAGAAGGGCACAGCGGCTATGCCTGGGCCATCGGGTTTAGGTGCATTTCCCAGAAGGCGGGCCTGGCCAGGCCCGCCTTCAGCCTTGATGGCCAGTGTTCAGGCTGGCCCGGGTGCGACAGTTCAGATGGCCGGCATGGCGCGGCTGATGATGGCGGCCGTGTCGGTGCCGGAAGGAAGCGTCCCGTAGGCGTGCCCCCATCCCCTGAATTCCCCGGAACCGTCGGCCAGCCGGGACGCGACAAACGCGTCAGCCACCGCGGGGGGGCCGTGCCGCACGAGCAGCGCACCCTGCAAGGCCAGCGCCATGCCCTCGGCGAGATAGCGAGCACGGGCCTGGCCAGGGTCGCTGAGTTCCTTGCGCAGCCGGACAACCGCCTGATCCAGCCGGCTGTCGGCTCCAGCAGCCAGATCGAGCTCGGCGAAGAAGGCCTCGGCTGACTCCGGCTGCCGGGTCAGGGCGCGAAGCGCGTCGAGCGCGGCGACGTTACCCGAACCCTCCCAGATGGAAGCCAGCGGCGCCTCACGGTACAGCCGCGGCATCCCCGATTCCTCCACATAACCGTTGCCGCCCAGGCACTCGAGGGCCTCGGCCGCGTGCCCGGGGGCGCGCTTGCACACCCAGTACTTGGTCGCCGCCAGCGCCAGACGACGGAACGCGGCTTCGGCCTCATCGCCTCCCGCGGCCCGGCCGGTCGCCCCGGCCAGCCGGAACGCCGCCATCGTGGTGGCCTCCGACTCGATCGCGAGGTCAGCCAGCACGCTGGCCATCAGCGGCTGGTCAGCCAGCTTCCGGCCAAAAGCCGTCCGGTGCGCGGCGTGGTGCGCGGCCAGCGTGAGGCCGGCCCGCATCCCGGTCGCCGTGCCGAGCACGCAATCGAGCCTGGTCATGTTCACCATCTCGATGATGGTGCGGACGCCGCGGCCCTCCTCGCCGACCAGCCAGGCTAGGGCCTGGTCATACTCGACCTCGGCGGAGGCGTTTGACCGGTTGCCGAGCTTGTCCTTCAGCCGCTGCAGGTGCATGCCGTTCCGGCTGCCGTCCGGCCTGACCCGGGGCAGCAGGAAGCAGGACAAGCCCGCGGGCGCCTGCGCGAGCACCATGAACAGGTCGCCCATCGGCGCCGAGGTGAACCACTTGTGCCCGGTCAGCAGGTAGCTGCCCCCGCCTGCCTCCCCGTCCCCCCGCACCGGGACGGCCCGGGTAGTGTTCGCCCGGACGTCGGAGCCACCCTGCTTCTCGGTCATGGACATGCCCGCGAGCAGGCCTCGCTTGGTGTCGGGTGGCCGCAGGCCGGGGTCGTACTCCTGAGCCGCGAGCAGCGGTTCGAAGCGCCGGGCCAGAGCGGGCGCGTGCCGGAGCGCGGGGACTATGGCATAGGTCATGGAGACCGGGCAGCAATGCCCGGCGTCCACCGCGCCCCAGACATAAAAGCCCGCGGCCCGCGCCACGTGGGCTCCGGGACGCTCGTCGGTCCAGGGGGCCGCGTGCAGGCCGTGCCGGACGGCCACGGTCATCAGCTCATGCCAGGCCGGATGGAACTCCACTTCGTCGATGCGATGGCCGAAGCGGTCATGCGTGCGCAGGACCGGCGGGTTCTCGTTCGCCTGGCGACCCTGCGCCTGTGCCTGCGCCGATCTGGCCAGGCGGCCGAGGTCCCGGACGGCCTCCTGCGCCCAGGCGGCGCCCTCGCGGCGCAGCGCGCCCAGCATGGCCGGGTCATCGGACACGTCGTATCCGGTCAGCGCGGGCGGCTGATTGAAAACCTCGTGTGTCGGCGGCATCAGCGGGGCTCTGCCTCCTTTGGTCTTCTGGCCATTGAAACACGCCTGGGCGGCTGCGCTGACTCGGCAGGCGGCCGGTTCAGGCCGGAGGGCCCATCGCCGCCACCAGCAGGGTGACGGTGGCCGCCACCTCGGCTAGCGCGCCCAGAACGTCACCCGTGATACCGCCGAGCCGGCGCACCGCGTGCCGTTCCAGGACGAAAGCGGCCCCCAGGCCCGCGACGACAGCCAGCGGGAGGGTCCAGCCGAGCGGCTCACCGATAACCGTGGCGGAGACCGCCACCGCCGCGACCGCCGCCGCCAGTGCGGCCAGGGTGGTCATGGCCGGGATCGCCGGGTTTACCGACCCGGCCACCAGGGCGCCGAGCCCGTCCGGCCGGGCCGCGGCCACGCCCCGCCGGCAGGCCCAGGTCAGCGCGAGCCTGCCAGTGACCGCCGCGGCGATCAGCGCGGCGGCTCCCCGGGCCCCACCAGCCGATTCCGCGCGGCTAAGCGCTGCCACCTGGAGGAGCAGCGTCAGGACGAGCGTGACGGTGCCAACCGGCCCGATGTCGGAGCGGCGCATGATGGCGAGCGCGGCGGGGGCGGGTTTGCCGCTGCCCAGGCCATCAGCCAGGTCGGCGAGACCGTCGAGATGAAGCCCCCGGCTGCCCACGGCGAGCGTCGCCACCGCGAGCACCGCGCCGGTCAGCGGGCCGGCCCCGAGCGGATGGTCTACGGCCAGCAGGATGGCGGCCGCGATGACGCCGAGCAGCAGCCCCACCGCCGGCGCCCAGGCCATCGCGGCGGCCACGGTGGCCGGCGCCAACGGCGCTGGAACCAGGGTCGCTGGTGTCTCGCCGGCCTCCGGTGCGGCGGCCGGGACGGCGCCGCGCAGCGGGATAACGGTGAGCAGCGTCACCGACAGCCGCAGGCCATTGCATCTCATGCCGAAGGAGCCTATCGGTCGGCCCGCGAAAGACGTACTATCTTGAGCAGGGGATCAGAACGCAACCAATGGCGGTGGATAAGCGTGTCCGAGTGGTGGTCGATCGAGGTTTTCGACGCGACGGAGCTGCCCGCCCGCCGCTGGAAGGACTCTTACCAGGACCAGCTCACCGAGGCCGCGGTCGCGTACGGGGCCATGTCCTGGGAATGGCACGAGCATCGCTACGGCGTGGTGTTCGAGGTCCTGTTCGATTCCGATCAGCAGTGGGAGGCATTCCGGGCCCTCCTGGCGGTGCGTTCGGCCCTCGATGGCGCGCCCGACCCGGTGAACGGCCTGATCATCTACCGTGGCCGCGGCGGCGGGGCCGGGCCGAGGAAGCCGCGCAAGCCCAAGCCCGCCCCGAGCGCGAGCGCCATGGCCAGGCCGGTGCCGACCGAAGAGCGCGTTCTGCGAGTCGCCGGGATAACTGCGCCGGAAGCCCCGGAAGCCCCGGGGGACCCAGGAGTGCCGGAGCCTGCCTTCGCAGTGGGATGGTAGGACCCGCAAGAGCGGCTCGGCGATGACTATTCGGTCCCGTGTGGGTGAAGTACCCGGCGGGACGGTGCAGGATGGGGGGATGAGGGAAACGCGAGTCATGACCGATGGCCTGCGGGCCGCGATCGAGCACAGCGGATATTACCCCGGTCTGGTGTCCGATGCGGTGGCCTCGGCGCTGGGGTCGGAGCCGGTTACGGCCTACGTCGTCCATCACGACGCGATCTTCGATCCGGGCATGGAGGTGCGCCGTCACATGACCGTACTAGCGCTCACCCCCACCCGGCTGGTGTACTCGCACACCGACGAGCATCCCGCCGAGGATCCGGACACCCGGCCACGGGCGGAGACAAGCACGGAGGCGATCCGGTTCGCCAAGATTTCATCAGTGGCCCTGAGCCGGGTCGTTCCCGACCCCGCGGCCTACGTGCCGGGCGTCACCATACCGTCGGAGGTCATGCTGACCATCGGCTGGAATGTCCTGTCCCACCTGGAACTCGAGCCGGCGCACTGCGGAGATGAGACCTGCGAGGCCGATCACGGCTATCTCGGGACCATCACCGCTGATGACTTCTCGCTGCGGGTAAGCCGCGCCGCGGACGGGGAGGATGCCGTCCGGCAACTGCTCGGGTTCGCGCGCGAGCTCTCCGACGCCACGGCGGTCAGCGGCGGCTGAGGACTCGACGGGGTGTTAGCCGAGGGCCCGTTTTGTCGTCGTTACCCGCCTAGTGGCAGCATGTTCCGGCAAGATGCTGATGCCGGGGCAAGATGCCGCGGCAGGAACGCTGAGTGGCACCCACGAGTAGCAGATGAGGATTCCCGTATGACGCTCGAGCCGAGACATTCGCCCATCGTGCCGTCCTATGGGTCGGCGACCCTGGCTGATTTGTCTTCGTCGATCCTCGCATCCCTTGATCCGGGATCGCCGGAGTCGCAGAACGTCCTCGGCCTGACGCCCACGCAACGTGCGTGCCTGCTCATCGTGGACGGGCTTGGCTGGGAGTTGCTTCGCGCTCATCCGGCCGCCGCGCCGTTCCTGTCCGAACTGGCGCGCAACTCCAAGCCGATCACGGCGGGGTTCCCCTCCACGACCGTCACGAGCCTCGGCTCGATATGCACCGGGCGGCCGCCCGGCCAGCACGGGCTACTCGGCTACCAGGTCATAATTCCCGGCGAGGATCGCTTGCTCAACGGGCTGCGCTGGGATTCCCGGGTCGATCCGCTGCGCTGGCAGCCGCTGCCGACGATCTACGAGCGGGCTACCGGGGCCGGTATCGCGGCCGTGCACGTGGCTCAGGGCTCGTTCCGCGGCACCGGGCTGACCCTCGCCATTATGCGCGGCGCGGACTTCCGCCCGGCCGGCAGCATGGGCGCTCTGGCCGCTCAGGCCGCTACGGCGCTGCACGAGAACGGGCGCGCCTACGTAAGCGTGTACCACGGTGATCTCGACGGAACCGGACACGTGTTCGGTGTTGCCTCGGACGCCTGGTACAACCACCTGGCGCACGTGGACAAGCTGGCCGAACAGCTCGCCAGCTCGCTTCCCTCCGGGACCTGCCTGTACGTGACGGCGGACCACGGCATGGTGGACGTCGGCCCCGACGACAAGCTCGACATAGACGCGATGCCAGAGCTCCGGGCCGGGCTGGCCCTGCTCGGCGGTGAGCCGCGAGCTAGGCATCTGTACGCGCGGCCCGGTGCCGCCCCGGAGGTCCTGGCCGCCTGGCGCGAGGTGCTCGGCGAGCGCGCCTGGGTGCTGTCCAGGGAAGAGGCCATCAAGGAAGGATGGTTCGGCCCGGTGGACGAGCGCATGGCCGCCCGGATCGGCGATGTCGTGGCCGCTCCGGCGGGCTCCGTTGCCCTGGTGGCCACGCAGGCGGAGCCCAGGGAGTCCGCCCTGCTCGGCATGCACGGCTCGCTCACATCCGCCGAGCAGTTCGTGCCGGCGCTCATCTTCCGAGCGGCATGACACGCTCCGGCGATCTTCTCGTCAGCGTTGCATCGTTGGCCGCGGACCTGGCCAATGAGCCGGGTCCCGTCGTGCTGGACGTGCGGTGGCAGCTCGGCGGCCCGCCGGGCATCGACAGCTATCGCCGCGGGCATCTTCCGACCGCGGTCTTCACCGATCTGGACCGCGACCTGGCCGGCCCGCCCGGTCCCGGCGGGCGGCATCCGCTGCCCGAGTTGACGTCCTTCCAGGCGGCGATGCGCGCCGCGGGGGTACGTCAGGACCGTGCCGTGGTGGTGTATGACGACGGGGACTCCACGATCGCGGCCCGCGGCTGGTGGACGCTGCGCTACTACGGGCACCAGAACGTACGGGTTCTCGACGGCGGCTACCGGGCCTGGGTCAGTGCCGGGCTCGCGGTGACCCAGGCCGAGCCCGGACCCGGGCCCGGCGACTTCACCGCGCGGCCGGGCCATATGCCGGCGCTGGACGCGGCGGGCGCGCAGGCGACCGCGCGGACCGGGCGGCTGCTCGACGCGCGGTCCGCGGAGCGATACCGGGGTGAGACCGAGCCCGTCGATCCGGTCGCCGGCCACATTCCCGGGGCGGTCAGCGCGCCCACCACCGGCAACGTGAACGCGGACGGCACGTTCGCCGGCGCCGCGGAACTCGCGGCCCGGTTCGCCGCCCTCGGCGTCACCGGGGACGGCACCCCGGTCGGGGCCTACTGCGGATCAGGCGTCACCGCCGCCCACGAGATTCTCGCTCTCGCGCTGGCCGGCCTGCCCGCGGCGCTCTATGTGGGTTCCTGGTCCAACTGGGTCGCCGATCCGGACCGCCCCGTCGCGACCGGAGACTGACGGTCCGATTTACGCCGCAGTCATATCGCGCGGGACCAGTTCTGGCCGGTCAGGTCCTTCCCGAAACTGTGGTGGCGGCTCTCGTTGTCGAGGGTGAAACCGGCCTGCTGGTAGATCCGCCTCGCGCCGGCGAGAACATCGTTGGTCCACAGGGTGATGGCGGAGTACCCGGCCTGGCGAGCAAACCGGAGTACCTCTTCCACCAGCCGGGAGCCGATCCCCAGGCCTCTGGCCCATGGCTCCACGAGCAGCAGTCGCAGCCGCGCGGTGGTGGCGTTCTCGCGCACGCAGAAGACACAGCCGGCCGGCGCACCGTCGACCTCGGCGATCCAGGCCGCTTCGGCACCGGGATCCCTGTGGTCCGCGTAATCCGCGACGATCCTGGCCACGAGGGCCTCGTAGGAGGAATCCCACCCGAACTGGTCCGCGTAGACCGCCCCGTTCCGCTGCACCACCCAGCCCAGGTCGCCCGGCTGGGGCGGGCGGAGCAGATAGCCTCGCGGCTGCGCCGACCCGGTGAGGGTTTCCGTGATCACGCGCATGGCCTCGAGCAACTTGCGCTTGTCCTCGTCGCGGACGGCGGCCAGCATGTCCCTGGTCTGGCCGGCCGACCTGGCGTCCAGGCCTCCGACGACCGAACTCCCGGTCTCGGTCAGCCCGATGACCTGACGTCGTGCGTCAGCGGCGGAGCGCTGCCTGGCGATCAGGCCGTCGGCCTCGAACCTGGCCAGGATGCGGCTTAGGTAGCCCGGGTCGATGTCGACCGTCCGGCGCAAGTCGGTGACCTCGCTGGTGTCGCGCTGCGCCAGTTCGAAAAGCAGCCTCGCCTCGGTAAGGGAGTACGGCGTATCCAGGTACTTCCCGCGCAGCAGTCCGATCACGTTCGTGTAGAACCGGTTGAATTCCCGCACCGCCGCCACCGCGGCGTCATCCGCTACCCCGGTGTCATCCGCTACCCCGGCGAGCTCGGCGCCGGCGCCGGCGGCCGTCAGTTCACTCATGCCATCCCCTTGACAATTGGTTGCCTAAGTCAACCATATACATGCCCTTAGCAAATATGGGATGCTTTTCCTGACGGGTCGGAAGACACAGATCGGCAAGGACACGGAAGGCGGCAGGCATGCGGATGCGGACGCTCGGCGGTACCGGGATCAAGGTGAGCTCCTACTGCCTCGGCGCGATGATGTTCGGCGCGTGGGGCAACCCTGATCACGAAGAGAGCATCCGGATTATTCACGCGGCCCTAGACGGCGGCATCAACTTCGTCGACACCGCGGACGTCTACTCGGCGGGGGAGTCGGAGGAGATCGTTGGCCAGGCGCTGCTCGGCCGCCGGGACGACGTCGTGCTGGCCACCAAGGCGCACTCCTCGATGGGCAAGGACGTCAACATGCGCGGCAACTCACGCCGCTGGATCGTCCGCGAGGTGGAGAACA
>Ga0302325_10027401_pt1 | contig 11815 bp, 9 predicted proteins | sample Palsa_T0_2_FD_201948 | JGI IMG/M metagenome (GOLD analysis project Ga0302325, IMG submission 201948) | Peat permafrost microbial communities from Stordalen Mire near Abisko, Sweden - Palsa_T0_2 | ecosystem: Environmental > Terrestrial > Soil > Palsa > Peat permafrost | place: Sweden: Abisko... | reverse complement strand
GTTGGCATACGCCAAGGTTGATTTCTTCGGCGTGACGCTGATGCCCAGATGCTTCAGCGGGGATTCACAACTGGCCAGTCCCATGCATACTTCGCGCAGCGAGTTCAAATGCGCCAACTGGCAAAACAGCATGGCCACAAATTGCTCCCAACTGCTGAACCCCTTGGCGTTGCGCTCGGCCTGGTGGTGCTTCACTGCCCGAGCGAACTGCCCGCGCGAAAACAGTTGCAGAAGCTGCGAGTACACACTGCATACTTGAAGCATGGCTGATCCTCTCTTCTCTCCATGTGGTCCTGTCCGGGAACCCACTTCAGAGTAACTGGGGATCAGCCTCTTCAAACATTTCTCGGAACAAACAGATAGCCGCTATTTTGGACAGCAATGGGTCAGCGCCTGGTGTATATTTCGTCAACATCTCTTCTTTCTTGACGCGGGCGCGATTCGCGCTATGCTTGCTGTGTTTTCCCCTGTTCACGCTTTTATCTCATCCCGTCATCGTCTTAGGAGGGCTGGAGTGCGTCCGGCCTGGAGGTCGACTTATGTGGGGGAGAATCGTTGCGGCAATCTTCGCTTTTCTGCATTGGGCGTCGCTGTGGGTGCGGTACCTCTATTTCCTGCGTTTCAGTCTGATGCTTTGGCTTTTTGCGCCCGGGCTCTGCGCACTCAACTCAGTGAGTTCGACGCTCACCAGCGGGATTGTGACTCCGGAGACCTGGCAGCAGTATTTCTGTGTCGGATTTTTCCAGGTCTCGGCGGCGTTTGCGGCTCTCGTGATAGCGCGCGTGGTGATCATCAACGGCCCGGAGCGTTGGGATCGCGGATACAATCCCGAGAACGATGCGAGGCCGCCGCTGCTTCGTAGTCTGCTCAACAACGAGACGGGAAGGCTCGAAAACACCGCGCTGCTGATCGCTCAAATCCCAACTTTGCTTGTTTTTCTCTATTTGACTATCAACGGTGTGGGACAGAACGTGAATCCATGGGACATTTGTCCCGGCTTTATTGGCGGAGCGCTTTTGTCGGGGTGTTTCTGGTGGCTTTCGAATGCCTGGTACTACCTGAGGTACGTTGCGCCGCCCCATGTGCCTCCGCCTCCCGATCCTCCATCGAGATTCAGACCTGGAAAAAATGCTGCCCGAACCATTCTCTATCCGCGATGGTGTTTTCAACTCAACCGAATCGGATTGCGCATCGATCAGGGCCGGCCTACGATCGAGCAGGCGCGTACCAGGCTTCCTCACTTTGCTTTCGGCTCCTTGGGAGAATGGCTTGCCAGGCAACCGGGTTTTGGGCAGACGAATGCGCAGGGCTTCCATCTATATGAGGCGCACGCGTTCGCCACAATTGCGCTGGCGATGTTCACTCTGCTCTTCATTGTGATCTGGCCTCTAACGGCTCCCGTCCCTGCGCCAGCGCTGTCGCTCGCAGTGGTCGTATTCCTATTCCTGGTGGGGCTGGGTGCAATCGCAGTTTTTGCAACCGCGCGACCTGCGGATGGTGGAAGCCTGATTCGCATCAAGATTGGCCTGATTACAGGCATCCTTGTTTTTCTTGGCGCCGTTCTCATTCTCTACAAGGGTCCATCGCCGGAACGTTTTCCGATCTTCGCAACAGTGCTGATTTTGATGATCGCCGTGTTCTATGTGCTGGGCGGGATGGCGTTCTTTCTCGATCGATATCGTGTGCCTGTGCTAACTGCGATTGTGGTGGCAATGATTGTGCCGCGCATGTTCCATTTGGATCGAACGATCTATTGGGGCCCCGGCCCTGAGGCGAAGAATGCCAGCGAAGGCGTTGGGCTGCATTCAGGCAATGGGCAAGAAGAACACTATCTTTCCACGACAATCTATAACGAACCGTCGGGATCGCCGCCAACTCCCCGGCAGATTCTCAGGGAACATCTGATCCCAGGCGATTCAGAACCACTGATCGTAGTCACATCCACCGGTGGCGGACTTCACGCGTCGGCCTGGACTGCAGCGATCTTGGCCCGCTTGGAGCAAAGGCTGGGCAAGCCGTTTCATCAGCATCTTCTTCTGCTGAGTTCCGTTTCAGGCGGCAGTGTTGGAACGCTGACTTATCTGCGCGAGCTGCACGATGGCACGCTCGATGATAAGGATCCAAGAATTGCCTTGGCGCGCATGCAAAGCGTGGCCCAGTGCTCGAGCCTGGAAAGCGTGGGTTGGGGTCTTGTCTACTACGACCTGCCCAAGGCTTTCATCCCGGTTATCCCTTACTTCATTCCGCCGTCTCCAGGATTGGATGGCGAGAATAGGAGCGACCTCTGGTCATCTCCATTGTTGAAGGACAGAACCTGGGCGTTGCGCAAGGCGTTCGAGCGAAATTTGAAGAACAGTTATTGCAACTGGATCTGGGCGCGCGACGGAAACTACGATCCAGGCTTGCAGAATGGAGTGAAACTGAATAGCCCTGAACCCCGGAACGACTTGACATTGCGCAAACTGGCGGCCAGTGCCAAGTTTCCGGCATTTACGATGAACACCACCACTGTGGAGCGCGGGGAACGATTTCTACTTGCCAACTATGAAGTTCCTTACAAGCAATTGACGGGAGAACCCGAGTATCAGGCGCGGTCTTTTCTTTCGACTTTCACGTTCCCGCAGCCTACGGCCGATAACAAGCCTGGGCCGCAGCTTCAGCCAGAGCCAGATTTGCCGCTGGCTACAGCGGCGCAGATGTCGGCGACATTTCCTTATGTTTCCTCGGCTGCGCGCGTACCAATGACGGTTGATAACGATATTAACAGCGTGCATTTTGTGGATGGGGGCTACTACGATAACGACGGCACGGTTTCGGCCATCGAATTTATTCGCTACGCGCTCGGTCCTCCGAAAGACGACTCCGCGAATTCAAGCGATTCTGGAAGCGATCCAGTTGCCCAGCTCGGCAAAGATCGTCCTTTGCGGATCTTGCTGATCGAGATTCGCAACAGTGGCGACATCGGCCCCACCGATCCGAATACACAAGGCGATGAGAGTGACGGCAAAGCTCCATGGAATGTGCTTTCTCAACTGGGGGGGCCTTTGCTGGCGTTCTGGCAAGCGGGACACGAGAGTGTTACAGGCAGAAACCGCAACGCGCTGGGGTTGATGGAGCAAGCGCTCGCCGACAAGCTGCAACTTCATCGAGTGGTTTTTGCCGACGGGAACTCGCAGAAAGTGGCGGGGACGGACCCGCTGAACTGGTCTCTTACACCCAAGCAGCGTGCGGAGGTTCGCACATCGGCGGTTGCACTTCCATTGCAGGAAGAAGAGGCGCAGTGCTGGTTCACGCAATGGGACAAAATGTGGACGAACGCACGGGATAAGAATCCCAAACCCTTGGGTGTCTGCGACTGCTTCGCCTCGGCGACTAACGCTCCTGCCAGCAAACAACCTCAGCGTCCGGATCCGGCAAGCAAGCCCATTCGCTGAGCGACGCGAACCAGTGTTTCGAGGGCGCGATCGAGTTGCGCGCGGGTGTGCTCGCTGGTCACGATGAGTCGGATGCGGGCTTTGCCTTCGGGCACGGTGGGGAATGCGATGCCTGTACCCATCACACCTTCTTCGAAGAGAGCGCGGCTGAAGTCCATGGCGGCGCGGCCTTCGCCAACGATGATGGGTGTGATCGGCGTTTCCGTCGCAGGCGTGCTGATGCCGCCGATGTTGAATCCGGCGCGCTTGAGTTCGGCTTGAAAATAGCGCGTGTTCGACCAGAGGCGCTCGATGCGGTCGGGCTCGTTCTCCAGGATGTCGAACGCCGCGATGCAGGTGGCGGCAACCGATGGAGGATGCGACGTGGAAAAGAGAAATGGTCGGGCGCGGTGATGGAGGTAGTCAATCAGTTCACGGGTGCCGCAGACGTAGCCGCCCAGCGCGCCGATGGCCTTCGAGAGCGTGCCGACCTGCACGTCTACTCGCCCGTGCATGCCGAAATGATCAATGGATCCGCGGCCGTTGCTGCCTAAGACGCCCGAGGCATGTGCGTCGTCGACCATCATTATGGCTCCGTATTTCTCGGCCAACGCGGCAAGCTTATCGACGGGGCCGATGTCGCCGTCCATCGAGAAGACGCCGTCGGTGATGACGAGCTTGTGTCCGGGTTCTTTTTCTATCTCTTGGAGTAATTCCTCGCAATGAGCGACATCTTTGTGGCGAAAGACTTTGATTTTGGCGCGAGAGAGACGCGCGCCGTCGATGATGCTGGCGTGGTTGAGTTCGTCGGAGAGAATGAAATCCTCTTTGCCGAGGATGGCGCTGACGGTGCCGGCGTTGGCCGCGAAGCCGCTTTGGAAGACGACGCAGGCTTCGACATTTTTGAAGCGGGCGATTTTTTCTTCGAGCTCCATGTGGATGCGCATGGTGCCGGCGATGGTGCGGACTGCGCCGGAGCCGACGCCGTAGGTGCGCGTGGCGGCGAGTGCGGCTTCAATGAGCTTGGGATGATTGGCGAGGCCGAGGTAGTTGTTGCTGGCAAGATTGATGACTTCGCGGCCATCGTAGTGGCAGACCGGGGCCTGCTGATCGTCGAGGACGCGCAGCTTGAAGTGGGTTCCCTGCACCCGCATCGCATCAAGCAGGGTGGTCAGGTAGGCAAGCTGCTGGCGCGTGGCGGTTTCGGTCATGGCGGTGCACCTCAAGGAGAAAGGATAGCTGAAAGGCAGCGGCTAGGGACTAGGGACTAGGGAACAGGGAACGGATAGGCACTCGCTGAGCTTCATCCCGAGACCACAACTTGCTTGGGTGGTCGCGCGTCTATATCTGTAGGAACCTTGGGGGAGAGTTGTGCGGAGATTTGCTTTTTGCTTTTCGTTAGGATCGATTGCCTGGGCTCTTGTCGGCGCGTCTTCCGCTGCTTCGGCGCAGGAAGCGAGTTTCACTGTAAGCCAGCACGGCAAGCCGGTTGGTACGGCGAGCTTTCATTTTGCGGCGACGGCTGATGGCTACGATTCTTCGTCGGTGGTGCGCGTGGCGATGCAGGGGCTGGCTTATGCGCTGTCGAAGAACGAAGAGCTTTCTTCGGCCAACGAGCTGAAGCACGTGCAACTGAGCGCGACGGTGAACGACCAGGCGGTGAACGTAACGGCGGCGCCCGACTCGGCGCAACTGCTGATAAATATTTCTGCCAATGGACGGAGTAGCACCACGCGGCTCAATGCGCACAGTATTGCTGTTTTTCTGCCGGATTTCGATCCTGGTGCGTTGGAAACTCTGCTGGCGCTGGCCGTGAGCCATAACAATCGCGACCTGTGGGCGATTGTGCCGAAGCAAGCGGGGTCGGTTGCGCCGATTAGCCTGGCGACGTATGCCGATGAGCAGGGCACGCTGGATGGCAAGCCGATCACGGCGCATCACCTGGTGGCGACGATCAGCGGCTCGAACACAGATCTTTTCTTTGGTGAGGAGAGCCAGCTGCTGCAGGCGGAGTTGCCGCAGGCGGGGTTTGCGTTGGTGCGGAAAGGATTTGTGCTGAAGCCGCCTGCGAAGCCAATTGTGCCGGCGGAGTAGCTTGCGCGCGAAAACGCCGGGGCGGCTCAGAGAGCGCGACCCGCTGCGACGGCGGATGCCCACGCCCACTGAAAATTGAAACCGCCGAGATGACCGGTGACGTCGACGGCTTCGCCGATGAAGAACAGGCCGGGCACGGCGCGCGCCTCCATGGTGCGAGAGTTGAGGCCGTCGGTGTCGACGCCGCCTGCGGTTACTTCGGCCTTAGCGAAACCTTCCGTGCCGGTGGGATGAAACTCCCAGTGGTGCAGCCGGCGTTCGCAGGCCTCGAGGGCGGCGGTGGTCCAGCCATTGGGGGCGGCGACGTCAACCAGTCGATCTGCGAGGCGTTGTGGGAGCACGGTGCGCAGGGCCAACCGCAGAGCCGCCGGGTCACGCCGCGCACCGATTGCGAGGAGGGGACGGAGCATTTCCACGTCGGGCGCGAAATCGACGAGGAGCCGTTGGCCGGGCTGCCAATACGACGATGCCTGCAACACGGCGGGGCCGCTGAGGCCGCGATGGGTGACGAGGAGTTTTTCGCGAAACTGCGTCTGGCGGGCCTGGACGATCGCTTCGGTTGAAACTCCTGCGAGCGTTGTCCATCCGGCTTCCGCGCCACCGAGGATGAGCGGAACCAGACCCGGACGCGGCTGGATGACACGCAGACCGAGTTGGCGGGCGAGATCGTAGGCAAGGCTCGTTGCGCCTAGTTTGGGGATGGAGAGGCCGCCCGTGGCGACAACGAGTGCGGGGGCCTCGAATTCGCCGTGTGACGATCCAACACGAAAGACGCCAGAGGTGGCTTCGACGGCAATGTCGCGTGTATTCAGAATGAGCTCGACGCTTCCGTTTGTCTCTTTCGCTTTCTCGCATTCGGCGAGCAGCATGTCGAGGATCGCCTGCGCGGAGTGGTCGCAAAAGAGCTGGCCCAGGGTTTTCTCGTGCCAGCGAATTTGGTAGCGCTCGACGAGTTCGAGGAAGTGCTGGGGCTGATAAAGCGCGAGCGCAGATTTGGCGTAATGAGGATTGGCGGAGAGGAAGTTGACAGGGGTGCAGTGAATGTTGGTGAAGTTGCAGCGTCCTCCGCCAGAGATGAGAATCTTGCGGCCGGGCTGGGCGTTGTGTTCGAGGAGAGCCACGCGGCGGCCCCGCTGGCCTGCCACTGCGGCGCACATCAGCCCAGCCGCGCCGGCACCGAGCACGAGGAGATCGAAGCAGTGCAATCCCGACGGAGCTCCTTCGACTGGCGCAGGCATAGCACCATTCTCTACGAGACTTACGGCCTTGAACGGTCATCCAAGAGAAAAGGTGAGTTTCGGCCGGATCAGCCGATACGCCAGATTCTTCCTATCAAAAGGAGCGTTCATGTCGTCAGTCGTAACCAATCCCATCACGCCGCCGTTCACGCGCGAAACTGCGACCTTGAAAGTGCGTGCGGCGGAGGATGCGTGGAATACACGCGACCCTGAACGTGTGAGTCTTGCGTATTCGATCGACAGCCGGTGGCGGAATCGGTCGGAATTTATCAATGGACGCGAGGAGATTATCGCGTTTCTCACCCGCAAATGGGCCCGCGAGCTGGACTATCGACTAGTTAAGGAATTGTGGGCATTCAGCGATTCGCGGATTGCAGTCCGCTTCGCATACGAATCGCGCGATGCGGCAGGGCAATCGTTCCGCTCGTATGGGAACGAGAATTGGGAGTTCGGCGAGGATGGGTTGATGCATCGCCGGTATGCCAGTATCAACGATCTGCCGATCGATGAGTCTGAGAGGCTTTTTCATTGGACAGATGGCCGCCGTCCCGAAGGACATCCTGGCTTGAGCGAACTGGGGCTGTAAGAAGACGCATCGCTCGATGCAGCGGAGGGCGCTGCGACGCGCTCGATCAATGAAATCGGCTACAGCAGATTAGGAAATGGTATCGCCGGAGGGATTGGCCTGGAGTTGACGCGACCACTAGAGAGCGGCGACCCTGTACAATCTCAAAACGGACACGGATTTTCCTAATCTGCTCTAGCGATGCGACTCGACCAGTTTTGCCAGGGCCACTGTGCGCTCACCGGTTCCCGCGTTGCCGAGAATGCTGATGGCGACGCCGCCCTTGGGATCGAGAATGCTCATGTTGTAGCCGCCCTCGGTTTCGTCACTGCCTGCGGTGCCCACTGCGCTGGTGCCGATACCCGGCAACTGCGTGGCTCCGGATTGCAATTGGGACTGCATGGTGACTTGCATGTGCGACGCGTCTGCCAGGGTGACGACTATTTTGGTGCCATTGCTCCCTTGCCACGTGCAATTCGACAGCGAGCCGGAGATGGGAGCGCCTGGTTTGCCTTTGGTCACTTGAAGGCCGGTTGCTTTGGCGATGGCGGCGCGAGAAAGCAGGCTGCACGCATTGGTGTTGGATTGGGCAGAGGCGGCAACTGCAACGGCAAGCAGGGTAACGATGAGGATGATGCGGGGAAGACGAGACATTTGATTTCTCCAGCGCGGATGCATGCGGCCATGAGGTCAGGCGCAACAGCCAAGTGCCACAAGGAATTGGATGGGCCTTGCCCGCCGCCGGATGTCTTCAGCCTTCATCGTCGCGGAACATGGGATGGGGGATGAGGCGGCGGTAGTCTTCCTGATCCGCGCCGTCGAGGCAGGCCTCGATGATGCGATGCCCAAGGGGATCGAGGTCGGGCACCTGGAACGGCTTGAGCTCGCGCGCGAAGAACTCGCGCCACTGGCGCGCGCCTTCTTCATAGACATCAATGCCGCCTTGGATCTGCTCCTCGACGCGAAGGAAGACGCGGGCAATCATGGAGCCTTCGATTTTTAGCTGACGCGGGATGTAGCCGAGCAGCGAGAAGAGCGCTTCGTCGACCTGCTCGCGGCCGAAGCGGGCGCTGCCGCGGCGCGCAAGGTATTCGCGGGCGATCCACTCGGCCATGTAGCCGACCTTCCAAGCGCCGATGTGCTGGTTGGGCAGGAGGACGTAGCGGGTTTCGGGCGTGGCGACAATTTGCTGCAGAAGCAGGTTGGCCTGGTCGACGCGACGGCCGGTGGCGAAGGCCCAGTAGGAGCCGACGCCTTCGGATTCCATGGGTGTCTCCCCGTTGAGACTTTCCTCCAAAAGCCTGCCGCCCGGCGAGGGCTCTAGACCCGGATCTTGGATGCTGGGGTTGGCGTGGCCGCGCGGGGCGACCAAGCGCCAGAGCCACGCGAGCGCGGGGCTGAGGACGTGCATCATCGCGAGGATGCCGTAGAGGCGGCTTCCGCTATGCGTGGGCGGACAGCGCACACCGAAACTGCGTACGTCCACTGGGCGAGGGCCGGTGGTGATGTCTTCGATCATTTGACGCGGCAGAATGACCCGCGGGTTAGGACAAAGCTTGCCGGGCGCGTCTTCCACGTGCTCCCAGGTGAGGCAGGTGCCGCCGGGAACGACGTAATGGTTGAGAAAGAGCAGCGGCTCAGGCGGATCGATGCAGAGGCGCTCGAGGTTGGGTGCGGTGCCGTAGCTGTGGATGTGGTCGACGCGCACGAACCAGGCATTTTCAGCGTCGGCGACGACGAGGCGCTTGCTTGCGCCCTGGTAGCTGGGATGCGCGCAGGCCATGTCGTCGGCGATGGGGCGCAGGTGGCAGGCCTTGGGGCAGATTAAGGGTGCGCTGCTCGTGCGTGACGACGTTTTCGCCGAGGAGCAGGCGGCCGTCTTCCATGCGATGGATGTGTTCCGTCATCTCACTTTTGCCGCCGCCGCTGGCGCCTTCGTGCATGAGAATGAGTTGGTTCTCATAGGGCGTGACGACGGAGACGGCTGCGCAATGGTTAGTGGTCCAGCCTTCGCGCTCGCCGATGTCGAGGAGCATGGAGTAGACGCCTTTTTTCGCGCTCGGGCCGGGATAGAGGTTGTAGGCGAAGACTTCCTGATGCGTGACAGAGCGGTCGTGGACGACGAGTTGGCGGCCGCCGAAGTGGTGTGGCGAAAGGGCGGCGCGACAAAGAGAACGCCACCGGTGATTTTGAAATTCTCCGGAACCTGGCTGCGGGGAATCATGCCTTGCAGGTCGGCGAGCGCGGCGGCGAAGAAGGCGGCCTGACGCGGCACGATCAATAGCGAACCGTAGCCGAGCGCATCGGGCCCGGCGTAGAAGGGCATGGCGACGAGTTCCTGCGTCTTGAGCCAGTCGAGGGTCTGCTGGCGCGTGTTGTCGAAGGGTTCGCCGAAGCGCTGATCGTAGGTCGGCTTGTCGGTGGGCAAGCTGTCGCCGATGACCATGGCATCGGGATCGCGGCGTCGCATGGCGGGATCGGGGAAGTTGATGGCGAGGCCATTGCGCGCCTTGGTGATGACGGCTTCGACGATGCGGCTTGCGCCGTTCGAGTTTCCTGGAAGATGGAAGACGGCTTCGTAGACGCCGTGGTCGTCGCGATTGCCCAGGGTCCAGTCTGTGGTGCCGGTGGAGCGGCCGAGAGCCCAGTCGAGAAGCTGTGGGCGATTCTCAGGCGTCTGAACCAACGGAGCGGCAGAGAGGACTTCGCGTACGTGCGCGGGGAGGTCGAGGGTAGCCCAGGCGGCTTGGAAGTCGATGACGGGATCGCTCGCGGCGGTAGTCATGAAGGCTCACTTTCCGGGGAGGGGATGTTGCGACTGGTCTCAAGAAGCCAAAGAGACCCAAAACCCTTTATCGCATCGGCCAATACGCTTGGCAGTGCGCTTCGTCACGTTTGGGGAAATCGCTCGCGGATGAGGGCCATGGCTTCGTCGGAGTTGGCGATGTTGCCTTCGAGCTGCGCGTCTTCCACGGTGCGTAGCATCTGCTGGAACTGCGGGCCGGGTGCGTAGCCGGCGGCGAGGAGCTCGCGTCCTGTGAGCAGCGGCTTGGGGCGGACCACCTCTGCGGGGGTGGATTCGTAGCTCTCGCGAACGAAGTCGAAGATGTCGAGATCGGCGTGGGCGGCGAGGCAATCCATGCGGTGCAGCGCGAGATGCTGGTCGAAGTTTTCGAGGCGGAAGAAGCGCTTGAGCGCAGAGGCTTTCATGCGCGGTGCGTCGGCAAAACGCATGTGGTTTTCGATCAGCGCGAGGATCATGCGGGTCTCATCGTTGGAGAAGCGGAAGCGGCGACAAATCTCGGCGCCCATGGCGACGCCGACGTCGACGTGGCCGTCGAAGCGGATACGGTCGGGTGCGATGCGGAAGGTGGGCGGCTTGCCAACATCGTGCAAGAGCGCGCCCCAGGCGAGGGTGAGTGGGCAGCCGGGTGGAAGCTGAGCCAGGAGCAAAAGCGTGTGCACCCAGACGTCTCCCTCGGGGTGAAATTGGGGCGGCTGCGCAACGCCCTTCATGCGCGCGATCTCGGGTAGAACTTCGACGAGGAGTGCGGTTTCATCGAGCAGCTCAAAGGCTCGTCGGGCATGGCCTTCGGTGAGCATCTTGGTCAGCTCGTCGCGGACACGTTCACGGCTGACGGCATGAATGCGCGGGGCGAGAACGCGGATGGCGGCATGGGTAGCGGGTTCGATTTCAAATCCGAAGCGCGCGGCGAAGCGGACGGCGCGCAGGAGGCGAAGCTGGTCCTCCTGGAAGCGTCGGCTTGGATCGCCAATGGCGCGGATTGCTCCGGCATCGAGATCGGCTAGGCCGCCGACATGGTCAACTACTGCGGATCGCAGGGAAGCCGGATCATCGAGGCTCCCGTCCAGTGGGTCCAAGAGCAGGCCATTGATGGTGAAGTCGCGGCGCTGCACGTCTTCGGCGGCGCTGAGGGTGTAGTGGACTTCGTCGGGATGACGGCCATCGGAGTAGACGCCGTCGGAGCGGAAGGTCGCGACCTCCACGTGCGCCACCTGCGGTGGGGCTGACTCTTCGGAGGAGGGCTGTGGCAGATCCGCCACCAGCACTACCCCGAAGTGCGCGCCGACGGCAAAAGTACGCGGAAACATGTTCAAAACGACATCGGGTGTCGCGCTGGTGGCGACGTCGTAATCGGCGGGCTCGCGGCCGAGGAGCAGGTCGCGGACGCAGCCGCCGGCGAGGTAGGACTCGTAGGCTGCTTCACGCAGCGTAGTGAGGATGCGGAGCGCAGAGACGAATTTGGGTGAGGCGGCGGGCATTGCTTCTGAAGCTATTGTCGCGCGGCCCGCTCGAGGAGTTGCAAGGCGATCCCATTAAACTGAAGAGATGAGCGGACGCGGCCTGATTCTGGGCATAGAGAGCTCGTGTGACGAAACGGCTGCTGCGGTGGTGGAGCGTGGCGCGCGCACACTATCGTCTGTCGTGGCCTCTCAAATCGCTACGCACGCGAAGTATGGCGGCGTGGTACCGGAATTGGCGA
>Ga0302325_10027400_pt1 | contig 11815 bp, 10 predicted proteins | sample Palsa_T0_2_FD_201948 | JGI IMG/M metagenome (GOLD analysis project Ga0302325, IMG submission 201948) | Peat permafrost microbial communities from Stordalen Mire near Abisko, Sweden - Palsa_T0_2 | ecosystem: Environmental > Terrestrial > Soil > Palsa > Peat permafrost | place: Sweden: Abisko... | reverse complement strand
CCATCTCACCAAGGCAGCTCCGGCGCTCTGCCTCGACTGCCACGATGCCAAGGATGCGGACCTGCAGAAAGCTCACCAGGGCCAGCCCTTCGCTACGGCCAACTGTGTTGAGTGCCACGATCCGCACCAGTCGGCATCTCCCAAGCTGATGGTGAAATTCATGCACGCGCCGTTCGAGGCCAGAAGCTGCGATACCTGCCACGCTCCGGCGAAAGACGGCAAAGTCGTGCTCACCCAGCCTGACGCCAAGGCGATCTGCGTCACCTGCCATGACGACAAGGCCAAGCTCATCGATTCCGCAAAAGTGCCGCATCCCGGCGCCGCCGGCGACTGCACAGACTGCCACAGCCCGCACGCCAGCAACGAGCCCGGCTTGCCCAAGACCGACTCAGTCAGCATCTGCCTTGGCTGTCACAGCGACATGGACGATTTGCGCAAGAAGGCCGTGCACCATCAACCGGCATTTGTGCAAGGCTGCGCCACCTGCCACACGCCGCACGGCGGCGACAACGACCATCTGCTGCGCGCCAAGGGCAATGCTTTGTGTCTCGAGTGCCACGGGCCCGACTCCGCGCCGCAGAGCGATGAAGCCGAACATCTGCTCACCATCTTCAATGGCACGGTCAGGCTGCCCGACGACTACTACAAGAAGAACAAGGTCGCCATCCTGCCGCTGCGCTTCGGCCTGGGTCACCCGGTGGAGTATCACCCCGTCTCCGACGTCATGGACCCGACCAACCAGAGCAAGGTGCTGACGCCGCTCAGTTGTCTCTCCTGCCATCAGCCGCACGCTTCGGCTGCGCCCGATCTGCTGGTGAAAGACCAGACCAACAACATGGCGTTCTGCGATAACTGCCACAAGAACCGGCTCAATATGAAGCAGACCGTTCCACCCGGAAATTAACTGGAGAATGAGATGTCCCACTTCCTCTTCAATTCGATTCGCTCTCCCAAGCTGCTCGCGTTGCTGCTGCTGTTCTCCGTCGGCATGAGCCTTCCAATTTCCGCCCATGCGGACAAGAAAAAGAAAGCCGACACCCCCGCTGCTCCCGAGGCAGGACCGCGCAAATTTCCGTTCGACCCCACCAAGCTGGCATGGCCCAGCCCGCCCAACATTGCGCGCGTTCGCTGGCTCGACTATTTTGCCGGCTCAAAGATCGACTACAGCCAGGCGTCAACCGTCAAGCCCAAGGCCAGCTGGATGGACCGGCTTGCGGGCGGCCAGTCCGAGCAGGAAAAAGTCAACCTCAAGACCTTTCCCTTCCAAATGATCGGACCCTATGGCATCGCCATCGATTCCAAGGGCCTGGTGTACGTGGCCGATCAACGCGTGGGAGCCGTCTTCATCTTCAACCCGGAGACGCACGAAACCGAGCTCATCCGCAACGGCTACGAAGCTCACTTCGGCTGGGTCAACGGCCTCGCCATCGACGACGACGACCGGCTCTTTGTCTCCGACGGCAAGATGCACCGTGTGACGATCTTCAACGCCAAGCACGATGTGGATGGCCAGATCACCGAAGGTCTGGTGGATCCGGTTGGTCTCGCCATCGATACGGCGAACCGCTTTCTTTATGTCGTAGACACGCAGCAGGACCAGGTCATCGTCTACGACGCGGATACGCTCAAGCTGCTGCGCCGCATTGGCACGGGCGGAAAGAATCACTTCCTCACCACGCCGGGCGATTTTGGCGCGCCGCAGGGCGTGGCGTTGGATCAGGACGGCAATGTCTACGTGACCGACACGCTCAACAACCGCGTCGAGATTTTCGATGCCGACGGAAACTTCATCAGCCTTTTCGGAAAGAACGGCGATGGTCCCGGATACTTCGCGCGGCCCAAGGGCATCGCAGTGGATGGCGACGGGCATATCTGGGTCGCCGACGAGGTGACAGACCGGCTCCAGGTATTCAATCGCGAAGGCCGGCTGCTGACGTATATCGGACAAGGCCACGGAAATTTGCCCGGACAGTTCAAAGCGCTGGTAGGCGTGGCCATCGACAAGCAGAACCGGGTTTTCACCACGGAGCAATACCCCGGCCGCATGCAGATGTTCCGCTACGTTACCGACGATGAAGCGGCTGCCGAGAAGACAAAGCATGAGGAGGAATTGCAGAAAGCTGCCGATCGGCGTCAGAAGGCCGCGGCTCCGCAGAAGGCCCCGAATGCAACCTCTCCAAACGAGAGCGCACCACCCAAGGCGCCCGGACAATAGCGCGGCCGCTGGCGTTTCTACGCCAGCGCCACCTTCAGCGTGATGCCAATATCGGAGAGTTTTTCCGCGGGCATCTCAACGCGTAATGACGACTCGTCCTGCTTCCACTTGAGGTCGCCCTTGTATCCGAGCATCTCCACATTGCGAATCCGGCCCGGTGCCTGATCGCTGGCCAGGCCCAGCGCGTTCACCACGGCAGCCTTCTCCGGCCAGCCCATGACAAACGCATAGAGCGTGCTGTCTTTGGTCGTGAAGCGAACATCCTCCGCGGTCAGATCCTTCTGTTTGTCCTCGTTGAAGTTTCCTGCTTCGATTTTGACCTTCGTCGATGGACCTTCCCCGTAAATCTTCCAGGGGCGCGAACTGTAGATGCCCTCGCTGTTCACCGCCATCCACTCGGTGATGCCATTCAATACAATCATCTCTTCGAAGTCGAGTTCACCGGAGTTAGGCAGTGGGAAATTCAAAAGCAGATTGCCGTTTTTGCTGACGATGTCTGTGAGCAGGTCAATCACCTTCTTGGCAGTCTTGTACTTCTGGCCGCGGTTGTAGTGCCACTGGCCGATGCAGGTGTCGGTTTGCCAGGGATTCCTGGCAATTCCGTCGGAAACACCGCGCTCATGATCCAGCAGGCAAGTGCCAATGGCGCAGTCTGAATTCTCCTTGCTGGTGTAAACCGCTTCCGTCTGGCCGCTGTGCAATTGTGCGCTCACGTTGTAGAGGTGTGAGACAACCTTGAGACCGTAGTCCTCGAACGGCAGGTGACCATCCGTGTAAAGAAGGTCGGGCTGATACTTGTCGATCAGGTCGGTCATGCGATCAACGTAATGGCGCTTCCAGGAATCGGGAATGCCGTCGTCGTTCCAATCAAGCTTGTCGGCGAAGCGCGCAGAATCTGCATCGTGATAGAGGTCGAAGTTCTGTGGATCGACGCCATCGTAGGAAACGCCGGCCAGTGGTCCGGTCTTGTCGGCGGCATGACTCACAGCCCACCACTTGTAACTGATCCATAAGTGCTCACTGACTCCGAAGCGGAGCCCTTGCTTCTGCGCCGCCTTTTGCCATGTGCCCACAACATCTCTCTTTGGGCCCATGTTCACTGCATTCCAGCGCGTGTACTTCGAGTCCCATAGGTCGAAGTTATCGTGGTGCACGCCCATGCTGACGAAATATTTCGCGCCCGCCTTTTTGTAAAGCTCCATAAGGTGGTCCGGTTCCCACTTGGCGGCCTTCCAGTTGTTCACCAGGTCTTTGTAGCCAACCTTGGAGGGATGGCCGTACGTCTCCGCATGATAGAGATATTGGGGCGTTCCTTCCTGATACATGAGGCGGGCGTACCAGTCTCCGAATTCAACCGCCGATTGCGGCCCCCAGTGCGACCAGATACCGAACTTCGCATCGCGATACCATTCCGGAATCCGATATCCTTCGAGAGACTTCCTTGTTGGAAGGAAGCTGTCGCCCTGCGCCCTTGCAACTTTCGGAAAAGCAAGGGCGGCCGTTGCACCGCCCATGATCTGGAGTAACTCGCGCCTGTTCAATGCCATTCAGTTGTTCCTCCTTTCACGATGCAATCCGTTTCTGGTTCAAGCATGAAATCTTAATTCATTTCGATGTACGGCCGCCTTCACTTGGATTCTGCTTGCATCATGGCCTCACGGAGTCGATGCTCCGAGTAGGCGTTCCAGTAGTCGCAATCGAGTTCCAAGAACACCGATGTGTATGGAATGGCCATTTCGGTCTTGATGATGAGGGCGCGGAAGAGTTGCGCGGATTGATCGAGCCTGCCAATGACCTCCTCGTGCGGAAGCCGAAAGGGCGTGAAGTCCGCGAGCAGCGCATCCAGTTCCTCGCGATACTTCGCAACGCCCGGCGCATCCCCTTCAGAGACGAAGCTTAGTTCATCATCGAGAAAGACGTTTGCGCGAATGTGCTTGCTCGCGGCGATTGCATTGAGAACATTGCGAAGCACATCAAGCTGGTCCGCATTGGCAACCACGGTTTCAATGCCCGCCTTTGCCTGCGCAGGATAGGCCGCATCGGCAACCACGATCCAGTTGCGATGGCCGAAAAGCGGCAGAAGGCTATGGAATTTCGCTTCCCAATCTGAAGCTTCTGGCGCGAACTCGCTCATCGGTTCATTCCTCGGCACAACCCTAACTCAACTCAACTCTTCATCCGCGCAGACAGCCACTTTGCCGCACTTGCCAGAGGCCATCAGCGCATACGCATCTGCGGCACGCTCCAGCGGGAACCTATGGGTGATAATGTCCGCCGGGTGCAGGTTCCATCGCACCAATCGCTCCACCAGTTCTTCCATCAGCCAGGTCGAAGTCACCCACGATCCATACAGTGTCTTCTGATCGTGAATCATGTCCGCGGATGGATTCAGCTCCACCGACCCGCCCTCGCCGATAAACACGATCCGTCCCCACTTGCGCGTGGCGCGAACGGCGGTTGCGCGCGCCGCGGGATTTGCCGAGCAGTCCACCGCGCGCTCCACGCCGAAGCTGCCCGTCAGTTCTTTCACTTGCGCAACATTCTCCGGCCCCGTCGTAAGCACCGCATCGCACAGGCCAAGATCGAGAGCGATCTTCATCCGGTCCGGAACCACGTCAATGCCGATGATCTTGTTGGCGCCAAGCTTTCGGCACAGCGCGCCCGTCGCGAGCCCGACCGGCCCAAGCCCGGTGATGAGTACAGCGTGATTGCCGTCGATTCCAATTTTTGTCAGGCCTTCGTATACAGTACCGAACCCGCAGGCGACCTGCGCCCCATCGGCAAATGAGAGCTCGTCGGGCAGCGCGATGAGGTCCTTTTCCTCAGCAAGCATGTACTCCGCCATGCCGCCATCGCGCTGCCAGCCATAGGCGCGGCGATACTCAACGCTGGTGCAGGAGATCATGTAGCCGCGGCGGCAATCGTTGCACACCCCGCAGCCGGAGATGTGGTAAACAATCACGCGATCGCCTGTCTTAAATCGACGGCAGCCTTCGCCCGTAGTCACAATCTGTCCGCACGGTTCGTGGCCCGCAATCACGCCCTGGTAGCCTTCAGGCCCTTTGCCGAGATGCTCGTGATAGATACAGCGAATGTCCGACCCGCAGATGGTGGAGGCCTTTACGCGCAGCAGGACTTCGCCGTGGCCCGGAGTGGGCACGGGCACAGTGCGCATCTCAACCGTCGAGTCTCCCGGCAGAAACGCCGCCCTCATTGTTGTATTCATTGCTCAGTTCCCTGCTTCTCGGACCAATTTCTTCGCTGTTGCATGCGCATCTGCATCCGTGCGCACTCACGGCGGAGTGATTTCTCCGTCGATATCCCACAGGTCTTCCCAGGTCTGTCCGTCTTTCCAGAGAAATACCTGCCCTTTGATCAAACGGCAGTTGCGATCGATGCCGCCGATCTGCTGCATCTCCTCTTTGCTGAGCGGATCGCCGACCACGCCCGCCAGATTGGCGCGATAGTTGTTGATCGAAAACGGAATCGGCGTTTGCCCGCGCTGCACGGCCCACTTGATGCAGACTGCGGCGGGATGAATTCCGTGGCGATTGGCAATCTTCACAATCACAGGATCCTCCGTGGGAGCGGTGTCTTCCGGCGTGCGGTCGCGTTCAGGCCGTCCCGGCGAGCCGATGGGACAATATCCGATGGGCTGAATTCCGTTGTCGACAACAAATTGAAAAAGCTCAGGCTGCTGAAAATGCGGATGCAGTTCCATCTCGTTCACCGCCGGCTTGATGCGCGCGTCGCGCAGCACCAGCTTCAGTTTCGGGATAGTCATGTTGGAGGTGCCGATGTGGCGCACCAGCCCCCGGTCCACAAGCTCTTCCATCTTGCGCCAGGTTTTCATATAGTTCTCGTGGACGTATGGCTTCGCATCGGCACTGCGCGAGGTCACATCGCAACCCGGCGGATGAAAGTTGGGAAATGGCCAATGCACCAGGTAGAGATCGAGGGACTCAAGGCGAAGATCGGCAAGCGATTTGCAGCATGAGGCAATGACGTCGTCCTCACCGTGCTTGTCGTTCCAAAGCTTTGACGTGATCCAAAGTTCTTCGCGCTTGATGCCGCCTGCAAGAAGGGATTCCAGTGCGCCGCCGACCTCCGGCTCATTGCCGTAGACTGAGGCGCAATCGAAATGCCGGTAGCCGGCCGCTGCCGCGCCTCGCACCGCGCCGGCAACCTGCGCAGGCGTTACGTGATCTGACCCGAATGTGCCCAGCCCGATGGCAGGCATGTGGGCGCCGGTGTACAACTCTCTTTGCGGAATTGCCGCAGGATCGATATATGCAGGCTGTCTGTCGGTTGCCCTGTTCATCCTTGCTCCTTGCCGGCTCCCAGGCTTTTGCTCCAAACGACAGCGCTGCAATGGACTGCTGGTTTCATTTGCGCCGCCCTATCCGCTGGCGCGCACCAGGACGCAGGTAATGTTGTCATGGCCGCCGGCTTTTTTCGCGGCGTCCACCAGGACAGTGCAGATGGATTCCAGAGGCAGATCGATCGCCAATAACGACTCAATGATCGCGTCGTTCAGTTCACGGGTCAGGCCGTCGGAACAGAGCATGAACAGGTCGCCCGGCTCCGGTTCTATCTCGAAAATATCCGGCGTGACGCGGCTTTGCGTGCCAAGCGCCCGGGTAATCACGTTTCTGAGCGGCGAACGCAAAGCATCCGATCGGCTCATGCGGCCCAGCCTGACCTGCTCCTCGACCAGCGAGTGGTCGAGCGTAACCTGCTCCAGCCGGCGATTGCGCATGCGGTAGCAGCGGCTGTCGCCCACGTTGAACACCCATACGCGATGCTCTTCCGCCAGCAGGCCAACTAGCGTGGTTCCCATGCCGCTGAGCTTCTGGTTGCGCTGGGCGCGGGAGAAGATGGCCTGGTTGGCTGCGAAGATGGCTTCTTCCACAAGCAGCGGCATGGGCACCGCCTTGGCTTCGCCCTCGCCCGCATTCCTTCGATCGAGCAGTCGAAGCAACTCGTCGACCGCCAGGGAACTGGCGATCTCCCCGGCCGCGGCGCCGCCCATTCCGTCGCAGACCAGGTAAATCCCGTTCTCCACGGAAAAACCGAATGCATCTTCGTTGGAAGGACGTTTGCGTCCGCGGTCAGAGGCTGCCGCAGCCGCATAATGGAGAAGAGCCGTGGACAAAAAAAATCTCCCGTCGCCCAGTTTACACGGCTTAAGGGCAGCTTGGCACTGCGGCGTTGCTCAATGCACGTTGCGGCCGTTCCCTGAGTCCGCAAGCGGGGGTGGGGCGGGCAGGTCGAAAATCTCCAGCGACCCGGCATTGAGCAGGGCGACGCGGCGGCCGGAGGGGGAGATGGCCACGTTGCCTCCGGCGTCGAGCGTAGGAGTTGCCGCCGCCTCCAGCGACACCTTGCCGTTGGCTGCATCGATGACGCGCACCAACTGGCCTTTGATGTCTTCGGAGTCGAGCGGCGAATAGGCATTGATCTCGTGGCCGACGATCAAGGTTTCGCGCGCCAGCCTGGAACCATCCGGGGCCATCGCCAGCAAAGGCCAAACAGCCTGCGGCGAAATCGGATCCTCCCAAAGCCGGTGGCCGTCTATGCCCATTGCAACCAGCTTGTGCGCACCCAGGTTTTCGCACGCGGTCACCAGCAGCTCGCGCTGGGAGATGAAGTCGATATTGGGCGGACAAGTCGAATTCACACGTCCCAGAATCGTGCTCCCTCCAGTGAAGTAATTCAGGTTCATCATCCACTGCTCGCCATTGCCGCGCAGGCTCTCAACATAGCCGTCGGAGTTGATAGGCAAATGGACAGCTGCGCGGGTGCGGCTCACCAGCATCACCTGTCCGGAGTCGCGGCGCAGGATGCGCACCACAAAGTCCGGCGCCCCATGCTTCTCCCCGTCCACCGTCATGCTGGCCTGGGCGGTGGGCGGGCTGGAGACATCGCCAGGCTTCTGCTCCGCCTCAGCGGGCTCACGGGAGCTGGTGACCAGGTACTGCTGCGAGGGGTCCATCTCCATCCACAGCAGCGGTCCGGGGAAATGCAGCAGCGGCTTCAGGTCCAGCGCGGCGTTGCCCTGTTGAAGGCCGTCTCTGTCGCGCAACAGGAAATGGCCATCCTTGAGCATCCACAGGTAGCGAACGCGGTCGTGGACCGTCCACAAGGCCTCGGCTGTAACCGTGCCTTCGGGAAGCGCCAGCACCACGGCGCGAATCTGGCGTTCGTCGCCGCCCTCGCCGGAAGCCTCGCGGTGCATGAGTCCGGGCACGCGAAAGGTGAACAGCAGCCGGTTCTCGTCGAGAAAATCCAGCGAGGCGAAGGTCCAGCGCTGGCCCAGATAGATGGGCCCTGGGGCGGAAAACCCCAGTGGTTCAACAGGAATCGTGAGCGTCGGTGGTATGGAAGGCTTTTCTGGAAGACGTTCCGGAACCGGCCGCTCCTTTCCTTGGTGGTCGTGGCCGGCCGCGAACGCGGCGCTGGCCTGCCCTTGCAGAGCCTGCACCGCGCCCAGAGCCAGCGGAGCCAGAGTCAGCCAAATGCGAGCACTTCCCGTGAGAGTCCGCAGCCGATTAACCATCGAAACCTATTCTCGCCCATGCGGCGCGCTCTTGGGCAGTGGCGCCTCAGGATTATCCGTGTGCGACATTAGAGATGGATGGAAAAAAATTCAATCAAGGCGCGCAGAATCGCGTTTCTCGGCTATGGCGCCTGCGCGCTGGCCGGAGGCCTGTGGGGTACGGGCTTCTACTGGGGACGGCTGGCGATGAATGAAATGAGCGTGGAGCACATGGTGCTCTACCGCTTCCTGTTTGCGTCGCTCGGCATGTTGCCCATTGCCGTCGCCAATCGCCATCGCTTTCACCTCACCGCGAGCGAAACACGCACCCTGCTGCTCTCCGCCGCCTTCGGCATCCCCATCCAGTTTCTGCTTCAGTTTCACGGGCTGGCCTTGACCACCGTGAGCCACGCTTCGCTGATGGTGGGCGCCATGCCGGTACTGCTGGCCGGCGCTGCCGCGATGTTTGCCGGCGAGCGGCTTGACTGGATCGGCTGGCTGGCGCTGGCCGGCTCCACATGCGGAGCCGCGCTCATCGTCATGGGCGGCAGCCGCGGGCCGGCAACGCGTGGCCAGCCCTCGCTGGCCGGGGACCTGCTGGTGGTAGCCTCCTTGGTGACCGCGCTGGCCTGGATTCTGCTCAGCAAAAAGCTGATGCAGACTCATAGCCCGCCGGTGGTGACCTCCTACTCCATCCTGGCCGGAACCGCGATGCTGGCCGTGGTGGTGCTGGGCCCGTGGCTTCTGAATCCAGTCACCCATCTCCACGCCGCGCCGCTCCCGTTTGCCCACTTGAGCGCGACCGCATGGACAGCGCTGGCTCTGAGCGGCTTGTTCTGCACTGCGCTGACCACGCTGCTGTGGAACTGGGGCATCCACCATGTTCCAGCCTCACGCGCGGGGGTCTTCCTCAACATTGAGCCGGCCCTCGGCTCCTGGCTGGGCGTGCGGCTGCTGGGCGAACACCTGGGCCCCTATGCCTGGGCCGGCGGAGCGCTGATTCTGGTTGCGGCCATCACCTTGACCACCCGCGATCACCAACCCGGATCGCCCGCCGAACCCGCCGTCATCCTGGAATAGGTTCGACAGGTTGCCGTAACATCGGTTTGATGGCACAAGCTGTCTCACCCACACTCGGCAAACAAGATGTTGCCACGGCGCGAGGCAGGCGCCGCATCTTCCTTGAGCTCTCCATTCCCTATGGGCTCATCCTGCTTGTCATCTGGACTCCGCGTCCCTGGCAGAAGATGCTGTGGTGGGTCGCCGCCGCGGCCATCGTGGCTATTTTCTGGATGTCGTTCGACCGTATGATGGCGCTGGGGCTGCGCACGGCGGGATTCATTCGTTCGCTTTGGATTGCCGTTGCGGCGCTGCTGCTGGCCGCTGTAGCCGTGCTGACCGCCGTCAAGCTTCACACACTGCATCTGCCGCCAGGCGGCCCCGTGGCATTCATCTGGAACTACTGGGCTTATGCGCTCTGGGCCTGCGTGCAGCAACTGCTGCTGCAAGGGTTTTTTCTCCCCCGCTGCCTGGGACTCGTGAAAGGAAGAATCTCCGCGGCGCTGCTGGCCGGGGTCCTGTTCGCGCTGGCCCACTTGCCGAACCCCATCCTCACGCCGGTCACTCTGCTCTGGGGCTTTGCCGCCTGCCTGCTTTTTCTGCGCTACCGTAATCTTTATCCGCTCGCCATGGCGCACGCCATCCTCGGCATCGCCATTGGCGTCACCGTTCCCGGACCGGTTGACCATAACATGCGCGTGGGACTCGGCTACCTGACTTACGGGCATCGCGCGCACCATTCCTCCCACCCGCTTCAGCCCCAATCAACGCAGCCATAGAGACCAGGTCGCGTCCACGGTTGCATGGGTGATTGCAGATGCGCCGACACGCCGATCTTGCCGCCACGCGCGGCCGTAAAACAAGCCCGCTATGGCAGCCAGCAGCACGTAGCGCCAGTTGAACAGGACTGCCCGCTTGTTGAAATGGGAGAGGCCGAACAGCGCCGCGGTCAACAGCAGCGCAGGCGTGCGGCCTATGCGGCGCTCGAGAAGATTCTGCAGCCAGCCGCGAAAGAAAAGCTCTTCCGGAATGGCGATGAAGAAGAAGGTGAACAGCCATGCACCGGCAATGGGCGCAACCCCGGGCCAACCGGTGTGCGGATGCAGGAAGCCAAGTCCCACACCCAGCGCCAGTGCGGGCGGCGTGTACAGCACCACCTCGCGCAGGCCGATCCCCGCATCCCGCAGGCGCAGTCGCAGGTCGAAGCCGATTCCATCCAATGCGCGCAGCGCAATGAAGGCGTAGATGCCTGCATCCAGCAACAGCATCTTGCTGAAGATGGCCAGATGGTCCGGCCACGCGCTCTCAAACCAGCGCAGATCCACTGCCAGACCCAGCGCAGCCAGGATGAGAAAATCACGCCAGTTGCCGCGCTGGCCCTGGTCGGCGATTGTGGCCTGCCAAAGCAGGCCGGCAACCGCCGCCGGAAGCAGCGCGTACAGCGCAAACCAGCCCCAGCGAAACTCGCCGGCGGCACACGTCACCAGCACGTAGATGGCGCTCAGGGCCGAAGGACACAGGATTTGCGCCCATACCGGCAGCCGGCGCGCACACCCCGCTACGCGCTCGGGGAAAAATGCTGCTGCCAGCAACGGAATCAGCGCAAGCAAGGCGGCAATCGTATTCGCGGGAGTAATCATGAGTCCCTACCACCATTTTGCACCTGCGGAAAACCCGATGAACGAATTCGTCGGATACACTGTTCCCTGAACCTGGGGAGGGGACTTGTCAAACCGGCGCATGCAATCCCGCGCAAGCCATGCTTCATTGAAACGGCTCACGCAGCTCGTCTGTCTGTGCGCGGTCAGCGTGCACCAAGCTCTCGCGCAGGAGCCCATGGACAGTGGGGCGGGCGACCCGGTGGTCACACTCAACGGCCAGACCGGCGGTAACCTTCACAACAACCGCATCGAAGCCGTCTGGGGATTCCTCAACGGCGGACATCTCGCATCCGTGGAGATCCGCGAGAATCAAAACGAATCGGACATTGATCCATCGCTTCA
>Ga0302325_10027397_pt1 | contig 11816 bp, 12 predicted proteins | sample Palsa_T0_2_FD_201948 | JGI IMG/M metagenome (GOLD analysis project Ga0302325, IMG submission 201948) | Peat permafrost microbial communities from Stordalen Mire near Abisko, Sweden - Palsa_T0_2 | ecosystem: Environmental > Terrestrial > Soil > Palsa > Peat permafrost | place: Sweden: Abisko... | reverse complement strand
GCCAACAATATCGGAACAAATGGGGATGGAATTCCAACTGTAGCTGGCCGAGATGAGCTGTCAAGACACCCAAGCTATGAAAACGCCGGAAGTCCAGTTGTTAAGCAAACTACCTCTGTTGGAGCCTGGCAAGCATACTCTGTCACAGAGTCTGAGGACCCAACAGAGCATTTGCGGCAATTTCCAACAAACACCGAAGATCCAACGAACCAATTCAAGCCAGCATCTGCTCAGAAGCCAGCTGTCCAAAAGAGTTCTTGGTCAAATGAAGGACCCTCTACACTTGTCAAGACTGAGCCAGTGATGACTCCACCCAAGCTTGCCAATACCTGTCAAACACAGGAGACTGATATGACTCTGTGGAATGCAATTCTTAATGCTCCCAAAGACACAAAGCAAGATCCATCTCGAATTCGAGCATTCTCGAAGTCGAAGCAACAGTCATTTGTGGCTTCTGCAAGAGATATTGGACATGTCCCGACCAACTCCGAGTGTGATAGGCTTGCTAGCATTTTTGAAGGATTGGCCCTAAGCAAGGAGTTGAACCCGGAACCATCAACCCTGAAGGTTCAGCCGGTTCCAGTACCCGATGCATCCATTGTCGTCGAACAGCCTCCCTTGCTGGAGCACCCTCAGTCTGCCTCTGCTTGCGCTATGTACGAGAAGATCAAGGAATCGTTGATTGCACCTTTGAAATTGGTTTCTCGTCCTAATTCAATGCTCTCAAGCACACCAGTTCCTTCCGTCACGGGTACTGCTAAGTTGAACACTGGCTCAATTCCGCCTACCCAAAAGCTGGCCGCGGTCGAGGCCGCTTCAACCCAGGACTGGAATGCTGAGAACCCAGCAACTTCCCAACCATTGCGAAAGGGTGTTACTGCAGTTCCGCATCCACATCCTGCCAGCTACTCCCATCCGGAGCCTTCGGCAAACTTTCTGAGCCCAAAGGACTATCTGCCGACTGGCCATGCTCAATCTCCTGCGGTCTACTTGCCATCTGGCTACACTCAGTTGTCCACGAAACCTTCTACAACATCTTCAACAGCTGAGGTTCAGCCGAAGATTGTCGTCAAGGCTGAATCTGAGAGCAGGCAAATCTCCGATCCTATCAGCACTCAAATACCAAACCTGGAGACTATTACCAATAAGGACCTCAAGGGCACTCCGGGTCTGCAGGCTTCTAGGTGGGCAAATTCTGTTGATCATGCTCCTGCTCCCAGAGCACACCCCATTAGATTCACTCCTATCATCCCGATTCACCCCACTACATTCACTCCCATCATCCCGATCCACCCTCAACATCACTACGGTCATGCTCAACAGCAAGCTCCACAGACATATGGAAATGATTACGCATCGCCACCGTCATTTCAGGACCCGCACGCGCCCATGATGAGCACTCCGAGAAAGCAGGAAAATGTTCCATTCCCCCAGCAAACACCACCGGTTCCGAAATTTGGACCTCACCGTAGTCACAAGCGCAACGATTCTATGGCAACTGATCTCAATTTCAGCCCCGGTAGTTCACCATTCACTGCTACCAGAGGCCGCAGCGCCATCTCTCCGCAAGGTAGAACTGCATTGTCACCTGTTCGTCAGGGCGAGAACGTTCAAGCCAACCTCCAATCCCATCCAAACACCTTTTTAACAGGCAGACCTCCAAATGCTAACGAATGAGTTTGGTCGATGTTTGCTTTTAGGGGTGGCGAATTTTTGTTTGTTGGCTGCGATGGGATACTTTTTGGTCTTGATTGAGGTGATTGCAATCTGGACCTAGGCTGCGGTTTCGCAGCATTCTGTGATCATTTGTGCTAATGATGAGGCGCGGCTGCACACCATTGAAGATCGTCGACGATACCAGGCTGCGTTGATGACCATTTTCTAGTAATACTAGAACACCAAAAAATTGCAATTTAACTTGCAAATAAGTTTCCTTATGCCATTGAATGTGAAAATAGCATGCCTCTTGAGAAAGTGTAGATCCAGAAGCTGGAGTGTCTTGAGCGGAGCAACGGTAAGCGAGGAACCCCCGTTGCGGGAAAGGAACCTCTAATTGGACCCTGTAGGCTATGCTTGGACCCCTGAATGCCACTAGACAAACTTCGCCATCCTAGAAACGTACGGTGAACCTCGAATCACTTCTCCTACAACTTTCTTCACTCTTTCAACCCATTGAGCCACAGGCATATCAATCGTTCAGGATGCCTGCCTCAACATCGACCATCACCACTTCTAATATCCCTAAAGACGCGAAAGCAGCACGGTTACGCAGTTCCCCAGACGCTGAAGCACCCCCGCCACTCGAGGTCAAGGAACATGATTTCTTCTGGACATATACGGAGGAGCCGCATCGGACGCGGCGAATGGCGATCATTAAAGCGCATCCTGAAGTAATTCCTCTTCTCTCCCCAATTGAGAAATTGAGAGAGAGAGAGCTGACGGTGGAGTGTGCAGGTAACCAAGCTCTGCGGGCCAGAGCCCCTCACAAAGTACCTCGTCCTCCTCGTCGTCTCCATCCAAGTGCTCGCAGCCTACAGCCTACAAAACACCCCGTTCTGGTCACTCCGCTTCTGGGGCGTTGCATATATCGTCGGCGCAACGGCCAACCAGAATCTGTTCCTTGCGATCCATGAGATTAGCCATAACCTTGCGTTCAGGAAGGCGGAGTTGAATCGGGTGTTGGCGGTGTTTGCGAATCTGCCAATTGGGATTCCGTATTCGGCGAGCTTCAGGGTATGTGTCTCCGCAATCAAGAAGGATATGTGTGGATTGGTAGGACGAATAGAGGTTGACAGTTATAGCCGTATCATTTGACACACCACAAATCCCTCGGCGTGGACGGCCTTGACACTGACCTGCCCACCGCCCTCGAAGCCGTGTTCCTCGACTCTTTACTCGGAAAAGCATTCTTCTGCACCTTCCAAATCCTCTTCTACGCCCTCCGGCCCGTGTTCGTGTACAAAGTGCCTTTCACAAGCATCCACTTCATCAACATCGCTGCCCAGGTTCTCTTCGACATCATCCTCGTCCGCTATACCTCCCTCCATTCCCTCTACTACCTCATCCTCTCTTCATTCCTCGCAGGAAGTCTCCATCCCTGCGCAGGACACTTCATCGCAGAGCACTACGTCTTCACGCCTCCCCCGGCCTCCGCAAAAGACCCATTAACCAACACCGAGATCCCGGAAACCTTCTCCTACTACGGGATCCTCAACTACCTAACCTACAACGTGGGACTGCACAACGAGCATCACGATTTCCCAGCCGTGCCGTGGAGTAGACTGTGGGAGGTGAATCGGGTCGCGAATGAGTTTTATAAAGATCTGCCGAGACATAAGAGTTGGGTGGGTGTTATTTGGAGCTTTGTGATGGATGAGAAGGTGGGTATGACGTGTAGGGTTAAGAGGAAGGAAGGGGGGAGGATGGTGGGTGGGAGTGGGAAAGGGGGGTGGAGCCAGGCGGAGGTGGAGGCTTGATTTGATGGGGAACGGATCAGAGACGTATATATGAGTATGAAAAGGATGCATGGCGTTAAATGGATAGACAGTACGTAGACTCGGGAACCTAAATCCATCGTTCTATTCGAGATAGATAAATCAGCACTTTGCCTGGGCCTCTGTCTTCCCTCCTTTCTTCCCTTCCCCCTAGTTCAAACAACAGAAAATTCCTCCCCGAGACGGCTTCACGGGAAATTGAAATTTTGTATGAAGTGTTATTTTACGTAAAACGCATGGTGCTCGCTCTACTACTATTACGTTGCCCTCCCAATCCTCATCTTCGCACTTTTCATCGATTCAGCTCAGCTCAGGATAGCTCAATCCAATCCCATCTCCCCTCCCCCTTTCCACCACCACAACGAAAAATAAAAGGAAAACCGTCCGTCGAGGCGCAATACTAGAGTACAGAGTGCGAGAAATTCATCTTCATCATTTCCTGCCGTCGTATTTGTTTGTTTGTGTTTGTGAAGGAAACACGCCGTGCTATGCCATATCCATCCACCCCTCCTTCCAATCATCCATTTTTCAGCTCCTTCTGTGTTCCTACGCTCCATCTTACGATAGATACGAAGAAGGCAAAAGCAGGAAGATCAGACCAATCCTTCGAAATGGAATTGACAGCCAACAAAAATGCAAGGTCACAGTCATCCACCCACTAAAAAGTTTACACACCTCTCCCCAAACTCCCCCAGAGGAAAAAGAAGTTTAAAAAAAGAGGTACGCAAGCAAGAAGCTCAGTAGACACAACGCAGCAACGACCTGCAACGGCACGCCCTGATTTGTCTGAACCCGTTGCGCAATCTGGTTAACGGTCTCATTGCTCGTCTCGCCCTTCGCAACCTTCCGCATCCGCACTCCGCCCTCTTGTGCGTAGGATGCGATCGTAGCTTGTGCTTCCGCTAGCTTCGCTTTCAGCTCGTCGTAGGACATAGGGACTGCGGGTGGGGCTGTGGTGGGCATTGCGGGGTTCGAGGCCGAAGCCTTAGCGTCACCAAGGGAGCGGGCATTCGAGGGCTCGTCTTCCAGTCGGACGGAAGAGGCGCCACCACCAACGGAGCGGCGGGTGTCGGGCGTGTAGGATGCTTCTTCGGGGGAGGGTGAACGCTGGCTTGTGTAAGCAGGTGGTGCGGTATCAGGGGTCTGCGGATTCTTAGCAGTGCTAGAGAAAGACCGAGAGGAAGGGAGGGGAGACATACTGCACCGTTGGTTAGGCCGTTGGTGCCGTTCTTCAAAGGTGTTGATGCGGCGTTGGCGCCCCCTGGTGGGAGGTAGACGACGCGAATCTTCTTCTCTTGGACTGAGGATTTCTCAGCCTGGTCGACGTGCTGCCACTGCGTGGGTTAGCGATCTCGAAGGTGAGGAGCAGGTTATGTGGTACGCACGATTTCATTGATATTTGTAAACTCTTTGTCGGATGTAACTGCAACGGATTGGACGAGGAACTTGTCTCTGCATTTTGCATCCAAAGGAGGTTCTACTTTCATAGCTTGGAGGAGAACTGTGGACAGATCAGCACTGAGACGTATACAACATCTTCCCTCTATAGATAAAACATACCAACAACCTCAACCTCCTTTCCTGGCTCGATTCTTCCTGAGTTGGGACGCACACAGTATCTGTATCATCATTAATAACAGCTCGCAGGCTCGGCGTGGAATCGCATACTGTTTTGGCGCAGTCGTCTTAACCTACAGATACACATCTCATCAGCAAACTCCAACACGGCCGCTACGGAGTACTGAAAACCTTACCTTGAAAGCAACAGGAGTGTGGTTGCCATTTTTAATCTTGAGGACTTGCGACACTTCGTTGGTAAAAGGCCCTGTGCATACCCATCAGTCCGACTCCTCGCGCTTTCGCATATAAACCTACGCTGGAACGCCAGCTCCTGGGGATCGATCTCGACCGACATGTTGGGTGGTTGTGGTGTTATCTAGAACTCGTTCTGCGGACGGTGTTCGTTTCGCTTTGTAAACTCGATGAGAACAAGGTGTTTGTAATCAGGCAGACCTCGCAGCGGCAGTTAGTACAGCACAAAGATAAGATCTAGCAGGCGCAGAAGAAGCAATTCACAACCTACAGGTGTCTCGTGCTGTTGGCGCAGGGTGGCGGCGCGGAGGGGCAATTCGTGCGTGCTTGTTTGAGATGTTTGGGTGATCACTTGAGGTTCAAGGTTGCAGCTCGTGAGATCTCGCTAAACGGGTGGGTCTTTAGGACGTCATTCTCCGCCCGTCAGTGGATTGCCCCAAATTTACAGTACAGCCCATTTACAACTAAACTGACACGGCTGCGGCTCTTGATTATACAACCAAAACAATCCAGCCAGTAGCCTTTTTGTTCGATCACAACTACGAACTTTGACTACTTTCGTACACCAGCACAACTCGTCACCACATAATCATACACAATCATACAAGTCATCATGGGTCAATCAGACTTAGAAGTCCTCATCGATATGGGCTTTGAGAAAGCTCGGGCTGAGATAGCAGTCAAGAAGTCAGGCGGCCGTAAGTTACCTTCCCTTGTCTCCTTATGCATTTACCTAACCCATCTCTTCAGTACAAGGTGCCCTCCAGTGGCTCGAAGACAACCAAGACAAGCCACTCGACGAGATCACCAGCTCCGAAAACGCGGACGAGACAAACCCCTCCATCGAGCCCGCCCCTCTAAAGGAAGGTGAGGTTGCTAGATCTATGGTCTGCAACGAGTGCGGGAAGAAGTTTCGAAGCATGGCGCAGGCGGAGTTCCATGCGAGCAAGACGTAAGTTATGATTATGTGAGGGGTAGTGGCGGGGTACGGAGGATATCCATGGTACAACAGTGAGCTGACCCAAATTCTGTTTTGTAGGGAACATGTCGATTTCGCCGAGAGCACGGAAGAGATTGCACCGTTGACAGAGGAAGAGAAGAAGGCAAAGCTGGAGGAGTTGAGGGCGAAGAATGCGGAAAAGAAAGCTAAGCAGGCTATCCTGGATAAGGAGGAGCAGCGGAAGAACGAAGTTCGTCCCCTTTTCCCTTCCCCAAGCCAAATACCTCTAACACATCCTCGAACAGAAAATCCGAATGAAGTCAACCAAAGAGGTACAAGATATTAAGGAGAAGCTCGCCCAACAAGAGCAAATCAAAGCCGCGGCCGCAAAGCGCCAAGAGAAGCTCAACGACATCGCAGCCAAGAAACGAATCCAAGAGAAGATAGCAGCAGACAAAGAAGCTCGACGCCTGAAAGCCGAAGCGCAGAAAGCAGAGCGAGAAGGCAGGGCCCCGCCTCCTGACCCATCTCTCGCCGCCGCCCAAGCTCAAGCAGCTGTTCCATCAGGAAGCGGAAGTACGCCGAAGAAGGAAGTCACAGAGGCTAGGTTGAGGTTACAGACAGCAGCAGGAGTGGTGATGAAGAACTTCCCCGTTGACACGACGCTTTTCGAAGTTGCTCAGTCTCTGACAACGGAGAATGGGGGGATGGAGGTGGAGAGCTTTACGATGACTTATCCAAAGAAGACTTTCAGCGGCTCTGTGGATTTTGGAAAGACGTTGAAGGAGGCGGGGTTGGCTCCTTCTGCTGTTTTGATCGTCAAATAGTTTTGGGAGAGATGCTTTTCGGGTGTAAGGGAGTTGGGCGTGGATTTACATGGCATATTGCATGGACGGAGTTTGCTGATCCGGGTTGCCAGCGATTTCGTCTTACCTGCTCGGGAGGTTTTGGGCAGTGCACCAAAAGTCAGAAAAATAGATCTGGTCTCGAGAATATATGCTAGAGCAAGTTCTTATTAACCATGAGTGAACGTGATACTCTTGCAATGCTATTCGCCATGATTGCTCTGTTGGCAAATTCCAAACATTTCTACTGCGCAAAGGATTTGTATCTTGCTTTCCCATACTCCATCCATAACGCCTTCCGCCTATTGATCATTCTGGTAACAATGTCATCCCTCAGCTCCCAAACGCCATTTGAAGATAACCGCTAGAGTTTCGCCACCCTCTACTATGCAACAAACTCAACCATTGATCCTCGGCCTCTTAGCATCCCCACCATAATCAGCTCCAATAGGTTCATTGGTAGGTAAATCCGTCAACGGCGTCCTGTTCGCATTCACAGCAGCACCATCAACCCCTCTTTTGAAAGGTTGCTTAAATGAGCCCCTGTTATTCATCGGGCTGCTAAATCCCCCTGGAGCACCAATCTTCCTCGCAGCATCCATTTGAGGATTGATAATGTTAGTAGGCTTTGGACTAGCAATCGCACTTTGTGTTGAGCCAGGTACATGTTTGAGGTCTCGAGTCAGGGGCTTGGAGGTTTTGTGATCAATACCAGGGGTTTTGCGGATGGAGGGGGATTCGGCGTGTGGGTTGAAGGCGGGAAGATGGGTTGGTATTGGAGGTGGAGGTCCTTCGGCGGCTTGACCTTCGGGAAGCATGGCTGCTGCTCGTGCGGAGAAGAAACCTGCTCCTTGAGGTGGCATGGCTGTCTCTGCGTCGGAGGAGGATCTGTTAATTCGTGCTGGAGAGGCTGGTGCTGAGGGTGGCCCGTTTCGGCTTGGTTGGTTAAGAGGTTTACCAGTAATAGGATTGATCGGTGGCCCTCCTTGCATTGGACGAGATTGAGGCCCTGTGTCTGCTGGTGGACGCATTGCCTGACCTGCCCCACTGTTTGACCTCGTAAATCCACCGTTGGGAGTTTTAGGTTGGGCTAGTTGAGTGTGGTTGCCTACAGGCTGACCTCTGCCTGGGCCAGGCACTGGCTGAGGTCGGTTGGCAAGACGCTTATCCATGCTGCCTCCATTTGGGGCGGAAGGGCGACTAAAGTGATGAGAGGCAGCAGGTGGCTCAGGAGCAATAACTACCTCGTCCGGGTGGGAATCTGGATCTGCAACACTGAAATCTGCTTCATCAAAGTCTAGAGAATCTTAGCCTTACACAATTATAACATGGAGCAGCACTCACCCCCGAATTCGTCGTCGAATGTATCCTCGGTGGCTTGTATACGTCAGCTACTTCCCTTCCACATCCTGATAAATACTCACAAATACTTGCACCTGCAGCCCCATATTGCGACTTCTCCTCCAAAAGCTTAAACTCCGACTGTGGCTCCTTCTTTGCCGGCGTAGTCACGCACGTAGAATGTCGATGCAACTTCTCCACATCCCACTTAGTAGGCTGTGCCTTGACCTTGGTAACCAGCTTCAAGTACTCCTTATCATAGATGCAATTCCCTAACACATTGCCAAAATTTCTCAAAGCACGCTTCAACGCATCAGTCGTTCCCTCTTTCTTAGCCTTCTCAAAAGCCGCCGCTTTCCCCTTGCAATTCTCCATATGTCCGTACCCGACGTCCTCGTGGAAGGTTCCATCCCGAAGTGTGACTCGTACAATGACTGATAGACCAAGAGAAACTTTGAAGGTCTGCGGATTTTCGTCTACGAAGTCGACTTGGACATCCATGATTTGGCTGGACCAGCCGTTGAACCCGAAGACTTCATTGGCGAGCTGGATGCATTTCTCCGCTGCTAGATAATGCACTTTCTGCCCCGAAGGTCCGGCTCTTGATGATATGTATTCCGGACCAAGTTGTTTCTCGAGCCGGCTCTGGAGAGTTGCGATTTCTTGGGCTGTATATTCGGATATTCGGGGCTTGACTTCTTCGAAGGGGTTTGTTATTGTCTTCCCACCCGTGTTAAGATGCTGCTCGCCGGGTCTGCAGAAGTCAGTCAAAGCTTTAGTGGAAGAATTGAAATCGAACATACGCAGGCATCTTGAAGTGATAGCTGAGCAAATAGACGAAGCTGCAACTTTCACATTGATTGAGACGTTGAGGTAGTTGGTTGTCGCGTGTGACGTTGCCTCGTCGCGGTTTGGCGCCGCGATAGGCAGGCGTCGACACGTGATCAGTCTCGCCCCGCATGAAGTTCCCCTTGGAGCTCATTGCAGTTCCAGGTTCAGCAGCCAATAAATCTTGTTAAGTATCACATGAAGTAGAATCAAGCCAGTACGTCGTTTCTCCCTCGGCGCCCAAGTCAAATCAAATTAAGCTTTTATCTCAATCTGTAGAAGGAAGTTCATCAATGCATCACGCCGAAACACCGCTTTATTGCTTCTAAATGCTGTATTCATTCTCGGTGGTCCTAGTCTAAACTACCAGACCCAATTTCGCTACTGTGGAAAGAGTGTACGCCTGACATTATTTGCCATCTTTGCACAAGGCCCAAATGCATAAAAACAAAATCCATCCGAGGAGCCCATAACTCCCAAGCATGCTCGGAATAGCCCTGATTCAAGAAAATGGGAATCTTCGTAAGCTTCGTAAATGCCGCTGTGAGCCAGGCACCGTAATAAACACTAGACGCCGATGTTGTGGACAGCTGCCTCTATAGTATCCCAGACCCATATGACAATCTCGCTCCTTTGTATGTACCCCTTGAAAATGGGCCTCTTGGTATCATCGTCCTGCGCAAAATCTCTCAGTTCTACCACAATCCAACGCGAACGGGCAGGTTACCAGATGGTGTGCCATATGTACCGTTCAGAAGTTGGTTGCGGATTGAGTTAGGATCATTTGAGCCGCCTCCACCGCCCATCCAACTCAGCTCTGATCCAAGAGCATTGACAGCGACCTGCATCCGACCGCCACTCTGCTCATTATGCTTTTGAAGTCTCTGGTCCCATCCACCTGAATGTAGCTGGAATCCACCTCCCCGCTTCGATGCTTCGCTGATTACTAACGCCCAAGCCCTGGAAATCTCATCGTAAGCATTATCTTTGTGGTGCTTATGTGATTGACTATCCCATTCGGGAAGATCGTGAATGACCTTGGTGGCATTGTCAAGATAGTTGAGTGAGACGGTAGGTTGGGTTTCGTGAGGTGGGAGGTAATGCGGCGTAAAGTCGGTCAGGGCTTCGATGAGATCAAGCAGCGGTTGCTTAACCCGGTTGTAGGCATAATCTGAGCCAGCGTTGCCACCGAATGGAAAGGCATCTCTTAGCTTTTCTTGATATGAGGAGAGGACGTCGAGAGTTGCTGCAACGGAAGGTCTCGGTGCTGTGTGAACAACCTCTGAACCGATTTCTGGGTGTCGCTCGCATATTGTCTGAAGAACCGATCGTAGAGATTCAGCATCAAGTGTTTCAAGGAGGCGGGGGAGTGCGAGAGGGCGGCCGTTTGCTTCGTTGGCTCTTGATCTCTTCGATGGTCGAGAAATAGTACGAGGAGTAAAAGCGGGGGAATTTTGGGGGGAGATGCTCATGCTCTCATCGACGCCATCATCGTCGGCTTTTCGCTTTCGAGAGCTCATTCTTGAGCTTGAGGTATGAGGGGAGGCTATTTGGAGAGTTGTATGTCAGTAATGAAGCAACGACGACGTCGTGAGCTTGGGCTAGCCTACCAGGGTTGTGGTCGTGGTGATGAAGTGGGAACTCGGAGAACGACGACGGATGCGTAGGCAGCAGAACGTTCATCTTGCTGAGGTCGCTTGTCCAGACCAGGTAGGGGTTCGACACTAGGATCTCCGATGTGGAGAGCAGTATTGTATTGTTCTGGGAGTTTGTCGTAGATTCGAGTTGTTGATGGTTAGCGGAATGGCGAGGATTTGGTCGGTACTAGCACAAGCTAGAGTGCCTTTGGGGCTAGCCACTTTTGTGGAGACGAAGCCACCAAAACAATCACAGCAAAAGAACATAACGAGCTAAGCTCTTAAATCCAAGCACCACAACCTTATCAAATACTATTCATATATTTATTTATTAGAATGTCATTAAATGAACCAAGTCTAGTGTAATGCTGAAGCTGCTACTCTGAAATAATTTCTTGGGTTTTTGTAAATTTACAGGCATGTCTTTCAAAACCTTTGATGACTATTGATAATAGAAGGTCCAACTTTGACTTGGAACGATCGACTCTATTACTACCTGTTGGTCCAGCATGAGTTTGTTAGCCATTCGTTGCGCAAGAGCATCACTGAAGAATCCACTCATGGATGGCAACCGCCTGTTGACTGCTTCGATTTGCGGAAATGTTCGAGGTGGCAACCAACCCCTCCCGTTCGACTCAGCTGGACTGGTCCAACCATTACGAAAGACTTTGACGCCTTCCAACGAATGAACTCAACGATCACAACATTCTCTATCACACCGCTCCCAAAGCCTTCACTTCGAGGATTTTATTGCTTCTTGAAGCCAAGGGCGTGCTCAGCCTCCATTTTACTTTCCCCAGTTCACTGCCTCGGTTGCTACAGCCCCGGAGGCCTGAAAAATGGCCACCCATAACAAGGTCCTTGAGAAAATTGTACGTCTATCATCAATCAACAGCATGGAAATGCTGTCACGAGGAGT
>Ga0302325_10027396_pt1 | contig 11816 bp, 10 predicted proteins | sample Palsa_T0_2_FD_201948 | JGI IMG/M metagenome (GOLD analysis project Ga0302325, IMG submission 201948) | Peat permafrost microbial communities from Stordalen Mire near Abisko, Sweden - Palsa_T0_2 | ecosystem: Environmental > Terrestrial > Soil > Palsa > Peat permafrost | place: Sweden: Abisko... | reverse complement strand
CCGCAGTTTGGATGCCGCCTCACCCAGCGCGTCCAGCACCTTCTCCTTGGACGCCGCCGTCACCTGCTTCTCGGCCAGCGGGTCTCCACTCTGGCAATTCACCGCCTTCAACCCCAGCACGTATTGGCTGCCCAGACTGGCAATCGACCCGGCGATGTATGCCTTGCTTCCCGCCCGCTGGCAAAGCTCGCGAGTGACTTCGGGCGTGAGTTTCGTGCCCGCCGGACGGGACATCATCTGCAAGGTCGCCGCGACCTTGTTCTCTGAAAGCACATTCAGAAACGGCGACTGGTTGAGAGCAACGCTGAGTGCCTGCTTGAGCGTGTCGTCGAATACCGCATCGCCCGTGCTGTTGGCAAAATCGGCGAGGACGAGGCTGTCCTTCTCGGTCAGGCGGTGCGTAGTTTGGCGGGAGCGGAAGTAGAACGCTCCCGCGATTGCAGCAGCGACAATTACCACGGCGGCGGGAACAAGAACCTTCCAAAGTTTCCCGCCCGCGACGGGAACTTCGGCGACCTTTACCCCGCTCGATAACGGAGATGGAGCAAGTGCAGGGGAGGAACCGGATGCAGGCGACGGCTGCTGGGCTGCAACCTGAGAGGCGCTTTCCCGTGCGACCGCCACCGTGCCGGAACTGGCTGGTAGGCCGTGCCGCGATTCCGTTTCGCGTTTCAGCCGCTTTAGGTCGGTTCGCATGTCCGCCGCGTGCTGGTATCTCATCTCCCGATCTTTCTCCAGCGCCTTATTGATGATCCGTTCCAGATCGGGCGGTATATCACGATTGAAACGAATCGCAGGGGGTGGATCAGAATTCAATATGGCATTGAAGATCAGCGCAGAGGTTTCGCCATGGAATGGCAATGTTCCCGTGGCCATCTCGTACAGCACTGCTCCGAAGGAGAACAGATCGGTGCGCGCATCCAGTTCTTTGCCTTTGGCCTGCTCCGGTGATGGAGGTGGCGAGGCACCGGAGAGGTAGCCATGGCATCCTACATGCCGAGGGTGGGGTCTGCGTTCCTTTTCCCGGCCAGGTGCATCTTGGCATCGTGCCTTGCGGTTTGTTGCTTCGCATATGGGCAGGTCGCTTACCCTGAAAAGGAGGTTCGCGTCCACGATCTGCCTTCGCAGACGGCGCGATCTACGCACTCATCCGATGTGCTGGCGGCATCGTTGGAGATGGTTTTCAACGACAAAGAAGTATGCTGTGGGAAGAATTCCGCTCTGGAAGGCAGCGTCCAGTCGTCGGATCCAAAGTCTTTGAAGGACATTGCCGGCAAGCTGCAAGGAAGGCATCTTCTAAGCGATGGCCGCCCGATCATGGTCACGGCGGAATATCTGACCCTGGATCAGGTTAATGCCGGTCACTTGATTTATATGCTCACGGAGAAGCACGCCCCGCTTATGATGTGGAATTCACGTCTGTACGTCGTCGAAGGAGTGACCTACGTCGAGACCGTCGACAACTCCAGTGGCGCGATAGCATACGCGGTCCACAAGTTCTTACTGCAGGATGCGCGCTTTTCTGATTCGCGCCGGGAAGTCTCCTTCGATCGCGTAACCGAAGACGCGGGTAAGGTACAAGGGTTGTTGTTTCTTCAGGCTGCGTCGCAATAGCCGGAACTCTGCTGGGTGCACTAACTGGAGGACCAGCCTGGCTTTTTGCTGTGCTTTGCAAGAGTCCCGGTGCCTTTAGATGATGACTTCCGAAATCAGGCGATAACGCTCAAAACCCCTCGATGAGCGTTATCGCGATTTGCGCCAACCATCCTCTTGAGCCACCGCCAAGTCCGTGGCTTTCATTGACTTGTCCTATTAAGAGACGTAACATTTCGCGTCAGTGATCGGTCAAACCATCTCGCACTACCGCATCATCGAGAAGTTGGGCGGCGGTGGTATGGGCGTGGTGTACAAGGCCGAGGACGTAAAGCTGCACCGCTTTGTCGCCTTGAAGTTCCTGCCTGACGAGATTGCCAAGGATGCACAAGCTCTAGCCCGCTTCGAACGAGAGGCGCAGGCCGCTTCCGCCCTCAACCATCCCAACATCTGCACCATCCACGAGATTGACGACGAGCACGGCGAAGCGTTCATCGCCATGGAGTTTCTGGACGGGCTGACGCTGAAGCACAGCATCGCGGGGCGTCCCATGGAAACCGAGTTGATCCTGTCCCTCGCCATCGAAATTGCGGATGCACTCGATGCGGCCCACGCAGAAGGCATAGTCCACCGCGACATCAAACCCGCAAACCTATTCGTGACCAAGCGCGGACACGCGAAGATTCTGGATTTTGGATTGGCTAAAGTCGCATCCGCCCTGAGCAGCGCGGGAGTGGCTGGGGCGGCAGAACAATCGACGCTGACATTGGAGGAGCACCTTACCAGCCCCGGTTCTACACTTGGCACCGTAGCTTACATGTCACCCGAGCAGGTTCGAGGGAAGGAACTCGATGGTCGCACGGACTTATTCTCCTTCGGAGTCGTCCTCTACGAGATGGAGACGGGCACGCTGCCATTCCGAGGCGAAAGCTCGGGAGTCATCTTCAAGGCTATTCTGGACGGAGCGCCCACGTCGATGGCGCGGCTGAATCCCGACGTGCCCCCAGAACTGGAACGGATCATCAACAAGGCTCTGGAGAAAGATCGAAACCTTCGATACCAGCACGCTTCGGGGATGCGAGCCGATCTACAACGGCTGAAACGGGACACTGACTCTGGTAGGTCGGCGGCTGTAACTGAGTCGGCACCCGTTTCTCTCAAGAGACGGTTCCAATGGCCCGCAGTAGGGGCTGTTGGCGTTATCGCCGCAATCGTGATGGCCCTCTTACTCTGGCAGTCTCGTCATCCTGCCGTCTCCCACATTGATTCTGCAAACCCGCGGGTGATCGCGGTGCTGCCGTTCCAGAATGCGGGTTCCGACAGGGAAACTGATTTTCTGCGACTCGCCTTGCCAGATGAAATTGCAAATTCGCTGAGCTATGTACCGTCGTTCTCGATCCGTCCATTCGCCACGACGAGCAAGTACAACGGGCCGAACTTGGACTTGCAACAGGCTGGTCGGGAGATGGGGGTGACCTCCATCGTAACGGGACACTACCTCGCGGAAGGTAACCAGTTGGAAATCACGCTGGAAGCGGTGGATGTTGCGAATAACCGCAGTGTCTGGCGAGACACCATCAGTGTTGCGGCGGCGGACAGGATTGCAATGCGGGAGCAAATTATATCGAAAGTTCGGCAAGGACTTGTTCCCCTGCTCGGAGGATCATCGGTGTCAGGGGAAGCGGGGACTCGACCCAAGAGCGAGGAAGCCTACGACTTGTATCTGCGCAGCATCGCGGTTCCGCATGATGCTGCTCCTAACAAGGATGCAATCGCGATGCTGGAGCGGGCGGTGGGCATTGACCCCAGTTTCGCACCCGCGTGGGATGCTTTGGGGCTGCGATATTACTACGACGGTGAGTACGCTGACGGCGGAGAACAAATGTTAAAGCGTTCGGACTCGGCTTTTGAACGCGCCGTCGCGCTTGATCCAAATCTGATTCTTGCTGCTGGGCAATTGATCATTAACCGGACAGATCGAGGTGAGGTTGGAAACGTCTATGCAGAAGCAACGGCTTTGGTTAAGCGACGACCCGAGAGCGCCTCAGCCCACTTCGTTCTGGGCTACGTGCTGCGCTATGCCGGGTTGTTGGATGACGCAGGCCGAGAGTGCGACACTGCCGTTAAGCTGGATCGGGGGAATTATCAATTCCGTTCGTGCGCTCGGGGTTTCATGGAGCTAGGTCAACCACAAAAGGCGATGGAGTTCGTCCGCCTCGACGCTGGTTCGCAATATGCAGCTAACATAATTCCTACTATTTTGCTCAGCCAAGGAAAACTGGATGACGCACGAGAAAGCCTCAAAAGAATGTCGAGTAACGTATGGTATCGCCGCGAATTCTTGCAAGCCTGCCTCGATTCTCGGCGGACGCCGCAGTTGAAGAAAATCGGGCAAGCGATGGAAACCGCCGCACTTGGGCAACCTGACGCGGAACCTCGATATGTTTTAGGAACTGTCCTAACGTTTTGTGGTGAGGAGGATGCTGCTGTCCGAGTGCTCAAGAGTGCGATAGAGCAGAACTATTGTGCGTATACTGCCTTGCAGACTGACCCGTTACTTGCGAAGCTCCGAGGAACTCCTGAGTTCAGCGAATTGCTAACGGCAGCGAAAGAGTGCCAGAACAGGTTTTTGGCACGGCGAGACCAGAGTCCACATTGAAAGACGCCGACCCCGACATCCCCATCCTGAAGTTAGCCAAGGGGGAGTACGCGAAACTGCAGTAGCTGTTTGGAAAATCGGGACACGAGGGGCAATGAAAGAATTACTTGTCCGTATTGAAGGTGTCGGCTACCGCTTTCCACTCATGGTTTGGCTCGTTCCTCCACACAACAACGTACTTTCCAAGAGTGTTGATCGGGTTTCCTTGCGCATCATTCAGCTTCAGGTCGAACTTCCCGATCTCATACGCCATGTCGCGTGATTTCGACACAACGATCTTAGTTGGCGTAAAACTGAGAGCAAATCCGGGTTTAGACATCAACTGTGACCAAAGTTGCCGAATCTGCTCCTTGCCGTTCGCCATCGGAGCATTGAATGGAAGCACGGAAGCGTCAGCAGCGTAGAAGGAAACGGACTTGTCTAAGTCCTTACTCTCAACCGCATGCGACCACGCGGCGTCAGCTTTACGAATCTCATTCTCGTCACTCGACTGGGCGAGACCTTGGATAGCAGTTGCGGTCAGAAGAGCTAGGACAACTGGCAGAAGCTGATTCCGAGGCAGGCGCATTAACGCATCTCTCGGCCACCATCTTGCGGGTCAGGTGGGTTAAGACCTTAATTTGACGGACCTTGGGAAACCGTGTCAGCCTCAAGGCATGAAAGCAAGAATTGACCTATCAGGAACTGCATTCAGCGAAGTGGACCAGACGGGTTACGCGGCCTCATTTATCTCCTATCTGGATGAAGCAAAGAACCAGTTTGGAAAGCTGAAAATCGCCAGTTATGGCTTGCTCAGCCTGCAACCGAATGAAAGAGTCATGGATGTCGGTTGCGGTACAGGGGACGATGTCCGCGAGATGGCCGCACTGGTTGGTGCTAATGGAATGGCGGTGGGAGCAGACAAAAGTGAATCGATGATTTTGGAAGCGCGCCGACGTGCTCGCGGGTGCCCTCTTCCGGTGCAATTCGAGGTGTGCGAGGCGGAGTACCTACCTTGGGAATCAAACTACTTCGACGCGTGTCGCGCTGATCGGCTACTACAACATGTGACGGATTTAGGGGGAGCGTTAAATGAGTTGTGTCGCGTACTCAAGCTTGGTGGGCGGTTGGTAGTTGTGGATCGTGATTGGGGCATGGTTGCACTCGACTCATCCGATGAGATCACTACTAAGGTGGTGCTCGAATCGTGCCGATGCAAGTATCCGAAATGGCTGGATTGGCAGAAAGCTTCATGGCTTTTTCAAGACGGCTGGCCTCAATGACATTCGGGTCCAGACTCGCTGCATCAACATGAGCAGTTTTGATACAGCCGATATGCTCTTGGATCTTGGATCTACGCGTGGTCGTTGAGCATGCAATTAGTGCAGGCTACGTCCCGCGCCCGGTTGGTGATGCCTGGTTGGGCGACCTCTTGACGCGTGACCAACTCGGGACTTTCTTTGCGACCATGACTTTGTTTGTTGTCTTCGGCATAAAATCGTGACCGCTTTCTGCATCTCAATATGTTTTCTGGTCCTAGACGGACGTTAACAGGCGTGGCTGTTGAAAACTCCATTTTTCTCAAAACAGCGAAAATTTGGGGGATAGAAAATGTCTAGGAAAACCGAGAAAGTCGTTCCTGGGGCATCCTAACGCAATTTTATTTTGACCGATTTCACGGGAAGGAGTTTTTCCAAGGCCACAGGCGATTACACTCAAAACCCCGGTCGGTGAACTGGATTTCAGGCATCGCCCTTCGCTATCACTTCACCCACGGGCTGAACGGCATCGCGGACCCAGAAATCGCGGGTTGCTCAATCCGCACAGGAACGGGCTGTCTCCATTCAGGATTCCATTCCTGATCCCCGGCTAGTCCTTGCGGCTGTCGGAGATTGGCTTCGCGTGCTTCCCGTACTTGCGCTTCCATACAACGCTCAAAACTTTCCTTCGCCTGTTTCGCATCCTGCTCGGTGAACAACTTCTCACAGTCAGCCGATGTCATGCCGTGTTCGACTTGCAACCTTGCATAGCAGTATCCGATCTGGAGTTCACAACCCTTTTTGGCTTGGTTGGCGTGAAGATACGCAAGCATCTTTTCTCTGCCCGGATACGCCATCTCGCACTGAAGCCATTCTCGGGTCTTCACCCCCTTGAGTAGTTCGTCCCGTGTTTCGCCTTTGAGCGCGAGGAAAGCACGCATCGCAAAGAGCGGGTCACCGGTGTTCTGCACCCGTCGGTCGGAAGGAACTCCATTGACACCCTATTTATTACTGAAAATAAATGAGATGTCGTGCCCTGCTGCTCCCCTGAAACAATATGGCGTTTTGTAACAGGGCGCTGTGCGCTGCGTCCCGTGTGCCGAGCAGGAATGCAGGGGCGAGTGAGGGACAAATAAGAGATGAAACGCTGTAACACCCGTGTTTTCAATCGTGCTATGTGGTCAATGTGACCATTACGCAGGGCGGAGTGTGCTGCTGCGCGGCAGGCCAAATGTAGAACGAGGGTCGCTTCATAGCGTGCAATAAGCCCACTTTCGCGGCTCGTTACGGTGCGATTCAGGTTGGCTACGGGGCATTCTGAAGCCTGATCTGTCTTACTTATACCGCACTGGGCTGAGGGCATATTTGGCAATGCGTTCAAGAGGGAACTCGCCATGTACTGATTACAGACGATTTACGGGAACGGCGTGTTAAACGTTTGCTAACTAGACCGGACGCGGCACGCGGCGGGCTGAACGCGGTACCCCAGCGTTCAGATATTTTACTCAAGAGAGAAACAACAAAGAATCAGTGACGATGGGCGGGGGGCGGAGCGGGTTGTGGGGCGGGGTACACGGCAAGTGAGCCCGCTCTACGGTGCGACTGACAGCTGTGTTGAATCACTCGCCCGTTAAGACAAACGGGGCCCAGTAGAAGGGGTTGGTGTATTCCTTAGACTTGGACACAAGCGTTGAACGTGCTGCGGCTAGAGCTGCATCTTTCGGCATACCGTTGAGGAGATTCCGATAGAACTCCTGCATCAGAATTGCGGTGGACTTGTCGTCAACGCTCCACAAGCTTACCGTGACGCTGGAGGCACCCGCCGTCAGAAATGCCGTTCCCAAGCTAGCGACACCTTCCGCTCGTGTCACCCTTCCTGACCCTGTATTACACGCGGAGAGAACAACCATTTCAGCGTGCAATTTCAGTTGAAGGACTTCGGACAATGAGAGCATCATCCGATCTTCTTCGTCCCCGTCGTAAGAGAGCACCAGAGCCGGCTCTCTGATTCCGGGCTCTACCGGGAAGAATCCGTGGGTAGCAAAGTGGACGAATCTGAACGTGCCGAGGTCGGTCTGGAGCAATTCTCGTTTTCGTGCGTCCACACCGGTGCGAGTTACTGCGGCGGAGGGGAACAGTGCGGCAATATTCCTTACCTCGGTAGCTGTATTTGGCAGGCGGTCGAAAATGTACCCTCGAGTCTTAAGACTGTCCATTGACACTTGCGCCCGCACCAGAGGTCGGGTCTCTTTTTCTGGAGATTGTGGCAACAGCGCCAGAAGCCCTAGCCGATCCACAGAAAGCAACGTGGGACTTCTACAACCGCCACGAATGCCTCACCCAGCCTAGTCTTGTGGCATAACGTTGGCGCTCCCGCTGCTAAACCAAACCTTTGACAATTGCGTTGCTAAGGTTCTGTTTGTCCTGAGAGTTCAAACTCCAGATATGATCGCCTTCAGTGGCAACGTGCATTACCCTGACATCTGCTCCTCGCTTAAGCACTGCGACAAGATCATCTCGATTCAGCAGAGGTGAAACGCTAACCGTCTTGTTACAAATAGCACAATGAGCTTGAAGGATAATATCCACCATTTTTCTCAATCCCCCTATCTGCGCCGGGGATTCCGCCGCTGACTGTATCCTAAGCTGTATCCTACTGGGTCAAATTTTCGGCACAATGAGGCAACGTTGGCAGACTGAGGCATCATAAAACGTTGAAAATACAGGCTCGCACGTTGAGGAAACGTTTGTCGATTGCTCTGGCCGATCATGAGTAGCGCGCAGCGCTGGAATGTCATGTTAGGGTGGGCGGGAAGGGAAGTCAAAGCCTTGTTGGATTCCTCGCGCCAGCGGCTTCCGGCGAGAAATGAAAATAAGGACAGCCCGGAGCCCCGAAGCTGTCCTTGAACCCTCCCGGTTAGAAGGGCAACGTGATGACCCTAAGTTACCTGCGCGATGTTGCAAAATGATGGCAGAATCGTGAATATCTGATTAAATTCGTTTGCGGCAGCGCTGCTATAGTAGTCGCGCAGTCTTGGTTTGTTGACATTCATCTTGTGGGAGCCTCGATGCCATCCAAGACCTCCAGAAAAGTCGAGCAGTCGCGCCGTCTGCAACAACGTGCCGAAAGCATGATTCCTGGCGGAGTGAACTCGCCGGTGCGCGCCTTTGGTTCCGTTGGCGGCGATCCGCCGTTTATCGTGCGCGGGAAAGGCTCGCACATCTGGGATGCCGACGAGAACGAGTTCATCGACTACGTGGGATCGTGGGGACCGCTGATTCTCGGCCATGCTGCGCCGGACGTGCTCGATGCCATCGTAGGCGCCGCTTGCAACGGCACCAGCTTTGGAGCTTCCACGCCCGCTGAGGCCGATCTCGCGGAGTTCGTGCTGGAGGCGTTTCCGCCCATGCAGAAAGTTCGCTTCGTCAATTCCGGAACCGAGGCCACGATGTCGGCCATCCGCCTGGCTCGGGCTTACACCAAGCGCAAATACATTGTGAAGTTCGAAGGCTGCTACCACGGACATTCCGATTCGCTCCTGGTTAAGGCGGGGTCAGGCATGGCGACGCTGGGCATCCCAGGATCGGCGGGCGTTCCCGAGGAGTTCACGCAATTCACTTTGGCGTTGCCCTTCAACAACATCACCCCGGTGGAGTATGCCTTCCAGAAGTTCAAGCATCAGATTGCCTGCGTGATCGTGGAGCCAGTGGTGGGGAACATGGGATGTGTCCCCGCCACGGACGATTATCTGGTGGCCTTGCGCATGATTACGGAGCGCGAGAAAGCGGTGCTGATTTTTGACGAGGTGATGACCGGATTTCGCGTCGCTTTCGGCGGAGCGCAGGAACTCTACAACATTAAGCCTGACCTGACGGCCATGGGCAAGATCATTGGCGGAGGCTTGCCGATCGGCGCTTATGGCGGCTCCAGCGAAATCATGAATCTGGTTGCGCCGCTTGGTCCGATGTATCAGGCGGGCACGCTTTCAGGCAATCCGCTGGCGATGGCGGCGGGATGCGCGACGCTGAAGCATCTGCGCGATCACAAGCAGGAGATCTATCCGCGGCTCGAGAAGTTGAGTAGAGAACTGGTCGAGGGAGTGGCCGCAGCCGCGAAAGATGCGGGCGTGCCGCTTTGCTACAACCGCGTCGGGTCGATGTTCACCTGGTTCTTCAGGCCGGGGCCGGTGACGGATTGGGATTCTGCCTCGAAATCGAATACTGAAGCATTCGGCAAATTCTTTCGCAGCATGCTCGACAGTGGGGTATATCTGCCGCCGTCGCAGTACGAAGCAGCGTTTCTGGGTTCGACTCACACGGAGAAAGATGTTCAGCAGACGATTGCGGCGGCGAAGCGGGCGTTTGCGAAATCATAGCTCTCATTTGTGGGAAGGCAACACGGTCCAGATTTCAGGATCCTCGGTTCCCAGCACCCACGAACAAAAGCCCTGCAGATTGCGGTCGCGGGCTAAATTCAGGCGCTCCTGGAATCCGCGCTTGTCGGTGTAGAAGACCCAGTCACGAGTGTCGTCTTTGTAGAAATAAAACCAGGCGGTGCGGTCGAACGAATCCCACTCGGGATGCGGGTGATAGGCGGCCAGGTATTGATCCACTTCTTGCTGCCCGACATATTCGGCAGTCGGGTTCGGTTTCTCATCCTTGCCGGGGTCCCCAGCAAACCAGTGATATCCATAGACGGGAATGCCCAGCGACAATTTTTCCTTGGGAACTGATTGCAGCGCGTATTCCAGCTGTTGCACCGTCCAGGGATAACCCGCGACCGGGCCGGGCGCCGTCCATCGCGTGTTTTGATCGTAGGTCATCAGACAAATCAGGTCGGCTGTCTGAGACAGCGCCTTCAGATCGTATGCGCCGCGCCAGTTGGCGTATAGCCAGTGCGAGTAGCTGCTTTGTCCCGGAGCGCCGGGAGCGTTGGGCACTGTGGCGATGGTAAGTTGCAAGCCTTCCTTATGCAGCGCCGCCGCAGTTTCGGCAACCAGGTTTGTGAGCAGATCGCGGTCGGTCCACAGCACATTTTCGAAGTCGATTTGAAAGCCGCTGTATCCGTTCTTCCTGCACTCGCTGAGAATCGAACCGACGAAGGCGTTTCGCGCCCCGGGTGTCGTGAACAGTTTATGCAGTTCAGCCTGCACGGTGGTAGCGACGATCGGCATGACCGGCACATGGTGCTGCGCCGCCGTTTGCAGCACGTACGGATTCGGGCCGCCCCACATGAGTCCGTTGCCGTCGACGCCATACCAGGCTGGCACGAGAATGTCGATTTTGTCGGCATGTTCGGTAAATGACTTAACTGAGTTGGGGCTGTCCGTCATGTAGAAAAGTGCCTTGGGTTGCGCTACTGCCATGACTGTGCCTACGAAAAGGAAAAGAACGGAATGCTTCATCGGGTAACTCCTGGGGCTGGCATTTGAATTCGCTCCCCAAAGCTGCAAAAGTTGCGTTCAAAAACTTGCTCGAAGCGGACCTTCAGCGGCAGCTTCCCTTTCCATCACCCGCCTATCATCCGCGGAATGGTGACAAATTCATAGCCCTCGGACTTGTACCGCGCAATCAGCCGATCTGTAGCGATTACCGTTTGGGAGCGGTCGGCCCCCATTTCCTTGTGTCCTCCATCATGCAGCAGGATTACGTCGCCGCCCCGAATCTGCTTTGCGACCTTGCGCTCGATAACGTCGGCTGGCGGCGCGTTCCAGTCGTAGCCGGTTACGTTCCACATGACTGGTTCCATGCCAAGTTCGCGAGCCACGCGGAGCACGGCTGGGCGGCGTCCTCCAAAAGGCGGACGGAAGAGATTGGAGTGTTCGCCGATCGCATCTTGCAACGCGGCGCGGCATTCGGAGAGTTGCCCCCTGATTTCAGACTCGCTTTTGAAGGTCAGCAGCGGATGCGTGAGGGTGTGGTTGCCGACAGTGTGGCCGCCCTGAACGATTTCGCGGGCGATTTCCGGATGTTGCCGCACATGGCGTCCGATCAGAAAAAGAGTCGCCTGTACGCCTTGCCTGGCGAGGACTTCCAGCAATCGCAGCGTGTGAGGGTCATTGGGGCCGTCGTCGTAGGTTAGTGCAATCTGGCGCGAGCTGCGCGGCAGTCCCGTGAAGGTTCGTCCATACCATTGCCCGGTCGGAGCTATCGACTGGTAACCCGCTGCAACAGCGGCTGCGGTGGAGACGGCGGTTACGGCAAGGCCGAGCATGTGGGGATTGTAAATGCAAGTCAGAAGTCAGAACTCAAAATGCAGAAGTAAAACCGGATTCGCTGCACTCCAGGTCCTAACTTCTGCATTCTGAGTTCTGACTTTTGTCTTC
>Ga0302325_10027395_pt1 | contig 11816 bp, 9 predicted proteins | sample Palsa_T0_2_FD_201948 | JGI IMG/M metagenome (GOLD analysis project Ga0302325, IMG submission 201948) | Peat permafrost microbial communities from Stordalen Mire near Abisko, Sweden - Palsa_T0_2 | ecosystem: Environmental > Terrestrial > Soil > Palsa > Peat permafrost | place: Sweden: Abisko... | reverse complement strand
TCGTTTTCGATATCCCAATAGAAGCCGTTCTGCATCGGCCCAACTTGGGCCTGTCTGATGAGGCTTCCGCCACCTGCCAAAGGCGGGCGGATGAATTCGAGCCGAGGAGACCAAGGCAATGATGGAACATTCAGCGCCAGCTTTGACAGCAAAGAGAACACGACCACCAGCCATCCCGCGGAGTTGGATGTCGTGTTCGCCGGTGGCGGCAGCAGCGGACTCACCGGGATCACAACGGCCAGTGGCAGCGGGCTGATCGGTGGTGGGACCAGCGGCACGCTCAACCTGTCGCTGATCAACACCTGTGCGACAAATCAGGTGCTGGCGTGGACCGGCACGGCATGGGCGTGCGCCACTCCCAAGGGCACCGGCACGATCACCAGCGTGACGGCGGGCACGGACCTGACCGGAGGCGGCACGAGTGGAAAAGTGACTTTGAATCTGGATACGACCCAGGTTCCGCAACTGGCCGCGGCCAATATCTTCACAAATAATCAGACCATTGCCGGTCCAAGTACCAGCTGGGGATTGACTGTGGCCCAGCCCAACTATGAGGGCATTCTCGTGACCGGACCGGAAGGGAACATCGGAGCCGCCGTGGAATTTCAAACTACGGGAACCGGGGGAATGTACTGGCAGATTCTGAATACCGGCGTGAGCGCGTCCCAGAAAGCGAACAAGCTGAACTTCCGCAATGACAGCACGCCTTTGGATGTCATGACTTTGTTAGCCAACGGCCAGGTGGGCATTGGGACAACGACCCCGTCCCCCGCTGCATGGCTGGAGGTCGTCGCACCCCAGAATGGCGGCTCTGCCTCATTAGATGACAACGGAACCAACGGAATTCTTGCGATCGGTGCGACCAATCCTAGCGGCGAGAACTCTGCCGGATCTGGAGTCGTCGGCCAAGGTGGACACGGAGTACTCCAGGACGGAGACGGCGGAGTCTTTAACGGCGGATCTGGCTCGTCATATGGTGATGGCATTGCCGCGGCACCCGGCAGCAACGCTTTTGCCAACGCAGGCACCTTTACCGGAAATGTAAGCGTCAGCGGCACACTGACCGCGGGCACGAAAGACTTTAAGATCGATCACCCGCTTGTTCCCGCCAACAAATATCTGGTTCACGCCTCGGTGGAATCGTCGGAGATGATGAACATCTACACCGGAAATGTCGTCACCGATGCGCAGGGCGAGGCCAGAGTGCAGTTGCCGGAGTGGTTCGATGTCCTCAACACCGATATCCGTTATCAATTGACGGTGATTGGGCAGTTTGCGCAAGCCATCGTGTCGAGCGAAGTTCAGACCCATGAATTCGCGATTCGCAGCAGCGTGCCCAACGTGAAAGTCTCATGGCTGATTACCGGCTTGCGCCATGATGCGTTCGCCAAAGCAAATCCACTGATCGTCGAACAAGAAAAAGAGCCGCGGTTGAAGGGTTTCTACCTGCATCCGGAGCTCTACGGCGCGCCGCCGGAGAAGCAGACGGAATGGGCTCGTCATCCGCAGATGATGAAGATGTTGCAGGAGCACGCACAGGAAGCGAAGTAGAAGCAGACCAGATTGCTGCGTCAAGTGGCCACCCTTTTCGGGAGTTGCTGGGCCCACGCGGCCGGGTGGGTCGAACCTGCAGGTATTCGCCGCTGATGTCGTTGTAAGCACTCGGGAGTTGACACGGAGTTAGACGAGTTAGACGACGGAACACGCAGTTTGCCTCGCGTAGGCTACAATGTCGGCAAAGTTCAGAAAAGTTCAGATCGACCTGCCGGCTATATGGCAAACCGAAACCTCTACCGGACAAATCGAAGGCTGCGTGCTCGCCCCCGGCTGCTAATGGTCCTTCTCATCGTGCTTGGCACCGGGGGCGCGGGTTGGGACCAAACGCGAAGCGCAGGCGCGGGCGACAGCTTGGCGGCCTGGGGAAGGATTGTTACCGTACTTCAGCATCCGCGCTGTCTGAATTGTCACCAGCTGAATTCTCCGCTGCAGGAAGATAGTCGCAGATTGCACATTCCGCATGTGGTTCGTGGCGCTGACAGCCACGGCGTTGGCCCTATGCGTTGCGGCAATTGCCACAACCACAGCAATAATCTCACTTCGCGGACTCCCGGGGCACCGGATTGGTCGCTGGCGCCGGTTTCCATGCTCTGGCAGGGGCTTTCGTCGGGAGATCTGTGCCGCACGCTGATAGATCCGATGCGCAATGGAAAGCGCTCGTCCGAGGCTCTGGTGGAGCACATGAGCTCGCCGCTGGTTCTTTGGGGATGGAACCCTGGGCCGGACCTTGCGCCGGTTCCAATTCCCCCCGCAGAATTTATCAATCTCATGAAGGTTTGGGTGGCGGGCGGCTCGGCGTGCCCAAAGTAGGCGACGGAGGCCGCAGGGAAATTAGGAGAGGGGCATGATCACTCTGAACGTGAATGGCCAGTCACACCAGCTCGACGTAAGCCCGGAGATGCCGTTGCTCTGGGCGATTCGCGACAAACTTAATCTGACCGGAACCAAATTCGGCTGCGGACACGCCATGTGCGGTGCCTGCGTAGTGCACCTCGATGGGGAAGCCGCGCGGTCCTGCTCGATCATGGTCGGCGAAGCCGCCGGAAAAAGAATTACCACCATCGAGGGCATATCGGGCCCTGTGGCAGAAGCCGTGAGCCACGCCTGGCAAAGCCTCGACGTGGTGCAGTGCGGCTACTGTCAATCGGGGCAGATTATGTCGGCCATCGTGCTGCTGAATGAAAACAAGAATCCGACGGATGAGGACATCAACATGGGCATGGAAGGCAACATCTGCCGCTGCGGCACTTACGTGCGCATTCGACGCGCTATTCACCAAGCTGCCAAGGCTCTGGCCTAGGAGATTGCTGCCATGCGAGTGAATCTTGCCACTCTTCACTTCTTCGATTTTAGCCGACGGGAATTTCTGAAAGGCGCAGCCGCATCAGCCGGCGCATTCGTGCTGGGCGCCTACATCCCATTTTCACGCGAGGCCTTCGCCCAGGAGCAGGGCCCGGCCAAAGGCCCTTACGATCCCAACCTTTTTCTGAAGATCGAAACCGACAACGAAGTAACCCTGATCAGTAAGCATTTCGAAATGGGCCAGGGCGTGACCACCGGGCTGGCGACGCTGGTGGCGGAAGAGCTCGATGCGGATTGGTCTGCCATGCGCTTTGCATTCGCGCCCAATGACCCTGCCGTTTACAACAACCTGGTCTTCGGCCCGGTGATGGGGACAGGCGGAAGCACCTCCATGGCAGAGTCTTGGGAGCAGGCGCGCAAGGTGGGAGCGGCGGCGCGCATGATGTTCGTGGGGGCGGCGGCGGCGAAATGGAATGTGCCGACGTCGGGAATCAAGGTGGAAACGGGCGTGATCAGTAATGGGTCTGGACATCGGGCAACGTTCGGGCAACTGGCCGCCGATGCGATGAAGATGCCGGTGCCCACAGAAATTGTGCTGAAGCCGCCGCAACAATGGCAGCTGATCGGCACGCGACTTCCCAGGCTGGATTCAAAGGCCAAAACCAGGGGGACGGCGGTGTTTGCGGGAGATATTCGTCGTCCGGGGATGCTGACTGCGGTAGTAAGGCGTCCCGAGCAATTTGGAGCCAAGCCCGTATCCTTCGACGCTAATGAGGCGAAGAAAATTGCAGGCGTGGTGGATGTGGTACAGATTTCGCGGGGAGTGGCGGTGCTGGGCACCGATACCTGGGCAGCGATGCGCGGTTGCGATGCGCTCAAGGTCACTTGGGACGCAAGTGCAGCCGAGAAGCGCTCGACGTCAGAAATTCTGGCAGAGTACCGCCAGCTGGCCGCGCAGCCAGGACTCGTGGCGCCGGGAAGAGGCGATGCGACGGCAGGAATGGCGCGGGCGGCGAAGACGCTCGAAGCGGAGTTCACGCTACCCTATCTGGCGCACGCTCCCATGGAGCCTTTGAACTGCACCCTCGAAGTTCACGGCGACGGCGCGGAGCTGTGGTCGGGATGCCAACTGCAGAGCATCGATCAGCTCGTGACGGCGCAGGTGCTTGGCCTGAAACCCGGGCAGATCAAGATCCACACACTGCTCGGTGGCGGTAGCTTCGGCCGCCGCGGCAATCCCATGGCGGATTGGGTGGTCGAGGTCTCCGAGATCGCAAAAGCTATCAAAGGCCGCGCTCCGGTTCACCTGGTGTGGACTCGCGACGATGACATCAAGGGCGGCTTCTATCGGCCTCTGGTGTTGCACCGTGTGAAGGTGGGACTTGCGGCTAATGGCACCATCGCCGCTTGGCAACACCGCGTGGTAGGTCAGTCCATCTTTATGGGTACGCCGTTCGAACGAATGGCGGTCAAGAACGGGATTGACGCAAGCACGATCGAGGGGGTGATTGACACTCCCTATGAGCTCACGGATTTTGCGGTGGATGTGCACAATGCCAAATCGCCGTTACCGGTGCTGTGGTGGCGGTCGGTGGGCCACAGCCATACCGGATATGTCATGGAGACGGTGATCGATGAGATCGCACAAGCCACCGGCAAAGACCCTGTGGCATTGCGGTTGGAGCTGTTGGCTAAGCAGCCGCGCGATGCCGCCGTGGTACGCCTTGTGGCTGAAAAGGCCGGCTGGAACAGACCCTTCCCTGGGGGACAGGGGCGCGGTCGCGGCTTCGCCTATCACCGGTCTTTTGGCACGCGGGTCGGCATGGTGGCCGAGGTTTCGCTCACGCAGGAAATCGTCAAGATCGAGCGCATCGTGGCCGCCGTGGATTGCGGCGTAGCCATCAATCCGGATGTGGTTACTGCCCAGATCGAAGGCGCGATCGGTTTTGCCCTTTCGATGGCGCTGCGCAACCAGGTGACCCTGCGCGAAGGAGTGGTCGAGCAGCGCAACTTCGACGACTACGAGCCCACCCGCATGCGCGAAATGCCGGAAGTTGAAGTACATATTGTCGGCTCGGAGGAATGGCCGTCAGGTATTGGCGAGCCCGGCGTGCCGCCGCTGGCGCCGGCCATTGGCAACGCCATCTTCGCGGCCACGGGAAAGCGCTTCCGCTCGTTGCCAATGGGGCTTAAGACGTTAGCTTGACTCGGACCGCCAGAGGTTGAACGATGCGTTTCTTGCGGGTGCCCATTGTAAATTTTGCGCACTTTGCGAAATTTAGGGTGGGATCCCAGGAACGCTCATGCTTACTCGGACCCCAGGTGTCGTCGTTTCTTCGCGCCTCGCAGTCGGCATCCATCGGGCGCATCATCAACCGAAATGAGGTTACGCTCGCCATCCACTCGAGCACGCGGACCGCTTGACTTCAGGACTCTTAGGGCTTCGCGGAAGACGCGGTCTTTGTCCGCTGAAAGGTTGATGACGCAATTCGAGATGACGACATCAACGCTGTTGTCGGGGAGCGGGATATGGTCGATTTCACCTTTGAGGAATTCGACATTTTCGACTCCTGCTTTGCGTTTGTTCTCATTCGCCAGCGCGAGCATTTCGTCAGTCATGATCGTCAACAACCTTCCTGATCGCTTAGCTTGCAACGTAAATGCTAGGATTTCTGGCAGACGATTCGTAACACAGCTGCGAGGTTATGTTCTGAGCGAGGAACGACTGCGCGCGATATTTCCGCTGCGAAGTTTGGCGTGCGCAGGCGTGAAGCACGGTTGTCGTTTCGCGTAAGAGCCTTACGAAATTCAGCAAGGAGCGACCTATGAGCACGGTACGAGTTCTAGTCGGTACGCGCAAAGGCGCGTTCAGACTGACGGCGGACGGCAAGCGCGAAAAGTGGGATGTCAGCGGGCCCTATTTTGCTGGCTGGGAAATGTATCACTTGAAAGGGTCGCCCACCGACCCCAATCGCATCTACGCGTCGCAGACCAGCGGGTGGTTCGGACAGCTGATTCAACGTTCCGACGACGGCGGCATGACGTGGCACCAACCCGGAACGCCGCCCGGAGAAGCGGCCTCCCCAAGTCCTCCAAAATCCGCGAGCAACAAGTTCGTCTATGATGCTTCTGCCGAAACCGGCAAGCCGCTCGCCACGCATCAGTTTTACGACGGTACACAACACCCGTGGGAGTTCAAACGCGTGTGGCATCTGGAGCCGTCACTCACCGATCCTGACACGGTCTATGCTGGAGTAGAAGACGCCGCCCTGTTCCGCTCGACCGACGGCGGGCAAACCTGGCACGAACTACCCGGTCTGCGCGGCCACGGCACTGGGCCCAAGTGGCAGCCGGGCGGGGGAGGCATGTGCCTGCACACGATCATTCTCGATCCCAGCGACCCACAGCGGATGTACATTGCAATCTCGGCGGCGGGCGCGTTTCGCACCGAGGATGGCGGCGAAACGTGGAAGCCGATCAACCGCGGGCTTTATTCCCAATACATCCCCGACCCACGGGCTGAGATTGGCCACTGCGTGCACCACTTGGCGATGCACCGCTCCCGCCCGAACGTGCTGTTTATGCAGAAGCACTGGGACGTTATGCGCAGCAATGATGCCGGCGAGTCGTGGCAGGAGGTTAGCGGGAATCTGCCGACCGACTTTGGATTCGTGATCGACGTGCACGCCCACGAACCGGAGACGATCTACGTCGTTCCCATCAAGAGCGACTCGGAGCATTTTGTTCCCGATGGCAAGCTGCGCGTGTTCCGCAGCCGCGCCGGGGGCAACGAGTGGGAGGCCCTGACAAAGGGCTTGCCGCAAAGCAACTGCTACGTCAATGTACTGCGCGACGCAATGGCTGTCGATTCCCTCGACAAGTGCGGCGTATATTTCGGCACCACCGGCGGGCAGGTCTATGCCTCCGCCGATGCCGGAGACAACTGGGTGCCGATTGTCCGTGATCTTCCGGCGGTGCTTTCGGTCGAGGTGCAGACGCTGGCATGATCCGAGTTGTTCTACCACAGCATTTGCGAACGCTGGCTCAAGTTCGCGGCGATGTGGAACTGGATATCCGTGGTCCGGTCACTCAGCGCTCAGTCCTTGACGCGCTCGAGGCCCGTTATCCGATGTTGCGCGGCACCATTCGCGACCAAGTCACCTTGCAGCGCCGGGCGTTTCTGCGCTTCTTTGCCTGCGAGCGGGACTTGTCTCACGAGCCACCGGATACCCTACTGCCCGAGGTAGTCGTATCGGGAGTTGAGCCCTTCATTATCATTGGAGCAATTGCCGGCGGTTAGCGACCGCCGTATTCTTAGACGCCTTCGCCACTGTCACGCCAAGTTGTCGCAGAGCATTGCGGGAAGCCGACGCAGGGTAGCACATTCACAGCTGTGGACAACGCCTGGATCACATTTCAAGAATCGGTTTACCGCAGCTTCATCCACTTGGTAAAATGGTAGCGATACGCTCGCCGAGCGCGATCTCTTCGAGCTTCACTGTCTTCAGACCAGCGTTCTGGAGCTGCGCCAAGGGCCGCCCGGCCTCGACCGCCTCTTCCGACGAGCATACGCCCGATCATTCAGATGGAGCCGGTTGAGAAACTCATGCACTTGCCGGGTCGATGCCAGCGAGGATTCGTCGAGCGATAGAGCGTCACGGTAGTCCCGCACTTATTGCGGCTTCACGGCTCGCACGAAGGCACTCATGAACCTTCCGTCTACCTGCGTCGCAATCGCATCCACATCGATATTTTGGCCGGATAGAAACTCGCGAGCATCTTCTATGCGGTAGATTCTGGTTGGCTCGATCTCAATGTTCCGGAAGCCAGCAGAAACCAGTTTGGAGCGATATTCATTCTCTTCGAGGGCCCCAGCAACGCAGCCAACCCAGAGAAGCACACTTTGGCGAATCTCGGGATGCATCTCGCCACGGATCACAACATCAGACACAGCAAGACGTCCTCCCGGCTTCAAAACGCGGAGGGCTTCTGTGAACACCCGGTCCTTGTCTGCTGAAAGATTGATTACGCAGTTGGAAATTATCACATCCACGGAGTTGTCAGGTAGCGGGATGTGCTCGATCTCCCCCTTCAGGAATTCCACATTCTCGACTCCGGCTTTGTGCTTGTTCTCGTTCGCCAGTGCGAGCATCTCGTCCGTCATGTCCAATCCGTAGGCTTTGCCGGTAGGTCCGACCCGCTTTGCGGAGAGCAACACGTCGATCCCTCCACCAGAGCCGAGGTCTAAAACAATGTCACCCGGATTCAGATTCGCTAAAGCAGTCGGATTCCCGCAGCCCAGGGAAGCCAGCATTGCCTCTTCGGGAATCTGATCTGCTTGCGAGTTGTCATAGAGATTGGAAGTGATGGCATCACAACAGCCGCTACTAGCCGTCGCTCCACAACAGGAACTCCCGCCAGTCTTCACTCGAAGAGCGACTTGCCCGTATTTCTCTTTGACCACTTCTTTGATGTCCGTGCTCATGATTCCTCCTATTTGCAGAGTCGTATCAGTCCGGGCTTGACTGCTTTGTTTCGGGTACAGCATTCGGCATACAAGAATCCAAGCACCTCCTGAAGTGCTTCCGTGTTGGCGGTATATCGCAGGAAGGTGCTCTCTCTACGAACTAGAACAAGGTCTTCGCCCTTCAGTTTTTCAAGGTGGTGAGACAGGGTGGAGTTTGGAATGTCTAGCTCTTCCTGAATCTCGGTCACGACCAGACCCTCAGGATGCGCCGACAATAGCAACTGCATGATTCGAAGTCGCGGTTCCGATCCCATTGCTGAAAGCATGGCCGCCAGTTTGGCTACCCTCTCTATAGATTTTGCGGCAACTTTATGCATATTTCCATAGTTGCAGAAATATAGACTGGTGTCAACCAGCGTAGTTCTACTGATGATCGCCCTGGAGTGTAGGGAGCGGACTCGCAGCGTTTGTATGGATAAACTCCTGCGATGCCCCGCAAATCGAAGATCGATCTCGAAAAAGTTTTGGCGTCACTGAATACGCTCTGCACCCAGTGTGGATATTCCATTCCTCCGACTGTTCCGATGCTCAGTCTCGCCGGAGGTTGGGGACGAGCCAATCGCGTGTTTGAAGGTAAAGAGAAGGTTCCATCATGGGCGACACGATCAGTCAGCACCGTCCGCGCCTCGCAGTCGGCGTCCATCGGGCGCACGCATCATCCACCGAAATGAGGTTACGCTCGCCATTCACTCGAGCACGCGGAAACGCAAAAGATGGCGACCCCGGAGGGAGTCGAACCCCCAACCCTCAGATCCGAAGTCTGATGCTCTATCCAGTTGAGCTACGGGGCCATCCGCGCGCTGGAGCCATTGATCAACCTGGTTAGGTCGCGCTGACCAGCGTTTGTGATTTTACACCGCAGCCCGCGTTCTATCACCTCTACTGCCACGGAAAGGCACTCCCCGTTGTAACATCGAAACGCATGTCTCTTGCTTCCGCTTTCGTGCCCAAGCCCGTAACCCACACCAGTTCGCGCCTGCTCGAGTTCGAACTCTTGCGCGACTTGCTGGCCGGATACACCTCGTCACCATTGGGCCAGAACCGCATCGCTGAACTTCTGCCTTCGCTCGATCACGGATGGATCGAAAACCAGCATCAGCTCACCACCGAAATCCGCGAGTACCGCCGCGTGGGAGGACGCTTCGAGTTTGCCGGCTTGCCCGAAGTGAGGAAGCTGATCGAGAAATCCCGCATCGGCGGAGCGGCTCTCGAAACCACTGAGATTCGCGACGTGGTGCTCCTCGCCGACCGCGCCGCGGAATGGCGCGAAATCGTCCGTCAGCCGCCCGCTGCCATGCGCTCTGATTGGACCGCAGTCCATGCTCTTTCCGCCGGCATCCAGGATTTCACCGTATTCCTGCGGGCCTTCCGCAACAAGATTCTGCCTGACGGTACGCTTGACGATCGCGCCTCTCCCGAGCTGAGCCGCATTCGCCGCGAGACCGAGAAACAGAAACGGCAGATCCAGGAGTCGCTGCGCGGTTATTTGCGCAGGCTTGCCGAAGGCGGCACGGTGCAGGATGAGCTCATCACCATCCGCGGCGAGCGTTTCGTGATCCCGGTAAAGGTCGAGCAGAAACGCCGCGTCCAGGGCGTGGTCCACGGCGCCAGTTCGAGCGGACAAACCGTCTTCGTTGAGCCGCTCGAAACCATCGACCAGAACAACGAACTGGTCCGCCTGCTCGACGAAGAGCAAGCCGAGATCCATCGCGTCCTCCTGGAGATGACGCGGCAGATTGGAGAAAATTCCGAAGCCATCCTGGCCGCCGCCGATGTTCTGGCTGAGCTCGAACTGCAGTTCGCCAAAGCGCGCTTCGGAGAAGACTACAACTGCGTGGCGGTAACCTTATCTGCGAACCAGAGCTCGGGTGGGGACGGGCGCCCTCGCCCGTCCCAGGCGAGCGAAGCTCGCCTGCTTCTCCACCGCGCACGCCATCCCCTCCTCGAACGCAACCTGAAACTGAAAAGCGCGAAAATCATCCCTGTGACCATCGAACTGGAAGGCGACCACCGCCAGCTCGTCATCACCGGCCCCAACACCGGAGGCAAGACCGTCTCGCTGAAAACCCTGGGCCTGCTGGCGCTGATGGCGCAGTCGGGAATCCCGGTTCCCGCCGACCGCGCCGAAATGCCCGTCTTCGACGCCATCTTGGCCGACATCGGCGACTACCAGTCGATTGAGCAGAACCTTTCTACTTTCTCCGCGCACGTTACCAACATCGATTTCATCTCGAGAACTGCGACTGCGAATTCCCTGGTGCTGCTTGACGAACTCGGCTCTGCCACCGATCCCGAAGAAGGCGCTGCGCTCGCGGTCGCCATCGCCGAGCACTTCCGCAAAGCCGGATGTATGACCGTGATCTCTACTCACCACACTTCGCTCAAAGTTTATGGCGCGAACACTGCGGGAGTCATCAATGCCTCCGTCGGCTTCGACGAAGCGACGCTGCAGCCGACTTACGAACTGAAGATCGGAGTTCCCGGAGCCTCGGCCGGAATCAACATTGCGCAGCGGCTGGGTTTGAATCCGGACATCATCGCGTCCGCCCGCTCGCGCCTGGGCTCGCAAACTCTGGATGTGGCGCGCTTTCTCGATCACCTGCACTCCGATCTTCGCGATCTTGAACAAGAACGTGCGCGTATGAAAACCCGCGAGCAGGAACTGGAGCGCGAGAAGTCGCATCTCGCCGGCGAGGGACGTAAAGAACAGCAAGCGAAGATTCGCGAGATGGAAGCGAAGCTTGAAGCTCTCTTCCGCGACTTCGAGTACCACGCGCGCGAGACAGTGAACGCTGTGCAGGAGCGTGCCGCCGCCGAGAAACTATCGAAAGAGGCGGAACGGCGTATTGCCAAAATGCGCCGCGAATTTCGCGAGCAGTTCAATGCCACCGTCGTCGCGCACGCGACCGGCGCCGATCGCGGAGACCCAAATGCCCAGCCCAGCCTGGTGAAGCACGTTTCCGAAGGCGACACGGTGAAGCTCAAATCCATGGGGCGCGCCGCCGTCGTCAAAAAGAAAATTGGTGAGAACCATTTCGATGTCGAGATCGGCTCCATGAAAATGCGCATTGCGCGCGAAGATATCGCCGAAGTTCTGAGCAACGCGCTGGGTAAACAAGGAGGCGTCTCCGACTCGCCCGTGCAGGCCGCGCGAGCTCGCGGCATCAGAGTTTCGCTCCAGAGCGAGACTAACGCGTTCAATACACCCTCCGAAATCAATGTCATCGGACGCACCGTGGATGAAGCCACCAGCGAAGTCGAGAAATTTGTCGACCGCGCGTTCCTGGCCGGAATGCCGCGGGTGAGAATTGTCCACGGGAGCGGCATGGGCATTCTTCGCAAAGCCCTGCGCCAGTATCTGAAGAAACATCCGCACGTGGAGTCGGTGATAGAGCCTCCGAGCAACGAGGGCGGCGGCGGTGCCACGGTG
>Ga0302325_10027394_pt1 | contig 11816 bp, 10 predicted proteins | sample Palsa_T0_2_FD_201948 | JGI IMG/M metagenome (GOLD analysis project Ga0302325, IMG submission 201948) | Peat permafrost microbial communities from Stordalen Mire near Abisko, Sweden - Palsa_T0_2 | ecosystem: Environmental > Terrestrial > Soil > Palsa > Peat permafrost | place: Sweden: Abisko... | reverse complement strand
GATGACCTTCAACCGATGTTCGTCACCAAGGTGCGTCGCCGGTCCAGCAATCGGCAGTGTGAAGAGAGCCGGATCGAATTCAGCCTGGATGAAGGTGAGATCATAGCCGCGGGCAATAGTTCGCCCATCCTCGAACTGGAGCTGGAACTAAAGTCAGGCAATGCGGCCGACCTTTTCACGCAGGCCCGTCGTCTGGCGCAGACCGAGCAGCTCACGCCGGCGTTTACCAGCAAGGCCGAGCGGGGTTATCGGCTCGCAGATGGCCTGGCGAGCGAACCCTCGAAATTTCAGGCGCCAAGAGTGGATCGTCACACCCCCGCCGGCGTGGCCTTCCAGGGCATCGCCAGGGCCTGCCTGCGTCAGCTCACGGCCAATGCGGAACTGCTCAAATCGGGAGCCCGGATCGAGGCCCTTCATCAGGTGCGCGTGGCTCTGCGGCGATTGCGTGTCGCCTTGACGGTCTTCGGCCCCATCCTCGCCGATCAGGAAGTCGAAATCGCCAAACAGGAACTTCGGTGGCTCACCGAGGAGATGGGAGACGCTCGAAACCTGGATGTGTTCATTTTCGAGAGCTTCCGTCCGGCCGCAAAGGCCCTTGTCGACCCCTCTCGAATGGCGGCCTTTGGCAAGAGCCTTCTCGCGGCTCAACAGCGAGCCTACGCTCGCGCCGCCAAGGCAGTGCGCTCCGTCCGCTTTCGCACGCTGTTGGTGGAAGTGTCTCGATGGGTCGAAAACGGCGAGTGGACGCGTGACGTGCTGACCTTCAACCACGCTGAGGCTCCGTGTCGGGAGTTTGCCCGCGAGGCGCTGCGAAAGCGCCACCGAAAGGTGACAAAGCGCGCCAAGACCCTGCGGTGGAACGATCCGCTCGCGCGTCACAAGCTTCGGATTCAGATCAAGAAGATGCGCTACGCCTCGGACTTTTTCGCCGATTTGGCCGGCGGCCGTCGAGCGCGGCGGTACAATGAATTCAACGAGACGACCGAGAACCTTCAAGAAATCTTGGGTCGGTTGAACGACATCTGGATGGGACAGCATGTTGCCCAGTCGGCGCTGGCCAACGCCGAGCCCGGCGGAATCGAGGGCGCCGACTTCGCCGCCGGCGTTGTCGTAGGACGAAAGACAGCCGAGGTCTCGAAGCTCATCAAGGCCGGAAAGCGCGCCGGCCGCGTCTTCGCCGATACGCGCCCGTGGTGGTGATCTCCTTCGGAGGCGACTTATCGCCGCATTAAAGCGGCGCCCGCGCCCTCGAGCCCCCGCTACCGTCCGCAGGGCTGCGCGGCGATTGGGCGCCGGCGCCCAATCGAGTGTCGACGTTGTGCGTTGCAACAAAAAAGTGGCGCCGGATGCGAATCAGGGATTGAAAAAAATGCCCGCAGACGACATCTGAGTGTCGCTGCGGGCATTCCTCCCCCGCCCAGCAGCCCGACTGGCCCGGCGGACACCTTTTCGCCGGGCCATCTTTTTTTGAACATCGCTCCGTGCGCAAGACGGCGTTTCAGCATCGTGACGATTGCGCTGATGCGTGACAGGAATGACACATAGGCGGCGACAGACTCTGAGAGCGCCGCGACAGCCATGGCCAAGCCCGATCCCCTGGTCGCCGGATTGACCGCTCGGTGCCCAAATTGCGGCCGGGGGCCGCTGTTTCAGGGATTCATCAAAGTCCGGCCGGTTTGCAGGGTCTGCGGATTCGATCTCTCGGCCGCGGATTCGGGCGACGGCCCAGTGGTGTTCATCCTCCTCATCGTCGGCGCTATCGGCTGCGCTGGGCTACTATTTACCGAGATAGCCTTTCAGCCGCCGGTCTGGGTCGAGATCGTGGTCTGGCTGCCCCTGATTGGCCTGCTGGCGCTTTTCGCGCTTCGGCCCTTCAAAGGCGTGATGCTGGCTATGCAGTTTCGCCATCGCGCAGGTGAGACGCGCCACTTGGGCGATCTCTAGGCGTCGTTTGCCGCCTATTGCTGCTGCTGGAGATGCTGGTCGAGCGCCGCGGCCGACGGCAGACGGCGGCCCGTGCTCGAGACGACCGCCCTGGCTGTGCGCATGAATTCGGGCTCGACCGAGGCGACGCTGGCCTGGCGAACCGAAACGCCAACGGTGAGCTCGCTTTCGGCATCGCCCTTGTAGACACCACGCGTCGGCGGGATGTCTGCATAGTCGCGGCCCGTGGCGACAACGATGTGGCGCTCGCACGCCAGAACATCGTTTGTCGGATCAATGCCGATCCAACCCAACGAGGGCAAAAAGACATCCACCCAGGCGTGGGTCGCATCGCCGACGGAGCGGTCGCCCAAAGCACGGTCGGTGAAGAGATACCCAGAGACGTATCGCGCGGGCACGCCCCAAGCGCGAGCAATGGCGATCATCACGTGGGCGAAGTCCTGACACACCCCTCGTCCTACGCTCAATGCGTGGTCGATGGGGCTGTCAGCTTCGGTCACCCCCGCTTCGTATTCCAGCGCGCCATAAAGCCGGGTGGAGAGCACGCGCAGGGCGGAAAGCGGATCGCCGGTCATCGGAGAGATCAGGCCATGGCGGGCCATGAAGGACCCGAGCATTGGCGAGGGCGATGCCAATCCATGGGGACGCAGGTAGTCGAAATGGACACCTCCGGCCTTAGCGGACTCCAGCCGCTTCCATTCGCCGTCGTCCAGCGCTTCGGGCAGCTCGCGAGTGGGGCTGGTCTCGACGCTCGCCATAGACTCGATGGTGAGCGATGTGTGCGGCTGCGGTACGTCGAAGTGGTAGACGGCGTTGCCGAAGAAATCGGCGTAGGAAAATAGCTGTGCTGGGGGATCCAGTTCGAGGGCGAAACTGGTGAGGCGCTGGCCATCCCCTTGCCGAGGCTGGACCCAGATCTCCATGACCGCCTCGCGTATCGGCGCATCATAGCGGTATTTCGTCTGATGGCGGATATCGAACAGCATATTCAGGCCTTCAGGCGTTGTTCGAGTGGATAGCTGACAAAGGTCTCGATGATCGCATGGTGGATGGCCGAACACTCCTGGGCGACGGCGCTAAGAAGAGCGGCCGGGGCCAAGGTTTCCTCGAGATCGGCGAATTCCAAGGTGCCGCTTAGGCGCGCGGCCAAGCGCTCAGGCCGCGAACGTGCGGCCGCCGCGCCCGGCGGCGCCAGATTGCGCAGGTGTTCCTCCATCCTCTCGATGCAGAAGCGAACCGAATGGGGGAATTCCAGATCGAAGAGCAGGAACTGCAGCAAGAGCCGAGAATCGATGTCGGCCGTATAGACCCTCAGATACGGCTCGAGGCCGCAGGCCATGCGTAGCACCGACACCTGCGTCATGTGATCTTCGAGGGGCGATTTAGCCAATTGATCGCCGTAGCAGACGTTCAGCAGGCGCGCGATGAGCTGCGCGCGCTCGAGGTGGATCCCAAGCAAGAGGAACCGCCAGCCTTGACCATGGCTCATGGTGGCGTCGGCCGCGCCGTTGAAGAGATGCAGGTCGGCGATGATCGACTGCAGGAAAGCCGACGGGCCGCGGACAAAGGCGCGGTCGGCCGTGGGGGAGACAACCCGCAGATAGAGCAGGTTCAGCCGCTCCCACGTCTCTGAGGTGATCTGATCGCGGACCTGCCGGGCGTTCTCGCGCGCCCGCGCCAGCGAAGTCACAACCGACCTCTCGTTTCGGCGGTCCAAAACCAGGCTGCGGGCGGCCCCCATCGTCGCTTCGGCGCCCATCACCGCCTTGACGTCAACGACCGCTGACGCCGCCCGGCGAGCGACAGTCACGCCGGCGTCGTTCTGATCCAGCGCGGCGGTGAGCATGACATCACAAAGCCGGCTATGGTGCTCGGCCCGTTCTATGTAGCGGCCGATCCAGTAGAGACTGTCGGCGACGCGGGCGAGCATCATGGCTTGGCCTCGCTCCCAGCCAGGACCCAGGTGTCCTTCGAGCCGCCACCTTGGCTGGAATTCACCACCAGTGAGCCCCGACGCAACGCAACCCGAGTCAGGGCTCCAGGGACGACGGTGATTTTCGAGCCGGCGAGCAGAAACGGGCGAAGATCGACGTGGCGCGGTTCGATCCGACCCTCCACCAGGCAGGGTGCGGTCGACAGATGAATGGTCGGCTGCGCGATGTAGTTCGTCGGATCGGCCTTCAGGCGCTGAGCGAAGGCCCGCCTCTCGGCGAGAGTGGCGTGAGGGCCGACGAGCATGCCGTAGCCTCCCGAGGCCCCCACTGCTTTGACCACCAGCTTGTCGAGGTTGGCGAGCACATGGTTCAGCTCGACCGGATTTCGGCACAGGAAGGTTTTGACGTTGGGCAGGACGGGGTCCTCCCCGAGGTAATAGTGAATGATGTCCGGAACGTAGGCATATACCGCCTTATCGTCGGCGACGCCCGTCCCCGGAGCGTTGGCAATAACGACATTGCCGGCCCGGTAAGCATTGAACAGTCCGGCCGCTCCCAGGATAGAATCACGGCGGAACGTCAGAGGGTCGATGAAGTCATCGTCCACGCGGCGGTAGATGACGTCGACGGCCCTCAAGCCGGACGTTGTCCTCATATGAACGATATTGTCGTGGACGACGAGATCGCGGCCCTCGACGAGGGGAACACCCATTAGTCGGGCAAGATAGGCATGTTCATAATAGGCGGAGTTGAAAACGCCGGGTGTGAGGACGACGATTTGCGGATCGGGCCGCCATTCGGGCGCCAGGCTCTTGAGGGCCGCCAGGAGCAGATCCGGGTACCGCTCCACCGGTCGCACTCTCGCGCTGCGGAAAATCTCCGGAAAGGTCCGCTTGGCCGCCTCGCGATTGGCGAGCATGTAGGAAACGCCGGAGGGCACGCGCAGATTGTCTTCGAGGACGAAGAAGCCACCATCCTCGCCACGGATAAGATCGGCGCCGCTGACGTTCACGTAGGCGTCGTAGGGCACGTAGATCCCCTGCATTTCGCGCCGGTATGACGCCGCGCCCAGGACGAGATCGCGCGGGAGCACCCCGTCGGCGAGAATCTTCTGCCCCCCGTAGACATCGGCAAGGAAGGCGTTGAGGGCGCGTAGTCGCTGGGTCAGGCCCTTTTCGATCAGCGCCCATTCTGTCGCCGGAATGATTCGCGGAAAAAGGTCCGTGGGAATGATCCGCTCGGTGGCTTCGCCGCCGCCATAGACGGTGAAAGTGATGCCTTGGAGCAGAAACGACTGTTCAAGCGTGCGCTGCCGGTCGGCGAGCTCGGCGGCGCTCAGGGCCGACATCCGCCCGTGCAGTTGCCGGTAGTGGGGCCGCAGGGTTCCCTCGGCCGTGAACATGTCGTCGTAGGCACGCTCGACAGGATAGAACGGAGCAATCGCCGGCGCGCGCGCCGCCGAAGTCCTGCCGGATTTCACAACTCCGCGGATGTCGAACCTCCCGGGACCGAACGTTCGAATACCCGTCTCACCTTATGCCTGTCCGCTGCCAAGTCACCTCGTGCGGCGATGTCACCAGGAGCCTTTTCCCGGGCGCCCAAGAACCAGGCTGAGATCAGGGTCCGACCATGTCATTCTGGGCTTTGACAAGGAAGTGGGCGATCTCGCGGGCTATCTTCGCCTGCCCCGCCGCATCGGCTATCAGATCCTGACGCACCTCAAGTTCGAGGTAATCGATGTCGCGGCCAGCCCGGTGCAGAGGAACCGTGTTGTCTGTTTCGTCCATGGCGTACGGATGATTGTCGCCGACCTCGGGGCCGATCGCGACAGACATCGCGCGTAGAAAGCTGGCTGAGAACGGCGAGTCATGGCGGTGCAGGACACCGTAACGCCAGGGCCTGTCGAGGCCATCGAGGCACGGCGTGAAGCTGTGCAACGCGACCAAGATGGTCGACACATTCCTTGAGCGACGCTCATCGAGCTCCTGGGCGATCCGAGCCTGATAGGGCTCGTAGATGGTCCCCACCCGATCAGCGATGTCAGCCTTCGAGAGGCCTGCGTTGCCTAAGATCGGCGTTCCATCGCTGACCAGGGGTATCGACGCTGCCGAGCCGGGCGCCCGGTTGCAGTCGATGACCAGGCGCGAATAAGCCTGATGGATAAAGCAGGCTTCCAATTCTGCGGCGAGACGCAGGCCCGTGGCCTCCACGCCGATGTCCCAGGCGATGTGCCGCTCGAGATCCGCCTGGCCAAGCCCCAACGCGCCGAGCCGCCGTGGAATCGATCGGCCGGCGTGATCTCCGATAAGCAGAAAAGGACAGGCGGCGCTCGGGCGTTCGACAAACACGGGAGGGGGGTCGCCGGTGGTCAGAAGAGTGAAGCCAGAGTTTACCGAATCAGTTCTAACAGCGGCCAATGGCGGTGCTCTCGATTCGACACCTGACTCGCTACCGATACCGTCGAGCCGTGGGCTTCGGCGAGCACCGAATGATGTTTCGCCCCCACGAGAGCCTCGATCAGCGGGTTCTCTCATCACATGTCGTCATCAGTCCATCGCCGACCCGGCTGCAATACGTCCAGGACGTCTTTGGAAATTGCGTCGGCGTGGCGAGGTTCGATGCCCGGGCCGCTGAACTGCTGTTCGAGAGCCGCGTAAAGTTGGAGCACACACCTCTGCCCGCCTTCGCGGACTTCGATGGAGATATCGAGCCCCACACCGGTGCAATCCCGTTTGCTTACAGCTCCGAGGATATACCGGACCTCCTTCATTCCATGGAGCGGCACTACCCAGACCCCGATGGTCAGGTCGACGCCTGGGCGCGCCGGTTCGTCGACAAAGTGGGCCCGACCAGCCTTCGGAGGCTGCTCACGGATATGACGTGGGCTATTCACGCCGACTTCAAATATGAATCTCGTTTGGAAGTCGGAACCCGGTCACCGCGAGAGACTTTGAGCTTTGGGCGGGGGAGCTGTCGGGATTTCGCCATGTTGATGATTGAAGCGGTGCGTAGCCTCGGCCTCGCCGCCCGCTATGTCTCCGGCTATCTCTACAGCCCATCGCATGCGGGCTCATCCGTTGGCGCGAAGGGCGGTGGGCACACCCACGCCTGGGTCCGTGTTTACCTTCCGGCCTGCGGATGGGTGGAATTCGATCCAACCAACGGAATCGTCGGCAACGGTGATCTGATACGCGTGGCCATCGCCCGCGATCCGCGCCAAGCGGTTCCTCTCCATGGATCCTACAGGGGTGAGGCCGCCGACTTCCTGCGCATGGATGTGGAAGTGGAGGTTGCCCCGGACGTCGTCGACGCGCCGGCGACTTGGCCCCTTGTCGATCGGGCGGAGGCCGCCTAGGCGCCGAGTACAGGGACGCGATCGATGCAGATTCGAGCGGGCTTCCAGATCACCTACCAATGCCCGCGGCCGACGCCGATGCTGGTTATGGTCAGCGTCCATCCTTCGCGCGCGGCCGATCTCCGGACCCCGGATGTCCTCCACAGCGATCCGCCCATCGAGGCGCGGCCGTATCTCGATCAGTTCGGCAACATCTGTCACCGGATCGTCGCCCCGGCCGATCGGCTGGTGCTCTCAACGGACTTCGTGATCGCCGATAGCGGCCTTCCCGATCCCCAAGCCCCTGACGCGCCCCAGACGCCGGTCGAGGACCTCCCTGACGATGTCTTGGTATTCCTCCTCGGCAGCCGGTATTGCGAGACCGACCGGCTGACGAATGTCGCTTGGTCTCTGTTCGGCGGCATCGAGCCCGGCTGGGCTCGGGTGCAGGCCATCGTCGACTTCGTGCATGACCACATCGTCTTCGGCTACCAGCACGCCAGCCCCTTCAAGACCGCCTGGGACGCCCACCAGGATCAGCTGGGCGTCTGTCGCGACTTCGCCCATCTGGCGGTCACCTTCTGCCGCTGCATGAACGTTCCGGCCCGCTACTGCACCGGCTATCTCGGTGACATCGGGGTGCCCCCGAGCCTGCCGATGGACTTCAGCGCCTGGTTCGACGCCTATCTCGACGGCCAATGGTATGCGTTCGACGCCCGCAACCGTCAGCCCCGCATCGGCCGCATCCTCATGGCCCGGGGGCGCGACGCCACCGATACGGCTATCGTCACCAACTTCGGACCCGCCGCTCTGGTCGGCTTCGAGGTCGTCACCGACGAGGTGACCGACACCTGACTTCGGCGCCGCTTCAGCGCGCTCTTCAATCGCCGGTGATCAGTCGCGCGCCTCGCTGGTAGGTCACGTAACTCCAGGCCCAGTCGAGGGCGACGAAGAAGCGCGCCCGCAAATCGATCAGAAAATAGATGTGGACAAGACCCCAGAACAGCCAGCCGACGAGGCCCGTCAACTGAACCGATCCGATGCGAACCACCGCCGCCCCTCGCCCGATGGTAGCCAGATCGCCGGCGTGACGGTAGCGAAACGGTGGCGGCGGCGAACGGCCGGCTACACGCCTGGCGATGAGGCCGCCAACGTAGGCGCCCATCTGCTTGGCGGCGGGGGCGATGCCCGGAACTGGCCGTCCGTCCGGTCTCGTCACCGCAGCCGCGTCGCCGACGACGAAGATTTCGGGATGCCCGAGGAGCGATAGCTCAGGGCCCACGAGGGCTCGTCCGACTCCATCGTGGTCGCAGGCGAGGCCGGAGACCAGGGAGGCGGCGCGAACGCCGGCTGCCCAGACGATCGCGGCCGCCGCGATCTTGCCTTCGCTGAGGCTGACGCCAGACGCATCGATATCCACCACTTTGGCCTCGGTCATCACCTCGACGCCGTACCGGGAGAGACGTCTTTGCGCCTCGGCGGCAAGGCTTGGCGGAAAGCTCGGCAGGATCCTTGGACCCGCTTCCACCAGGACGATCCGGGCGGCGGCGGGATCGATGTGCCTGAATTCCGACTGGAGGGCGTCGCGGGCGACTTCGGCGATGGCGCCGGCCATCTCCACCCCGGTCGGCCCCCCACCAACCACCACGAAGGTGGCGACCGCAACCTCAGCGTCTTCCAAACCGGCCATTTCGGCGCGCTCGAACGCCGAGAGAATTCCGCGTCGAATGGCGAGCGCATCCTCGAGGCTCTTTAGGCCGGGGGCGAAGGTCTGCCATCGGTCGTGGCCGAAATAGGAGTGGGTCGCGCCGGCGGCGATCACGAGCTGATCGTAATCGAGCGGGCCTGCTTGCGTGAGGAGACGACCGGCGGCCGCGTCCACCTCTAAGGCTCGGCTCATCACCACCCTGGCATTGGCCTGGCTTTTGAGCAGATGGCGGATCGGCCACGCGATTTCCGCCGGCGACAGGGCCGCGGTCGCTACCTGATAGAGCAGGGGCTGGAAGGTATGATGGTTCCTGGCGTCGACGATGAGGACATCGACCGGCGCGTCGGCGAGCGCGCGCGCCGCCGCCAAGCCCGCGAATCCGGCCCCGACGATGATGACCCGTGGGCGGCGCAAGGACATATCGCCCGGTTTACGACGTCGATCGCGCGCGAACCGAGCAGACCGACTCGACGTCCTGGGGGCCGCCCATGGTGATATCGAGATCGGTGATCAGGCCGTTGGCCAGGGAATAGACCCAGCCGTGGACGAAGAGCGTGGCGCCCTTGGCCCAGGCTTCCCGCACGAAAACGTCGGAAGCGACATTGACGGCCTGTCGCATGACATTCAGCTCGCAAAGCCGGTCCAGGCGCGCACGCGGGTCGGCGATGGCCTCCAGCTCGCCTCGGTGATCCCGCTGAACCTCCCGGATCGGATGGAGCCAGTGATCCACGAGTCCCCGTCGCTTTCCGTCGACGGCGGCGCTTACCCCGCCGCAGCCGTAGTGACCGACCACCATGATGTGCTCGATCTTGATCACTTCGACAGCGAACTGCAGCACCGACAGATAGTTCGCGTCCTGTGGGGGCGCGAGGTTGGCAACATTGCGGTGGACGAAAAGCTCCCCAGGATCCAGCCCGACGATTTCATTGGCCGGCACGCGGCTGTCAGAGCAGCCGATCCACAGGTAGCGCGGCGCCTGCTGGCCCTCCAGCCGCCTGAAGAATCCGGGGTCGGCGGCGAGCCTGGCTCGCGCCCACGCCCGATTGTTGTCTTTCAGTTCCTCGAGCATCTTGGTCTGCTTAGGGCCGAGACGACGGCCTCGCAATCGAAGCCCCAGCCGCCGCCCCGCCGTTGCTCTTGGAAAAGGGCGGCACATTGGGCCTCCGCCCGGCTATTGTGGCGGCACAAACGGTTTGAGCCTGGAGGGAGTCCATGGACGCCACGGACAAGACAGAGGCTCCTCCCGACGAAGCCATGGATTACGGCGGCTATCTAAGGCTGCCGCAGCTCCTTGGCGCGCAACGGCCGCTCACGAGCGAGCACGATGAGCTGCTCTTCGTGATCATCCACCAGACGAGCGAGCTATGGCTCAAGCTTGTCCTGCATGAGCTGCGCGGGGCGATGGCAAGGATAGCCGTCGACGATCTTCAGCCGTCGTTCAAGATGCTGGCGCGCATGGGCAGAATCCAGGCCCAGATGATCAGCGCCTGGGAAATCCTGGCGACCATGACACCCTTCGACTACGCCAGGTTCCGCAGGGCGCTCGGCTCCAGTTCGGGCTTCCAGTCCTGGCAATACCGGGAGTTCGAATATCTGCTCGGGGCCAAGGACGCCTCGATCCTCGAGGCGCATCGCCCCAATCAGGGTTACGCTGCTCTCGAAGCGGCGCTGAAGAGCCCCAGCATCTACGACGAGACTCTGCGCCTGCTGGCCCGTCGCGGCTTCGCCATCCCCGCCGACCGCCTCGATCGCGACTGGACGGCGCCCTACCTGGCCGATCCCCGCATCGAGGCGGCGTGGTTGACCATCTACCGCGACGCCGAGAGCTGGTGGGATCTCTACGAGTTGGGCGAAAAGCTCGTGGATGTCGAATACCGCTTCCAGCAGTGGCGCTTCGCTCACGTCAAGACGGTTGAGAGAATCATCGGCTTCAAGCGCGGGACCGCTGGCTCGGCTGGCGTCTCCTACCTGACGCGGGCGCTCGAACGACGCTTCTTCCCCGAACTCCTCGACTTAAGGACCGTCATTTGACGAAGGCCGCGCCTTCGCGCGCCCCGGCTAAGATCGAGCGCCTCGACCGCCAAGATCCCCTGGCCTCCTATCGCGACGCCTTCAGGCTCGACCCCGCGCTCATCTATCTCGACGGTAACTCCCTGGGCGCCCTGCCCAAGGCCGCTGCGGGCCAGGTGGAGCGGGTAATCTCGAAGGAATGGGGAGAAGGCCTGATCAGGAGCTGGAACACTCACGACTGGATCGTCGCACCGCAAAGAATCGGCGCCAAGATCGCCGGCCTGATCGGCGCGCGGCCTGGTGAGGTCATCGCGGCCGACTCCACCTCGGTTAATCTCTTCAAGCTGGTCGGCGCGGCGACGATGCTGGACCCAGCGCGGCGCACGATCCTCTCCGAACCGGGGAACTTCCCTACCGACCTCTATGTGATGGAGGGGCTAGAAGCGCTCCTCGGCCGCAAGGTCAGGCTGAGACTGGCTCCAGCCAAGACCCTCATTTCGGCGATCGACCAGGACACCGCAGCCGTCGTCCTGACCCACGTCCACTACGCCGCCGGACGACGCTGGCCGATGGCGCAGATAACCGAGACAGTCCACGCCAAGGGCGCGCTGATGATCTGGGATCTCAGTCACAGCGCCGGCGCCCTCGCCGTCGACCTCAACGGGGCCGGCGCTGATCTAGCCGTGGGTTGCGGCTACAAGTACCTGAACGGCGGCCCAGGCGCCCCGGCCTTTCTCTTCGTCGCCGAGCGCCATCAGTCGATGATCCGCTCTCCGCTTTCCGGCTGGATGGGCCATGCGGCGCCGTTCGCCTTCGAGGACGCCTACCGGCCGGCCTCGGGCATCGACCGTTTCCTGTGCGGCACGCCCTCAATCCTGGGGCTCGC
>Ga0302325_10027390_pt1 | contig 11817 bp, 13 predicted proteins | sample Palsa_T0_2_FD_201948 | JGI IMG/M metagenome (GOLD analysis project Ga0302325, IMG submission 201948) | Peat permafrost microbial communities from Stordalen Mire near Abisko, Sweden - Palsa_T0_2 | ecosystem: Environmental > Terrestrial > Soil > Palsa > Peat permafrost | place: Sweden: Abisko... | reverse complement strand
GCTTCCACCCTCAAGCCAATGTTCTGCCCAATCTTCAAACCGCCTTAAAGAAGAAGGCTTGACGATGCTCTCCCCATATTAGCGCCCTATCAGCTCGCTCACGTAGGCCGCCCTCGGGATCCGGTCGCAGATCGCCTTGACCAGAACGAGGATCGGGGCCGAAAGCAGCGCCCCGGGCACGCCCCAGAGCCACAGCCAGAACAAGAGGGAGATGAAGATCGCCACCGGGTTGAGCGTGAAACGCCTGCCCAGAAGGACGGGGGTCACGAAATTGGATTCAAGCAGGTGCAGCGCCAAGTACCACGCGCCAGGCATGAGCCCCTGCCCCAGCGAGTCGAAGGAGAGGACGCCCACGATGCCGATTATGATGATCATCAGCACCGGCCCGAAGTACGGCACGAAGTTGATGATGGCCGCGAGCATCCCCCACATCCCGGCCTTAGGCACACCGATGACGTAGAGGCCTGCAGCGACAACCGCGCCAAGGCCTGCGTTGATGAGCGTCACCGAAAAGAGATAATTCGATATGTTCTGCTGGATCTCGTGGCTGAACTCGATCGCGCGCTTCTTGTCGCTCAATGTCGGCATCACCCGGACGAGCTTGTGCAAGAACAGGTCACCGGAGGCCAGGATGAGGTAGACAAGAACCAGCACCTCGCCCAGGCCGGCGAGCACGGTGCCCGTCCAGTTGAGAATCGAGGCGGTGCCGCGCTGGTCCTTGATTTCCACCGTTTGGGGCGGCTTCTGGCTGGCCTTCTTCACCACTGGGGTTCCAGCCACCGCGGCGCCCGCGGCGGCCGTGGAGTCGCCCAGGTCGCTCACGGCGGCCACGGCATGGCTCATCTTCATCGCGTTGGGGTAAAGAAGCTGAACCCGGGCCTTCAGGTCGGCCACGTGCTGGGGCGCGTCGTCGATCCACTTCACCGCGGGCCGGCCGAGCTGGAAAAATCCGACGGAGAGGACCGTGACGAGGAGCACAAACACGATGGCGGCGGACGCGGCGGTCGGGAGGTGAATCAGGGCCAGCCAGCGCATGAGCGGCTTGAGCGCCATCGCGGCCAGGATGGCCAAGAACACCGGGAGCACAACCGGGCGGGCGAAGTAGAGGAACGCGACCGTGCCGAGCGCAATCAGGATCCACTGGGTGGGCACCGTCTTGACCGGCAAAGGTACGCCGGGCGGCGGTTCCCGTCCCTCGGGCTCCGGAACACCCCCGGTCGATGGCGTGTCGGGATCCAGGAGCGGAAAGGGTTTGGGCTGGTCGATTATCGGCATGCCTGGGGCAGACTGGCGGTGGGGTAACAGTATGTGGGCCGATGAAATAGTTCCCTCCGGGAGCCATATTATGCCGCCCCGGAGACGGCCGGTTCTGCAAGGTTGCACGCCCCGGGGCATTGGCCCACGTTGGGTCGCTCATGTCGCTCTTCAGCCTACTCGACGTCAACCTCTCCTTCGGCGGCCCGGCGATCCTGGACAAAGTCAATTTCCAGGTCGATCCCGGCGAGCGCGTCTGCCTGCTCGGACGCAACGGGGCGGGCAAGTCGACGCTCATGAGCATCATCGCCGGCGACCTGAAGCCGGACACCGGCGACGTATTCCGGCAGCCCGGCTCGCTTTTCGCCCGCCTCACCCAGGAGGTGCCCTCAAGCATGGAGGGCACGGTGCTCGACATCGTGACCTCGGGCCTTCGGCCCCAGGCGGAGCACGAGGAGGACTGGGAGCGCGACGTCTTGGTCCACAACCTCATCGACCACCTCCAGCTCTCCACGGAGTCGCGGTTTGCCCAGCTCTCGGGCGGCCTGAAGCGCCGCGTGCTGCTCGGCCGCGCGCTTGCCGCAAAACCCGACCTCTTGCTGCTCGACGAGCCGACAAACCACCTCGACCTCGACTCGATCCTCTGGCTTGAGGAATTCCTGATCACCGAGAAGGTCACGCTCTTCTTCGTGACCCATGACCGCGCGTTCCTGCGCAGGCTCGCGACCCGCATCGTCGAGCTGGACCGCGGCCGCCTCACGGGCTGGGCCTGCGACTACGACACGTACCTGGTCCGCAAGGAGGAGGTGGTCGCGGCCGAGGAGAAGCAGCAGGCGGCGTTCGACAAGAAGCTGGCCCAGGAGGAGGTGTGGATCCGAAAAGGGGTCCGCGCCCAGCGCTCGCGCGCCCAAGGCCGCATCCACGCGCTCATGAAGATGCGGGCCGAGCGCTCGGCGCGGCGCTCCCGCACGGGAAACGTGGCCATGCGTCTCACCGAGGCGGAGCGCTCCGGGGTCAAGGTCATCGACGTCGAGGAGATGTCCTTCGCCTATCCCGACGGCAAGGTGATCGTGAGGGATTTCTCGACCACCCTGACCCGGGGCGACAAGATCGGCATCATCGGGCCGAACGGCTCCGGAAAATCGACGCTCATCAAGCTCCTTCTCGGCCAGCTCCAGCCCACGAAGGGCAAGATCTCCCACGGCACCCAGCTCGAGTTCATCTACTTTGACCAGATGAGGGACCAGCTCGACGATGACAAGACGGTCGCCGACAACATCGCCGGCGGCAACGAGACCATCACGATCGGCGGCCGGACCCGGCATGTGATCAGCTACCTGCAGGACTTCCTGTTCGCGCCGGACCGCGCCCGAACACCCGCGCGCGTCCTTTCGGGCGGCGAGCGCAACCGGCTGCTGCTGGCCCGCCTTTTCACGAAGCCGGCCAATGTCCTTGTCATGGACGAGCCGACGAACGACCTCGACGCGGAGACGCTGGACCTGCTGGAGGACCTCCTTGTCGAGTACGAGGGCACGCTCCTCATCGTCAGCCACGACCGCGACTTCCTGGACAACGTCGTCACGAGCACCCTCGTGTTCGAGGGCGACGGCCGCATAGGCGACTACGTCGGCGGCTACGCGGACTGCGTGCGGGAGCGGGCGAAAATCGCCGCGGCAAGGGAGGCCCGCGCCGAGGCGGCCGCGCCCTCCCCCCCGAGGAAGGCGATGGCGGCGCGCAGGCTCACGGCCAGGGAGCGCCGCGAGCTCGAGGAACTGCCGGCGCGGATCGAGGCCCTCGAGACCGAGCAGGCCAAGCTCGGCGCGAGGATGGCCGACCCGGTCTTCTACCAGCGGGAACGAGGAGCCGCTGGCGAGGTCAAAGCCCGTCTGGATGAACTGGAACGCCTGCATGCCACGGCCTTTGCGCGATGGGAAGAGCTCGAGGGCGCACGCGCGAAGGCGTGAATCCGTGGCCGCGGGCAGCCCTGCTCGCCACGGCCCCTGTAGCCTGCCGGCAGCAGCCGGCGCCGTCGGGGACCATCCCCCCCAACCATGCCCCAAGACGCGCGAATGACCTGCCGCCTGTGCGGCTTGGACCACCGCAGTGTCCGGCTCGCACCGGGCGAGACGGCCCGGTGCACGCGCTGCGACGGCCTCCTCGCCAAGGGAAGGCATGGGGGCGACTTCCCCCTCGTTATCTGCGTCACCGGCCTGGTCCTCGCTCTTCCCGCATGCTTCCTCCCCTTTATCAGCGCCGGTAAGCTGGGCGCGGAGCGGATAAGCACGCTTTTCACGGGAGTCGGGGCCCTCTGGGACAACGGCATGCGCGCCCTGGCGGTCCTCGTTCTTCTCTGCGGCGCCCTGCTGCCGATCCTCCTGCTGTGCACGCTGGCCGTCCTGCAGGCGCCCGCCCGAGTGGGCAGGTGGATCGCGAGCCCGGAGCTGCTGGCCCGCGCCGCGCGATCGCTGGAGCTCGGCGCCATACCCGAAGTGCAGGTGCTCGCCGTCCTCGTGGCGCTCATGAAGCTTGGAACCCAAGTGAATGTCACAATCGGGCCCGCTTTCTGGTGCTACTGCGCGATGTCGTTCTGCCTCCTCCTCGCGCAGCGCGGTTTTGACCAGGGGGCGTTTTCAGAGCGCCCGCCGGAGCGCGGCGCCCTGAAGGAGTCATGAAACGCGCCTCCATGGGCCTCAGCCTGAAAGGCACCTCGGCCGCGACCGCCCTGGCGGTGGCCGCTGCGCTCATGCTCGTGCCGGCGAACCTCCTGCCCGTCCTCACCACGGACCAGGCGGGGAAGAACCGCGACGACACCATTCTCTCGGGCGCTATCGAGCTGTGGAAACACGGCCTCGGCGCGATCTCCGTGATCGTCATCACGGCGAGCATCATCATCCCGATCCTGAAGCTCGCGGGCCTCGGATGGATCATCGTCAGCGTGCGCCGCGGACCGCCGAAAAACGCCCGCAGGCTGACCCGCGTCTATGCCGCCCTCGATTTCATCGGGCGTTGGTCCATGCTCGACGTCTTCCTTGCCGCTTTCCTGACCGGCCTCGTCCAGTTCGGGGAGCTGACGATGGTCGAGGCGAGGAGCGGCATCGTGGCCTTTGCGGCCGCGGTGATCCTCACTGTGCTCGCCACGCAGGCGTTTGACCCGCGCACCCTGTGGGCGGCCGGCCCGGCCCCGCTGCCCGCCCCCTCGCCATGAACCCCGCCTCCTCGCCGAAGGTTTCGCGGGAGCGCAGGTTCCCGCTGATCTGGATCGTTCCCGCGGTCGCGGCCGCGATCGGCCTCTGGATGGTCGTCACCGAGGTGCGGGACCGCGGCCCCCTGATCGCGATCGATTTTGCCGACGGCACCGGCGTCGAGGCCGGAAAAACCACGCTCGAGTACAAGGGGGTGTCGGCGGGGACGGTGCAGAAGGTGGAACTCAAGAAGGCGATGGACGGCGTCACCGTCCAACTCCGGCTCAGGAGGAGCGCGGCGTCGCTCGCTAGCGAGGACTCAAAGTTCTGGATCGTTCACCCCGAGATCGGATTCTCCGGGGTGCACGGGCTGGAGACCCTGGTGACGGGCGTCCGCCTGAACGTGCTGCCCGGCAAGGGACCGCGCGCGAGCCAGTTCACGGGTCTCGACAAGACGCCGGCGCCGGACGTCACGGACGAGGGCCGGACCTTCATCCTCCAGAGCGACCGCCTCGGTTCGCTCACGACCGGATCCCCCGTGACCTACCGCGAGCTCAAGGTGGGCGAGGTCGAGGCGAGCAGGCTCTCCGGCGACTCGACGAGCGTCCTCATCCGGATCCACCTGGAGGCCCCGTATGCGAACCTGGTACGGACGAACACCAGGTTCTGGAACAGCGGCGGCTTCTCGTTCAAGATCAACCTGTTTGGCGCGCAGCTCAAGGACACGTCCCTTGAGTCGCTCGTCACGGGGGGCGTCGCCTTCGCGACGCCCGACGCCGAGCCCCTGGCGCCGGCCGCGGATCCCGACACCCATTTCAGCCTCGCGGCCGAGGCCGACAAGGAATGGATGAAGTGGTCGCCGAAGATTCCGATCAAGTCGGCGGACAACGTCATCGAGAAGCCCGCCGCCGCGGGACTCCTGCCGTCACTGCTCAAGTAGCCGCCACGCCGTCCGACGCGCGGGTGAGGTGCAGGGCCACGGCGGCGGCGTGCTTGGCGTCCGCCTGGGTCGGCTCGAAGCCCTCCTCCAGCAGGTAGCCCACCGGCCCGATCACGGCCCACCTCCAGACCTCCGGCTGCTTGCGTTCCGTCAGCGCGAACCCGGCGGAATCGGGCATGGACGTGACCTCAAGTGTCGCGAGGGAGAAGGAGCATGATGCGGCGACGGAAGCGGCCTCCGGCCCCGGGGTGATGTTTTCGAAGCAGCGCCAGTTCGGCGCGATGAATTCTGTGTTCATTTTGTGAAAGTTACTTACGTGGTTAGTGTCCCAATACCCGATTAAGTTTCATGGGCGCGGAGAAACACGGGGGCATTCGCCCCATTGCATTATGCGAGCGGATCCGGGGCCGGCGTTGCAATCTGCCTGACCCCCGAAAGGCCGGCCCGCGCGGGGCGGAAATCCTTCGGCGAAATTCAGAGCGCTCCGAGCGTTTTCGCGACACCTGACGCGGCGGATGCGTACTAAGGGTGTGCACCACACATAACGCACGACAGCCGCTTCCCCGTGAAGCGGCGGCCCGCAAAAAAAATAATTCACCATGTCTAAAATACCCTCAGTCGCATTCCTCATCGTCGGCATACTCCTGCTCGTCTACGGCCTCGACGCGTCGAACTCGTTGACGTCGTCTGTCTCAAACGCCGTCACCGGCTCGCCGACCAACAAGAGCATCTGGCTCATCGTGCTCGGCGTGATCGGCATCCTCTCGGGGGGCTTCGGCCTCTTCTTCCGCCGGTCGCAGTGACCCCCTGACACTCAACCCAGATCAGACAACGAACAGAAATCAGCTCCTGTCATGAATAACCGAACAGACACACCCGAAGCCGGCGAGAATGTCGGCACTTCCGTCGAGGATCTCAAGAGCCTCCTGCGCGAAGCCGAGCAGGCCCTGGGAAGCGGCAATGGCGGCGCCTCCGAGGATATCCAGGCCCTGCGCGAACGCCTCCGCGACGTACTCGCGGAGGGCCAGTCGAGCATCAAGAACCTCTCCGACTCCGTCCGCCGCCAGGCGGCCCGCGCCGACGAGGTGATTCGCTCCAACCCCTACCAGACCATCGGCGCGGCAGCCGCGGTGGGTCTCCTCGTGGGTTTCCTGATCTCGCGCGGCCGCTCGGGCAACAAGGCCTGAATCGGCTGCCGCGGCCCGATGTACCGTCCCCGGCACATTCCGGTACCCGACCCCTCGACGGCTTCGCCGGCCTCCATGCCGCGCATCGTCATCGAAGGGCTGGCGCACCGGGGCAGACTCGCCCACCTCGAGCTGCGGGAGGCGCGGGTGCATCTCACGGCGACGGCCGCCATGGCCGGCGCCGCCGGCGTGCTCGCGCTCCTCGGCGGCCTGGCGGGCACCTTCGCCATTGCGGCGGCGGTCTGGGACCGGCCCGACCGCGGCTTGGTCCTCTGCCTGGTCACGATCGCCTATTTCGTGGGCGCCGCCGGCCTCGCTTGGGGCTTATCGCGCCGGATGAGGTCCTGGCGCCCGTTTGAGGAGACCCTGTACCAAATCCGCGAGGATTGCTCGTGCCTGCACCAGCATATGTCGGAGAATTCCCGCTGAGTCCGCCCGCAGGGCTCAACGACGCCGAGTTACGGGAGTGGCTGGCGGTCGCCTGCGAGCTCGACCGGGTGCGCCTGCAGCTGGCGGCCCGTCCGTCGCCCCTTGAGCGGATATCCCTCTCGGTCCTTGAGAACGTGATTCCGCTCGCGCCGCACCTCCCCGGGAAAATCGGAAGGTGGTCCCGGGGGATTCTGCGGGGAACCCACGTCCTGCGGGGTGTCTATGATGCTATATTCAACTGAGGCAAACGCACCGCAATAAAATCTCGGCCCATACCACAACCCCCAACCACAAAACCAACATGTTAAGCTGGATCCTCATATTCCTCGTCCTCGCCATCGTCGCTGGAGCCCTTGGTTTCACCGGAATCGCCGGCGCGTCAATCTCCATAGCCCAGACGCTTTTCTACATATTCCTCATCCTTTTCGTCGTGTCGCTGATCGTGCACATCGCCCGCGGCGGCGGCCCCAAGACGGATCTGTGATCGGCGCTCCGGGCGGCGCTCCCCGGGACCTACCGCCCCTCGGCCTGCGTGGGCTTGGCGGATTCGGTGTCGGGCACGCCGGCGCAGGACTGGGTCGAAAAACGATCGACGCCCCGCAGGTCGAATGTCTTCGACCCGGCCGAAGGAAGGGCCTCCATGTGCTCGAACTGAGCGCCGTCCACGTCCTCCAGGTACACGGAGGTCCTGAAATCGGGGGCGTTCGGCCGCAGCACGACGTGGTGGACGACGAGGTTCCTCGCGTGCCGCGCGTAGATTCCCCACGACGGGGTCACGCCGAAGCTCCCGGGCTCGGGGTATTCCTTCTCCAGCTCGGGCAGCACCCTGCCGGCCTCTGCGGCCGTCCCTGAGCCGTCAAAATCGATCCGGATGTTGTCCAGGGTCACATCCTCCACGGGGTGTTCCCGGAGACCCGCGATCAGGATCGCCTGGCCGCCGGAGACGCCGTCGGCGACGATATTGCTGATCATGACGCGCCGGAGCCTGCCGACCGGCGTGCCGGACGGTCCCCGCATCCGGGCGCCGATCCTCAGGAATATCGGGGCTCCGAAGATCCTGCGCATGGCGACATTGGAAATGGTCACGTCCTCAAGGAGCGCGCCGTCAACGGCTTCGAGCGCCATGCCCCTGCAGCATTCGAAGATGCAATTGGTGATCGTGACGGCCTTGAACCCGCCGTTCGACTCGGTGCCAAACTTGATGCGGCCGGTGGGCGCGGAATTGCGGGAGCTGGTGTAGGCGCGGGTCCCGTCCAGGAGCGATCCCTCGTCGTAGCCGCTCACCAGGCAATCCGACACGGTCACGTTCTCCGTGGACCTGAACTGGCCGAGGCCAAACGAGCTCTTCAGGCAGATCCCGTCGTCCCACGGCGAGTTCACCGAGCAGTTCGAGATCCTCACGTTGTGGCAGCAGTCAATGTCCATCCCGTCGCGGTTCGTGTCGATCTTCAGCCCGTCGATCGTCAGGTTGTCGACCCCCGTCGCGAGTATCCCGAACCAGCCGCCGTGCTCGATCGTGAAGTCGCGCAGGATGACGTTGCGGCAGTTCTTGAGGGCGATCGCCTTGTTTCCGATTTTCTGGGGAGTGAGCTCCTTCGGCCACCCCCGGGACAGGCCCTTCCCGAAAATCCTGCCGGGACCCGTGATCGATACGTTCACAAGGCCCTCGCCCCAGATCAGGCTGTCGTGCCAGTGGCTGTGGCCGCCGTCCTGGTAATGGAGCGAGTCGCCCCAGGGGTTCGCCTCAGGGGCGTCATAGGCGCGGGCGTCCGAGGAGGCCACGAGGGTCGATCCCTGGCCCAGGTGGAGCGCCACGTCGCTCCGCAGGTGGATCGAGCCCGCCAGATAGGTCCCGGCGCCCAGCTCGACGGTCCCGCCGCCCGCGCCGCTGGCGGCGTCGATCGCCTGGTTGATCGCGGAGCTGTCATCCGCGACGCCATCCCCCTTTGCCCCATACGACCTCACGTCGTAGGGCGCCGCCGCGCACGCGCACGCGCAGGCAAGGATGCCGGCTGCAGTGAGGCTATTGCGGAGTCGGTGCAAGGCGGCTTTGGGTCTCGGGCCGCGGGGGCCTATTTGGCCGTTCCCCAGCGCCGGGTGAACGGATAGTATATGAAAAGCGGCTTCCCGACGACGTCCTTCTCGGGCACATATCCCCAGAACCGTCCGTCGAAGCTGTCGTGCGAGTTGTCGCCGAGGGCCAGGTACGCATGCGCCGGAACCCTGATCGTCTCGCCCGCGAACAGCATGCTGTAGCGCGAATCGTCATGCGTGGCGTTGAAGTAGCCCCGGTAGGGGAAGACGCGGTCCGCATTCAGTTCAAACGCCTTGGATCCCGTGATGGGGGCGCCATTGCGGTAGATCATCGGCTCCTTCATCTCGATCGAGTCGCCCGGGACGCCAATCAGCCTTTTGACGAAATACTGGTCCCCGAAGGCGCTCTCGATCTCCGGGATGTGGTCGGTCCTGAACACGAACCCCTGCCCCACCGCCGGGCGCATGAACTGGTAGCTCACCCGGTCGACGAAGAGCTGGTCGCCCGCGAGGACGTCGAATCGCATGATGGGCTCGCCGGAGCGGACCATCTTGCCGAGGGGCACCCGCCGGGCCGTATAGTAACGGTCCGCGTTCTCGTCGAGCTTCTGGCTCACCTCCTCGATCCGGCCTGCCTGCCCGGCCCGGTCGATCTGCGCGAAGAGGGCCGCCCTGTCGGGGAAGAAGGTGTTGAACACCATGTCGTCGAACTCGGCCTCTCCGAAATCCGCGGGCACCTGCACCGAGGTGGGGACGCCGTCGACAAAGAACGTGTATTCCTTCACCTGGGCCGGGATGACCAGCCACTTGCGGCCCGCCCTCTTCGTGTAGGCCACGGTGGCCTTGTCCCCGCTGGCGCTGATGAAGAGCGGCACGGACACCTCCCCGTCGCGAGGGGCGACCATCGTGCGCCGCTGAGCCCCATACGCCACGAACCTGAGGATCCGCGCCGCGGCGCCCGGCGTCTCCGCGCCGGGCGGAAAGCTCTCGGCGGTCATCCCGTAGTAGCTCGGCCACATCGAGTTTGTCGGTATCTTGAACGGCTGGACGAAGTAGGTCCGGATCCCGAGTATGACGATCGCCGCCACAAGGAAGAATTCCACGTTCTCGACGAGCGAAGTCTTCGGGTACACCGCCCCGCCGGTCCGCATGAGGACGCCCTCGAGCGACTCGATCCCGAGCTTGAGCTTCGCCGCGTCGGCGCGCTCCTTCATGAGCCGCCGGAGCCCCTCCATCTTGACGACGAGCTCGTCCGACTCCTTCGGGCCCAGCATGTCGCGCCTGTAGTTCCAGACCTTCGAGGCGAGTTCGAGCCAGTTGGACGCGTTGTCGCGCATCTTTTTTTCCTGGGAATCGAAGAATCCGAACATGGGTGTTTGCGACAGGGCCGGGGCGGTCAGTTGTTCCTGAGAACCTTGATGAAAGTGTCCGGCGGGATGGAGACCTTTCCGATCAATTTCATCTTCTGTTTCCCTTCCTTTTGCTTATCAAGCAACTTGCGTTTTCTGGAAATATCCCCGCCGTAGCACTTTGCGGTCACGTCCTTGCGCATCTCGCGCACGCTCTCGCGCGCGATGATCTTGCCGCCGATCGCGGCCTGCAGCGCGATCCTGAACATCTGGGGCGGGATGATCTCGGAGAGCTTCTTGCAGAGCTCGCGGCCCCGGGCCTCGGCCTTGTCCCGGTGGACGATGCTCGCGAAGGCGTCCACGGGGTCCCCGTTGATGAGGATCTCCATCTTGACCAGGTCCGCGGGCCGGTAGTCCCCGAGCTCGTAGTCCATCGAGCCGTAGCCGTGCGTCACGCCCTTGAGGCGGTCGTTGAAGTCCACGAGGATCTCGTTGAGCGGCAGGATGCAGCTCATCATCACCCGCGTGGAGTCGAGCGTGTGCGTGTTCTCCATGACGCCGCGCTTCTCCATCACGAGCGCCAGCATGTCGCCCATCGAGTCGTTCGGTATGTGGATCGAGGCCCTGAGGGTGGGTTCGAGGATCTCCACGATGCTGCCGGGGTCGGGCATGTTGACGGGGTTGTCGACCTCGATGGTCACGCCGCCGTGCTTCACGACCTTGTAGATCACGCTCGGGTAGGTGGAGATGATCTCCACGTCGTGCTCGCGCCGGATCCTCTCCTGGATGATCTCCATGTGCAGGAGCCCGAGGAAGCCGCACCTGAACCCAAAGCCGAGCGCGACGGAGCTCTCCTGCGCATACACGAACGCGGAGTCGTTCAGCCTGAGCCTTCCGAGGGCCGCTTTCAGTTTCTCGTAGTCGGAGCTCTCGATCGGATAGAGGCCGCAGAACACCATCGGCCGGACCTCCTTGTAGCCGGGGAGCATCTCCTGGGCAGGCCGGGCCGCGAGCGTGAGCGTGTCCCCGGTCTTCATCTCGCCGGGGTCCTTGATGTTGGAGACGATGTACCCGACGTCCCCCTCGGTGAGGATCTCGCGCTTCTCCATCTTCGGCGTGAAGACGCCGACCTCCTTGATGTCCGACTTCTGGCCGGTGCTCATCAGCATCATCATGTCACCCGCCTTGACACTCCCGGAGAACACCCGGGCGTACGCGATCACGCCGCGGTAGGAGTCGTAGATCGAGTCGAACACGAGCGTCCGCATCTGCGGGTAGTCGGTCCAGCGCGGCGCCGGGACCCGGGCCACGACCGCCTCGAGGATGTCCACGATGCCGATGCCCGACTTCCCGCTCGCCAGAATCGCCTCCTCGGCGGGGATCGTCAGGATGTCCTCGAGCTGCTTCAGGCAGAGGTCGAGGTTGGCGCTCGGCAGGTCGAT
>Ga0302325_10027389_pt1 | contig 11817 bp, 10 predicted proteins | sample Palsa_T0_2_FD_201948 | JGI IMG/M metagenome (GOLD analysis project Ga0302325, IMG submission 201948) | Peat permafrost microbial communities from Stordalen Mire near Abisko, Sweden - Palsa_T0_2 | ecosystem: Environmental > Terrestrial > Soil > Palsa > Peat permafrost | place: Sweden: Abisko... | reverse complement strand
CAAAATTCGTCAGGCAGGTACGTACTGCTTAGCGGTGATGCCTGGCGCTGGACATGTCTCACCGGACGAGGGGATAGTCGGTTCACCCCAAACACGACAAAATGGTGCCCTATTTTGCGACTATAACGACATTGTAATCACGACGCTAATAATTAAATTATTTTTAATAGAAATATATGCCGAAGTATGCGGGGGGGAAACTTATTAATTAGAATTTAATAATAATATATAATTGTCGAGATATTTAAGAAATAAGTATATAAGCCTTTTTTTATTTTTTTTATTTTTTTATTTTTAACTAAATAAAAGTATTAAAATATTTAAGAAAATTCATATGTTTTATTATATATACTACTTTTAAATAATATTCTATTCTATTAAAATAGTTTACTTACCCTTTTACTTAATCCTTAAATGCTTATATAGTTTTTTTTAATATTGTTTTATAGCGCTTTTGCCTTTTTATGCATTATGCCGCCGCTTTAACGCTTCAACCTTTATAGTATATATTTATAAAGCAAAGAGCTTTATTGCAAAACTTTTATATTATTGTTAGTGCATTTTCACTAGTAGTCGTAGGTCGCGTGACCTTATGTCACGTGACAATGTGCGCTAGTCCAAATTAGGTAGTCAAGGAAGTATATTAACACTATTATATTAATATCCTTCTTGTCGCAAATAAATCTATGAAGGCAAAATGCTTTGTTGAGCAGCTTTGATTTTTGGAATTGGTGTGGGCAAGAGCCCCTATATATAGGGCAGGCACCCCTACAATTGATCACTTGACAAAAGCCCCTAGGGGGGAGGGGCTACTCCAGTGCGACACTTCCTTAATCAAATAAATTTATTTACTTATACAATTATTATTCCACAATTTATATAATAGTGCTATATATTCCAGGTAAACTAACAATTATATTAATAAAATAAGAATCTAATATAATTATTATTTCTTTTTTTATATAGTTAAAACTTGTCTTCTTAACTTAATAATATCGACCATTTAAACACTTTTAATATATTTTAATAGCATTTACCTTATAATAAAATTTTAGAATAAATATATATATTATACTCCTTCTTTTTAATTAGTATTTTAATAGCTGGTTTTTGTTTAAAGAAGTCCTTATAAGTTAAGAGTATTTAAGCTAAATAGCAAAGCGGCTTATTAAATATAAGTATAAAATATATTAATAAAGCTAAGCACTTGATTTTATATTTAAGGGTTAATATATTTTTAAGATAATAACCTCTTTTTAAGGATCCTCTTAATTCTTTTATTTTGTTTATTTTTATCTTTATTAAAGTATTAAAGTTTTTAAATAATATCTTAAAGCTTTAGGATAATATATTTTAAAAGATAATATATATTATTATAAATATATAATGTGTCAAATAAATAGATGTTACAGTTGTGGTTCCGGATTAGGCCTAGCTTGTCACGTGCTCTCGTGATGCGCTAGCTAGCCTAATTGTACTTAGGCCCCCACGCCCTCAAGCTCTTCTTCTCTCTTTAGTTTAGTATCCTGCAAAATAAGAGTGTTCCACCACGACCTTGAGTCACGAGAATTGCTCTTGTGACAATAGAGTAGAGTAGAGTAGCGCTATATACTCTACTTATACTCTACTTAATACTTATTAAGTCTAGACTTAAGTAAATTAGAGTAGTATAAGTAATAAGTCACATGACCTTATAATGTGCTTTATATTTCAAATTAAAGAGAAAGAAAAGAAACCAAAAAGCTTATAATTACAATTTAAATACATTTTTATATTAAACCTTAAATTTATTAAATTTTATTTACTTTTAGGTTCTTTTTACTTATTTGACTTTTAAGTCAAATCACATGTTAAAACCATACAATAATTAAGATGCTTTTATATTGTTTATAAAGCCTTATTATATATAATTTTCAAGGATAAAATATATAATTTAATAAAGCTAAAACCAAAATAAAGCTTAAAAAGAAAGATTTATAAGAAAACAAGCAAGAAATTAAAAGAATACCCCACGTGATCTACTACTTAAGTAACTTAGAGTAATTACTCTACTTTACTTAGCTAGTAATCACTAGGTAGTACTTATACTCTACTTAATACTTACTGAGTAACTACTCTAAGTAGTTGAGTAGTCTGAGTATCCCTTTGACACACTATAAATATAGCTTTAAAGCTTAAAAGGCGAAGGTTTAAAGTGCGTCTATTGCGAGAATTCTAAGCTAAGGAGTAGAAGTCGAGTTGTATAAAAAGTCGGAGGCTTTATATAGCGCTCGCTTAATGGTCACGTGATGCACTAGTGCAAATAGTACAAATAGTACAAATAGAGCAACTTATAACAATTAGGTTAATTTATATTTAAATTATTTAAATTGTCCTCTTTTATAAAAGGTTTTCTATATTTTAAGATATCTATAATAAAAACGCAAAGAATTAGTTTTTTAGAATATATTATTGTTTTAATAATAATATAAATTTAAAAGAGCGGTTAATATAGGGGGTGATGCACGTGATGCGCGCACAAACCACCCTTATAAGATTGTAAATTCTTATGGCAAAAAATATTAATTATTTTAAATATTAACTACTTATTATTATTTTTAGTTCTAAGAACACAGAGCACCTTCTTATATCATTTTTATAATATTTGATTAATAGTATTTGTCATATATAGTATTATGCTAAAAGAAATTGGTTATGTTTAGGGTGAACCGACTATGCTTCTCGTAGGAAACAAGTTTCCTACGAGAAGCATATCCTTAAAAAGACTTAACTACCCGGGCATGACGCAATTATACTCGTACCCATCAGCTTCTTATTTGAATATTCACGGGGGTATACCCGTATTTTCTCCCCGGTCTGGTTGTTTGGGGAAGGGTAGTTGTATTGGGCCTTGGACATCGATGACGAGGCGTAAGAGGTCGGGCTTGGATAGTTGACAGGTTGGCGCGACTAGCCAGCTTGCTGCTACGAGTTTCGATTTCGCGAGAGTCTAGCTTTCGGAATAGAAGGCAGGAAGCATGAGTGGTGATGTGAGCGTGTTGCTGTTGTCATCTTGCCAAGTTTGGAAGAATGACAACAGCCCCTTGACTGACAGCAATGGCTCGTCTCAAGTCGAGAAAGACACCTAAACGCAGCCTCCGAGGTCCCAAAACATACTTCAGGGCACAACAGCCTCGAAAGCCACCGACTGGACGTCGAGTTGGGAAAAGAAACAATGTATCGGGACTCTAGAAAGAGACTCTGAAGCCTGAAGATATCCTTCAGGGTGGTGCTGTTGAGAGCAGAAGCCTAAGATAGGGTTTTTTTTTTTTACAGGATGTCGCGCTAAGGGACTTGACTTGCCTAATATCCGAGATGGAAATGTGACATTGAGCTGTGGGTGAGGACGTTGACTGCAAGGGATCTTGTGCTCCGGCATCATCTTATCTACTCCTTAAGGTATCACTCCCGAAATAAACGACTTTAAAACTAAGAAAGGCAAGCGGCAAGGGCTCGGAGGAGGTATCATATTTAATTTTTCTCGCAACTCTCCTCTCTAGACACCACCAGCTCACCCCACCTCATCATTGCAACGCAAGCATAAAGAAAGGTATGATTTATTACAAGGTAATCTTCTCTCTTCGATTCTCCACACATTCAATATGCTCCCCCCCCCCCTCTCGTTCCCCCAATCTTCCACCATTCTCCCACTCTCCCACTCTGTCCCTCTCAGCCTAGAAGGCGGACTAGCACTACAAAGAATAAACACATACATAGATCCACCAACACCGACTCCATTCTCCTCTCTGTTCAAAGCTGAATGCAAGCAACCGATCCCACTCTACATCTCCTTCTTTCTTTCTCCAAAAGTCCAACATGCTTGCGAGCAAGCCAGCAAAGCAACGCAACGCAAGAGGTGAGTTCTCTCTTTCTCAATCCAACACTCGTACGTTATGTACGATCTGACTTCCATCCATATGTCCATTTCAACGCAAGATATCAAGCTGATAGCGATACTGCTTCATGAGGGATGATGATCATGAATCATTGCCCCCGATCCCTTCCCCGTCTACGGAAGAAATCCATAACCTTCCTTGCCGCACCGCTGCTCCCAGCGTGATCCGCATGTATAGGTCCATACCCATTATTCGCCTCCTGCTCGTAGGCCTCCGTGAACTTGCGGTTGTTCTTGACAAGCACGCCGCGTCCACCGATTTGCCTGCTTTGTCCCTGTGACGTTTGCCGTCTGCCATCATCGTACTCGTTGAAGCCGGGTGAGTAGCCGCCTCGGTGGTTCTGGAGATCGTTAAGAGATGACTCGGATTCGGTTGTGAGGGCGGATTCGCCTTGGCGGAAGTTCATCGGTGGGAGGAATTGTGGGGGTGCGCCGGAGCGGGGGTCGGAGACGGGTTGGGAGACGTAGCGTTGTTGGACGGGGCTGGATGTCTTTGGACCTCTGCGGTTTTGTTTGGGACTGTCTCTGTTGCGATCATAAGATCCGTCTGCAGTGTATGGGAGGGTCGCTGTGGCGCCGCTGATGTTGCGGCTTTGATCTGTTCGAGCAGTTTGGGGCGGATCGAGATAGTTGCCTCGGCTGTCTGGTCGTCCACCTGCGTATTGTTCATCTGCGGGAGGTTCGCCAAGCGTGCCATATTCCTTGCCAATTCCAATAGCCTTCAACGAGAACGAAGCCGGAAGAAGTGAGAATCTTCGTGGCTTGTCTTGCAGAGTCGTCGTTTGAGATCCAGTGATGCTGCCACTTCTCTTCTTGCCAAAGCCAAAAGAAATTGAGCGCCGAGAGTCTATGGACTGCCTAGGTGTGTCGGCCTGACCCACAGCTCCAGACATACTGACTGGTGGATATTTTTTGGTCTTTTCTTGCGCTGGTTGATCGGATGCAGCAGCATTTCGCTTTCCTCCGAAGATCGAATTCGTTCTGCTAAAGATACCACCAATTGTGTTTGATCTCTTGTGTCCTTGCCCCTTTGGCTCGTATGGATTCGCTCCTTCCACCCCTGCTACTCTGGCAAATTTCGGAGGAAATTGGTTTGCACTCGGCCTTCCAAAGTCAGATTGCTCTTCTTGCGACATGGGCCCAGAAATGTTGTAGGTCTTTGCATTCTTTGGTTGTGACATTCGTCCTTGGGCATTCGTTCCAGCTACGGTGGGTGCTGCAGGTTGGCTGTATGATCCCCGATTTGCAAGTGCTAATGATCCTGATCTGCTTCCAGTCGAGGTCATCGACCCGCCAGTGTTCGGTCTAGCAATAGATACAGGAGGGGGTGCATGTGCTGCGATGTAGTTAGCATCGGAAACAGATCGAGGTGGTTCTCGTCCAGGTCGGGATGGTGGGGCCATGCCTTGTTGTTGACGTGAACTCGATGGCCGTCTGCCTTGATATTGAGCATCTCTTGGGGGATCTAGAGGCAATGGCTTGTCCGTTGAGATGACCCTCCGCGCTGGCTGGCCTGCAGGAACTTCCACCGGACCTTGGCTACCCGCACGGGGTCGTGTTCTTGAACCTGATGGCGCTGGTGCAGGAGCAGGAGCAGGAGCAGGAGCAGGAGCAGATGGTTCGCCACGCTGAGTTTGTGATCGAGGGGCCACATATTCAACCTGCACGGTTCTCCGCTTGTTATCTTTGTTTACCTTGGCATGCGATTCTGCTGCATCTTGATCGACATTTCCATGCTTCCTGCTAAGATCGCCCACTGCTGCGGGAGCCTTCTGGGTCTTTGATGGCTCTCTGACCGATGCACTTCTGGCCAGCAAAGGCCCGTCTTGTTGTTCTTCTGCAGAGACGGTTGCTTTTGCAATATCGGTGCTTGTTGTTGTACTGCTTGTAATGAAACCAACAACGTGGGAATATTCGCTCAACCAGCTATGCCGGGCGACTTCGAATAGGTCCGCACGTTTGCGGGGGTCGGGAACGAGGATACGGCGGAGCAGATCTCGGGCATGAGGTGTGACGTATTCGGGAAAGGTTAAGGGGGTCGAGACTATGTACTTGTAGAGCAGATTAATGTTATCGCCTTCAGGATTGGCTGGGTCATCATCAAAAGGTAGGTAGCCTGCAAGCATGGCATACTAAAAGTTCATGTCAGCGAAATCTACTTCGGGACGAAGAGTAAACTCACCAAGATCACACCACAGCTCCAGACGTCTACCTTGCGGCCAGTGTACAAAGAGTCACTGACGACAAGTTCTGGAGCTGCGTAACAGGGACTTCCACAGCTTGTCTGCATCAAGTCACCCCTGCGATGTCCATTTGGAAAGACCGTGTCGAGCTCCATCCTCTTCACAAATTCCCTACTCGACAAGTTGTACTCGATCTCGTCTCCCAACTCATCATCTGGGTTGAATGTATTGGCGAATCCAAAGTCGGTAATGATGATGTTCCTGTTTCGGTCCAGCAGTAAGTTCTCTAACTTCAGATCTCGGTGGACAATGCCCTTCTTGTGCAAATATCCAACACCAGACACCAGCTGTGCAAATAACCGCCGAGCGGCGTTGTCCTTCAAGTATCTGTGATTGAGAATGTAGTCGAATAGTTCTCCTCCAGAAGCGTACTCCAGGATAATACCGATTTGTTTCTCTGTCTCAACCATTTCATGTAGATGAACAATATTGGGGTGGGATATCTCTCGGAGGATGGCAATCTCGCGGTAGATCTTTGCAAGTCTAGTGAGGTTGGTGCCGACACTGTCGCGGCGGATGAGCTTGATAGCAACCTGGAAAAATGTTAGAAGAGGTTTCCATGACGCCACTAATATCATACCTGTACACCACCCTCCTGCTTCCAGCCCATCTTGACCTTGCCAAACTCGCCCTCTCCCAGTGTGTTGCCCAGATAGTAGTCTCCAAACTTGCTGTTCTTCGAACTCTTCCCTGAAGTTGTGTGATCATGTCGACTACGGCTACCGCCTCGTCCACTATCTTCTACCCCCTCACTACCAACGACACTCAAGCCCCCAGGTGTAGATCGCGCAGTTGGTGATGAAGGAACGGCCTCTGCCATTCTCTGCTGTTCGCGCTCTATATCAACTTCAGGCTTGCTGATGATGACCCTATTTAAAACCTCGCTGGCTTCCCTTGACAGGGCAGAAGGTGATTGCGCACCGCCGGCAGCAGCTGCCATGGCTTGTCTCTGGACCGCAGATGCTGATCCCGTGGATCTCGACTCCCGGCTCCCGCTCGGTCTATGTGGTATGCTTTCGGAGGGCTGTTGTTGAGCTCTTCGTCTGGCCCTTGCAGCGGCATTGGCAGCTGCTGCCGCAGGATCGTCTCTATCCGCCCCGTTTGTCTGTGTATTACCATTGCTTCGCTGTCTGTCTACCCTATCCTGCTGCCCATCGCCCGTTGTGGCTTGCCGCGGAGAGTTTGATGATTCGGTTGGGTATGCATTTCTTCTGGAAGGTCGATCAGCTGCAGATGCATTTCGGTTCGAGGATGTTCGAGGTGAGACAACAGGTGGAACACCACGTTGATGATCACCTGGAGCCATTGTTGGATATCCAGCTGGCGCGGCTGTCGTAGCCGCGGGAGAGGTTGTGCCGCGGGGGGTTACCGAAGCAGAGGTCGGCGTGCTGCCAGAAGGAGAATAGTATTGTGTTTGTTGCGGATTACTGTTCGGGGTTGCGCCATTGCCGCTGGGTCTCCTGGAAGGCCGACGTGTTGATGATGGCGACGCGTTTGCCGGAGCTTGATTGTAGTATGCGTCTCCTCGCGATTGTGATGAACTGCCCGTATAGGGTCTGGACGATGTTGCAGCGATAGGAGAATGCGATCCCACTGATGTTGGCTGATGCGGCGCTGCTTGAAGTGCGGCTGAAGACATCTCTTTCGATGCTGCGCACAGGGTGGATAGTGATGTCTTTGATCACTCTCACCTTTTTCGCCCGGATCCTGATTCTGCTGCTCGTTCGTCTGGCAGACCCAATCCAGGCCCGTTGCTTGTGATAGCGAGATGGTCGCCTCTGTCACCAATGAGACCCTCCAGCTACCATGGTGCGGTGCTGCTGGCAATGTGGTTGATGGTGGAAGCAGGTTTGACGTTCGCAGATCCAGTTCCAGATAAAAGTCGGGGATGTTGATGAGTGTTCTGCGCTGCTCTCACGAAATCGCGGCCGGGCACGGAACTTGCACTGGCACGCAGATTAACGGGGGTCCCGATCCTTCGCCCTGGATAATCTCAATTGACGGCGTCGCAGAGGTGATGGCGAGGTGTGTCGGTCGCGCGTTGTTGGGTTGGGTGGTGTTGATATTTGCCGTGGCAGTTGTCGAAGATCGAAGGTGTGGGAGGAGGGAAGTTCTCGAAGGGTTCGACTGGGAGTGCGGACCAGTCAGGAGCGTCTGCGCCAGATTGCAGTCCAGCAGAGCAGAGGCAGCGCGGAGAGAGGCTGATGCAGATCAAAGGGAAGCAGTGTGACAGTGAAAGCGGTGCCGTGGTGGTTGCTGGGCTGGCTCTGGCTGGTTGCTTGGTGCTGGTAATTTCCTTTGGGTTAGCGAGGTTTGAGAATAGGAGAACGCGGTGCCAGGCTGGCCGAGTCGACACAACTGTGAATACCGTGTCGGTATTAAGAGATGGCAGAGATGGCAGAGATGGCAGAGATGGTGAGGGCTGACTGGAACGCCAATTGTCGTGATAGCAGACTCCCACGATATTATCAGAGATGAGGCCTCTCTGGACGGTGAAGCTGATGAAGACCACGAATCGAATATTGCCCAGGAAAAGACGGTGATGTCCGGTATTGATTTTGCTGGTATCAGATCACTTCTCACTTCTCAGGGCAAGAATTGAATTGACCAGAATAAGGAAGAATCGACTGCCACAGCATTGGGGGTCCTCGAAAAGAAAAGAAGCAGCAGAATCTTTTCAATTCCCAACCTGGAAGCCGTCCCTATCTGGGCATTTAATTCTAATATACTCCTCCCATTAACGTGCCCACGCCACACTCCCCAACTTGCAGATGTGACCTTGTACTGTATCCTCATCGCATCACCCATCACCCATCACCTATCACCTCACCACCACGATTCCCGACGCGGCATCGCTCCATACTTCTTCTGCCCGCCAGTCCTCGAGGCAGAAACGCTGCGCCTAATCAACAAAGGCATAAACATTGTTTACTCGCATTGACGTGGCATCCGTCCCGGATCCCAGGCCCCGTCGACACCTGTGGGCACTGGGCCGGCCTCGCTCCATTGGCCCTCGGTCCCCAGGATGCCCTTGAAACAACCTCAAACTGCGCTCAACGGCCACCAAACTCCACAGGATCATCATCGCCGAGTACGAAGTACGAAGTACAAGTCCGGGCTCCACTGGCACAATTCAAGCACCCCCTTCTCTCTTGGCATCCCATGCTCTCTCAATCTTTTGTGGAGGGATCATGGCTGACAGAGACGCCTGACAGAAAAAGTAGATCTGGGTCATCAATGCGGCATTGACATCGGAAATGAGGCGTTCGTCTCGATATGCAAGTCACAACTCCGGCGCAGGCGGCCAATGGGACGGCGTACCGGTAGGCTGAAAATCGCTGAATCGATGCAAAAATCAATGATCAGCTTTAGGATCTCCCGAAGGATCTCAAAGTCTGGAGTTGGTTGGTGCTATTTTGAGTATCGCATCAGAGAGAGAGAGAGAGAGAGAGAGAGAGGCTTTTGATATCTTGGATGGATAGCCTCGACCTTTTCCTTCTCTGGGATGGGTGCTTCTTCGTATGAGGGGAGAAGTTCAGAATTACAAGGGAAAAAAGTATCTCCTTCTCTCTTCAGTCAGGACTCAAGCAGGCCTCCCTCACCCCTTCCTCATTCCCTTCTGCGTGTCGCCTACAGTACTTCATCTTCTTTCTTAATTCTCTTTTCACGTGCTTATCCGACCTCGCCTCCCCTCAAACCAATTTTCAAAAACCCCCATCCCAGCCAATCCCCATCTCTGATTCGCTCCCCGAAACCTAAAATCTGCACTCACCCGCCCCTAGCCCGAATCTAGAACGCCTCACCACCTCGTGCCTGAACCATTCCCTCTTCGTCCTAACACCTCAAACGGACTCTACCGTCACTCCCCATTAAAAAAAAAAACTAGCCTTTCCTTTTCTCGTCTAATGACTGTGCCGTGCTACGGAACTTTAATGACAAACATATCAGATGAGTTCAGCGAGATTGAAAGGGTGCATCGTACAACGTTACCCTCTGCCACATGGGAGGAGGTTGGCCGTTGAGATTTGAGAACTTGGAGGTGTGCGGTGTGCGGTGTGCGGTGAGAGTGCGTGAGTAAGGTGAGGGTTGTGCACTCAAGCAGAAACAAAACAGAAAACACCCCTCGGGAAACGGACGTTTCATGCTTTTGCCGGTGAGGTGGGAGGCGATGAGAGTCAAGAATTCCCACTGCCGAGCTTATCCCCTCGACCGTGATGGCCCACCTGATGATTCAAGTGATCTGTGCACCTCAGCGAGAGACCGGGCAAGGGAAATACGAAATTTTTCGAGTACGCATTAAACGAGAAAGAAGAAGTAATAAGTTCTTGTTAAGGTTTTAGAAGAGTAATAAGAAGGAGTGTATATATAAGCTAACGTTTGCATTAATAGACCATTTCGACTTGCACGAATTTTTAGCGTAATAAAGTAGTTTTTTGAGGCAGCACTTTCTGTAATAGGTACATGAGTACGGTCGAGAACCTCCCTGACCCATGACAACACCCGTGATAACACCCGTGAAATACCAGTAGGTCGCGACGGAGGGGAAAATCATTGTGCCGAGAAAGTTCCGGAAAGGAGACGAAATAATTACGTACAGTAGTAGTATGGTCCTCGGCTTCTGTTCCGAGGGGCAGAAATTCCTCCTTTGATATTCGGTAGTTGAGAAAGGGGGTTAAGAAGAGAGGACCAGAAGTCGGATATTCGAGCCCCATTTATCCAGAAGACGCGCTTCACATGCCAAGTGATGTTACTCCATAACGCGTCAAATAAAGCAAATTTAATCATCACCAGGATACCGCTGTGCCAAACCACCAGTGCATAACAGAAAACTCTGTTGAGATGGGCCGTAAATGTAAATTCTTGATCTAACGAGTTTTGGATCTTGGGTATCTATAGTATTTATTTTACACCTACGGTACAATAATTTTACATTTTGATGGAGATATCATACGCATCCAACCCCACCGCCAACCCCGTCACCACACCCGCGTAAACAAGCAAGATCCCCATCGCCTCGAGATCACTCACATGCAGCGTCGGCACTGTCAGGTTAACCAACCCCGTCAACAGATTCGCAACGAGGAATATCGCGAGACCATTCCTGTTGAATGCTTCGAGCACTCGGCTCGTTGACGCTTTGTAGATCTCCTCTTCATCTTTTGCGGATGATGGGACGGGTTTGTAGAGTTGGGGGAAGAAGAGGGTTTCGACGATGCAGAAAGCTGTTATTTGCGTGCTATTGAAGGCAGAGATCCAGAGGAAGTAAGGGAGGTTGGCGAGGCGGCGGGAGACGCTGAGGGAAAGGCCATAGGAATAGCTGGTTGAGAGTGTGAAGAGCAGGATCCAGAAGCCAGACCAGGCGGCGAGAGTCAAGAGAAGTCTTTTCCTTTGCTGAAGTCCTGATGATCCTGCAAATAGGCTCCGTGGGATAACTACCATGCCTGTAGACTGTCCTGCCAGGAATACTGCCAGATATCCGAAGAAGCTGAATATTCCCTCTCGGTTTTGGGAAAATAGGTTCGTTCGAGGAGCAGTCAAGACGAAAGCTTTCAGGCCTGTGAACTCGAGTGCCGCTTGATATACAGCTCCAAGTAAGACCGCCAATCCAGCATATGAAGGTATTATCTCGAATGCAGACCG
>Ga0302325_10027388_pt1 | contig 11817 bp, 14 predicted proteins | sample Palsa_T0_2_FD_201948 | JGI IMG/M metagenome (GOLD analysis project Ga0302325, IMG submission 201948) | Peat permafrost microbial communities from Stordalen Mire near Abisko, Sweden - Palsa_T0_2 | ecosystem: Environmental > Terrestrial > Soil > Palsa > Peat permafrost | place: Sweden: Abisko... | reverse complement strand
GGCCATGGCGCGTGCACTCAGCTTGGTCGCGCTGGACATTGCCTCGGTCAACTGGCTTAACATCTACTTCATCTCCGAATCGTTGGTAACTCCACTTGCTGATGCTTCCTCAGGGCCACCATCGTCTGCCCGTACCCGTTGCTCACATCTGGATCATGGCTGGCCAGCGTCACCGCGCTCGGAGGGATCAGGGTCGTGCCGGGCATCATCGCCACAGCCCCCAGACCCACCACCTGATGATTGCTCGTTTGGTCATCGCGACCACCTTCTTCACCTGACTGTCCGGTTCGGACCGCACTGCGGTGGTCAGTAGGCCAAGAAGCGCTCGCTGACGTTGCTCCTCCGACCCTGCCCATTGCGAACGGGGCTTGGCAGGGCTGATGGGCCTGCAGGCAAAAGGCCAACGGCCTTAGACAGAGTGACAACCGGCCCGGCTCCCAGCAATGGAGCAAGATCACCATGTAATTAACCCCGGACTTGAGGGTCATCGGTTGCGGTTCGGGTTTCAGTTCATCACCGTGCGGCGGCGTCCAGAGCGGACCGATCAGGGACATTGATCCGGCCTGAACCGATCCTGACGGCGACGACCCGAGCTGCTAATGCGGTTGGGTTGACTGCGTTCCGCGAGGTCAGTCCCAGACCTCTGGGTCCAGGTCACCGAAGACAGTCGGGCCATTAGCGGGCTATTAACCCCGGTGACGGGCGGTCTCTCACGGTCACTAGCGGACAGCCTCCACCGCAGGTCAGGCCACCAAGAAGCCCGGATGGCACAGATTCCCAAGCTGATAGTGCGAGTCAGGCCCGCACCGCTGGACGCCGCGAAGTGGTTACCGCGGGCCGCAGGTCGTGGAAGCGCAGACCCGCCATGCCGATGATCCGTACCGCCTGCGGCCAGCCGGACATCCTGTTGATGTTGCCGCGTCCCAGCGGCACGCCTTTCTGGCCCGCGAAGACAAGCGCGCTGGGCTCGTCCTTGACGAAGACCCACAGATGCTCACACAGCGCCGGGATGATCACATCGGGGATGCCGACGACACGCCGCCCGGCCTTCGACTTGGGCGGCCCGAGCAGCATTTCCCCAGTCGAGCGCTCGATGTAGGCGGCGCGCACTCTGACCGTCGCAGTTTCCAAGTCAAGAAGGCTCACACGCCTGACTGCCCGGAGCCGGTCCGTGTCGCCCCTCCCCGCCGTCGTATTGTCCAGCCGGTACGGTGCGGCGAATCTTCCTGCGGTGTCGCGTGATGGCTTCGCCAGCTGTGACATCCGCCCGCTTCCCCGATCTTGGCACCTGCGAGGATGACGCCAGGACGGGCACCGCGCTACGCTTCCCCTGAATTGTCCTGGTTGGGGGCCGCGATGGTGACAGGGCCGGGAGACGAACTGGCGGCGGCTGCGGCGGGCGGTGGACCCCTGCGGGCGTCGCACGCTGACCGCGAGCAGGTGATCGGCACCCTCAAGGCCGCATTTGTGCAGGGCATGCTGGCCAAGGACGAGTTCGACCGGCGGGTGGGCCAGGCGCTGGCGGCGCGGACCGGCGCGGAGCTGGCTGCCCTCACGGCCGACATCCCCGCCGGGCTGATCACAACAAGGCCGCCCACACCCGCCCGGGCGCAGGGCGAGCAGCCAGTTCTGCGGCCCGGTCCCGTGATCACAGCGGCAACCGCGGTGTATGCAGGCGTATGGGCCTATGAGTTGTTCCTGTCCCCTCACGGGGGTGATAACCACTCGACACCTCCGCTGATCTTCGGCGGCTTTTTCGTCTACTTGATCATTTTGGCCATATGCGTAGGGCATATGGTCGCCTTGCGGCGTGAGAAGCGCTCCAGCGGGCAGTCACCGCGGCGGCCAGCAGCTGGCGCAGGCGGTCAGGCATCCCCGCGCTTGCCATCAGTCGGGCCGGGTGGGCAGCTTCCGCCGGCCGGTCGCGGCCACCAGCACACAGCCGAAGCAGCACGAAAGCATCGTCCTCGCCCGCCATTGCCGGTCCGCGGTCACGGCGCCGGTGGCGCCCTCGCGGCGGGGACGGCTCCGGCAAGCTGGTGACTGCGGCCTATAGTCGGCCGACGGCAGCAGAGCCGGGGATCTGAGAGTCAGCCGGGGCTGACAGCAACAGTAGCGGCCAACGGCAAGCGCCAGCGGTCGCCAGTACCCAAGGACGCTCGCGCGTATGCAGCAACTGGGGATATGTCCGGCCTGAAGGTCGGCGTTCGGCATGACCCCGCCGCCGGGCTATTAGCGGGCCATTAACCAAGGCAAAGAGGGGGGTTCTCACAGTCACTAACGGACAGCCCGCTTCGCGGGTTAGGCCATGTAGAAGCTCGGATAGCACAGATTCCCAAGGTGAGAGTGCGAGTTCGATTCTCGCCACCCTCTCCAGGTTCGTAAACGGGGTCAGTCGGCCCGCCCCACCATTCGGTCGTCGCGGCTGCGGGGCTGGTCACCACAGCGCCGCCGCGCTAGGCTTCGCTGCACCGTGCTGGTGGGGGGAGGCGCCGGTGACAGCAGAGCCGGAAGACCAGATGGCGGTAGCCGCGGCGAGCCGCAGCCGCCTCAGGGCGTCCCATGCTGACCGCGAGCACGTAATCAACATGCTCAAGGCCGCGTTTGTGCATGGTCGGGTTACCAAAGACGAGTTTGACGCGCGGGTAGGCCAGGCATTCGCGTCGCGGACCTATGCGGAACTGGCCGCAGTCACCGCCAACGTCCCCGCCAGGCAGTTCGCAGACCAGCCGCCGAGCAACCCGGCCCGCGCGAAGGGTCGGCCGACGATGAGCCATGCAGCTAAGGCCCGCCGATGTGTGGTCATTGCGCTAGCCATGATGACGGTGGCCACGTTCGCCCCCGGTGGTCCCGCGCTCCTGCTATTCGCGCCTCTCTGTCTTGCGGCTTTGATGGTTGCCGCTGCCCAGATACTCGCCTCACAGCACGAGAAGCGCTCCCGTGGTCAGCTAGCGGGGCCCAGCACCTAGCGCAGGGCGGTGAGCGTCCCAGCGCCCAGCGCCTGCCGCCGAGGCCGAACAGCTCCCGCAGATCAACCGCGCTCCGCGACACAGCCGAACCTGGGTGAAGCCAGAGCCCCCGGATCGCTCCGGACCACCGCAGCTTGGGGCTTGATCGCCGTGCCATTAGCGTGCCATTACCCGGGGTAACGAACCCCTGGCAATCAGGTCACGGTCTGCAGCGCTTTCATGATTATGTCGGTGACCGCCTGGGGCTGGGAGATCATGATTACGTGCGATCCATCGACTTCGGCAATTTCGGCCTTGGCGCGCTTGGCCATGGAAAGCACCACATCGGCACCGGCCGCCTTATCACCGGTCGCGACGACTGCCCAGGCAGGAAGCTTTTTCCATGCCGGTGGACCGTTCTTCTCACCGAAGGCGGCGGCCGCGACGGGCCTTTGCGCGGCGGCCGCGACGGCAGCGTCCTTTTCCGAAAGATCACCGGCGAAGGCGTCATGGAACGACGCCGGGTCGATGGAAAGCTCGACGGCGGTCCCGGCGCCTGATCCGGTGGGATAGTTCGACGGGCGGATGGCGGCATTCAGGACGCTGTCAGTGGATCCCGCTTCGATGTCCTGCAGGGCCTCGCCCTCGTCGGGGGCAAACGCGGCCACATAGACCAGGCCGACGACATTGCCTGCGTCCGTGGCGGCGTTCGTGATGATGGCGCCTCCATAGGAGTGGCCGACAGCCAGGATCCGTCCCGGGATCTGGCTGAACACGCTCGTGACGTATGCAGAATCAGCGGTTATGCCGCGCAGCGGATTGACGATGGCCCGGACCGGGACGTTGGCAGCTTGCAGTCGTTCGATGACGCCGCTCCAGCCAGTGCCGTCGGCGAACGCGCCGTGGACCAGGACGACGGTCACCGGTCCGGTGGCGGAGGTCGTATCAGTCATGGTCATTCCTTTCTCCGGTGGGCGGCAGCGCGCTGTCCGGGTGCTGACCGGGTTGCGTCATCCGCCCGGCACTTCGGGGGTCAGGCCTTGATGAAGGCCAGCAGGTCGGTGTTGAACTTGTCCTTATAGGCCGTCGTCTGGGCCAGGCCGTGCGGGGCGCCAGGATAGACCTTGAGGGTCGCATCCTTTACGATCTTTGACGATTTCAGCGCGGAGGCGACGATGGGCACGATCTGGTCGTCATCACCGTGGATGATCAGGGTCGGGACGTCGATCTTCTTCAGGTCCTCGGTGAGGTCGGTCTCGGAAAAGGCCTTGATGCAGTCGTACGCGCCTCAGTATCGCACCCTGCTGACGAAGACGAAGTAGTCCGGTCCGGGCGCCCATGAGACGCAACTTGACCTCAACTCCGGCTCCACAACCTCGGCACCCTCGGGTGAAGGCCCCAGGCCGTCAGCCTCGGCTGCTTCGGCTTGCTCATCGGCCAGACGATCGGCGGGCCGCCCACTCGTGGTCGAGGATGGCCATCAGCACCTCGTCGTACCAGCGCCCGTCGTGCAGCACCGACTCGCGATGGCGGCCCTCCTCGACGAACCCCGCCTTCTCGTAGACACGGATCCCGGCGGTGTTGAACGCAGCCACGCTGAGCTGAATGCGGTGCAGGCCCATCTCGCGGAACCCGTAGTCGACGATGACGCGCATCGCATCCGTACCATAGCCACGACCGATGTACTCACGGCCGAGGGCGATCCCGAGCGTCGTACACCGGTCCTTGGGGCGCGCGCCCCACCACAAAATGTTGCCGACCAGCACCGGCGGATCGTCGAGCGTCTCGATGGCGAAGCCGAGGTCGTCCTTCTCGTTCGCGCTCCACTTCGCGATCTGCTCCTTCGCCGCGGCCTCCGACGGTGGGGCCACCCGGTCCGACAGCGTGGCCATGCGTCCAGGATCCATCTCCCACTTCGCGAGCGTGGAAAGGTCGTCGTCACGCACGCCGCGCAGTCGCACCCGCTCGCCGACGAGGATCGAGTCGCCGTAGCCGAATGCGCCGGAAGCATCGGTGAGTTCGGTCATGTGGCTGATATTGCCGCATACAGACCCGCGACGTGCCCGGTCCCGGCCGTCCGGCCTGAAAGCGGACAGTCGGGGGTCAACGCCGTACCGCTGTCGCTGCTGCCAGTACTGCTGCCAAGCCACTGGACAACGGCTGACAGGCCATATCTGCGCGTGCGCTCGGGCACGCCGGACTTTCCTGCTGCCACGTCCCCCACCGCGGCTGCCGACAGCGCCGCCGTGGCCGCCATCGGCCCCCTACCAGATGCTTAGAGCTGCCGAACGCCGCATAGAAAATCAGCGCGCCCGGCGCCGTGTACAGCCCGACGACCGGGGACACCCCAGCAATGGAGGCATACGCCAGCGCTTCGGGAACCAGGACCGCCCAGACCGTCAGCCCCGGGGTCAGATCACCGCGCAGCCACCCTGACCGGTCCCCTGCCAGCGACGTGAACACCGGCATCCGCCTAGCCATCCCGGTCCCCGGGGGTCATGGAGTGACGATCGCGAAACCTGGATCCGGGGTGTCCAGCAGCCCGAGGAGCCGCGGCAATACATCAAGGTCGCCCGCGGTCTGGATGCCGTCGAGGCCGTTGCCTGCGAGCATGCCCAGCAGCTGCGGCTTGGTGAGGGTCAGCGTGAGGTCGGTGCCGCCCGGCGCAGGATCAGCCCAGTGGATCAAGGCGCCGTTGGACAAGGTCATCCGGTGTCGGCTGCTCTGGTCGGTGAAATCCCAGTCGATCGTCAGGACCTGAGACCAGGCCTTCGGCCCGTTGACGCGGATCGCGATGGTGTCGAACAGCTGCTCCACGGTGAGCGCCTGGATCATGTCGGGCGAGGCCAGGCTCAAAGATGGCGGGATCGCGCCGTGACGCAGTTCCAGGGCGCCCATCAGGTAGAAGTTGCGCCAGCTGCCGTTCTCCGCGCCGTACCCGAGCTTGTCGTAGGTCGCGGCGAGCAGCTGCTTGGCTTCCTCGTGGCCGGGCGCAGCGAATACAGCGTGGTTGAGCAGCTCGGCGGCGAACCGCAGGTCACCGGAGTCGACATACTGCCGGGCCTTGGCCACAACGGCGTCAATGCCGCCGAGGCAGTCGACGTACCGGCGCGCTGCTTCCTCCGGCGGGTGCTTCCACAAGCTGGCCGGGTTACCGTCGAACCAGCCCATGTACCGCTGATAGATCGCCTTGACATCATGACTGACCGACCCGTAATAACCGCGGGCATGCCACGCGCGCTCCAGCGCAGGCGGCAGCTGGATCAGCTCGGCGATCTCCAGGCCGGTATAGCCCTGGTTCAGCAACCGCAGAGACTGGTCGTGCAAGTAGGCGTACAGGTCCCGGTGTTCCGACAGGAACCGCACGACCTTGTCGTGTCCCCAGGTCGGCCAGTGGTGCGAGGCGAACGCGACATCGGCCCGGTCACCGAACAGCACGATGGCCTCATTTAGGTAGCGAGCCCAGATACGCGGGTCACGAACCAGCGCTCCGCGCAAGGTCAGCAGATTGTGCAGGTTGTGGGTAGCGTTCTCGGCCATGCACAGCGCGCGGCGCTCCGGGAACAGGAAGTTCATCTCCGCCGGCGCCTCAGTTCCGGGGGTGAGCTGGAACTCGATCAGCACCCCGTCGACCGTCTCCCGCTGGCCCGTATGGGTGATATCAACGGTCGGCGGGATCAGCGAGACCGTCCCGGTCGAGGTCGTCATGCCCAGCCCCGCACCGATCTGGCCGACCGGCGTCTTGTCCAGCTCGGCGCCGTACATGTACACCGCGCGCCGGTTCATCGCGCCGCCCGCGTACACGTTCTCTTCCACCGCGTGCGCCAGGAACCCGGCCGGGGCCAGGATCGGCACCTCGCCGGTCACCACGCCTCGGACCCCGCCGAAGTGATCACCATGACTGTGGGTGTAGATCACCCCGGTCACCGGCCGGTCACCGCGGTGCTGGCGGTACAAGGCCAGCGCAGCGGCCGCGGTCTCGGTCGAGATCAGCGGGTCAATCACGATGACGCCGCGGTCGCCTTCTACGATCGTCATGTTCGACAGGTCCAGCCCGCGAACCTGGTATATGCCTTCTGTCACTTCGAACAAGCCCTGCCTGGCGCACAGCTGGGACTGCCGCCACAAACTCGGGTTAGCCGTTTCGGGGCAGTCACCGCCTAGGAAAGCCCACGCATCGTTGTCCCATACCACCCGCCCGCTGGCGTCCTTCACAATGCCCGGATCCAGTGAGCCGATCAGCCCCCGGTCGGCATCCTCGAAATCGGTACGATCCTCGAACGGCAGATCAACCACGCCAGTCTCCTCACCAGTCCTGAACGCCGCACGTCATTTGATCATCCACGTGGTGACGGCCCTAATCACCACCTGCCCGTACGCGGAACACACCTCACACAAGTGTTGCCCTCTCGCACAACCATAACTAGAGAGCAGCCGACGACCCTGGCCCCGGTCCGTCTCATCCCCGCACGCCGTCGTTCGCGAGCTTTGACACGTTGGCCACGGCCCCAGGGGATGGCAGCTATCGAGGAGGATGGGGGAGCAGGATCAGGCCAGTTCGGCGGCAGGTGTCCGTGCCATTAGCGTGCCAAGACAGCGCCGATAGCCGTCTTAGCACGCGCCAACGTCGGCCCAGCAAGTTCCTGCGCCTTAGCGGCACCGTCGCGCGCTATCGCCAGGACCGCACCAGGATCAGCGCAGGTGTCCGCATACCGTCGTTGCAGCGGATTCAGCACCGATATAACCGCTGCTGTGACCGCTTCCGTTGCCTCCAGCAGCCAGTGCAGCTCCGTGTGCGCCGGGACCCTGGCTTTGCACGAAGATCGTGCAGTGATGTGGATCGAGGCCAGCAGCGACGAGCAACGCGACCTGCTCTAGCGTGAGCGCCCGTACGGAAGCCGGGTCATGCTCAGTGGTCAAAGCATCAGTACTCCTCATGCGCTGAGGGCAGGATCGGCTTGGCCAGCGGATCACTCGTGCCATCGGACGAACGATGAGTAGGCACAGAATGAGTCAGGCCAGCCAGAAGATGCCGTAAATCCTTGATCGTACGAGGCGGTTTACGATCTTCCGGACTACTCACCCGTGCCGGGTGATCCGGGTGGCACGCATGCTCGCTAGCGTCAACATCCTCAGTGCCTAGCCGCCGGGATATCCGGGGCGGCCAGGAGGGAAGAAACGCGATGGCGAAGCCCGACGCAGTCTTCATCTATATCGGCACTTACCCGAGCGAGGCGGCGGCACGAGACGACTACGAGGTGGTCAAGGGCCTCCATGCCGCTGGTGCGGTCGGTACCTACGACGCCGCGGTGGTCACCAAGGACTTCGGGGGCAAGGTACATGTGAACAAGGATGAGACGGCCGCCCGGCACGGGGCGTGGGGCGGCGCCGCGGTGGGTGCCGTGGTCGGCATCTTGTTCCCGCCCGCGATCATCGGCTCGGCCATCGTGGGCGCAGCTGTGGGCGGGGTAGGCGGCCATTTGTGGCGTGGCATGTCCCGGGCAGACGTCAAAGAATTCGGCGAGATCATCGACGACGGGCAAGCCGCCCTCCTCATCGTCGGGGAGAGCAAGGTGCAGCAGGTGGTGGACAAGGCGGCGCTGAAAGCCGAAAAGCACGTTGCCAAGGAACTGGATGTGAGCGCGAAGGACGTTGACAGGGCCGTCCAGGAAACCGCCCACGAAGTCACCTGAGATAAACGCTGGCTACCGGTCTGCGCTGCCGACGGATAATGGCTATATGCACATCTTCCTGGAAACGGGCCGCTTGACGCTGCGCCGGTTCACCGAGGACGACGTGGACAACCTGTTCGACCTCAACAGCGACCCGGAGGTCATGCGCTACATCACCGGCGGCAGATCAACGCCCCGCGAAGAGGTCCGGGACGAGATCATTGCCTTCCACCTGGACTTTTACGGGCGCTGTGATCAGTTCGGCACGTGGGCGGCCGAAGCCAGATCCACCGGGGATTTTCTCGGCTGGTTCCACTTCCGGCCTGGGCCCAGGCGGAGCGCCGACCTCGGCTACCGGCTGCGCCGGGCCGCGTGGAATCTGGGCTATGCCACCGAGGGGTCACGAGCCCTGATCCATAAGGGCTTTACCGATCTTGGCGTACAGCGGGTGTACGCGCACGCCTGGCGGCCAACGCCGCGTCCCGGCGCGTAATGGAGAAATCCGGCCTGACGCTCGTGCGCCTTTCCCGTATGACGGATCTGACGCCATCGACGGCTCAGCGCAGGGTGAAGTGGAATACGAGCTGACCAGGTCCCAATGGGAGACGCGCGCCGGTACCGATACATGCCCGGCCCATTAGCTCACGGGAACGTCTGATGATTCCGCTTTGGTGCGCAGCGGCGTCAGGTCAGCGTGAACGTGGGCCTGGGCCCAGAGTGCCGCACCAACGGCGACCAGGGTTGTGGAGAGACTTATGAGAGAAGCGTTCTGCGCGCCGTTAAGCCGCCACCACGCGAATCCAATTCCCAGGGAAACGGTGGCAGAGACGAGCGCTGTAATTGTGCCCGCCACCGCGACGGGCCGCTGTTTCGTGCCGGGCCAGAGGTGCGCAACGATTGCTCCGGTAAATGCCCAGAAGGCAGCCACCTCGGCGCCTGTCAGTGTGGTTTGCGCGGGCGTCCAGTGCACCACCTGAAAGCTGGTGAGGAGGCCGACCGCAGCCCCGGTCAGTGCGGTAAGTGCAGCGAGCACGCCGGCAGTACTTGATGGCAAAGGTGGGGGATTGGATGCCTCAGGGCCGCTGGAGGACGCTGACGACCCGGATTGCGTGGGGTGGTCGGACGGCGTTACGGAGTTGATTGACACTGTGTCAGTCGTTGCCACGACATGCCTCCCTTGATGCCGCCCCGGCGGGGCCTTCCTCTCAATAGAGGCGGCTGGCCGTGTCCTGATACATCGCCGCATCTAATCCAGCCGGGCGAGCACCGCGGCTTCCTCCGCTGGGGAGTAACCGCGCCTCAGCGGCGGCTCGCCGCGCTGGCGCTCCCAGGCCAGCACGTCGGCCGCTGTCACCGCGAGCGGGGTCGCAGGCATGCCTGCGGCCCGGGCCCGGGCCGGGCCGCGCTGCGGGCACGCCCAGTCAGCTCTGATCAGAGGGAAAAACGGCGATGCGGTCCCGGACGGTACCGGAATGATCTCCACCTGGCTGCCCGCCACCCGGGCGCAGGTCTTGATGAGCGCGCCCAGGGTCACCGGCTCGGCCGGCCCGACCGCGTGAAACGTAAGCGACCTTGAGCGGGCCGTAGGTCTCCTCGTCCAACTCCTCGGTGTCCCTGACCGGCGGACGGCGGGGAGTGTCCTCCGTCGAGCCCGGGCTGACCCCGGCGCGCTGTTACACCGCGTGACTGAGATGAATAGATACTGCCCGGCCCGGTCACCCAGGGCATCCATCGCCTGCCCCACGTGCCGGGCGACGTAGCCACTGACGTCGACGACCGCAGAGAGGGCAGCGACCATGGCGCAGCGCCGGATAGTCGCCCGTGTCGCGGTCGCCGATGAGCCGGGTGAGCTCTGGGAACAGGTCGGTTCCGGTCCTGCCTCGGCCGAACAGCGTTACCGCGGCCCCGGTTTCCAGGGCGTCGGTCACGATGGCCCGCCCGACGAAGGACGTGCCGCCCAGAACGAGGATTCGCACGGCTCCCGAACCTACCGGCTGGCTGGGACGCCTAGCCTGACGCGCCGGGTACCTGCTCTGCTGCGAAGAAAATCCCTATTTCCGGGACGTATCTGCGGAAAAATAAACAATTCGGTAAACAATCGGCGGGTCTACCGCGTCAACGAATTGGATGAGATCACCGTTATGACGACGGGAATTTCCATGACCTGCCGTGATCCGGCGAGCCGAGTGTAGCGAGAGGGAGGACGGAACCAGTGAATTCAGCCTTGTACACGGTATCGGTGGCCGCCGCCCCGCGCCCCGGTTCATCCGTGTCCCTCTGGCCGGCTTTTGCCAGCGGCGCCGCGTTCGGCGCGGGGATCCTGGCCGTCTTCGGCGTGTGCTGTGTGGTCCTGCTCGCCGGGGACATGATCCGGCGCCGGGCCGTGGCCCGGGCCCAGCTGCGGCGTGCTCTCGCGGATCTGGACGCCGACGACATCGTGACCCTCATCCAGCGCCAGCACGGGGAAGCGGGCTGACAGCCCGCATTGGCGGAGCGCTGCGGGCGGTCTATGACGCCGTCTCGCGGACGGTGGCGCGGCCCGCCTGACGGCCAGAGAACAGGCAGCCGCCGAGGAAGGTACCCTCCAGCGAGCGGTAGCCGTGCATTCCGCCGCCGCCGAATCCGGCCACCTCACCCGCGGCGAACAGGCCCGGAATCGGCTCGCCGGAATCCGCCAGTACCCGCCCGGACAGGTCGGTCTGCAGCCCGCCGAGGGTCTTGCGGGTGACGATGTTCAGCCGCACCGCGATCAGCGGGCCGGCCCCCGGATCGAGGATCTTGTGCGGGGCGGCGGTGCGGGCGAGGCGTTCGCCGAGCGACCGGCGCGCGTTGCGGATCGCCATGACCTGCATGTCCTTGGTGAACGGATTGTCCATTTCCCGGTCCCGGGCCACAATCTGCCGCTTCAGATCGGCGAGGTCGATGAGCGGCTCGGCGGTCAGCTTGTTCATTCCGATGACCAGTTCGGGCAGGGTGCGGGCGACCACGAAATCCACTCCATGCCGCTTGAACGCCTCGACCGGTCCCGGCGCGCCGGGCCTGACCCGGGCCATCGTCAGCCGGATGTCCTTGCCGGTCAGGTCCGGGTTCTGCTCGCTGCCGGAGAGGGCGAACTCCTTTTCGATGATCTTCTGCGTGAGTACGAACCAGGAGTAGTCGTATCCACTGTCGCTGATGGCCTTGAGGGTGCCCAGGGT